>JACLAC010000583.1_pt1 | contig 127736 bp, 104 predicted proteins | sample 8027881 | NCBI WGS metagenome assembly JACLAC01 (sample SAMN15725517, study PRJNA655200) | protist metagenome | isolation source: fluorescence activated cell sorting (FACS) single amplified genomes of... | place: Spain: Blaines Bay Microbial Observatory, Mediterranean Sea | collected 2016-01-19
GACGAGGTGCTTTGAGTCCGATTGGGATGCATTTCTGCCGAGTGGCTGCAACGTTTCGAAACGGCCAGAGTTTCAGGCGTTCCTGCGTCTACTCGAGCAGGTGAAGAGTTGCGAGGCCGTTGCTCAGAATGATCGCGGGAATCCCTTTGAGGCTAGTCTGGAAACGCTCACTGACAACGGCGAGCCGGCAGGTTGCTAGCGGTAGGCTGCGGAGTGAGGGGCGAGTGTTCAGTCCAAACTAGCTGTGATTTAGGCCAATGGTCCGGGGGACGTCAGGATCATGTTCAGCTTTGACTTGTATCCGCATGGTCGAAAATCCGGTAGGTGAATGAACTCAACAAAGTCTCGCTGACATGTACTGCGATGGGCTAGGCGTGCCGACAGATTATTGCGAAACGGTGAGGGGCTACCGCAATGCCGCCAAACAAATGAGTGCGACTGGGCAGTGCAAGCTGGACTTGTCGAACATTCCCTTGAACAACGGGAGCTATGAAACGACCGGGAGGGGTGTGTGCTTGAATGCAGATTGCCGATCGGCGACGCGCTGAAGTAAAAAAGTTGTGTCTGCGGGTTGTACAGTAACGCTTGGTAACGAGTGTTTAGTTTAGCAACGAGTCTTTGGTAAGTTTACTAAGCTTGACGAGAGATATCGGGCACTGCTGCGGAAACCGGTTCTTGGGTAGGATGCGGTGTGGAGCATGACAATGCGCGCCTTGGCTGATGGATCTTCTTGCCAAGGTTCGGTCGCACCTGGGAATGCTTTATACTGGTCGATTGAGGTGATATGCAGACAGCCAGGCCCGTCTCATCGCGCGGCCATCAATGTACATCCAGAATACGGTGAGGTTATTTTGGGCACGAACCTAGACGAAGACGCTATCTTCCGGCGCGCGCGGCTGATTCCCGCTTTGAAACAAAGGGTGAGGTTTGTTGATCACGCATGCGGGGATGACACGGCTTTACGTGCTCGGGTCGCGAAACTGCTGAAGGCCGACGAGTCACCTTGGACGAAGTTCGACGGGGGGTTCAAGAAGGTAAGCGGTGGCCATGAAGTTACACCAGCTATCGCGAACTACCACCTTCTTGAAAAAATAGGGGCCGGCGGGATGGCTGATGTCTTTTCCGCCGAACAGTTGGTCCCGTTTCACCGGGAGGTAGCTGTAAAGGTGCAACGCACAAATCGTGTTGGATCGGCATCCTTTCGACGGTTTGAGCGTGAGCAACAGACACTGGCAAAGCTAAAGCACGAGAACATTGCGACTATTTACGATGCGGGTATCACCGCCAATGGCAACCCATTTGTAACAATGGAGTTGGTGAGGGGTGTGCCAATTACCACATTCTGTAACGACCATCGTTTAACCATCGCAGCTAGAGTGCGCCTTATGCGGGACGTTTGCAAAGGTGTCGAGTACGCCCACCATCACGGCATAATCCACCGCGATCTCAAGCCCGAAAACATCTTGGTGACAGAGTTGGTGCGAGGTCCACAGCCAAAAATAATCGATTTTGGAGTCGCCAAGAATAGCGAGGCACTCAATGAACCGAAACAGACGGAGGATGGCCAAATACTCGGTACTCTGGACTACATGAGCCCGGAGCAAATACGCTGTGAGTTTTCTGCGGTGGATGCACATACTGATGTTTTTTCGCTTGGCGTGGTGCTACACGAAATGCTAGTCGACGAAATTCCGCTCGCCAGGGAACTCAAACAGACTAACGCTCTTGCGGACAGGCTGAAGTGCTTATGCGAAACCGTGCCTCGATCAGTCAGTCGCACGCTGAGGGATGTTAAGGCCTCGCCTGAATTTGCTCATGCCCGGGGAACGAACGTCGATGGTCTGGCTAAGCAGTTCACGCCGGTGCTCGATCAGATTGTGTCGCGGATGCTTGCGAAGCGTGTTGAGGAAAGGTATGCCACTATTGAGCATTTAACAGCTGACCTTGACCGATATCTCAACGGTGGTGCCTCAGGTGAGAAATCAACGCCAAAGCATACAGGGAACTGGTGGCAACAACCGTACTCACTTGGGCTCGTTTGCTTGCTTAGTTTTTTGTTGATTTCGGGATTTGTAGCGCTGTTATCAAGTCAAAAGGAATCTGTTCTAGAGCGGAAAGGCGCGAATAACACGACACGAGGTGCTGAGCACCCTGGGGTCGTTGCACCGCTTGCGGAAACGCCGGGTCTCGATCGGGAAGTTGGGGGAATGAATGGGAAGCTTGAGGTTATCGATCTGAGCACAGAGAGGGATGGCGAGCCTGACATCCCTGAAAGAGCCAAAGAAAAGTTTTACTATCTGGTCCACGATATGAGGCCGGTCGCCGCTTTCCAGTTCGCTAAGTCATGGGGGGCTGGCCCCTTGTTAGATCAACTTAGGAATGAGCTTGTCGTCGACGTGAAGCTCAGGGGAATTCCAGAAGAAGCAGAGGTCGCGATCTGTGATTGGAATAACGAACCGTTCGAGTGGTGTGGTGTAAAAATGACAGGCGAGACAGTCATGCTGCCTTTGGGTGAGGTTTTTATAGAAACACTCCAAAAAAGAGTGGTTCCTTCAGTGCGGGTGCGAGTCACCTGCTCGGGCTACAGGACTAAGGAATTCGTCTTGAACTCCAGTGAAGTGAGAACGTTTGGGGGGGAGATCGAGTTGGTTAAGCAGATTGCATCGAACCCTGATGACATGACGCTCGTTTTTGGTGCTGCGGAGCACGTGGAGGTGAATGCAAAGTATCCATCGCCCAGAGCTTCTAGCAGCGTCGCGTTTTGGTTCGACACTCTTGAGGTGTCAAATCAGGAATATCTAGAGTTTGTTGAGGCCGGTGCCTACGAATCACCTGAGTTTTGGTCATCGACTCCATTCTTGTTGGATGGTGTGGTTCAGCCTTTTGAGACTGCCATGAAGTTGTTCTTGGACCGTACGGGACATCCTGGCCCGGCGTCTTGGATCGACGGTCGGTTTCCCGATGGCACGGAGATGCACCCAGTGGCAGGTATCAGTTTCTTTGAGGCAACCGCGTACGCTCGCTTTCGTGGGAAGCGGTTGCCGACAATCGGAGAATGGCGGCAGGCGGCTTCAGGACGAACGATGTCGGCGTTGGTAGTGCGGAGTAATTTCGGAAGTGAGGGGCCGGCGAGGTGTGGAAAGCATACTGGCATTTCACGCTTCAACGTTCGAGACCTTGGTGGGAATGTACGTGAATGGTGTAGCACTGTCGATCAACGCGGACAGGGCTATATTCTCGGCGGAAGTTGGAAAAGCCCGCGCAAGGTGCTCAGTCTGAATGTTGCTGCTGACCGTTGGAATCGCGATACAGCCAACGGGGTGCGTTGCTGCAAGGGCAGCCTTGAAATCACGCAGGACGCTGCGGATGGCAGTAAGGTGGATGAATTTTTAAATTCAAACCAACAGCCTGAAGTGACGTTGCTCGCCCCACCTGCGGAATTAAGGGCTATTCACGATTATGACCCGAATAATGCGACTGAAGCCAGAGGCAACCAGGTCGACAACGAGACACTTTCTGAACTCGGTGTGTTTTACACGATTGCGGAGTTAGATTCCGCTGCTGCTGCTGCTGATGATACGAGTTTCCATCTTCACCTCTTTGCACCTACTGGTTCCGTACAGCCAGTTGGCTGCGTGATGATGCTTTCTGAACCACACGAGTTTTCCCCGTACAAGCAACACGGTTCCGAACTTGCGATTACGGAAACGGGAGCGTACGCAATGGCCGCAAAGATAGTGACTGAGCGCAGGATGGTCCTGTGCATTCTTGAGCTCGGTGCTGACCGTGGTAGTGGGGGAGAATCCCACGTGGTGAGCAAAGGAAGCATGCTGGGCGAGAACAGCCAGCGCCCTGATTTGTCGAGGAACCGAGTCATGAAAGCGATGCGTGCTTTGGATTACTTGGCTTCGCGAAGGGATCTGGATTCTGAGCAGTTCTGCCTGTTAGCCTTTGGTGCGACTGGACAAGATGCGGTTCGATTGCTGGCTCTGGATGACCGCCTCCAAGGGGGAGTGCTTGTATCAACTGGGTATGAAAACCAATCAAAACTTGGGTCGCGGTTTATGGATTTTAAGAAGCAAGGGTTTGGTACTTATCACTACGCGCCGCTTGTCACGCAACCTGTGTTGATGATTAATAGCTCCCTTGATTTAGAGTTCCCCGAAATCACGTCTCAACTCCCGTTGTACAACGAATTGGGCAGCAACACCAAGGAAAGAATAAAGATCCTGCATGGCGGTTCATTGCAAGAGCCCGAGCAATTGGATGACGTGTTGCTGCATGCAGTTGCGTGGCTGGGTGATATGTTCTAGACCTTAGCAAGTGGTGAGTGTTGGTTGCATAAAAGAGTGGTAACAAGGGGCCGGATGGCTCATTGTGAAATTGGAATTGTTGCCACGTGGGCTGTTGGATCAATTCTGTCTTACAGTGTGGTGGTTGACGCTAGCCGGGTTAAGGAGACCGTAGGGAGTCTGCCGGGGGTGTTACCTGACTTTGGTGGCGATGTGCTGTAGGGTCCCTCACGGCTGTGTCAACGGATTCCGAAAAGCACCTGAGCTGTTAGCTAGCGGTTGATAAGGTTGCGGTCGGGTAGAGTGGATATGTTTGCATCGTACGAATGAAACACTCGTCGAGACAATGTTTGGTGGCTGAGAGTCTGGGGACGTGTGATTGTGGAACCGGAGCTTGGGGGGTGGCTGGAACTCAAGGATTTCAAGACAACTTAGGCTGACGTATTGCTGCCGATTTGGGTGGGGGGATGTTTTGTGCTGTGGTGCTTGAAGCCTTTCGAAACTCGTGTGTGCGCTCTATTTCGGGATTCGTCCGGGGTGACCTTCCTTCAACCAAGTTTCTCTTACCAACTGAGCGGCGGTCTCTAACGGATGGCGGCATCGTTGCGTTAATGGTGGGCTGAAAGTGTGGCAGAGAAGTGAGGCTTCGAACGAGGTGAATTGACAGGCTCGTCGGTCGAGGAGGTTGAGGCGGAACCGTCCGACAAGAGTTAGCTTATTCGGGTTGGGTTGCAAAAGTTACGCTCGGCGTTGGCTTTTTTAATACGTCGAATAGAATCAGGGCAGCGAATCGTTGGAGGTTTGTCATCACATGATCGTAGACTGTGGATCAATGAGAGTCTGGGATACTGATGGAGGAATTGAATTTTCTTAGCTTTGGCGTTCGTTGCTCCGTTGGATTTCGAATTAGGTTGCTTATAGGGTCGTTGCTATGCTGAACAGAAGTGTTTCATTGTGTCTTGCATTTGTGGTGAGTACGATTTTGGTTCACTCTTCAACTCTGGGGGCTGACCCTGATGGGTTGCTAGAACGTGTAAAGGCGTTTCAGAGGAAGATCATCGACGACGAGATTACTGGCAGTAATCTGGTGGTGATTGGGTCAACCGATGGTATTGAACAGTTTTCGGTTGTGAATTCTGGCAGGCCAGGCGACCGGGACGTCGATCAGACGACTGTGTTTCCGATTTGGTCAATGTCAAAGCCCATTACGATCGTTGCTATGATGACTCTGAGAGAACAGGGTAAGTTCAAGTGGGATGACCCGGTGTCAAAGTATTTGCCGTGCTTTTCCTCGCTTCGAGTAAAAGATGGTGATGAAATACGAGAAGCCACGGAGGTTTTGACCATTGAACATTTGATGGCGCATCGTTCAGGGTGGGGTTATTACGCCGGGTGGGAAGATGGTGCCCCCAACAATAACTCGGTCACTAATCCCATTCCTCCGGGGTTTGATCGTCCCCACCCCAATCAGACACGATTTAACGATTTGCAGACTTATTGCCAAATGATTGCGCAGGAACCACTTGAGTTTGAGCCGGGTACTCAGTTCCTTTATGGCGTGAACCAAGCCATTTTGGGCCGACTCGTAGAAGTCCTTTCCGGAATGAACTTCCAAGACTATCTTGCCCAAACGCTGTTTGAGCCATTGCAGATGACTGATACCTCCTTCGTGATGGATCAGGCAAAGCGTGCACGGTTTCAACCGCTCTGGATCAATTCGGAGAATCTCAAAGGTTATACGTATTTGCTTAACGAGCTTACCTACCGAGCGACGAGTTCAGCCCACTTTGGTGGAGAAGGTTTAGTGTCAACAGCATCCGACTACTCTAATTTTTGTCAGATGTTGGTTGCAGGAGGGGTTTTTCAAGGTAAGCGTATCCTTACACAGGCAAGTATCGATCGGATGACCAAACCAATTAGCGTTGACATTATGTCTGAAATGGGGCAGCCAGCAGGAATGGACATGGGATACAGCGTGTTTGTCATGCGAGACGCCCAACAGGAGGGTAACGCGGCACCTGCAGGAATTTTTGGATGGTCGGGATATCACAACACGCATTTTTGGGTTGATCCGATCAACCACACATACGTTCTATGGATGAGCAGAGCACGGGAGTTTAGTTTCGAGATCCCGCGTGGTCTGCGTAAAGTTGTTTACGGTCCAGCAAACTAGGGCAGGTGGTCTCGTTTTACGATGCCGGTCCTCACGTGATAAGGCATCGGGCTTCAGAGATTTGCACCACGGGGAAGGTTTCGCGTGAGGGTCAACGCTTCTGATGCTCCATGCCGGTGCTGTATTGAGTGATGCCATGGTGGAGTGAGTCCTCACTTGGGGATCAACTTGAAGTGCGTCGAACGGGCTGTTATTCCAAGGCAAAGCGTCGGCGAAGGATACTTCCCGCATCAGGTCTCTGATTCGTCCAGTGTGTGTGTTGATTTCGGTGGGCGACTATGTTTCGCGTGCAATTTCGCCTTGATGTCGTTCTTTTCACCTACAAGGCTGTGCTTTACTCGTAAGGCCGAGGGATCTTGGTTTGCTTGAGTGATCAATTGAGCATCTTCGAGCAAGTGGTTCTTTGTGACGGGAAGTTTGAGATCGTGGTGTTTTAGTTGCCAGAGGATGCATTCGAATGCTTAATTGCGAGGAAAGTAAAAATGTTTGTGCTGGCTTGCGTTTTTGTTTCAACCGCTTGAGTATTTCGGAAGTAATACTGTCGTATGCGCATGACTTTCCCACAGAACATCAGGTGAACAACCTCGTTATGAATCGCCGATCGCTCAGCATTGTTGCCCGCACTATCGTTACAACGGGAATGATCCTTTTTATGGGTTCGTTCGTGTTGGCGCAAGAGCCCGAATATTGGATTCGTCACTCGGCGATCTCGCCAGACGGCAAGTGGATTGCGTTTGGCTATCAGGGTGATTTGTTCATGGTACCTACTGAAGGTGGTCTGGCCCGCCCGTTGACAGTGAACGATGCGTGGGACGGTTATCCGACTTGGTCACGGGATGGATCCAATCTTGCGTTTGCCAGCGATCGGCACGGCAATCTCGACTTGTTTTTGATGGCTGCTGAGGGTGGTAAGGCTCGAAGGCTGACTTATCACAGCGCTGATGATATTCCAGCCGACTTCTCGGTGGACGGCGAGGCGGTTCTATTTAAATCCGCGCGTGACGATGCTGCGAGCGCGAGTGTTTTTCCGACGCCAAGGTTGGCAGAGTTGTATGAGGTCAGAGCAACTGGTGGCACACCACGGATGGTCTCAACTATTCCTGCGTCCCAGGCAAGGTACAGTGTCGACGGAAAAGAGATTGTCTATCGGGATGAGAAAGCTTACGAGAGTGAATTCCGCAAGCATGACATTTCCGCGTTCGCGCGGGATATTTGGATGATGAATGTCGCGACGGGAAGACACTCACAATTAACACGATTCAAGGGCGGTGATCACAATCCAGCTTTAGTTGGTGGGGCGGTTTTTTATCTGTCTGAGGAACGAACCGGAACCTTTAATGTTTGGTCGATGGATTCCAAGGGTGGCAACCGAAGACAGATCTCTGACTTCTCGCAGCATCCTGTGCGGCATTTATCCGCGGCTGATGATGGACGTTTGTGCTACACCCACCATGGCCACCTTTATACTCAAACGCCTCGTGGTCAGCCCAAGGCAGTCGCTGTTATTTTTAAAGGAGATGCGCAAGCCAATGATTATCAGACAAAGACGTTGACGGACATCTCCGAGTTCGCCGTGGCGCCCAGTGGAAAGGAGATTGCGATCGTCGCTCGAGGCGAAGTATTTGTTGTTAGCAGAGACTTTGGAACGACAGTCCGCATCACGGATACAGCGGAGCAAGAACGTAGCGTTTCGTTTAGTAATGATGGGCGAACTCTGCTTTATGCTGGTGAACGCAATGGAAAGTGGCGGCTATACGAGGCGACATTGAGCGATGCACGCGAAAAATATTTTTTTACGGCGACGAAGATCGAAGAAAGAGAAGTCCATTCAGCAGAAACCGAGAGCTTTCAACCCCTCTTTTCCCCAGATGGAACGAAAATTGCGTTTCTAGCGGGGAGAGATGAGATTCAGATTCTCGAACGTGCAACGGGGGACACCCATGTTGCTTTGGGAAAGCAACACAACTACTCCTACTCGGATGGTGACATTAGCTTTGCGTGGTCGGCAGACAGTAAATGGCTCACCTCAGACTTCGCCTCTCGCGGACGTTTGTTCATTCCCAACATTGGGGTTTTTCCCTCAGATGGGTCAGAGGAACCGGTGGACGTCAGCCATTCGGGGTATCAGGACTCGTCGCCGGCTTGGAATCGCAGCGGGAACGTTGTGTACTGGGCTACTGCAAGATTTGGGCGACGGGACCATGGAAGTTGGGGCCGCGAATATGACGTTATGGCTGCTTTCCTCACTCAGGATGCGTACGACCAATTCGCTCTTAGCAAAGAAGAGTATGAGCTGGCTCAGGATCTCAAGAAATCAATGGAAGGTGATGAGGACACTGACGAGGCTAAAGAACCAAATGAGGTTGTGATTGAGTGGGCGAATCTGGATGACCGCACCGTCCGTTTGACGAAGGACTCTGCCAATATCACGCAAAGCTACCTCGTTGAGGACGCTAGTAAATTATTCTTCCTGAAGCGGCACTCGGCATCCAGTGAGTTGTGGATGCGTGATTTTCGTGAGGACAATGTGAAACTGCTTAAGAAGCTCGACAAGTCCGCGAGTTTCGATCTGTCCAAGGACGAAAAGACCATTTTCTTTCTTTCGGGAAACACGCTCAGCCATGCATCTCTGGATGCCGTTGAAGATGCCCAAACTGTAAATTTCAGGGCCATGATGACGCACAGGCCGATTGCTGAGCGTGCCTATATGTTCGAGCACGGCTGGCGACAAATCAAGGACAAGTTTTATAAACGCGATTTTCACGGGGTTGATTGGCTGAAACTAAAAGAAGCGTACGAAACGAAGCTTCCTTCCATCACGAATACGCGCGATCTTGCGAATCTGATGGCAGAAATGACAGGGGAGCTGAATGCTTCGCACATTGGCGTAGGGTATCGACCCGCAGAAAGACAGGGATCTGATGAGACTGCAGCACTTGGGTTATTACTCGATCGAAGTGAGACAAGCGGCCCGTTGTTGATCGAGGAAGTGCTCGACAAGAGCCCTCTTAAAAAGATGAGCAGCCAGATTGACGCGGGAATGAAACTGACGGGCATTGATGGGGAAAGCCTAAATGGAAATGAAAACCTGTCGCGTCTACTGAATCACAAAGTTGGAAAACGTGTAAGGCTTTCCATAAGCCGGGGTGATGGAACGCACTTTGAGCAAGTCACCATACCAATCTCCAGAGAACAGCAAAATCAGTTGTTGTATGAAAGATGGGTAAAGACACGCCGTGAATTAGTGGAGAAACTTTCTGATGGGCGGCTTGGGTACGTTCATGTCCGTGGCATGAATGATGAAAGTTTTAGAGCTGTGTATTCTGAATTGTTGGGCCAATATTTTGATAAAGAGGCCGTGGTCGTTGACACGAGATGGAATGGGGGTGGGTGGCTGCACAACGACTTGGCGAAACTGCTCATGGGTGAGGAATATGTAACCATGCATGTGCGGGGACGGGAATACCGAGGTGACTCATTAGACCAGTGGAACAAGCCTTCGATACTCGTCATGGGGGAGGGGAACTACAGTGACGCGCATGCCTTCCCATTCACATACGACGTATTGAATATTGGGGAAATGGTTGGCATGCCAGTGCCTGGAACGATGACAGCCGTTTGGTGGGAGATGTCTCTCTCAGGTGACATCCGAGTTGGGGTTCCTCAGGTTGGGATGAAGAACAAAAAGGGTGAATATCTGGAAAATAACCAAATAGAGCCGGATTATCGGGTCAAGAATGACCCAGAGTCGGTCAGCAAGGGGCGGGATAAACAGATTGAAACAGCCGTGAAGGTAATGCTCAAACGCTTAAATGCCAGACGAAAGAAGTGAGGATGGGATTTGCCCCATGAGGCAACTTTGTTGTGTCTTAGTTGATGAACAGAGTTAACGCTGGAAACGTGTAAGCCCCCAGACGCTGCTGGAAGCTGACGGTCAATTTATGAGTTAGCCTGAACCGTAGGGAACAGAAGCGTAATCTGGGGACTGCAGATCTGCTCTGGATATTATTCGCGACCGGTGAGGTATGAATTGCAGTGCACCCTAACGTTTCAGCGATGTGGTAATCCGCTTGTAGCGTTTCACGATCAGCTGAAGATAGATGTACGCCGGCGGCCTTTAAGGGGTGGCAATCTGCTTTAAAACCACGAAAAAACCCATTGCATCCTTTGGATGCGATGGGTTCTTGTGTGCCGGAGCCGATGACCAGGTGGCAAAACCCTCTCCGCTGCTTTTCGGGAAAAGGAGTCAACGCTTGATATTTCTCTACTGTACAGACCCGTCAACCGTCAAAATTGATTCAACCGCCATTCTGTGAATTCCGTTAGTCACAGGCAGAAATGAAGCAAAGAAAGATCCCTTTACACCACGGGGTAGTAAAGGGATCTTTCCCGCAATTTCCAAGGATTTATAGAAGTAGGGCAAGTGCACAGGTTGAGAAGTTGAAATTTCCAGCAAAAAGACGGTGCTAGGAATTACTCGACAAGCTCAATGCGGTGGGTATAGCCGCCATCTTTTTCACGCGTTGTCGAGACTTGCCCGCGGGCGCCAATGTATTTTCCTGTCCCTCCAATAACCGCACGTATTTGCGGATTTTCTTTTTCCATTTCCAGTTCGCCCTGATGTGGGTACACCGACTTGCCCCCGATAACTAGAGTATTTGCGCCTCCCAAATCAAATGCCATGCTCACCATCCGATCTTGGAAAACCTCATGATCCTTCTCTGGGACGTCCACGGTGAGCACAAAGCCGCTTAATTTTCCTTTGACGCCTTCCGCAGTTTTAACGACAGCATCAAACGCGAGCATGTCGCCATGAGACGCACCGTCTTTCCCTAGGTCAACATGAACCAAGCTTGGCAATTCCTGATGTATGGTGATCTTTGTCACGACCTCGGCCGCAGAGACGAACGCTGGCTGCCAGAATGCGATAGCGAGGAGTGTTGTTGCGAGATGTCGTGGCTTCGACAACTTAGCCGAGGGCAGGCTATTTATGATCGTTTCAGTAATCATCGCGACTTCCTTTGAGTTTGAATGAAAAGTATCAAACGGATTAGATTCCGAACGTTAGCAGACTTCAAGTGCATCACGTGGGTGAAGGGTGTTGGCGTAATGATGATGGTGTCTGATTAGCTGTTATGAGACAACGTGGGTCGGGCGGTGTCAGCATGAGACGTCGCGAAGCAGGTACAGACTGAACTGCTTCATCACAAAAGCAACCTTAGCGATAGCGTCTGAATAACCAAATTCGGCTGATACCTCTTAGTTTGAGGGCATATATGATGGAACGAAAAGATTAAGGTTAGGTTGGGGAAGTGGCCGCAACAGTCTCAACTATTCGGCTTCCTTACACGCGTGTGAGACTTGTTTTCTGTATCATAGGTGGGGTCATGAATGCGCACGTTGCAACAGGATGTTGGGTGCGCGTTGTGACGGTGGCATGATGAGCTGCGATGGTGAATGGCTTCCAGTTCATGCAGGGAAAGCGCCGCACTCTCTCAGTGATCGGAGGACGTGCAATGGCGAGTACTCTTTGCGGTACCAGTTTCTAGAGAGGTTCACGCGAAAGTAAAGCATTTACCAAGGCGAAACTAATGTTTGGCGAGGACCAGTGTGCCAGGGAAATCTTTTGGATGAGACCGCGAGGTTTTCTGGTTCGCGCGGTTCTCTTTTAGAAATTAAGCCGGGGTAAGGGGGCGGCGAGTAACTACTCTGATGATGCTGGGTCGGTTTTGCGAGTACACTTTCCGGTTCACAATGGCATTGATCCGCTTGCCTGTTAGGTGCGCACAAACCTGAAACGGATTCCCTTTCAGATTGGAAACAACATGAAAATTCATTGCTTGGGATCAGCGGGCTACCACCCCAACGACTTGCGGCATACATCCTGCTATTATTTGCCGGATTGTGGGATTGCTCTGGACGCAGGTACCGGCGCCTATCGGCTTCCCAATGTCATGGCCGGTAGTTCTTTGGATATCTTGTTGAGTCATGCTCATTTGGATCACACAGCAGGTTTGACTTTTCTGCTGGAACTTGCGTCAACTTATCCAGTGGAGAGAATTCAGATTTGGGGCGAATCCGAAAAGCTTGCTGCGGTACAGAAACACCTATTTCATCCACTGATATTCCCGGTCAAGCTAAAAGCGAATTGGAATCCTATTGATGATCTCGATGAATTTCAGATTGGCAGAGTGAAGATTGCGTGGCGGCAGCAGCAGCATCCGGGTGGTTCGGTGGCGTTCCGTCTCGACTGGCCTGACGGAAAACGTCTTGTTTATGCGTCCGACACGACAGGCGATACAAGCCCAGAACACATTGCATGGAGTCGTAGTGCAGACTTGCTCCTTCATGAATGCAACTTTCGTAACGAGGATGCAGAGTGGGCACTTGCTACCGGTCATAGCTGGACTGATCGCGTTGCTGAAATTGCTCGGCTGAGTACTCCCAAGAAGTTATTAATCACCCATCTCAATCCACTGGAAACAGTTCCCGACCCCGTGGACAGTGAGGTGATACGGCAGCAGGTTGATACTGAGCTACTGTTAGCGGTAGATGGCATGGAGTTAAACTTCTGAGAACATTTGTGGCTCGGCTAGGGAATGTTAGGCCCGGCGATCTCACAAACACCTGTGTAAGGCTGGCAGTAGAAAAGTTGCAAGCTCATTGAGAAGTTGCGGCCAACCGGTGATCCATAATGGGAAACTCCAGATTTTCGAAGGTAGACGATCGACGAAATTTGTGTTCCTTTGCGTCGGTTGCAAGGGGATGAATTGGCGACTACGGCAACGCAAGGTTGTGAGACGGCGAACGACTACGAGACAGTCCCGTGTAACCTTAATGAGGAATGAGTTGTCGCAGCGCGTTTGTGAGCTGGCCTCTATCCAGCTGATCACGATTGTCGGCGTCAATTTTGTCGTACCATTCGCCAATGAAGAGCGTCATTCCCTGTTTTGTAATAATGTCACTTTGGGGTGCAGCGAGGGCGCTGAATAGGCCGTCGGCAACATAAGCTTCCGGGATGGGCGTTCGTGCAGGCCGACTGTGCGGGAAATCGGCTGGAAACAACGCGTCAGGCAGGCCTTCAATGAACTCCTTCTTGGTGAGTGTTTCTTTCCCTTGTTTTTGCATTGCGTCAAACCACTGGTCAAACAGTTTCACGGTCTCTTTCCTGGACAGCCTGCGATCTTGATTGTTATCTCCTTGAACCAGAATGTGCAAAGCAAGCTGACTGCGCCCGAACCGCGGTTGGGGCGTGGCGTAAATATAGCCAGTGGCTTCCCCAGACAACTGACGCCGAATTGAAACATGCCGCTGCTGCACGAAGGTTGACAAGCTGGGTGGGTGGTAGCCACGAGGCGCAGGGTAGCCACGTTCGTTCCTGTTGTGGGTTGCTGCGGTATCACGTTTGAAGGCGTCGTTTACGGCCCCCTCCAGCTTGTGTATTTCCGCAAGCAAATTCGTTTCCGAGAACAAACCGTGTACCATGTTATCCATGATCTTGTCGTATCTGGCTTTGTAGCTTGGGATCGAAAACAGTCGATCGATAAGTTTGTTCCCGTCAGCCTGGTGAGGATGCCGAAGACTTAGCTGCATTTGTTTGTCGGGTGGGCCGCCTAATGGCCACCCAGCAAATGAGATGTCGAGGTCCCATGGAAAGAAGACAAACTTATCCGTAACCGGGTTGATGTACAGATAGTAGTTCTGTGGCATCGCCAACAAGGTGTCAAGGTTGACGATTAATGCATTGATTGCAATAAAACGGAGGAACCCTTCAATGTCCAGATACGAATCAATCGAAGCTGCGAACTCTTCGTCCGTTGCTAGGTTCACCAGTCGTGCAAACTGAATTACTCGTCGGGCTTGGTCTGGCGTGGGCGGGTCATCGGGACGGTAAACCGATTCGTAATCGGGCCAATCTTCCCCTCGAAAATCCATCGCCAACACGCCCTCAGGTTTCATCAGCAACCCCTTGCTGCTGTCGAATCGGCTTTTTAAGAACGATTTGTTTACCTGCTCGACCAAGGTGAACAGGCCCAAGTGTACTTGGTCGTGGATTCCCGGGACGGTGAGGGTTACCTCAGCGAAGGTGGTGCGGGGAGCTGGAAGTCCCGCCTCTCGAAACACCGCGTAACCGAGTGCATCACGCAGTTTAGATGGGTCCAGTCCACCAGCATTGAAGTTAAAGGTTTTTATGCCGCAATGACGCTGTTGTTCGTCTGTCCAATCGAGCTTGACCTTCAGGTTACGTTTGAGGCTTCCTTTCATAAGGTTGAAGCTGGCATTGCCTTTGTAGCGTATGCCAACACTGTTGAATGATTCGCCGTCGATACGCATCGTTCCCAGTGACCAGGGAAAACGATTCCGGTGGACGACTCGCTGCTCTCCGTTTACCGACGGCGCTGGCGTCGCGGTAATTTCCTCCCTTCCCCCAACGGGTGCCATTGCTTTCCACTCTTGTTTGGTTAGCTCAAGATGAATCTTATGCACGCGGTTTGAGGTATAGAACGCTGATTGCTCATCGTCTGTGGGATTCACTTGGGGTCTTGTAGAGACCTCCCCTTGATTGTCAGCGTAACTGCACTTTTTGGGTATGGCTGTAAGGCAACAGAAGAGAGCGATCGCTAACTTGCATGTCCGATAGACGCTGTTCATGAGTCTTCGTAAAGTTACGTTTTGATACGAGTTTGGTGATGGTGCAGGGCGTTTTCAATCCCTCGAAAGTTTGTCTTTGCTCTCAGCATAACGTGGCAGATGCCTCTGTTGGAGCATAGGGTAAACTGCGCCCTCCATGAGGTTCGGAATGAAAAGGTTTCGGCAAGCGAATACTGCGTTCGTTGCTCATGTGCCTGAAACATGGTCGATAGAGAAGTTCTCCTGAGGATGTGACCTCCCCCCATCGAATTGCACCATTGTGAGTGAGAGAATCTTGATCGGGCTTACCGCCCGGAAAGGACTTTCAGAATGCCTCAGAAACGTCACACAGTGGATCAGATCGTTGCCAAGCTGCGTAAAGCCGATGTGGAACTTGGGAAAGGCAAGAAGGTACCGGAGATTTGCAAGTTGCTAGAAACCCAGTTGCTAGAAATCCACGTTGCTAGAAATCCACGTTGCTAGAAATCACCGAACAGACGTATTACCGGTGGCGTCAAAAAGTACGGTGGCATGAAATCAGAGATGGCCAAGCAGCTGAAAGCCTTGGAGAAAGAGAACGCAAGGCTGAAGGAGATGGTCGCCGAGCAAGCCCTCGATATGGAGATTCTCTAGGAGGCTGCCAAGGGAAACTGGTAAGCCCTGAACGTCGCCGACGCACGGTATCCGCCGTGCGCAACCGTTTGGGGCGAGAAAGAGTCTCGGAGCGTCGTACCTGCCGCATTCTTGGACAGCCACGCAACACCCAGCGATATCAGTCGCGTCGGGTGGACGATGAACCGCGTCTACTGCGTGAGATGCGTTTACTGGCTCGTCAACGTCCTCGCTTCGGATCTGGCCGTATTTATCGGTTGTAAACCCAGCGAGGTTGGACGGTGAGCGAGAAACGAGTCCATCGACTTTGGAAGCGAGAGCCTATACAAATCCCACGAAAACAACGCGCAAGCGACGCTTTCTTGGCGGAAGTGAGAACGGGTGCGTGCGTGCCCGTGCCCGCTACAAGAATCATGTGTGGTCTTACGACTTTGTGACAGATCGGACCGAGGATGGTCGTCAACCTCGGTTGCTGGTGGTGATCGACGAGTACACGCGAGAATGTCTAGAGATCGAAGTGGGCCGTTCGTTTACCGCTCAAGATGTGATGGGTGTGTTGCAGTACCTATTCGCCGTACGCGGCACCCCCGAACGCATTCGCAGTGACAACCTTGGCAATGACACCGGCCCAGAGTTCGTATCCAAGGTAATTTGCCGTTGGCTGAAACAAGCTGATGTCAAAACACTGTTCATCGCCAAGGGTAGCCCTTGGGAGAACGGCTATGTCGAATCGTTCAATGGCACGCTTCGCGATGAGCTGCTAAACCGTGAAATCTTCTTGAGCTTCGTGGAAGCTTGTTGGGTGATTGATCGCTGGCGACTGGACTACAACCATCATCGCATCCACAGTTCATTGGATTATCAAACCCCTGCCGCATATGCGGCAGGCTGTGTTCTTCCGGCTTCGGCTACGCCTCAGCCTCCAGAACACAGCCGCTATACCAACCCCAATTCTCTCACTCAACCTGGTGCAAACACTGGGGGGTAGTCACCGGTGTACCACGTTGGGAATACAATCACATTATCTCGTTCTTCATTTAGTGACCCATAGGCGCGAAAACCGAGAAATGCCTCCCAGAAAACATCTGACTGCAAGGTGAAATTTCCGAGTTCGAAACGGCCAGTGGTGGATGAATTCAGAGAGGCTCTGTCGTGCAATTAAGCGAATCATGGGAAGGAGAGTGAGGAACAAGTTACAGAACAATCCAGTCGCCACAGAATACGCACGCTCATTAATGCTTTCTAACTAAGAATGCGTAGCCAACAAAAAACTAACGCATAAGGGCAATAAGGGAGCGCTAATGATTACTGGCAGCCATCACTGGTCTGATCCACGCCATCGGGGATAGGTCATTCAGTCTGTTAGACAATTAACTCCCTTACGTTTGGGTAGTAAGGTTATGCTCTGGGTGCTAGCTAGTTGTACGGAGGATCGCCGGTCGGGGCAGGGGTGGACTCCACGACTGGTCGGGTGTTGAACTTGATTGTTCGCTAGCACAGATGGTCTGGTGATGGGAGCGCGTTGCAACCGCGACGTGACCAGAATCGGGTTAAGCGGAGCCAGCTAGTGTGATCAAAAAACGAAGGGCAGCTTGATCGGCGGGCGACCATTGAATCAACTAACATGGCTTGGGACGTTAGGACCCAAACACCATGGATGCCCTGAAGACCACCAGCAGTCCATGCTCAGGGCGAGCAGTCGGTTCTTGGACGTGCAAGGCTGCGGACATTGGCTATTAGACGTAATTGCAAAAGTGAGTTAATCGTGAAAAGAAGACTTCGTTCATTCAGTGTGCCACCAATCGTTGCCGTGTTTGGTTTTCTTTTTGCTGCTTACGCGCAAGGTCAGAAGATCGAACTGCCGCCAGTGAATGAAATAACACCGCCGATGATCTTAGAGCGACTTGGCGAATTTAGACGGGATGTGGCCACCGACTCGGAGGAGGCTCGGCGTTGGTTCAATCAAGGAATGGCGCTGATGCTCGGTTACAACTTCGATGGTGCGATTTCTTCTTTCCGTGAAGCCACGCGGATCGACCCAACCTTCGCGATGGCATGGTGGGGAATCGGGTATTCATGTGGCCCAAATCAGAATAATCCCCAGATTGACAAGCCCAAGGACGATTGGTCTTTTGCTGCGGCTCGAAAGGCCTACGAACTGCGTGAACGCGAGCGAGGTGCGAATCGTGCACTCATCGAAGCACTGTCGTTTCGGTACACCCATCCGTTACCCGAGGACCTGAGTGACCAGAACGAAGCATACCTTTCCGCCATGTTGAAGGTTCGAAAGCAATTCCCAATGGATCCAGACGTTGCCGTTTGGACAGCAGAGGCGATGATCTGCATGCAGCCATGGAATTACTGGACGCTGGAAGGTGAGCCTGTCGAGCGGACTCCGATGTTCCGTGCGATTCTAGAAGCAGTCATGCGCCGCCACCCTGATCATCCTGCGGCCAATCACCTGTACATTCACACGATGGAATCTTCCCCCTGGCCCCAGCTTGCTGAGCCCGCAGCAGATCGACTGGTCAAGCTTGTTCCCGCCGCCGGTCACTTAGTACACATGCCATCACATATCTGGATGCAGACGGGCCGGTATGACGACGCGGCAGATTGTAATCGAAGAGCAGCTGCACTCGACGATGCCTGGTTGGAGAGTGATCCAACTGCGGGTGAGTATCGAGTGTATATGGCTCACAATCGGCATTTTCTGGCGTGGGCGGCGACGATGCAGGGGAGGCGGCGTGAGGCTTTATTTGCTTCCCGTGCCATCGAGGACGAAGTTCCCGCACCGCTGATGGAAGCTCTCGCTCAATTTAGTGACGGAGTTGCCTCCAGCAAGTGGCACGTGATGGTCAGATTCGGAATGTGGGAGGAGATACTGACGGAGCCTGATCCTCCTGAGTGGGCCTCTGTTTGTCAGGCCATTCGGCATTATGCCCGAGGTGTAGCGTTTGCGAACACAGGGCGTTTGGCGGAAGCGGAGGTCGAAACTAAGGCACTAGACGACGCAATCGCAGGATTGGTAAAAAGCGATCGTCTGCTCGGAAATCAACCTGCGAGCGAAGTGTTAAAGATAGCGCAGTACGTTTTGCGCGGCGAGGCTTCGTTTAAAGCCGGCAAGCGGAGTGCAGGCCTGGCTTTGCTCAAAAAAGCTGTCGAACTTGAAGAAAAGATCGTGTACGCCGAACCAGCACCGTGGATGATGCCCGCCCGTCATCCTTACGGAGCGCTACTGAACTTGGATGGACAGTATGCGGAAGCAGAGAAGGTATTCTTGCGTGATTTGGAGATCTATCCGGCTAATGGATGGGCACTACTAGGGCTTCGCGATTCATTGATCGGTCAGGAGAGGCTATCTGAGGCAAAACACGCCGAACGTGCTTTTCGCTTGGCATGGAGAAGTGCGGATGTCCTACCGCCGGCTGCGTGCTACTGCGGGATCGAAGATCGGTGAGCGGTTCTCTGGTTGCTACAAAAGCGATTGGGATCGTTACATACAGGGAGCGAGCAATGCAAAGCCGCATGCCCCGTTCCTGCACTGCAATGCTTTGTTTATCAACCAATGCATTCATCAGTTTCTCTCGTCGGAACGTATCGCGAGTAACAGTGCACTACATCGTCGTGGTGTGAGGTTAGGCCGTAGCTTTTGTTGCGGCTGTTGGTTCTGATTGATCGGGCCGATCGACGCATGAGTTTCGACTCCCTGCCCATGGCTCTCGCGGATTCAGGCAATGCAGGTAGCATGGGCTATCGTTGGTCATATACGCCAATCGCAGCAGCAGCAAAAAAGCAATAACAGCTTTTAAAAGATTCATGCTGCCCCAAATAGCTAAGCGTTGATTCATCACCAGCAGCCTAAAGAAAAACCGCAGCGCTCGGGGAAGAGTGACGAGTCGGGGCTGGAACTCGTTAATTACGTTTCGCGGCAAAACAGGTCAACTAGATGGGGATGTGGCCGCATGCGGTTCGTCATCTATGTTCTAGCGAAGCATTTGGTCCATGCGGGCTCTTGTCGGCAGAGCGATCACGCGACGGCCGGAAAGCTAATGAACAGATTAATGGATATCAGCGAGAACGAAATTCCTGCAATTCGACCAATTGAAGGGTTGGAGCGAAGCGAGCAGGAAAGATTAATGGCTCTGCGTGTGTCCGGGGGAACGGGAGATGCTATTTCTCATTGGAGTCACGGTGGAGATATTTCGTGGGCGCGGACGGGGGACAGCGATTATAGCAAGGGGCACGGGATCGCTAGCGCCGCTACCGTGTTTTTCTCGAGTCTGTGGGCGATCGGGATTTTCGTTGTTTTGTCCGTAATTGGCCTTCTTGCATTCGTGTTTATTGCGTTGTTCAGAGGTTTTGCAAGCGGCGAAATTCCATTGCACTAAATGTGGCTTGAATAAGGTTGCTTCATGTCAAGAATCCGCGAAAAGCATACAGACACAACACTCATGAAAGCCTTGGGCTGGGTCGGCGGCATAGCAGGTTTGGGTTTGGCAATTGCGGGTGCGTTGCTCTCAGCCCTCGCAATTTTGATGGTCCTAATTTTCTGGCTTGCTCTTTATGTGTTGTCAGGCGACCCCTTCTGGTTCTGGAACGGACTGCCATAAGTTGCAGGGATAGAATTGCGGCCAAAGTGCAGCGGCATCCCTCGTGTTTTCGCGAAGGAGTTGAGCGATGCAGGCTCCCGTACGGGACGCAAGTAACTCAACGGGATCATCCATGAACAATTCTGCTTTCAAGCGTAGCTGTTTCTACGTGTTCACCGTTTTGTCAGGAATCTTGCTGTTGGCGTGGATTGGCGGAAGCGTTGTCGAGGCAAACAAGCTGGTTCAGAGTGATCCACGTAATGTGTTTGCAGTCCAGTTGTTCCAAACTTCTTTTTTTTATTTGATCTTCCTTATTCCTGCCCTCGTCTTTCTTTGGGCAACATACGAAGCAATCTTTCTGGTTGGCTCAAATCCGCGGGAATTTTATAAAGCCAAACTTATACTTGTTACCGTGTCTGCGGTCGTCGCCGGGGTGATCTTGGTTTGCGTCTTTGCGATAGCGTTTATTATTTGGGTTGGTATGGTCATGCTAACAGGTGACACGTTGTGGTTCTGGAACGGACTTCCGTAAACAGCAAAGGATACAGCGCGATCGACAGCCCAGTCGCACGTTTCACAGTCCCCGGTGGTTCTGATCCTGACTTTGTTCTTGCGGTGTTTGCCGATGCGGTCAACCGTGGGAAAGATTGTCACGAAGTTAGGCGAGATCAGACGCAGCGGGGTTTGCGGTATCAGATGAACTGTAAACCCTGGGAGATTGGGTTGACATTGTTCATTGGTGTTTCGCTGGTAATGTTTCTCGGATGATATGCATGTGGTTGCCCGAGATGTGGGTAGTCGTGAAGAGTAGTCTGTTTATGGCTGATCGATGACAACTAACACCATAAAGACGACACGGCTCAAACCAGAATTGGTTCGCTATGTGCCGGAAGTTACCTCATTTCCATGGAAACGCTTAGGAAGGAATGGGGTGGGTAGTTGATTCAGGTGCGGTGTTCCGATTCGACGTAAGGTGCGCAGCATCTTCAGTTGGGACTGCACACCGCGAGGCGAGAGCGGCGGGCTAAGGCCAAGAAACGTGCCGTGAGGCCGTCTGTGGTTCATGGATGGCCCTCCAGTGGTCATTTATATCGGGTGCTCCCTGCACCGTCAGAAACTCTTCTAGGTTGAGACGCTCATCTCGTACACCACTGCTGAAGGTTTCAACAAAACCGTGCGGTCCATGGCTACCAAGTTCGATAGAGGGTGTTCCCAGAGTCGGTCCATTCCAAAACAACGTCTACGCGCACCATTAGGCTTGCTTGCACGGGGAAGGTTCAGGCGAAGCTGCCTATAAAGAACTTTCGCCGCGGAAAGGCAGGAAAGGAACGAAGAGAAGAGCGTAATGGGGCTCTTCAGACGGACCACAAATACGTTTGCGACCAACTAGCCGAAGGGCGAACCAATGGACGGACCAATGAACACCGTGACGAATCTACCTAGCAGCAAAGCATTTGCAATCGCATCCATGGCCGCCATGGCTGTTGGTACGGCAGGCTACCTCCTGGGTCTGTGGAATGCCGAAATGCACATGAATGAGAAAGGCTTTTATTTTACAATCCTTGCATTCGGTATGTATTCGGCTATCTCGATCCAAAAGTGCGTGCGGGATCGCGCTGAGGGGATTCAAGTTTCCCAGATCTACTTGGGCTTAAGTTGGGCAGCGATTGCCACTGCAATCGGCCTGCTCGTCATTGGCCTTTACAATGCGAACACGCTAGCACTCAGTGAGAAAGGATTTTATGGGATCGCCTATGTGCTTTGCATATTCACTGCGGTTACCGTCCAAAAGAATACGCGTGATGCGATCGCTGAGGAAAATAGCAAGTCCATGGCGGTAGGAGGTGACTCGCCGATTCCTCCGTCAACATTTGAATGAGTTGTGAGTCCTCCCCACTCTTTTCACCAGGTGTGTGATTGAAGCGGAGATTCTCTCGGGTTGAGGGTGTTACCTTTTTGCCTTGACCAAGTTCCACCTTCGCTTTGCGAAATTTGGCAACGGTCTGACCCACTGTGTGGCGTTCCTCCCGCGTTGTGAGAGTTGTTTCCGGGCTGGTCGCCCGATCAAGATTATGTCACTCACAATGGTGCGCTTCTTTGGGGGAGGTCACAGGCCTATCCGGAATGCATGATAGCTGGATTAACGTTTCTATTCCTTGACGATAACGCCGACTCTATTCGATTCTTACACTAGGCGGTAAGTCGCTTCATCCCATCGAAATTCGGCATGAGGAGCAACGACGAACCGCCAAGTAGAAAAATTCGCTCAAGTGTTGAAGCTGAATGGAGATCTTTACTTCCTGCACTTAGAAAAGTGCTTCGAGGGCTGGGATCGCCGCCTGATTTGCGATGTCGCCTGCTGACTTTCCGTCATCAGCTTTCAAATCTGGGTCAGCACCGTTGGTAAGAAAAACCTTGATGCATTCGAGAAATTTTGCTCTCGCTTTGTCAGACTTTGCGTTCATTGCGCGATTAGTTGCGTAAATCAAGGGACTGGCTCCGGACTTGCTTCCTGCGTTGATATCGAGTCCTTTCTCAAGAAAGAATGTTATCATGTTCGGCTTGCCCCAGAACGCGGCTTCATGGAGCAGGGTGGCACCGTTCCAATTCAGTTCGGTGAGACGCGCGCCCAGCGTGATCAGCAGCTCACATGCTTCTGGACTTCCACCGCCGACCGCGTAGTTGAGTGGCGTTTTTCCGAATCGGGCGCGTTTATTCACATCAGCTCCCCGCTTCACAAGCAGTTTGATCACATCGACGTTTCCAGCCCCAGCTGCATAGCCTAACGCAGTGTAGGAATTTTCGAGAGTCTGATCTGGTTGTACGCCTGAATCTAGAATGGAGGTTAACTTTTTTATGTCTCCTGAGCGTGATGCCATATGGAGCTGGTGCACCGTGTTGTCGCTTGGGAAATACTTCCATATTTGTGGGGCATTGTTTGTACCTGCAAAAAGTCCCCGGCTGTATTCGTAGAAGAGCCCATTGTGGACTTTGATCGCGCCCCTGTAAGTCGGTTGCTTCGTTTCTGAATGCAGTTTCGTGAAAAAGCTGATGTTACCTTCGGTTGATAACGTCATTTGATTTATAGACTCAAAACTCGGGTCCCCATATTGAGATTCGCCGTAGTGTTTTTCTCGTCCCTCGGCTATTACTTTGTGGACGATATTGTCACCTGCATATCGGACCCAGTGACCTGTCAAACTTTGCCAAAGCTCTTCAGTTGCGGAGCTGGCTTCAACGGATTGGGCATGAACAGGATCAGTGAACCAGACGCTGCACCACGTTGCAACGTTGATAATTAGCACGGACAGCATTTTCGTTCGCATAACTCTCTCCTCGGTGGGGAACTTGATCGGTGGGGAACTTGATCGGTGGGGAACTTGATTGGTGGGTCTTGTAAAGAGACGCATGTTTTAGTTGCTAAATCTTCGACGGTGTTTAGACAAGTGTGCATTTGTCATTCACACGCGTTCGGAAAAGCATAATCCATCTGTAAGTGCATTGCTTTTAGTGTTGGCCTGAAAACCGTAATGGAAGAACTTGCTTTCTTAACCGCCCAAACGGAGGGCCAGACTTCCTTTGGAGGCGGCTGAGGCCAAATTCTGGGCAGCATCGACATCTTTATCTACAGTACAGTGGTTCGCTTCAAAGTCCTCAGCGGATGTCATACTCATTACTGTCCCCCCGGCATCTTGATAGTGCGGTTGATTTTTCGAGGGTCTGCGTCAGCGCTGTTAATTTGTACTGCGTTTGATTGTGCAAGCCTTTCGCTGTGAACCTGATCTAATCTGCGCTGCCTTGAGTGTGCGTTCAGTTGGCGAACAGGTTGTGGGCTCACCGCCAACAGTTCCGCAGCGTGTTTGATCGTTAAAAGGCTAAAAGTTGTCGGATATCGATCCACTTCATATTGGAGAGTACCAACAATGGCCGCTCCCTGAGGATGCTTGGTGTCAACAATGCATTCGCACGTGATCTCCGCGAGTTGGAGACTGATCGCTAAATCAAAGGTAAACATTTTAGCGAAGTGTTCATCGACTCATTTGCGATTCGCGGTGTTCCAAAGTTGATAGGAAGACAAATGGACCAGCGTTTGTCTCGTGGCGCGTCCGTGACTCCTTGGAGTCGCTCGATGTGGGCACGTCATACATCGAACGTAGAATTAACCAACACATTCCCCCACAAACGAGTGTTGGAAAACGGAGTCATTCCACGTGCCGTTATGAGACAGCGGTTTTTCCACCTCTGGAGGCTTGTGTTTCGGCATCGTGGATAGACAGTATCAGTGAATAAACCACCAGCTAGGCGGAACAAGGCATGCGTCTCAGATGAAAGTGACGCTGGGCTGAAGCTTCGCACGGAAGAAGACGTGTGACAGATGCACGAGCACGCATCGGTATTCTTGCATTCGCTTCAATAACTCGTTGCCAAGGGGGGAAGATACCGACCCGGAATCGATCAATCGCATGATGGTGACCAGGGTTCGTGATCCATGTCGAACCTCTACCGTACGCTTTTAGTGCGTAGTTGGATGATGCTCCGAGGTCCGTCGGCATGCTCGCCAATTCCTGTCTAGTCAAGTGTTTTTTTCGTGCACTTTAAAGCGAAAGAATCAACGCCTCCTACGGACGATGCATGTCTATTGCGTTCGCTTGTCGTGTTCGACCATTGCGAATGCGTTGTGACTGTGGATTGACTCGAAGTTTTCAGAGAAGCACTGGAACCAGACGACGCGGTCATCATCGCGAAGTGTTACGGCCATATCGCGAACGATGTCTTCCACGAATTTCGGATTTTCATAGGCTCGCTCGGTGACCCACTTCTCATCCGGGCGTTTGAGAACTGAAAAGACTTGCGTGGATGCACATTGCTCAATCATCCCAAAAAGCTCCTCAATCCAGAAGTTAACGCCGTCGGCGATGCGAACTTTTACCGTCATTTCACAGCGTTGATTATGTGCTCCATATTGTGAAATTTCCTTCGAGCAGGGACACAAGCTTGTTGCCGGAACTCTGAGCGTCATTACGAAGTCATCTTCCGTTCCGCTCTGTAATTCGAACGTAACATCGATGTCCAGCTTTCCTGGCATCCCTGTCACGGGTGCCTTCTTATCAATGAAGTAGGGAAAGTGAAGCTCTAAAAATGCGTCTTCGGCCTTGAGCCTCTCACGCATTGCCATGGCCAGCTCAACGAGGGAGTCACTACAGAGTTCGTTATGCCGTTCATTAAGCACTTCAAGAAAACGCGACATATGTGTTCCCTTCTCCGTATGCGGTAGAGAAACGAACATGTTGACTCTCGCCACGGTGTGCTGAAAGGTGTTCCCTTTGCCGGCGCCCGGGGTTCGCAGAGAAATCGGATAGCGGATATTGGTAACGCCCACCTTGTCTATCGCTACACGTCGAACGTCACCTGTCGACTGAATGTCTGGCAGTTGTTGGGGAGGTTGTTCAGCAGGGACCTGACTCATGATAAATCCTTAATGGTTAGTTTGTTGACGCACCCTTGATCAAGTTTCCTGATGAATTGTTTCAGAAACAAAGGTCGCGGGTTCGTGAAAATTAGTCAGGGTCAGGTTGGGTTCGTTCGCCTGCAAAATAAGACTAGGCAAGTTTCTTGCTAGAACTCAGCTGAGCTGATGGCAGAACCCACTGATGTTTGGCCGGAGTTTTGATCTACGGACGCCTCGGCATAGGAGTCTTGCGTTTCCCAAATGCGAACTGATACAGCATTCGCACCGCTCCCATCAAGAACCTGAGGACAGACCTCCTCAAGAAGGTATTTTGCCATGTTCTCAGCAGTTGGGTTGTACGGTAGCACGTAGAAGCGACTGGGTTCGACCATCTCCAACGCTTTCCTAGCGTTGTCATCTTCGTGGCTGATCAGGAAAGCGTGATCCCAATTTTCGTCGATCCAACCCTTGACTCGTCTTTTCAATTCGGAAAAATCTACCACACGACCCACTTCATCTTGGGAATCTCCCTCGACAAAAAAATCTGCTACGTAGTTATGACCGTGAAAATGTTCGCACATACCACCGTGTCGTAACAGACGATGTCCGGAACAGAACCGGATGCGACGCATGATTGTCAATGACATGATATTTTTTTGTGGAAGAGAAAGTTGCAACAAGAGAAAGCGAGGGTTTTCAGTCTCGCTAAAAGTATAATGTGTTGTAAAGTGCCAACTCTTTACTTCACCCAATTTAAGTGCGGATTCGCAGATATTTCGGGGGGCCGATGCGAATTGAGTGTAGCCAGTTCGGTGCAGTGTTAAAGTACACAGCCGATTGGCGTACCTGAGCATGAAGAAAAACGCTCGCGATTGTTCAATTTGGACCGCATTGGAAAATACCGATGAAGTGCAGCTCGCAGGGCGGTTAAGCGAGGAGACGTTTCTGTTTCAACCTTGCTAATCACTTGGCCATCGCCGCATGAAGTTCATGATTCAGTCGTTAAACATGCAGCAACCAATTTTTGAGTTGAATAGATCTGTTGATCTAGGTTTGCTCGGTTCGACAGGGGCCGCAACTTGAGGGCTTTCACAAGCAGAGTTCCATAAAGCAGTTGGGGAGTTGCTCGAGTCTCGCGTTTCAGCCCTCATTGCAATGGAAGCATGTTGGCGGGCCAACACTTCACCGCCTCTTCCTTCGATGGTAAGTACCCAGGTTTCCCGCTCTCGCTGTACCGGAAAGTCTAAGGCCCTTGAGGAATTTCTGTGTTCGTTATGAGATGGCACCTTTCGCGGGTGAGGGACCGGTTTTTGACAGCGTATCCAATGAGACTTGTTACTGTCAGGATCGTCTGTGGTGCGAATTCACCAAGCTGAAGCACCCCGCTCGCAGGCTCGTGCCAGAGCAGATAATGACACAACCAGACCGCGAGTGTTTATTGTCAGCATACGAATTTTTCTTGACGTAGCGAAACAGCCAAACGTTGCCGCAAAGGTTTCGCAGGAAAAATACTGACCTCCCCCCATAGAAGTGCACCATTGTGAGTGAGAGAAACTTGCTCGAGCGTACCGCTCGAAAAGGACTTTCAGAATGCCTCAGAAACGTCACACAGTGGATCAGATTGTCGGCAAACTTCGTAATGCCGATGTTGCACCCGGTAAGGGCAAAAGGTGCCCGAAATTTGCAAGTTGCTAGAAGTCGTTACTCAAAGTCCCTGAACAGACATATTACCGCTGGCGTCAGAAGTACGGTGGCATGAAATCAGAGATGGCCAAGCGACGGAAAGCTTTGGAGAAAGAGAACGCGCGGCTGAAGAAGATGGTCGCCGAGCAGGCTCTCGACATGGAGACCCTCAAGGCGGCTGGCAAGGGAAACTGGTAAGCCATGAACGTCGCCGACGAACTGTATCCGCCGTGCGTAACCGTTTGGGGCGAGGAAGAATCTCGGAACGTCGTGCCTGCCGCGTTCTGGTGCAACCACGCAACACCCAGCGATATCATTCGCAGCGCGCGGACGATGAACCACGTCTACTCAACGAGATGCGTTTGCTGGCTCCTCAACGGCCTCGCTTTGGATCGGGACGAATTTATCGGTTGTTGACGCAGCGAGGTTGGACGGCAAGCGAGAAAGGGGTCGATCGACTTTGGAAGCGAGAGCATATGTAACTGCCGCGAAAACAGCATCGTAAGCGATTATTCTCTGGCGGAAGCGAGAATGGTTGCGTGCGTCACCGTGCCCGATACAAGAATCATGTGTGGTCGTACGAGTTTGGGACAGATCGGACCGAGGAGGATCGTCAACTTCGGTTGCTGGTGGTGATTGCCGAGTACACGCGAGAATGTCTGGCGATAGAAGTAGGGCGTTCGTTTACCGCTCAAGATGTAATAGTGTTTTGGAGTATCTGTTCGCCATACGCAGCACCCCCGAATACACTCGGAGTGACAACGGCTCGTAGTTTGTATCGAAAGTAAGCTGCCGTTGGCTGAAACAAGCTGATGGCAAAACACTGTTCATCGCCAAAGGCAGTCCTTGTGAGAACGGCTACGTCGAATCGTTCAATGGCACGCTTCGCGATGAGCTACTCGATCGTGAAATCTTCCTGATCTTGGAGGAAGCTTGCTGGGTGATTGACCGCTGGTGACTGGACTACAACCATCACCGCATCCACAGTCCATTGAATTATCAAACTCTTGCCGCGTATGCCGCCGGCTTCGTTCTTCCGGCTTCGGCTAAGCCTCAGCCTCCAGAACACAGTCGCTGTACTAACCCCAATTCTCTCTCTCAACCTGGCGCAAGGTCCGGGGGGCGCCACAGGCAGCCCATGCGAAATGAAAACGCGAAACCGCCGCAGTTCCTGCTCGTGCGGAGAGTTACGAGAGGCCAATTCAGCATTACTAAAAGTGCGGTGATGTTCAGGGTGCTGAATCCCGCTGGTCCGGTGATGCTTGTACGATGCGATACAAGCGAGACGGCTAGGATGACCAACAAACATCTCGAGGTGTTGACGTGCGCCGGCAACAAGGGCTTGTTCACACGTCAAATTGCGGCAACCTTGCTCGCTTTTTCTAAGTGTGCGGCAAATAGTACAGCCGATGGAAGTGGGGCAAACAGGGGACAAATGCTTGGCAAAGCCAGCAGGGTCGCGTTGCCCGAACGGGACCGATAGCCCGTTGGTTTCCCATGATTCGCCGTTTTCTGCTGCTTTTGAAGCACGATTTTGCCCCCCCTATAATCAATCGCCGCAAAAGTTAAGTGTTGGACCAGCAAGGCTCATAGCGGTTCTGCGCTTGAAATCGGTTGTAAGGGAATGAATATAAGTTATCCTAAAAGCCTCTCTTTCCTAACTCACGCGTCTCGTTGGGCAACTGGACGACCGTATAGGCCACGCTGATGAACCACTTTCTAAAGAAAGGCTTGATCGCTCTTGCGGTTGCGACGTTTCTTTGGGGACACGAAGCCTTTGCGGACTTCGTTACGTTTGGCAGCGGGGGCAGCACGTTTGGAATGACATTTGTGGAGATCGGCGATGCGGGCAACGCCGCCGACACCACGAACACAGGGATTGCGAATACTCCTGCTGGTTCAGTGTCGTACAAATACCGGATCGGAAAGTATGAAGTTTCGGAGGACATGATCAGTAAGTTCAATGCTTCTCAGTCCTTACAGATAACTAAAAGTGCGTTAGGCGCCGATAAGTCAGCGACGCTAGTCTCCTGGAATGAAGCGGCCCGCTTTGTGAACTGGCTCAATACAAGCGAGGGCCATCAGGCGGCCTACAACTTTACCACCGGCGGGGTGAACGAGAATATTGCGTTATGGGACTCAGCGGATGCATGGCAACAAGGCGGTGAGAATCGATACCGTCACAAGGATGCTCAATATTGGCTTCCTAGCATGGATGAGTGGTACAAGGCGGCGTTTTATGATCCGGAATCCGGGAATTATTTCGACTATGCCACGGCCAGCAACTCCCCACCTGCGGCGGTGTCCAGCGGTGATGGCACCGGAGCCAACGGTAACAATGAAGCCGTGTGGGGCAACCAGAGCTCCGGTCCAGCAGACATCACCCAAGCAGGCGGCCTGAGCCCTAATGGCATCATGGGGATGAGTGGCAACGTATTCGAGTGGGAAGAAACAAGCGAGAACCTGGCAAATAGCTCTGCCTCGTTGGATCGCGTGATACGCGGAGGATCCTACAACTCAGCTGGTAATCCGACACTCGTTTCGTCTAACTTCCGGGCAGGTCGAAGCCCAACGAGCGAAATCGTGTTCGTTGGTTTTCGCGTCGCGAGCGCCGCAACTGTGCCGGAGCCAGGTTCGATAGCAGTCTGGTCAGCTATGTGGGTAGGCGGTTGTTTTTTACGAAAACGCCGTGTGAGGAAATAGCCCTCTCACCTGCATTCGTTCAGCATTTTTTTTGGCCACTTGGGTCAGTGCGATGGGGGTTGGGTCGACTGATCGATAGACACCGAGGGGAGATGGAGAGCGGTGTTTTTGTGTAGAACGTGATGTGTGCAGAGGGATGTTTGATAGGCTCTGCTCACTATCGGTAAATCTAGTTTGGCTTTCTTGACAAAAGAATATACGATGGGATGTTAGTCGACACGGGCAAGGTGACCAACGCTGCCAATGTGATCGAGTAGTTGCGGAACAAGTGTTCGGTAGTACGCCCAGCAATACACTCCAAGTAGGCTTATTGGGCTTGTTTCCAAGCTAGTCGGCAAACCGCGACAGGGCACAAAACGCGTCGAGTTTTGCGAAGGCTTTTGGTTCTTGGGGTGCTTGGATAGGCAGACAGTGAACAGTGCCTTCACGTGGACAGGCGTTTCGGTAATCCAAGATTCTAAATTCGTTCTGGTTCAGATCCTTTGGTTTTCGTCGGTTATTGCTGGAAAGCCACGACCCACACATTCTGAAGCTCACGCACATGAGACAAGTTGTAGCCGGGGTACTTGGCTTGGAACCTGGCGATGGCTGCTGACGTTGAGTCTTTTTTTTGGAACACGCATCGTGGCCAGTTCCGGAACCGAAACAGTAAACGCCGGGGCTGTGATTACTGTTGCATCGGTGCCAGCAGTAAGGTTCGTGCCGATCAATGAAGCGATAGCGAGGACCACGGCAGCTAGCACTGTTTTTGTACGACCTTCCGATTGTGGTAGGTGGAATTCTGTTAGGGTTGCATCATGTTAGCTCTGGCCATAGCTATCTTGCTCTGTATGTGTTAACAGATCGTATCAGCGTTACGCACCCGGTGGATAATGATAATGACGTATCAGCTACCGCAGATCGCTCCTGTTGTCCGTGTTGTGGGGGTGGCAGTTCGTCTCTGCATTTTGTGCCGGCAGGTCTCGTGACCTGACGCGGAGCCGCCGCTTGGGGGCTACGAACACCGAAGTTTGTCACCGTCTTCCTGAACCTCGGTCGCGTCTCCCCCTCGTTGGTTCGAGCTTTTCCTACTTGACGGCTTTGCCAACCCGATGCGGCTCAGACTATTCGGAGGATATGGGCGATTCGGAGGACAGGGTCAAGCAAACACGAAAGCCTCGGTGGGCGCTGCGGAAAACCGGCTCGTACCTGCGACGGTACGCCGATCTGCAAAGCCCGGTGGGGCTGCTCCAACTGCCGCCACGGAAAACGCGGGAAGAGCCAGATGCTGGACCAGTAGGGTCGGTGACACTTTCAAATGGGTAGGAGGTATCCCAATCTTGGCACCACTCCCAGACATTGCCGTACATATCGTAGAGCCCCCAAGGGTTCCGTTTTTTGCTCCCCACTGGATGCGTCACACGACTGGAGTTGTCACGGAACCAAGCGTAATCACCTAACTCTGATTCATCGTCACCAAAGCTGTACTTCGTTGTAGTACCAGCACGGCAGGCGTATTCCCACTCCGCTTGGGTTGGCAGGCGATAAACACTGCCTGCTGCTTTCTCACCGGGGAGTTCACTTAACTTGCGGCAAAACTCAACCGCATCATCCCAGCTTATCTTCGCAACCGGGTTATTAGCGCCTGGGAAATGGCTTGGGTTGTTACCCATCAATTGTTCGTATTGATGTTGCGTGACTTCATGGACGCCCAACTTGAACGATTTAGTGAGCGTCACCTCATGGGGTGTCGCGCCAAAAACAGTTTCATCTCCCATCGTGAATGAACCAGCTGGAATTGACTTGAACTCCATGCCCAGAGCAGTAGCTGATTCGGGTAATCCAATGGGTTCTCGATTACTGGTAGATTCTGGTCCTTGATTAGTGCCCGCAACAGGGTGCGTGGGTCCCCTCTGGTCACATCCCGCTATCGCAGCAGCAGCTAAAAAAACGACGACAGATCTTAAACGCTTCACGCTCGCCCCATTTGGTTAGAAGTTCATCAACAGCAACAATCATAAACAAAACCAGCAGCTCAGAGCAGTGGTTTTGGGTGGGGTTGCCATATGTAAAGTAGGTTTCGGGGCGATAACTCGCTGTTGAACCTGAGCTGGGGCAATATTCTTCGGCTCGCAGGCCATTGCCACGGCCTAGGGATGGTTGCAACGCCAACAAGGTGCCGGGAAACGCATTGGTCATCTGACGCCGTTTCGTCAGTAACTTCAGCCGAGCAGTAGCAGCTACGGAAACAGGACTTCGAGCGTTTGGCATTGATGTATGTCAGCCGTACCGACGCTCATCTTGACGACGGCAATGTGCTCAGAATCTTTTTCCACGGGACCGGCGTTAAACCTCCACCGCTCACAGAATTGGCCACACAATTTTTCATGTCACTTGCCAACAATGCTCACGTGGGAATTTACGAGACCCCGATGGAATTCGTTCTGCGCCCATGGCACTTGATGCTGATCAGTCTTGCTTGCTGGCTCAATCGACAACAACGACAAGAAGTACTTGATTCATTTCGTACCGAGAATGCACCTAGCAAAATGCAGGGTGGTACGAAACGATCCTTGTCAACCGTTGACCAGCGACGCGGAGCTACCGTCGCAGACAAATAAATCGGCTGCACGCAACTCTCACAAGTTGGCGGCCTGTTCACAGCGGATACCATTCAGCGATAGGAACGTCAGTTCCTGGCAAATCATCTGACTACTCCGATCGAGAACCTTAGAACGGTTTTCGGAACAAGGCCCGGCAAGTGATCGTTAATTTGAGGGGCCTTTAACTGTTTACACCAGGTTGAATGAGAGTAATCGGGTCGGCAGGGCGATTGTTTGCCTCGAGTATGAACTCTGGGCCTTTTCTACGGTGAAGGTTTGCTGGGGTGCCACGTAGGGGAAGCAGGTTCTGCAAAACACCATTAGATCGGGGGGGGGTACATGGGCACCCCGGTTCTCTTCTCGGGCACTCTTGCGTGTACTCGTCGCTCACCACCAGTAACCGTAGTTTGCGATTATCCTCGGTCTGACCCGTCACCAAGTTAGACGACCATAGATGAGTCTTGTAACGGGCACGGTGACGCACGCAACCATTCCCACTTCCGTGAAAAATTGTGGGATGCGACTTTCCTTTCGCAGAAATAGGTTTTCGCATCAGTTGGATGTATTCACGCTAAGGGGTTTCGCGGCTAAGGCTAGGGTGATCGTGCTCGGAAAGCGGACTGCGCATTGACTGTGGGTCGCGGGGCCGACCTCTCCGAGCAGATGAGTTTTCTGTGTGTGAAATTCTGATGAAGATGCGGTTTTTGCGCGAGAATACCCAATAGGTATAGACGTCTTGCTTGCGACGGCTAGATTAGATCTCGGTAGGTTAAACCGATCACCCCGCTTCGCGACTCTAATCTAAATTGATCTAAACTGGCTTCCAATTCCCCCGGCTCCAACCGTCCGCATGAGGTGATCGCGACAACGCAGATGCAATCTTTGAACGCTGCGCCGGAGCCGGATGGTTTTCAAGCGTTGCCGGTGTTGGATATTGCGTTGCTGACGTTACGCCGACATTACCGTTGGCTGCTTCCCGCCATGCTTTTTGTCGTGGTCTGCGGGGCATGTGGCATCTGGTGGTACCAGGAGCCAACCTACCAAGCCTCCCACTGGGTGGAAATTTCAAGGCATCGCGTTTTAAGTCCTAACGTCGTGACACGACCGGCGAATCTAGTCTCCACCGAAACACCCATTATTCTTTCGGAAATCATTGTCAGTCCTGTTCTTGCGCGGCCGGAGGTGCAGGCGTTACCCAGTTTTCAGAACGCCACGGAACGGGAGCGGCGTCTGCGGACCCATCTTGAACTTACGGGAGGCGGTACCAACGACCGACTTACTATCGCTTTCACCGATGCCGACGCTACTTCCGCTGCGGTGGTTTGTAACGCGGTTGCCGACGAGTACATGGAGTATCGAAGGGAATACGAGCAGCGACAAGCCGACCTTATCCTCCGTAGTCTCCGTCCCGAGCTGCAGAAATGGGAAGATCTCGTGGCAGAGAGAAAAGAGAATGTTGAAAATCTGACGCTCGCAGCGATTTCTGCAGGTGAAGTACAAGGTAGTCAAACCGAGGGACGCTTTACCTTCATTGCGGATTTAAGGAAGCGAATTAACGATTTGATGTTGGAACAGGTGGGGATGGAAGCCAAGCTGAAACGCATCAACGCTGATTGGCCAGCGAATCGCAGCGAGATCAATGATGCAGTTCAGGACGACCCGGAAGTGGGTGATTTGAAGACGCTGATTGATTCCTACCGAGCCTTGATTCGCGGTATAAAGCTGAGCGGCATGGAGTCGGTCAAACAAAAAGAACTTGAGCTGATCCAAGACAAGATTCTCGGCGTGACTTCTGACTTAGAGGTTGCTGAAGAAATTGCAGGGCGAGACTTACTCGATAAGTGGTCCGACAATGTTACCGAGGGACTTGAACGCGAACTGTATATCTCTCAGTTCGAACTGGAGATGCTTGAATCCGTTTTTGATGAAGAGAGAGCTAGATTCCTAAAAGCTGGCGATGAAGCATTGAAACTTCGGTTCGCTGAAGATGATCTCGGCTCAGCTCAGGGCCTTCTCGACGGGCTTCGGGAAAGAGCAACCAGCATTGAAATGGAGAGCAGGTACGCTGCACCGGTGATCTCCCTCCGCCGCGCCACAAAACCCGAGCATCCACTTGAGTCAATTTACTACACGAGAAACAACGCATTTTTACTTCTTGGGCTCGCCTTCTTGCCTGTGTCTCTGGCCGTCGGACTCGAATTCAAACTCAACAGATTCACTAATATTCAGTCGATAGCCAGTAAGGTACAACTCAACATACTCGGCGAAGTTGCATCGTTGAGCGATCGGCCCCAGCAGGATCTAAATGACGGACAAGAGAAGGCTTCACAATTAGAAAAAAAGTATCGTAGTTACACCTATGCTGGTGACATCCACCGGCAATCGGTGGACAACCTCCGGATTCGGTTGACGCTTGGAGATCAATTGACGATTGGAAAGGTGACGTCGGTACTAAGTTCCTTTGAGGGCGAGGCCAAAACGACTCTGTCGAAAGACCTAGCACATTGCCTTTCAGAATCACAGCAACATCGCACGCTATTGATGGATATGGACATGCGATGTCCTGATCAGCACCGAATTTGGCAACTAGAGAATCGCCGGGGGGTCTGTGAAGCACTGCGAGGTGAAGTGTCTTTCGGCGATGCTACCCAGACCATCGATAAAACTCTCGATGTCATGCCAGCGGGGCGGAACGAAAGCATGCATCTTTCCGCTGTCACATCGAGCCAAATTGATGCACTATTCGAGTGGGCGCGTGAGCAATATGACTACATCATTGTCGATACCGCGCCGTTAAATTACGCCTCTGAGACCTTGGTGATAGCGAAATACTCGGATTCAGTCGTCCTGAGCCTGTTGCGGGATGTGAGCCGTCTGGAACCAACCAAGAACACGGTCAACACCCTGCAGACCGTTGGGGTCCGGCTTTTAGGGTGTGTGCTCTCAGGAATCACACCACTGCAGTACCAGTATCGTTACGGAAATTCTTACTACTATCGCGGAACGTATAACTCCGCCAACAATGAGCCGGCAGAGTCCGTGAACGGTTAAACACGTGACATCGACGCAGAATTGTATCACGATTTAATGGATCACGATGTTCTCTAGATTCCTCTCACGAATCATCTCTGGCAATAGAAGAATCGCCAGTGAAAACGCTCAAGGAGCTCGGCCCAAATCCGGCTTTCTTGGTCGTTTCATGAGAGCCCCCGCACTGGCTATATCTCGCTTGCTCTACAGGAAGCCGGTTCAGGGCGTGGTGCAATATCGCTTTGACCGCCGACTGCTCCTGATCTCTCTGCTTGTGATTGGCAGCCTGGCTGTGACAACAGGCTACCTGCATCGAGTGACCACTATCAGTATGCCGAGTGTTGTCATGACAAAGGCAGACGAGGCGAGGCGGAAAGAAGACTACAGTGGGGAAGTGAGTTGGTTGGCCCGTTACCTGATATTGGTGAACAATGAGGCTGGACCCGCAACACTGGAAGCTCAAGTTCGATACGCTCTCGCGAATGATTCAAGCCTTCAAGCGATTGACGCAAGCGAAGGCACTTCCAGAGTATTCTTGGCCATTCGCCAGCTGGAGGTTGTTGATTCTGTGATCGACCATGTGAGTGAAATGAGCCGAGAGGCTTGGATTCAACGCCTTTGCAGACGCTACATCGAAGCGAGTGATATCCTTGTTTCACAGGGGAAGCGGCAGGACGACTCGTCGATGCAGGATTCATTGTTCGGGGAGTCGATCGATTTTATCGACAAAGGACTAGTAGTGATGACGGCTAGCCGGGACTTCGCACTCGCAAAGCAAAGAATGCGACAACTGGCGGTAAGGCGCGCCATCGTGCGTCAACTGATCAATTCCAACGCCACCTTGGCGATGAGGAATGACATTACTGATGCATCATCAAAGACGTTCAGGCAGAGTCCACAGCTCGTGGAATTGCTTGACCAGTATTGTAAGAAAGAATCGATCTGGTTCGACCGGACGTTAGAGGAAAGCGTGGCCAAGGATCCCGGTGACATAGGTTACTACAAGTTTCTGTTGTCGCATCGAGACAGCAAGGTTTTTCTTGGGTCCAATTCAGAAGAAAAAAAATGGGAATCTGCAGCTTGGGATTCTCTACCCGAGATGCTCTCTGTGCGGATGATGAGTGACACTTCACCCGAAGGAACACTGCTCACTCTAACGCTTAAAACCATTGCCCAGGATCTTAATGAAAACGAGTTGAGCGTTGAGTGGGAAAAAGCAGCGAATGAGGTGTGCAGTGAATTGGAGACTGCTCGCGACACGGAGTCGAACCTGAAACTTCGCTTGAATCAAAGAGATGCCTACACCTCCATACTTTCTGTGGCGTGGCAGCGGCATGCGTTAGAAAACGCAAACCGGCATCAACGCTGGTGGAATGAACTCACCAAACTCCTAGAAGACGCTCCCGATGAACTGCGGGCTAGCACTTACTTGACCAGAGCGCGTATTCATCTGGCGCAAGCGGATCAAAAGTCCGCCATTGTATTTCTGGAAAAGGCTACTGCGACGGAGTCGCTTTCCAAGTTAGCCGCTCTTGATTTACTTTCGGGGTTTTCAATTCAACGCATTGTGGCACTCTCAGAAGCAGCTGGGCCAGCTGGTTCAGGTTCCCAGGTTAAAAACTGCCTAGCCACACTGCAGCGTTATCGGGATTCCATTGTTAAGCGACAAAACACGCTTCGGCAGCAGGGTCTATCCGAGACGGATTCAGGTTACCGACACCTGATGTTAATACTTGCGATTCATGATTTAAATCACGAGATATTTACGATAGAACTTGCTTCAGCTAGTCATCAAACGTTGCGGTCTTTCGATTCATTCTTCGACAAACTAGCACGATGCGAACGACTCGGGATTAACACGGCGCTGCAGTTGCGCATGGCGGATCGTGTGGCAACTCTATTGCGTGAGAAGGACCTTTACCATGACGTTGCAATGCTATACGAACGTCTTCTGGAGAAGCATCCGAAAGATTCACGCGTGCGAAACCGTTGCTTCGATTCCTGGTATAGAACGGGAAATCGCAAGCGAGCCAGAATGTTTTTGATGGATCTGCCGATGACCGCCAATGTAGCAGGAAAAGCAAGAATGTTGTTCGTTCAAACGCTCGATGCCATTCGTGCGCAGCGGGAGAGTACGTCGACGGAAACACTGCGAGAGCGAGCAGAATCGCTGCAGGCCTCGCTGCTTGAACCGAACAATCAGCCCGTCGAAGATTCCACACGACAGATTCTCCGATTCGTGTTGGCGATCATGCCGCCTGATGGCACTGAATTTTCAGAGTATTTTGGATCAAAAGATATGCGGGACCGTCTTTACGCGGTTTCGACAAGCACATCAAACAATGCTTGGATTCATGGCATCGCTTATGGACTCATGAGATTTGAGACCCCGCAGCGTAGAGCTGACTGGTTGGACTCCGTGACTGATAGTGGCGGTCTATCTCCGTTTCGACGAGCGATGCAGGAGTCCATGGTTGACGCGGATATGGGGCGATATTGGTTTGCGATACGTCGACTGCTGAAAGCAGAAAGCATCCATTTGAATCAGACTCGTGAACTTAGGCTGACAGCAGCGAAGTTAGCGCAGTTTTCGGGCGGGAACCTCGCAGCATCCGAGATTCTGTTAACCATCCCCCTCGAACAAATGACTGAGTCAGCGGTCTTCAAACTTTGCGTCTACGACCTCATGTTCCTTAAGAACCGCTCGATTCGCTTGGGTACCAAAGAGGTTGATGCAGAGCCCATCCGTAAGCGATTTCAAAAGTACCAGCAGCACTTAATGGAGAGTGAATCCAGCGACACACGGTTCCGTTCGTTGGTCTCCGCGATGAAACATTTCTACCTGGACCTCCAGGAGCGAACCTCAGGTATTCAAAGGACTGAGATGCTGGAAGCACTCTGGTCAACCACAGAGGAGATGAGGACGCAATTTCCGTGGTGGCCTGAGTTGCTAGTCTTTCAAGCCGATGTTGCCATGGAGACGCAACGCGAAGATATCGCTGAAGCGCTCTTCAAATTATCGATCAGTTCCGGTAATGACTCGTTTCAAAACTACCGGCGGCTTATCATGCTGCTGGAACAAAGAGGAAAAGCAGAAGAGTCAAATATATATCGAACTCAATTGGCCAAACAAGAGAAGCGTGGCTCGAGCGTTTGGCGGAACTACATCCTGGATAACCCAGCCTTTACGAATTCGTTGTCAACGCTAGGTTACTGCGACTCACTGTGTCGAACACATGGAACAGCTGATACGTTTATGCTCTATGCCGATGCAGCGATAAAGAGCTGTGCTGAGCGTGTATCCCCCGATCTCTACAAGGAATTGTTAGCGATTGCCCGCGACTGCGCAGAGGCGATTGAAGACGACCTAGGGCCGAAGAACCTTGAGGTGTTGGGCCTTCGCCATCGCATTGCAACGGTGAGCAGAGATCATGGTGCCAGTGAACGAGTTTTAGATGAGCTGAAATTGATGGCTTTGACAAATCCATCTGCGGGTGATGCGTTGGCAAAATGCTACCGTCGGTTGGGGAATACCCGTGAGACACTCCGAGCCCTATTGATAGCGAACGAGCAGACGCCATTAGAAGAACGCTACTATTTGATTGCTCAATGTTACAAAGCGCTCATGCTGCAGGATGAGACGGAGAATACTTTATTGAAGGCGGTTGCACTCTATCCGAAGTCCGTGATAGCTAAGCAGAACCTTGCGGGATGGATCAGTCAGAACGAAGATGACGGCATCGACAAGGAGCGTTTTCGTCGGCAGTTGTTGGATAAGTTTGGAGATGACCTACCAGACATTGCCAGATTGGCTTATGCACGGTTCTGCCAACAGCTAGATGATGTTAAAGAGCTGGATGAGGAGGCAGTGGACTACCTGCGTGAGCTCTCAGCGCGCGACGGTGCACTTGCGGTTACCGCCGCGCAGGACCTTCTGCGGTACGTCTCGAAGGCGATCCAATCGCTGCCGGATGAAGTAGAAATGACGCCAGTTTGGATGATCCAGGACGTCCGCTTCAGTTATGAAAAGCTTTGTTCAAAAAGAGTCGAGACTCCTGTTGATTTTCAGAGGCAGTCATACTCACTCGCGTCCGTGGTTCCGGCTATAAGCAATGAGGAGCAGCGCAAACTACTCAATGTTGCGAGGGAAAAAGGAGGTGAGTTACTCGCACTTCGAGTAGAGCTTCGGCTGAAGCAGTCCCGAAGGTCGCGAGAAGAATTGATTGCGCGAATCGATGCATGGTCAGATACCGCGGTGAAGACAAGTGAGTACCCGTTGGAAGTTGCACAAGCAATTGTCAGCATGGAGCTACACGGTATTGATGCCCACGAGGTTGCATTGGAGCGTTTTCGAGATGTTGTTATGATCAACCCAGAACGACTACCGACCTACCTGTCCTTACTCAATGATCTAGGTTTCGGCGATCAAAGTTTCAAATATGTAGATGCTGCGCTGGCGACGCAGCCAAGCGACGAAAACCTGAGCAAAATTGGCCAGGCCTGCACTCAATATTTGCTTAATAGCTCCTCCGAGCAAACGGTTCAGCTTTCACTTCGCCTTTTGAATCTGTCGCCCGAGAATATCGAACTATTGACCTTCGCGTATCAATTGGGTTTTGCGAGGGGAGACCATCAGTCTGCGGCGGAGTACCTGTTGCAGATAAATCAACTACGCCCTGACCAGCCACTGATACTGAACAATTTGGCGATGTGTTTGAGCGAGATAGATGATCAGGGTGAACTCGCTGTGCAATGCGCTGAGAGAGCTCACCAGCTCGCCGCCAACGACTCTTCGATCATGGACACGCTTGCAGTCACCTACCTGAAGAGAAACGAACCCGAACGCGCTATTAGGTACCTGCAGGATGCTATCGCGATCAAGAAAGAGCCGAGGTACCTTTTTCACCTCCTGATGGCTTACGAGAAACTCGGTAAAGAGCAAGAGTACCGCGACACCAGAAGTTTGCTCAGCCAGATCGACCTCGATGTTAGCGGCCTTACAGCCGTCGAACGTGAACTCTATGAAAAAACAGTATTAGAAAGTTCATCGGGTGTTCCCCAGACGGTCACGGCTAGTGAAGCTCAAGGCCACGGGAAATGAATCGCTGCCCAACCGTCGGTCACGGAATTGCGCCGGAAATAGTCCTAATCCGGTGGCTTGGTGAATATGGGGTCCGTCAGTTGCAGCGGCGCGAATCCAGCTGCCCATCCGTCACCGAAGGATCTCGTTTGCGAGACGTGCAAAGGAACTTCAAAGCAGTGGCAGGTGCCGCGAGGCCACACAATGTGCATCTGGAAGGTTACCGACCGGGGACGTCTGCGGATTCACATAGCAGTCCAAGGCGTAGTCAACTAGTTTCTCCAGCCTATCGGCTATCAATCAATCCGGCCAGCTTCTGTTTCTTAGGACGTGTCCCGTACCCGGAAGTTGAGTGAACAGGAAAGAACACCCCAGCGGCTGCCTTTTTGGCGTTGTATCCGCAGGAGACTGATAATACCCAAACTAGAATGTACTGGCAGACCATGAACGAATGCGTGGGCCGAGAGGCAACGCACTTTTCAGCGGCACCCAGACAGGTGCGTTGGTGATTCAGTGGCGTCTTTATAAGTTGTAGGAACGCTGGAACCGCTTTTGCGATTCGGAGAGCTCGCTAAAAATCGGGTTGAAATTCAGGAGGTACTACTAGTTCTTTCCATGAATGCACCTGCCGCAAACACAATCAAGGAGCCTCATGGGCGACAAATCCCCGAGGTAAGGGCGTTGCGTATTCACGTGTAAAGCCAAAAACTGTTTGATATGAAACGCGATTTGGTATCTCGGGGTATCCGTCGGGTCCAATCTCGCAAATCAGACGGGGGGGTGCGCCCTGCCGGTGCAGCGGCAGGGCGTCCGTACTGTCCTAGACGGGGGGGCAGCAAAGCGGTTGTCTGGGATATGGAACGCTTTCATCACGGATCAGCTTGTGTTATTTCGACGCCGTGTTAAAATTTTCTAAGATTATCGAATGACTGATGCTCACGAAAGCCGCTTCAACGCTGGCGCGTCAAAGAGATCAAAGGATGAACCGACTACAACAGGCTCGTTTAGGAATGGTTGCAGCGACCATGCTGTTATGCCAAAACGCGTATGCGGATTTTGTTACTACCCCCACAGGGCTTGATCCCGGCGATCAATACCGATTGGTGTTCATCACGAGCGCCAAAAGGACGGCACAGTCGGCCTCCATCGAGGACTATAACACCTTTGTTGATGGTTTCGGGGACAATGCAATCGCGTCTGATTGGAAAGCGATCGCGTCCACGCCAACAGTCGACGCTATTGACAACACGGGAACAACGGCGCAAGCGACGAGCGTTCCGATTTATAATCTCAAAGATCAGTTAGTTGCAAGCACCTACAGTGACCTCTGGTCAACAGCAAGTGCCGATTTAACCTTCGCAGTGAGCTATGATGAGACAGGGGAGTCGGCAAGCGGAGTAATGTGGACGGGTACCGAGTCCGGTGGCACGGCGTCTATCGCACCACTGGGAGACACGGACCCGGATGTTGACAACCCAAACGCAACAATCGCGCTAGGTTACGTAAAAGACAAACAGTGGATTCAGTTTGCGGACAATGTCTCTAATAATGCGTTGTTCCAGTTTTACGGAATTAGCTCAGTACTAACCGTCGCGGGAGGCAATGCAGTCGTACCCGAACCGTCGTCTGCTATCGGAATGGTTCTGCTATGCGGCTTTGGGTTCGCAGGCAACCGTCGACGTCGTCAAAAGCCTGTAGCAGCTTAGCGCACTGTCCGAGTGCACTCGTCACCTATTTGCGCCAGCGTCTCTGGTAACCGTCGATTCTGGTTTGGATCGCACGTTGCTCATAAAGCTGGTTGGCACGTGAGACGAAGTTCCGTTGTGTTTTCTCCACGACGCTCAGGCAACGAGGCGTAAGATGGTAGCCCCGAGTTTGGTCGGCATCAGATCGTAAATCCTGCGAGCGTCTGTACGGATAATTCGTTGAGTGGAAAGTGGCGTATGTGCGTTAGGACTTAACACCACTGTCAACAGTTGAAGCGTGGAAAGCTTACAGTCAGTCCAGAGGGATGTCCTCAGCAATAAACAATGTCTTCAAGCCCCACTTGTCTTCAACTTTTGTGAGGCCAAGAAAGGACGTGGTGGTTAATAACTCCTCGTCTTTTTGGTTCATCCGAGTAAAGGTCATGCTGACCATTGCCCTGGTGCTACTTGCCGAGAGCACTTTAAGTTTTTTGATTTTGCTGTAAGCCCACCCACTTGACTTTACTTTTTCAAAGTCAACCAACGGCTTACCTTCGGCTGTCGCCAGTTCCACTTCTCCATCAATAAGCACGGCGCAGGGAAAACGGTAGAACGTTTTCACCTGTTCGTAATCGCCTGTGTTGAATGCCGTTACGTGGTCCTTGCACCAGGCTCTCAGTTCTGCATTAAGTTCCTTTGGTGTTCCATCCTCAGAACCAAGTAGCACCTGAGGAGATAAGCAAACGACGATAGCAATAAGCACTGTCTTCATCTTGTGAATCCTAATCCGTTTGAAAATGCGATCAGTTAGCGAGCCCTACACTATATCATGGCACTGAATAGCTCAGCAAAGGGTCAACCAAAGCATACTAGTCCAGCATAAAAGATCGCTCACGGAAGGGTGGGTAACAGTCCGTTATCGTCAGCTGATGCGAGTTTCTGTTGCACTCTCAGCAAGGCATGGTTCGTGGCAGGAAGAACAAAAAAATTTGACGGTTGTGGCTACTACTGAACCTGGTGCAAAGACTGGGGGTAGTCAGTCAGGGGTAGTCACGCTCAGTGCCTGACTTGTGAAGAGTTTGCGACGGTGCAGGAGCCACCTGTCGTCGTCGAGCGCTGGAGTCAGACCCTATCAACACCAACGGCCTCACTGTTCACTTGATGGCCTTACGCCCACTTTTGCTTCGCAGTGTGCCGCTGCAACTCCAGTCGCTGCACTCCTTACGTCGAATCGGCACACCGAACCAGAGCCAATTACCCAACCCATTCCTGCATAAGCGTCTGTCTGAAAATGGGGTCACTCTTTGATCCCATCTTTCAATGCGCGTCTCGTGTGAACGTATCCAACTGAACATGGCGTACGCGAAAATGATCTTACGATCTTCAAACTCTATTTTTAAATTGCGAAGCCGTTGGTTTTCCAGTCGCCGTTAGGTACCTGAAGTTTTCCTTCGGCGTTTTAGTCCAATCAAGGTAGTGGCCCCAAACATCAGCAACGATGTTGGTTCTGGAACGGATGAGAAATTACCATCTACAAGAGTGATGTCGTCGATCTCATAAGTTTGCCCACCGTTTACTTGATAGATCCGAAAGCCATCAGCAAGTTCATTATTGGAGAAAGATACATTGTCGGCGATGGTCGAACCATTGATCAAAATGTCTAGCGTTTGGTTTGCGACCGTACCGCCGCCGTAATCGACATCGCTTCCAGTATTATTTCCATAAATTTCGATTTTGTAATTGGTGTTATTGCTCAGTGAAAAACCAGCGTCGTTCCAGCTTGTTGTTCTATATTCAACATTGCCAGCGTCGAACTGGACCCCAAAGAAAAGTTCCGAGGTGGAGAAAGTGCTGTTGTTACTAAAGCGTGTTCCTGACCCAGTCGTAATCACAAGGTCGCCCTGAGAAACATCCGCAGATCGAAAGTTGAATGATAGCCCGACAAAATTATTGTTCCCCAAACCTGACGATAAACCGACACCATTTAAACTGAAACTGCTAGCCCCACCAAGCGACATTGCAGCTTGTGTAAAGTTAGAGGGATTGGTTGAAACAATTGCTCCACCGCCGGTTCCGATTCGGCGGTAATCAAAGTTCGTGTTTGATGTCTCAATGTTGGTTCCGTCAGAAATATTGGCAAAATCTTCGGAGAAGATTATGCCGCCGCTTACTTGCTGGCATGCGAAAAAGGCAATGGCAAGAACTGGACTAAAGAAGCGTATTTTGAGATTCATGATGTCTATCGAGAGAAACGCTGCGGAAGTCAGGAGAACACGAGGGTAAGTGGTGGGGAAGGCTTTGGCAACCGTTTAAAACGAGACGGAAAAGCGTGTTTTTTTCTGTCGTTATTGAATGGAAATCAGATTGTTGCTGAGTTTGCACCCTGGGTGGGTTTTGCGGTTGTAATTTTTCCGTTGTGAGTGTCTGTGTTTGGCACAATAGCTAAATCAAGTTCTAGGAGATGGGTGTTTTAACGTGAAATTAATAGTCGCGATTAGCCAGCCTTGACGTCCACCCAGCGAAAGACGCGGCGGATGCGGATTACGTTGTCATTGACATTACGACGTGAGTTCCAATTTAAAACGAAACGCTGTCGAAGCGATTTCTGGGCCATGGGGCACATTCATTCACCAAAGCATTCCTTGAGAGCGATAACCGACGGGTGTACGGAGCGTGCTGTCTGTGCTGTTCTTGTCGCACTGTTGCGGAGGGCCATTTCATGGGCGTGATACCGCTTCACAAGCTCCTGAATCGTCAGGGGAGCAATATTGAAGGGTTGACTGGCAGTTGGCGTCCCGAGGCAAGCCACTGTCCAATCAGTCGCTCATAAGCATGTGGGAAGGAAAAGACATTATTCAGGTCGATTGTGTGAGGGATCATCGCAGCAAGTGGTACACAGTGGTTAGCGATCTGCCAGACGTTGAGAGAAATGCTGCAGGGTATGTTGGTGGTCCGAGTGTTTACAACATGTACCGTCTGAAAGTACAAGACCCTTTCCATGAGCCTGCAAGTTAACGCAAACGGCCACCCTGATAATGGGTCGAAAAAGACCGCCCCGCAATTTGAAGATGGCGAAATTGCGACCGGCTTTTGAGGATCGCCGGCCATGCAGACAAGTGAACTCAACACATCCCCTACACCTACTCCTCCCAGCAGTAATCAACAGGAATCGAACTTGCGATGAAGAAGGAAAGAGGAGCCACAGCGTAGAAGCCACTGTAACGCACGCAACACATAACACCATCTGCAGGCAACGAACTGGAGGCACGCACAGGACGCCTGTGAGCATCGCGCTGGGTGGTTTAGCCAGTCTCCAACCAAGTCAAAAGTCTCGCTTGCCCGCACTGTCACACGTGCCTCGCAGGGTTCGGGTTCCTCATTTTTGCAGAATATTGGGTACCCAAGTCGCGACCGTCGTGTGGGGGGACCGCTACCAAAGATCGGGGTTCTTGATCAAATGCACTAACCCATGAAATCCTGCAAAACCACATAGATAAAGAGTGCAATTCCAAGCAGTCCGATCAGTGCAAATGGCACAACCATAGAGATGCATAGCAAGGCCAAAAGTCTACCCGGACCTTGTGGCTTCTTAGCCTCACCGATAGGCACCCCACTACTCTCTTTCGGCTGGCTGTATGGATTCGGTTGGTCAGTCATTGACAACTTGGAAATCTAGGAGTTGATCCACGGTGACTACTGGTGGTGTAGGCGTTTAGTTACTTGGAGCGAGCGGCACGAAGAAAATACCACAAACATTACGAAAGCAAGACAGACAATTCAAACAGGCAGAGTGCGTAGTAGCAGATAAAGGGCAGATAACAACAATTCATTCCCAGATTGGCCAAGGATTGAATTAGCACCGTAGCAAGGTGAGCATTTCGGTACGTCCTACGCTGTTAGGATTGGGCACTGCGAAAAAATTTCGAGAGGCTTGTTATAGATGGCGTCGAATTTTCTCGTCACTTTGCCAGCTTGCTTGAATGGGTCTTGTTCGCGTGATCGCGAAACTTCTGCGCGCATCACCCGATGGTTAGCGGCTGATCCCGCAATTCGGAAGGGCTAGCCGAAGTTGGTCAATCTGTTCGTCCGTCACTTTTGTTCCGTTTAGATCAAGGCTGCGGAGCTTCTTCAGACCTACCAGAGGAGACAGATCGCTCACCTCGGTTCTGGCGAGGCTCAGTTCTGAGAGGTACGTAAGCTGTGCAAGAGGAGTTAGGTCATTTACCTGCGTGTCATCCAGATGAAGCAGGAACAGGCTTTTCAGTTTTGCAAGAGGGGATAGGTCACGCACCTTGGTTTTGGAGAGCTGAAGCTGCGCTAGACTCTCCATACCTGCCAAAGGAGATAGATCACTCACCTGCGTATGATCTATCCAAAGCATGGTGACTTTTTTCAGGTTTGCCAGTGGAGATAGGTCACTGACCTCAGTGTCCGTGAAAAAAAGTCTTTCGAGGTTCTTCATTCGTGCCAGAGGGGTCAGGTCACTCACCTGCGTATTGTTGAAAGAAAGTATCCATAGGCTCTTTAGCTCTACCAGAGGAGTTAGGTCACTCACCTCGGTGCTGCTGAGATTAAGAGTGCTCATCTTCTTCAGCCCTGTCAGAGGACTCACATCACTCACGACTGTACGACGGAAATCAAGTGTTTCCAGATTCTTCAGTTCTGCCAGAGGAGAAAGGTCACTCACCTGCATATAGCTTACGCTAAGTGATTGAAGGTTCTTCAAACCTGCCAGAGCAGACAGGTCACTCACCTGCGCATTGCTGAGAGAAAGTATCTTTAGGTTCTTCAGTTCTGCCAAAGGAGTTGGGTCCTTCACTTTTCTGCTACGGCAGGAAAATGATTCGAGGCTCTTCAATTCTACCAGTGGCGAGAGGTCGCTGACGTTCGTACCACGGCAAGCAAGGGATTCGAGGCTCTCCAGTTCTGTCAGTGGAGAGAGGTCCCTCACATCTCGCTGCCTAAGGACAACCGAGGCTACTCTTTGTCCGAACCAGGCATTTGTTTTTGTTGTCCACCAGGTTGCTTTACGACAGCCATTGTATTCATCGCCAGAAAAATATACTGAACCTGACATTCCTTCCACCCACCCAATCGACACCTTTTCCCTTCGTCGCTGATCTAATTCCCAGCCGACCCACCTAAACGCTCCGGAGGCGAGCAGGACCAAAAGAAGCAAGCTTCGCAGACGGAATTGAAACCAACGGCGGTTCGGTTTGGGCACTTGCTTTTCTTCTACTGACATATCCATCCAATTGACTTTTTGGCCTCACTTCTTCAGCCAGCATCCGGTGAATACCGCGAGTTCAATTTCGAGAGCTACATGTTGGTGCACAACCGATCTATTTACAACCGCTAATGTTGGGAAGGCTTGGTGAGTTTCTTTCGATTAAAGCCAGCCAATTGTTCCAAAGGCATTCACCTGGCCGATTTTCACACCGGTTTTTTCATCACGCAACTTAGGGCTAATTTATTAACCCAATGCCGAGCAGCAGACGCGTTAAGGTGGATTCACTGAGACGATAGCGACTCACTACCAACACCGCTGAAAGAAGCAGCAAGAAGATGAACTGCTGTGTTGTGTTGACCACGCTTGCCGCAAATCGCAACAGCAGCAATACAAACAACAGCAGATTTATAAAGATTCAGGGTAGCCCCAGTGGGTAAAGATTGATTGACCAGCAACCAGCAACACCTTACTACGTGGGGGCATAGCAAATTTCACAGCCCAGCAGCACGAGTCAAAGCCCCCAGCGGTTGTCATCCTGTTCGCTGTTGTTGCGGCGTTTTGGCTTGGCGTTTGGTTGTTCCTGAATCTGTGCCAGTGCTTCCAGATCGCTACGCTTGATCGTGGATGCCTTGCGTTGTGAAGCCGTGCCCGCTACGAGAATCATGTGTGGTCTTACGACTTTGTGACGGATCGAACCGAGGATGGTCGCCAACTTCGGTTGCTGGTGGTGATTGACGAGTACACGCGAGAATGTCTGGCGATCGAAGTGGGCCGTTCGTTTACCGCTCAAGATGTGATGGGTGTTTTGCAGTACCAGTTCGCCGTACGCGGCACCCCCGAACACATTCGCAGTGACAATCTTGGCAATGACAGCGGCCCAGAGTTCGTATCCAGTGTAATTTGCCGTTGGCTGAGAGAAGCTGATGTCAAAACACTGTTCATCGCCAAGGGCAGCCCTTGGGAAAACGGCTATGTTGAGTCGTTCAATGGCACCCTTCGCGATGAGCTACTCAACCGTGAAATCTTCCTGAGCTTCGAGGAAGCATGTTGGGTGATTGATCGCTGGTGACTGGTCTACAACCATCACCGCATCCATAGTTCATTGGATTACCAAACCCCTGCCGCGTATGCGGCAGGCTGTGTTCTTCCGGCTTCGGCTACGCCTCAGCCTCCAGAACACAGCCGCATTACCAACCCCAATCGTCTCACTCAACCTGGTGCAATGACTGGGGGGTAGTCAATCTGACGAGGGTGTTGCGTTGGGGCACCGTTCTCCCCTCGTCATCCGCTTCTTAATCCCAGCAATACACTTCTGCAGATCGCGTTACGATCATGTATCCCGTGAACGATTTGGCATAGTCTCCCTCAAGAACAAGGTCGGGATTCATGGATTCAGTCTAGGAAGGCAACCGGCCAGCATCCATCGATGTCAAGTGCGTGATTTGCTCTATAGCTTTTGTCGCTAGGTGGTAATCAAAGCGGCCTTCATTCTTCCATAAAATGGCAATTGCAATTCAGACTACGAGCGGAGCTACTAAGAAACCGGCATTCTTTCTTATGTGAATGGCTGACATGGATGGTTTCTCCTATCGTGGAGTGGATTAGAACCAGACTCACTGATGTCATAAGTCGGAAACTCGGTTCACTCATGAATCAGACGCTAGACATTCACACCAATTCCCAGTTGCACTCGTTCAAGGAATTCAAGTCCATTCAAGGGGACAAGCGACTTAGCGGAAAACCACTGAGTCGATATTTGTTAGGGAAATGCAGTAACCAGTATGTCATCTCATGACGTTGCAAATAGGATACAGAGTAACGCAGGGAGATCATTACCTTGGATTCACAGCGACTTTTTTTCAAAATAATTTCCAAGCCCACTCGGGAGCTGGTTCTATTCGCTATCGAATCAAACGTCTTGAAATCCTCTTTAATTCGGCCTGCTTATCCATTTTTGGATTTGCCGTGCGACGTTTGCCGACGAGTGTGCTAGTCCTGGTCTTGGCTCCACCAGCACTCATCAAGACCACAGTGGAGATAATTGGACGGAAAAGGACAGCCCCTTGCTATTCCAAATTGAGAAAGGGCCTTACGAGGTGCATTCCATCGGTGGGATTTCCCACACTTTTCTGGATTCGTTTGCGTCTCAATATAAACCGTGCAATGACTTTCTCGGGTGGTCAGATTCGCGATTCAAGATGGCAGGCCAGAATTGAATACCGCGGATTGGACGAGCTTTTGAATTGTGTAAATTCTGGACAATCGGTTTTGCTTACGTCCCTCCATTATGGTTCTCCCCGAGATGCATCGATAATCATGCGCAGTCTTGGTGTCCGGATTTCCTCACTAGCTCATGGCCCACTCAGGCCATTGGAGCAAAGCTCGTGGAACACCCGAGTTGAACAATGGGGCCTGCAAAGCATTCCCTACATTTTCTACCCCACGGAGATGTGGGAAATGAAAGATTTCCTATGTGAGCCCGGCAATGCGGTCTTGATGCTCATTGAAACAGAGAATTGCGAACGGAATATGTCGGCTGCTTTTCTCGGCGGGCAAATACGAGCGGCAAAGGGATTCATAAAGTTTGCAGAAATGACGAACGCAGTGGTCCTTCCTTTCACATGCACGTCGACCGGTTTTCTAAGGTGGCGACTCACCTTCGGCAACGCAATGGTCTACGATAGCGACGCCTGTGAACCATCAACATTTTTGCAACAGACAGTGCAGCAGTTAGAGCCAGAGGTCTCTGCACATGCGGCACAAATTCAGCCCGAATTGATTCGGGCACTTATCAGAAAAAATGACGCCGATCTTCATCAGCAATGAGAACGACACAAAACAAGACCGGAAAAAACCAGTCATCGCAGACGCTGGCCCTGCTCATCGGAGCTGGTAGTCTGCTTGCGCCGATTCTTATCGTTGTTTGTTGTCTCTATTCGCTGTATTTTTTGATCCTGTATACCAGTCTCTGGATCATCGCCCAAGTTTACGAGCATAGAATTCGCCAGCTCCTAAACAAACACGGGATCGCGTCATTGTTTGATTTGTGTCGCAAACATAAAGAGAAGGTTACTGAGTACATAGAAACACTAAACGAACCGAAATTCATTAATCCATCTCATCTACCATTTCAGGAGCTCGTGACTGAGCACTACAAATCGATTCGCGAAGAGGTCCTCGACAACGTAACTAGACAGAGCGAAAGCTTCACAAACGCTTACAACAATAGCATTCTCTCCACCAGCGATTCATGGAAAGCATGCAGTATTTTAGGCTGGGGCTTACGAACTAGCTCAAGTTTTCCAGTGACCGAAAAACTGATGCATCAAATCGGCGCTGTGAACTGCAACGTTTCTCGCTTGGCCGCAGGAACAGATATCCGTTCCCACCATGGGGAAACGAATCCCTTCACTCGCTGCCATCTTCCGCTTGTGGTGCCGGCAACTCTACCCGTGGCGGGGATGGTGGTTGGTGGTGAAAAAAGAAGCTGGGTCGAGGGTGAGCTTCTCGCCTTCATCGATCTGAACCTGCACGGGGCGTTCAACAATTCCACGCGGGACCGGATTGTTCTGATCTTTGATGTCATTCGCCCCGAACTGGAGCCTTACCGTTCGCTGTGTTGCGCGAGGTGGCTCATCTTTTACACATTCGCGGTGCTGAATGACTCAATAGCTATTTTTCCCGGTATTGGACGCCTAAGAAAAGTATGGCGTGCGCTATTTAGTTTGATTGCAGAGCCACCGCTCTCGTTAGTGCTGTTGGTTTATTTCAGATGGTTTTGTCGCGAATCACCTTTCTGGTTTCGGATCCACAAAAACACGGGGTTCTATTTTTGAACCTGCCGGCTAATTTGGTGCAACCGACCTCCACTTAAAGAGCCGCTCCTTTGTGAGTGCCACCACTCTATCCGGGCGGCCCAACGCAGACGACAACGCGCTCGCAGGAGAACACAAACACTTCAAAAGGCCATTTCGGACGTGAACGGTGTTTGTCATGGATCTGATGTGCACGCAGGCACTACAGCCATTCTGGGCGTCTGTGGCGGCCTCCGTGGGTTTGCTAAGCATTACGCTGCTCAGTTCAATGCGGCAGCGGAGGGTTCCCAAATGAGAACCAGCATGCTCCTTGCAGGGATGCGTCTGATCACGCAATATGCCAATGAGTTGGACGCGACTGCAGTGAAACCCGAAGATATGTCCGATGAGGAGCTTACCGCTTACCTCAAGGCGGCCGTTAAGTAACTTGACACTCGCCTCGCAATTGATCCGCGATGGCTAAGGCTTTCAATAAGCTTCCTACTGTCGTCCTAAATTCTACTGCAAGGCTGGGGCTTGGCCGTGCGTGGCAACCTGACAACCTACTCACTCATGCCGCCATTTTGCTAGCGTTCTGGACGCCCTCAGAGCGATCACAGAGACCATAGAGCAACCCCACCGATTAGCCACGTTTGCGGTCATTTCTCTCGGGGTGTTCACAGGTATTCCCAGCGTACAACAGCATTTTGATATTACTTTCGTGTGTAGCTGAGGAACGGCGCCTAGTGACGATGCACAACGAATAAAAACAAAATCGGGGTCTGCGTGGTTCTGATTCGGCCAAGTTATGACCAATACCGCGCTGCTAATGCATACCCATATTTATTAATCGCGACACTGTGAGAGGCACCGCATGCTAAAGATCCTGTTTATGCCGTACGATCCGCAACTCGATTCCATTAACTACGCACGGCATGAGTACGGAAGTGGCGGGCGCGACGAAAAGAACAGCAAGGTAATTCAGTTCGAGCAGGGTCAGGGCCACGCGGCGGGAGAAATATGGTGGGACCCTAACAGTAAGCCGCTGAGCAACATTACCGCCCGAAATGTGCAAATTGTCATCCGAGGGCACGGCATGCCCGGATTCCGGTCGATCGAGGGAGCACGCGGGGGCGAACGGGTTACCTACCAGACCGTCGGTGACCGACTTATTTCGGCTGGCCTGCCAAAAGCTTTCCCAGGCGAGATAGTCTGCTTTTGCTGCCACAGCGCGGAATCGGGTGCCCCCGGAACGGATCCCGAGATCGGGGACGGACGACCCTTCGCACGAAACCTATGCGACTACATGAAAAAGAAGGGCTTTGGGGCGGCCAGCTATTATGGTTTTCTCGGCGCGGTCGACTCCTTCGCGAAGCATGGCTCGTCTGGCATGGACTACTATGCCCGCGGATTCCATGGCGGGAAGATGTACCAAGAACTCGGCACCATGCAGATGGCCCGGGTCGGTTTCCGCTGAGGCCTCTTCCAGCGATCCCAAAGGCTGTAACGCAATCCTGATGAATAGCCACGTTTTCGAGCGTTTTGAGACGCTGAAAAGTGCCGAAATTAGCCTAAGAGCCCTATCGGCTCAGGCCCCACCCCCGTTTTTGCTCGATGGTGTGCATGCAGGCGGCGAGCGTCATGTGCGAGGAGGGCATAGCAAAAAGGCGGGGGTGTTTGATCAATTCCCACTAAACGGTGAACTCGAAAAACATTAGAAAGACGGTTAGGGCAATTGAAAGCAGTCCGATCAATGACCGTGGAACGAGACAGCCCATCGCTAGCCAGAACCAAATCCCCCGCTGACTTGTGGGCATTTTCGTCGTCGATTGCCTGCGAAACCTAGAACGCCTAACAAGCCCATTACGACAGCGGTGCTTGGTTCGGGGACGGTGCTCGCGGAACCCTCAACGGATGCCCAAATCATCGTCAGACCTGCGATCTCTGTGTTGTTCTAAAGAGCCGCACGCCTGACCTTCAGGCGGTATTAATACACTGCAATTCGGCTGAAAAATTTAAAATGGGCGATACAGAATTCGAATCTGTGACCTCTGCGGTGTGAACACAGCGCTCTAACCAACTGAGCTAATCGCCCCAACTTACGTCAGCGGCATTTGAAACGTATCTCGGCGTATTTAAAACCACTTCTGCAGTGCTAATCAGTGTAACAAAGAGATGGTTACCATTCGACCCGAGGTGAGTGGTCCGGTGTGGATGCAAGAAATGGCAACTTTTTAGGGCAAAGTTATGTGCAACCCGGTACGCAGAAAGCTCCGTCTTTGTCTCTTAGGTAAGCTTCGTTCTACGCCTTTTTTGGGGAGCCACATTGTGCGAACGCTGTAGCGTTAACACCCTGCAACTGAAAGCACCGGGCTGAACACCAGTTGACTGTTCGTGGTGGTTAGCAGCCCTGAGGTTGAAAATGGCAACTGAATGTTCGCGAACAACACCGTACTCGTCATGCAGGCTACTTCTCCGGTGTGCATGCAGTGTATTTATTCGCGATGTTGCTACTCGGTCAGGGGATTCTGCAGATGTGGTTTTCTGAACCCCTGTTTCTCAACGCCGGACACGTACATCGCAAAGGCGGTTCCGCATGCTTATGTCCTTGGGGCAAACAGCGAGTGACATAAGAGGCGCGGTTCGTATCCTGCGTTTGCGTGTTAAACCAGGCTTGTACAGCTTCCAGCCCCATTTGCAACACACCAGTAGCATCAAGCTTCATGGGATGCGACGGGAGCCGAACGATATAAAATGGAAAGGTTCCGAGCTTATAACAATTACTGCTCTGAGTGGGGGTGCGATTGGGTCAGGGAAAGGTTGGAGTCGGATGAAAGTAAGGAGGCGTGTAGGGCAGAAAATTCGGGCTATCACCGGGAGAGCTCTGAGACACGCCAATGCGGAATAAGTCATTCTGCTATTTTGCTTTTTAATTAGTGCACCGCGTAGTGGCTTAAGCCTGATTTTTCTGCGTTCTGTTTGGCCCGGCGAGTGTAGGCGGTGCGATCGCTAGCTGTTCATGCCCAAAAAAAGAACACAGCGGCCCAAGATGGTGGCGTGCACGCGAAGTCCAGCACGCGATGGCAAGCGAGGATCGCGGGGTTGGGGTCCCTTGGGCGAGGCTTCCGTTTCTTCTTCTGGCATGTAAAGCACTAGTCTTTTCAACTCGTTTGTTGAAGGCAGGGTTCGATCGTCACCCCCGGGCACTCTCAGGGAACTGATGTCTCAAATTTTCATTTCCACTAGGGAATCATGCTCGGCCGGGCAGACGTAGCGAACAAGGTGTTGTGATTCACCCATACCACTCGAATGAATGGCTATGAACGGAATGGCTTTAATCGTTGGGAATGTGCGCGATGCCGAGGTGACACTTCTGGCTGCAGGGCAGGCTAGATCGTGACAGGGTCATGGGTATGGAAAAGGGTGGGAGGAACTTCAGTTGTTGTGCGCCCTGAACAAGGAGCCTTCTGGCCCAAAATAGCGTGGTGACGTCCTGTGAGGTGCGGGATCGCCTCGGTTGCTGGTAGTTTACAGCCCGTGTTCGCAATAATGAGGTTCTACGATGAAGGTCAGGCTGAATTTAGACTTAGATATCGAGTTAACAGAAGGTGGTGAGAGAATTCAGGTTTCTGAACTCTGGGAGAAGGCACAGCGTGTTGCAGTCAGTGCTGCCGAACAGGTGGTTGATGAAATGACCGCATCCGCGGCCAAGGAGTATTCAACGGAGACTAGTGCGGAAGGTACTAACGGAAGTGCCACGCATGGGGCAGGTACGAACACGGGGGCGGACTCAAGTGAGACTGCTTACCGAGGGAAGGAGACTGTTGTTCCGCCCACCCTGAATCCTCTCGGAAGTTTTCTTTGCGATTTGCTTGATCGGGTTGCTGTAGCGACACAGAGCTCCCAAGAGAGAACCTCCGATGCTGGGGAGCGAACCGCTCCGCGATGAGGCTGAGGCCAGCTGGAGAGCAGTTGTTCTCGATTATCACCCTACGCGCATTCCAGATGCAGGCCGCATTGCGATGGTGTACGTTGCAGCGGCACAGGATCGAGTGTCGATGGTGCGACAGGCTATGCCTGCATACGTATGCGAGGGGATTGGCAGGTGATTGCGACGAATCGGCGTCTGTTCTGGCTCTTCTTTCATTCCGACCTCGATGTTCATCCTCGCTGCTGGCACGGTCTGGATTGTGGCTACAGGTGTCGCGCGTTCCATCATGATGGCTCTGCGACTTTCCCGAAAAAAGCACTTTCGGGGTAACAAATGGCGTAGAAACGTTTGCTATGGGATCTTGCGGTTGGTATACCGCTAGGGAAGCAGAAGCCTGCGTGCAGGCAAGGATGCACCGCTAGACGAGTCCCATAATGGAAAAATGAGTGATGCGGGTTCACCGAACTCGTTAACACCTTGGGGTGTTCGTTTTCAACTACCGTCCTCTTTGGCGTTGGAGTTCCGCATGCCTGACATCGACAAGTATTTGTCCGCAATACAGAAGAATGAAGGATCGGATCTGCACATCAGCACCGGGTCGCCGCCGATTCTTCGAGTCCACGGTACGATGGCTCCTCTGAAAGCTACGCCGCTGGAGTCCGAAAAGGTTCAGTCGTTACTTGATCCGATCATGACGGAAACCGCACGGAAGAACTTCGCCGAAACTGGCGACGCTGATTGGGCTTATGATCTCAAGGGAATTGCCCGCTTTCGATGCAATGCATTTCAGGACCGACGAGGACCAGGAGCCGTTTTTCGAATCATTCCCAATGATTTCATGACCGCAGAGGACCTTCAATTGCCAGAAGCTGTGCTTCAACTGTGCACTCTTCCCAAGGGCCTTGTGTTGGTTACCGGTCCCACGGGGTCCGGCAAGAGCACCACTTTGACGGCCATGATTGACTATATCAATCAACGACGTACGGATCATGTCATTACCATCGAGGACCCCATTGAATTTGTCCATGAGAATAAAAAATGTTTGATTAACCAACGTGAGGTTCATACGCACACGGAATCGTTTTCGCGTGCATTGAGGGCGGCCCTTCGCGAGGATCCTGATATCGTTCTTGTTGGGGAGATGAGAGATCTTGAGACGACCCACATTGCGATTGAAACCGCCGAGACCGGGCATCTTGTGTTCGGGACATTGCATACCACAACGGCTGCTTCCACCGTGGATCGAATTATCGATCAATTTCCTGCAGATCGGCAGGCACAGATCAGGACGATGTTAGCCAGCAGTCTGAAGGGCATTGTCGCCCAGACTCTATGCAAACGGCCATCTAAAGGACGGATTGCAGCCTTGGAGGTTCTGATTGTCAACAACGCGATCTCCAACCAAATCCGTGAAGGTAAAACGTTCCAAATTGAGTCCGGCATGCAGGTGGGCAGGAAAGAGGGAAATATGCTGATGAATGATGCGTTGGTGCAGCATGTAGTCGACGAAAATATCACGCCGGAAGAAGCGGTTCATCGTTCACTGCAGCGCGCAGACCTGGTTGACAAATTCTCGGCCAAGGGCATTGAAGTGCCTCATCACCAACAGGCCTGAGGCATCTCATTGCTACAGAATGAGCTTCCAACACACCTTCGATCTGAGCGTATTAGCGCCACTGCGTTTTGTAGTTCATTGGACAAGTATCGGTATTCTGGACGCAAAGGCGTCAAACGGTTGGCTGTTCGATTTTTTGAATAGGGCCGTAAGGCTTTCCACGTAATCAACCGCAACGCGTGCTCAATGAAGCGTTTGATGTTCATTCGTTGTTACTATGGGGCAGGGGTACGCGAATCTGTGACCCGCCACGAGTGCACCGCCAGCGGTAGGTACAGGACCGCTGCGATCCACTGCACGGTGGTGCTTTGGTTGTAACGTCGATGGGCTGCATCAAATTCAATGCGATTGGTAATCGACATCTCCTTTGTGTCGATCACGGCGTCCAATTGCCAGTGAACAATAAAAAGAGCAACCAGCGAGGATGAGAGCACGAGGGTCAACGTGAGCAGGGCCAGTCCAAGACGTCTTGAGCTTCTGGCGACGGTAAAGTCATTGACCAGCATGAGAGGTATCGTGCATAAGCCAAGTGTTTGCAACACGATGGTGACTTTCTGCGTGATGAGGCCTCCATCCATCGGGTTATTAAGCACACTATGAATAATTCTGACTACGAAGCCGGTATAAAAGGTGAGGCCGCCCCAATACAAAGCGAATATCATGACAAATAAGATTCGAGTTGCAACTCGCATTGTTTATCTCCTTTATTAATCTCGTGTAAAACTACAACTTGCTCGCCCTCACCGCTCATGAGCCCGATCCTTTTCAAAGTTCATTGACACCTGCTGGAAAACAACTGGACCGCGGGTTTTGTATCGCTGCTCTTCTGAAAGGATACGTTCTACGCCGGTTTCAGCCTCGATAGGCATAGACTTGAAGGCCAACAGTGTAAGCTCATAGGACTGAATGCTATGCAAACCATTGGGTCACGTGAATAGCCCGGGCGGGCTGCCGTATCAATGTTGATCTTCGGTTAGGCAGTAGCATAGAAACTAAGCAAGCGGCTTTCCTTTGGGACACAGGGCCTCTCTCCCGTCAGTTGAGGACAACGCTGTTCCTTGACTTAACGCGATCCGATGACATGGTGGGGGCTGAGCAGAAACTGCGGGACAGCGCAGAATGGTCGACTTGTTGGTTGGATTTGCGAGTAACGAGTGGGTGTACTCATGTGGAAGTTGCGGTGTGTGCATCTGGCGTTGTGTAAATAGGCAGATGAGCACGGGGCGGTGTTGCTTTTCTTTTTCCTGCAGCTGGCACAGGCGGGGAACCGGCTTGCAAGTTCACCCTCAGGCAGCGTCGGCTGTCAACCCAACAGGCGATGACACGCACTTGGCAACGGAGGTTTTCGTGACAGCCTTTGTCCTCTGTTCACGCCATCACGCCATCGTTGAGTCAGGCAAGAATATCGGTCATCTCTCCAGTACTATCGCTAAAGCCCTCATCGGTCACCCCAAGCCGGTGCAGCACAGTTGCATACAGATTCGATAAACGCATGTCCCGTTCGCTGTACTTCAAATACTGTCCATGGGTGAGGCCGAGACCGCGCCCACCAGCAAGAAGAAGTGGATAGTTATGATTGTTGTGGGTTTTGCTGTTGCTTGATCCATATAGCACGATGGTTCTGTCCAGCAAGGTGCCGTCGCCTTCGTTGGTAGAGTTCAACCGGCTCAAGAAGGCCGCATGGTTTTGGGCAAGGAACTGATCAAAACGTCCGAGTTTCTCAATCCCGCCAGCTTTACCCGCACCATGAGCTAAACCGTGCCAATTGGGTGAAAGGCCAATGCAACTTGGGAAGGCGTTGGCGATGGTGGTTGCTCCAGCAACCTGACCAATCATGTAAGTCGCCACGCGAGTGGAGTCGGTTTGGAACGCGAGGTACATGAGTTCGTAGATGGCTTTGATGTATTCGATCGGTCCCTGTTGCGTAGCATCAAAATCGAGAGAATCACGTGACACCTCGGGCTTCGGAACATCCAGCCACGCTTCGGCACGCTCAACTCGCTGCTCAATGGTTCGGACAGAAGAGAGGTACTCATCGAATTTGCGCTGATCATTCGCACCCAGGCTACGGTTCAATTGTTTGGAGTGTTCTAGTACACGGTCCAGCATGCTGCTGGTGTTTCTAAGTTGCTGGAGTTGTTGTGTTCGAGTTCCACCCTGTTCATCGCCAAAAAGACGCGCAAAGATTTGGGAGGGACTTGATAACGCAGGGATCGGACGCCCCTCTCGAGAAAAAGACAAAGTGCATGACCGGGTTGGTTCGCCGACACCACCATCGCTTGAGAGCGTAAGGGAAGAGAATCGGGTGTCAGCTCCATTCGCTTCTGCAATCCGCTGGTCCAGCGAGATCGTGTTTGTAAATACACCATTCTTCATCAGCGATCCGGTGAGATAGATATCCCCGGTGTCGTGCCCCCCCATCGCCCAGCCATTGGGGTGTGAAATACCACCGATGACGGTAACGTTGTCACGAAGGGCTTCGAGGGAGTTCAGCACGTGGGTGAATTTGAAGTCTTTGCCCTCTCCTGTTGGAAACCAGCCCCATTGCCGGCTCGGATCATCCTCACGGGGTACCGCCACGCCGAATGGAAAATAAACGCAACAGAAACGTGTCGGAAGGCTGGCAGCGGTGTTCTCCCCCCAAGCCATTGCGTCCATCCATCGCAAAGCCAAACTGGCACCCACTCCGCGTAGCAACGTACGTCGATCCAGTTGCCAAGATTTTTGTTTCATGTTTATGCTCGCGAAATGATTATTTGTTTTGGAAAGGTTTTGATTGCACGATGGCTACAATCAAGTCACTCAAGCGATACTCAGACGCTTCAAATTGGTCTGTCAACTGTTCTATGCTTGCTTGATCTTGGAAGACAAGGTTTCGGCCCGTGCCATACTCCAACAAGCGTGAAACCAAGGCGCTTGCGAACCTGCGTCGCTCGCTTTTCAGCAGATGCGTTTTGAGATCGTGCATGTTGTCGATGCTCTTTCCGCTAGGAAGAACGGTTTGCGAGGAGACATCGACTTGTAGCGGCTTTCGTTTTCCCGTCTGAAGGCGGACCGCTTCGGTGCGATATTTTCCGATCGCGTCGAAATGTTCGAAGGGAATGCCCCAAGGGTCGATTCCGCGGTGGCAGTCGTTGCAGGCTTCGCGGCGAGAATGGTGCTCCAGTTGCTGACGCACCGATTGTCCTGCAATTTTCGCGGACTGCGAATCCAATTCGGGTACATCAGGTGGAGGCGGTGCTGGTGGGTCGTCCAGCAGTCGACTGCGGAGCCAAACTCCGCGACGGATTGGATGGGAGTCCTCCCCAGTTGAATTTAGAAGCAGGACGCTGGCCTGAGTGAGTAGGCCCCCTCGGCGTGAGTTGTCGGCAAGATCGACGCGTTCAAATCGGCCTCCTTTCGGCCCCGTTAAACCATAGTGTTTTGCCAGTGGGCCGTTCAGCATCAAAAAGTCCGAATCCAGCAGGTTTAGCGCATTCAGCTCTTTGTGTAGCACCTCTGCGAAGAACGAATGCGTCTCCTGACGCATCGAGGTTTTCAAGGCGTCATCAAATCCCGGGTAATACTCAGGATTGATGGCAACGCGGTCGAGACCTGACAGGTCAAGCCATTGGTCTGTGAAGTGCGTCACAAATTCGCTTGACTGGGGCGATTTGAGAAGTCTGCGAACCTGGGCTTCAAGTATGCTCGGATTCAGGAGTTGGCCCAAGTCTGCCAACTGAGTGAGTTGCGTATCGGGTGTTGTCGACCAAAGAAAATAGGAGAGTCTGGTAGCGATTTCATGCTGGGTAAGTGGACGTGGACCGAGGGTGGGACTCGCTTCGACGTGGAAAAGAAACTCCGGGGAAACGAGTATCATGACAAACGCCTCACGCATCGCCAGTTCAAAGGAGTTCGATCTCGCGTGTACTTCATTGAAATAATCAAGAACGTATGAGGAGTCATGGTCAGTAATGGGCCGCCGAAATGCTCTTTTCATAAAACGCTGAATCGCGAACTGGGCGTGTTGTCGATCCTTTGTCTGGATGCCACCTTCAGAATGGTCGTTCAACGGGGCGTCCACGTCGGGCAGTTCCGGTAACAGCCGTCGGTGCGAGTCCGGTGGCCAGTGATCGTAGATGGGACCCTCGAACTCGAGGGACTCGAGTACCAACGTTGACCTCGGCGGTCCGGGGGGCAGCAAGGCACGCAGTGCTTTTTTGTCCTTGCGGCTCACTGGCGTCAGGTGTTGGAATTTTGACAGCACAGCGCGGTGGTCATTGATCTCCTCGGCATTTTCGGTGTCAAACGTTTTCAAGATGCTCGCGTGGTCAAGCTTCTGTTGTTTGCAGAGTTGCTTGATGCTGTTACGAAGTTTCTTGCTGGAGTTATTCACTTCAAACAAGCGACATGCCAAATCGACCACAGCATCTGAGTTTGGATCGACGAGACGCAACTCTTCAATATTTTTTTGTAGCGATTCGGCGGCTTTGGTGATTTCGCGAAGCCGTTTGTCTTGGATCTTGAGTCCTGCTATCTCGGCTTCGGGGAAAACGAAGGCCCGTTCCTTGGCTCGGCTGGCTACTCGTTTTGCTTCTTCGCGTGTAAATTTGATGCGCGGGTATACCAGGTCTGCCTCGGGGGGGTGTCCATCATCGCATTCATTGGAAACTACGATCGTGACACCGGGGAATTTTGGATTGTGTCCAGGGAGTGGGAATTCTTCGATGCGTCCTCGGAACTCGTACACCTTTGGCGCATTTTCGGGGTTCGCAACATCGATTTCACCCAACAACTTGGTGGGCGACACGGTATCAGATCTCAGTCCAAGGCTGACACGCATTCGGGGAACTTCAAGGCCTGCGGGGATAAGTGAACTCGCTTTCACCCTGATGACGAACTCGCCCTCACGTGGGTACTCAAGCATCTTGCCGAAGAAGCGGCCGCCCGGTGTCATGCGATTCCCAATTGCCGTTTTGATGTTCGGTGCATTGGAAGGGGAAGACGTTTCGAAGTGATGTCGATGGACGTGCGGGGCAGGATCGGTCACGATCGCCTTTGACATTGCTTTACGGGCCGCGCCAACGTAGTACTCCAATTGGAGCGGTGAGATTCCTAGTACCGAGCCATTGTTTTTGAAACCATTGGGGGAATTGGAGTCAGGTGGTAAGTCAACTGAATAGTCTAACGCAATACCCGTCAGGTCTCGTAGCGTATTATTGTATTCGTATCGCGTCAGACGCCTGAGTACCGTCTGGCCGCCTGGATTGTTTTGAGCTGCGAGCTTTTTAAGTTTGCTCCGGATCCAACCAGTTAACATGCGACGCTGGTGGGTTGGCAACTGCTCTGCGTCTCGAGGCGGCATTTCTCCAATGCTGACACGGTTTAGGATGTCGTGCCACGTTTCGCCCTGTTCGCCGTGTAATTGTCCGTCCAGAGTGTCAACCCGTAAATCAGCTTTGGCCGTGTTCGCATCGTGGCAATCAGTGCAATACCTAGCCAGGATTGGCCGAATTTCCCGTTCAAAATTGCCCGTCGTTTCGGCGGCTTCAAGAAGTTCAGGAATCAGCGAAAACAAGCAGCCGAAGACTAAAAACGGTGCGGCGGTCAGATTGCGTGTGGGATGCAATTCGGTTCTCCAAGGTTGGGTCAAACTGCTGGAGCTTGAATGGAGGCAACGCTGTTGCACTGACGATACCTTTGAGGTGAGCGTCTTGGCGAGCAGGGTAGCGAGACGTGCTTCGGTGCACCGGTGCAGTTCTTAGTGTAATCGTAGGGCTGGAGAAGTTCAATTGTGATACGCTCCGTAGGTCAAGTGAGTTGTCTATCTGACGCTAAGAGTGTTTGCGTTGTAGCTTTGTTTCGTTCGCAACTTCAGTGAGACGGTGGGCCTGTGGGTGCGTATTGGTGTTCGCGTTTTGATTGGCGGTGGTCAAGTGTTCGCCGATCCAAAGACGAGCTAGTCACAGCAACCATGTCGTGGCATGAAGATCAGATTGCAAGATTTTGGCGGCCAGTGGCACGTTTGTCGCATGGTCCGGTTGCGCCTGCAATGACGTCGGCGCAACCTTAGGGATGCCGTTCAGATCCCGTTTTGACTTGGCTGGGAAGAAATAGCAGCACATGACAATAACAGCAGAACCACGTTTGCGGCAGCAGCTGAAGCCGCATGATTGATGCTGTACAGTGGTTGGACCTTGCTGTTAAATGGGACGTGTGAAGTGTCGCGTTGGCATGCCTTGGGTTGGTCAATCTGCCACAGCTTAGGAGGCAGTGTAAGCGACCCTCAGTCCACCGGTGAACTTCGTCGGTGAGTTTGGATCTTCTGTGAATCGCGAAGCGGAGCGGCAATCGGGTTCTCGGTGAAACCATCCGCCTCCACGCAAAACCCGAGTTTTGCCTTTTGGGGGACCCATCGGATCTGTGGTGGTGCCATTTGGGTATTCGTAAAACCAATTTTGGCACCATTCCCAGGCATTGCCATGCATGTCAGAAAAGCCCCACGGGTTGGCGATCTTTTGGCTTGGCGGATGCGTGTCTTGTCTGCTGTTGCGGTTGTACCATGCATGTTGCGTTACTAATCTTGCGTCATCCCCAAAACTGTACGCGGTATCGGTCCCAGCGCGACAAGCATATTCCCATTCTGCTTCTGTGGGTAAACGGTAAACGCGACCCGCCGCCTTCTCATCAGGCAGATCCGATAGTCGTTGGCAGAATTCCGTCGCTTGATTCCAAGATAACGAGTTGATTGCGTTATCTGGATTTGAGAACTTGGGGCTTTTTCCCATGACTGTTGTGTACTGCTGTTCCGTTACCTCGGTGATTCCCAGCCCAAAAGCTGCGCTCAGTTCAACCTCGTGGATCGGTAGTTCGTTTTTGCCGCCGGAATTGGAGCCCATGCGAAACTTCCCTGGGGGAACAACTAAAAACTCCATCCCGATGGAGTTCGTTACTGAGTCGAGCGCCTGCGTAGCACTGTCGGTTGAACTACAACCTGTAGTGAAGAGAATAAGGGTGAAAAGGGTAATGGACTTCGTGCGGATCCTGGAATGTAAAGGGGCCATTGTGTTTCGATAAGTTGGGGGCATATTGGGCAATCCAACGCGCTGGTGCTAGCTCAGCGTGCGTAAGGATTCTGTTGAAGGTGAACAGTGGCACTGTAGGCGGCCTGCAGATGTGTATCGCCATGTCACGTTAAAAATTAACTTACAGTAATCCCCGCCTTACCGCGAATGATCCGCCTTGATCGATAAGGAGAGCCACGACGAATCAGACGTCGGCCTACCGAATCCTTGCCTCGGACCTTTTGGTTGGAGTCGTAACCTTGTTTGTCGGTCTGCGAGTTCGCGTGAGAACCGCGTGAATTAGAATTGCGAATGCAATGGGTACACCCGGAAGCATTGCTTGAAATGATTCCTGAGTTAATAGTTGATGCATCCACGTGGTTACCGATTCAATAGTCACAGCGGTCCTCTTCCGTAGGCGGTTTGTTCCGTTTTGAGAAGCCTACTGTACTGCATGAGCGTGTCTTACGCATGCCAAACCTCTTTCCCTGGGCTAAGGTCTAAAAGACGGCGGGGGATTAGCGGCTCTGGGGTGGGACCTGGAAAGTCGCCGCTTTTGACTTGTTGGGCGTGGACGCCATGCACGCATACTGCGATTGGCAAGCGTCCAGCAGGTCTGGACGTGCAAATCGCCGGGATTATGTGTTTGCCTGAAACACCACCCTTTTAGGAAGAGACGCGAGCGGTGATGACTGCCTTGTCACGACGCTTGGTCACAAGGCTTCACCTGTGGTAGCGTCTGAGTCACTTGTAGATGGGGCTGACGCCGCTGGTGATGCTGAGGCTTTGGGGTTTTTCGTTCCCTCAAGTACCTTGCTCACGACCTTGTCGAATTCTGTTGCGAAATTGATGTCAGGTACGTCAGCGGGCACACCAGACGCGTCTGCCGCTATTTTCATCTTGGCGAGGGCAGCTCTTAACTGCTCATCCGTAAGTTCTTCCTTGATTTGCGTCTGACCATTGGGCGTTCTCTCACTAATCATGTCCATGATTTCGTCCGCTTCTTCGTTGTTTATCTTGTTCTCTAACAGGCCCTTGGCGAATCTTTGTGTGGTGTCCGTGGCTTCCGCTTTTTGTTCGGTCGTCAGGCTTGATTTGTTGATGTATTCATCGGTGAACCAGATTGTTGCTGCCGCGCCCGCAATGGGACTTTCAACGACACCTTTGAGAATCTGCTTCAAATCTTCTATGTCGAGTTTTTGAGTTTTGAAATCTTTTGCCAAGTCGCTGATTTTCGCGGAAATCTGTTTCTTCTGGGAGGTTGGAATCTCCATCTGTGAGACTGTTTCTTGAATGGCTGGCGTTACCATGTTGGCTGCGATATCGCGAGCGTTTCTTACGGCCCAGTAAACCCCTGCAAGCCCAATGCACAGTAATATGATGGTGAAACCTGCGAAGGCAATGGCCGCCTGCGCACAGCCCCCCAGTCCCTGCTGATGAGAGTCCAATTCAGTGTCCAACTCAAACTGGTGCTGAGTTGCGTCGACTGGTTGCGGATCGGTCATGGCGTACCCTGGAGGACGGTAACTGGTGGAGCAACTACTGTAGCACGTGCGTAGAGTCTCGTGGCAAGACACTTCAGCTTGGAAGATACAAACGAAGTGGCGGGAGACGGAAGAGCGGGGATGGGCATGCGACGCTCTGAAAAGTCAGATGTGTAACCAAGCTGAGGGCAGGTCTGCAGGTGCTGAAAAAATGGAAAAGGCGTTGCCGGTCACTCAGTGATCTCGATTCCAAGAATTGACACGTCATCCTTAGGTCCGTTCACTGCGCACCAGTTGTGCACAGCATCGAACAATCGTTGAATACTGACGTCGACAGATTGTCCGAGGGACTTAGTCAAACACTCAATCATTCGGACGTCCCCGAACTCCTCCAAATCGTGGTCCATCGCCTCGGGAACGCCGTCTGAGTACAAATAGATGCGATCGCCGGGTGCAAGCTGCAGGCTGTGCTCTTCAAATTCGGTATCTTCAATCCAACCGATGGCCATGTCAGCAGTCTCCACAAGTGTGGGTTTGCCACCAGCAGGTACGTGGACGACGTTTGGATGCCCGGCAGAGACGAAGGTAAATTGTTGGGTTTGTTTATCCAGAACTCCATACACCATCGTAAAATAGAGGTTGCCCTGATCTTCCATCGGGAAGCGATTGTTGAGCTCATACGCAACTTCAGCGGGCGGTACGATATTTGTTCCGCCTGCATCTTTGGATGGTTTCACCAACAGTGACGTACTGGAAACCATTGGGGTCATGACCCGCCCCACGGTTACCGCGAGCAGGGATGAAGCAACTCCATGGCCGCTCACATCGACTACGAAGGCTGCAAGATGCCGATCATCCAACGGAAAGAAGTTCAGGAAGTCACCCGCAAGTTCGTCACAAGGCAAGTATGTCCATGCCAATTTGACACTCGGGATATTTGGCGTACCACTGGGCAGAAGGGACTGCTGAATCTTCGCAGCAGCTGCCAAGTCGGTCGCCATTTTTTGATTCTTGCCCTCGAGCTCAGAGTTAAGCGTTGTGAGGCTTTGGTTCCATTCTTTGAGCTGATCCCGGGCGAGCGACAGCTCCTGATTTGCTGCGACAAGTTCGCGGTTTTTCCCAACTGCATTCTCGAATGTTGAGACAAGAAGGTTCAGCACTTGTTGTTTGCCGGCTTTAACGGTGTAGCGTTTACCCGCCAACGTCACTTGAAGTTCAGTTTCGTCCTCATCGTTCCCTAAAGGCGTTGCTAACAGATCGCTGACTCTGGAAAGCAGGTAGGCTGGTTCATAGGGTTTGGTGACATAATTGTCGGCACCTACGTGCAAACCGCGAATAATGTCCTCTGCCTCTGACAGGGTCGACAGCAGGATGAAAGGTATCGTCTTTAGTTTTGCGTCTGTTTTAACAGCCTCACAAAATTCATAACCGGTCATTTCGGGCATTTCAATGTCGGAGATGATGAGTGCAGGACGCTGCTGTTTTGTCATCTCAATGCCAAGCTTACCGTTCTCCGCCCAGCGGACGGCATAGCCAGCAGCTTCAAGGTTTCTGCGGAGCATTTTGGCTTGGATGCGACTGTCTTCCGCGATCAGAACTTCGATTTGTTCAGTCATGTTGTGTCTTCATTTTTCAACCGATAGCAACTGCCACCGTTGTCAAAAACTCGTTCAAATTGGTCGTCGATGGTCAGTGCTGACTCCGCTCCACCTAAAAACAAGAAGCCATTGGGCTTCAATATCTTTCGCACTTTAGCGAATAAATTGCACTTGGTGGGGTGGTCAAAGTAGACCAAAACATTGCGAATGAAGACAATGTCCATTTTGGGAAGTGACGGCCAGGCACGAATTAGGTTGAGATATTTGAACTGCACTTGTTTATTTAGCTGTTCGTTGACGCGGTAGCGGTCGCCGGAACGGTGGAAGTGTTCGGCCAGCCGACGCTCAGAGACGCCCCGGAGAACCTCCAAACCCGAGTACGAGCCCTCCTGTCCACGTTTTAGCATTTTCTGCGAGATGTCGGTGGCTAGGATTTTGAGATCCCAATGTGGGTAATGGTCACGGAGTTCATTCCATAGCATTGCAATGCTGTAGGCCTCCTGACCACTGGCAGAGGCGGCCGACCACACCTGGAGCTGCTTCGGTCCCGTTGCGTTTTCCGTCAGGGCCGGCAGGACCTTGTTGCTAAATACGTCAAAGGGCGTGCCATCCCGGAAAAACGATGTTTCGTTGGTCGTCATTGCATCCACAACCTCGTGCCAGGGCACTGAGGAACCCGGTATTCGCAGTTGATCTACCAGGGCATCAACATTACGAAGTCCATTTTTACGTGCCAGCATCGATAAACGCGTCTCTACAAGATATTCTTTATTCTCCGTTAGATGAATCGCAGTTCGTCGGTGTAAGTTGTCACGGATGTACGCGAAGGTATCTGGTCTGATGGTCATTTGCTGGATGCCTCACTAACGGAGGAGTTAGAAGAGGTATTCCGAATGCGTTGTTTCCAGGCTCGTTTCAATATCTCGCTGGCAAGTTCTTCGATTGGGACCATTTGTTCAGCAGCACCGTGACGAACCACACTTCCTGGCATGCCCCACACCACACTGCTGTCCTCGTCTTGAACGACGGTGCTGCCACCGGCGGCCTTGATTGCGTTGGCCCCGGCGGTTCCGTCGGACCCCATGCCCGTTAACACCACCCCGAGAACGCTTCCTGCATAGGCTTTTGCGGCTGATTTAAAAAGCACATCCGCCGATGGTTTGCAAGCATTGACTGCAGGTCCGTCGTTCAGTGCGACGATCACTTTGGATGCAAAACGTTTCACACTCAGATGGTACCCGCCGGGAGCGACCACAAATGACCCCGCTTCCAGTTTCTGACCATGCACTGCCTCGGATACAGGAAACCCGCATTCCATGGTTAATCGGTCAGAGAGATGTTTGGTGAAGTCGGCCGGCATGTGTTGAACGATCAACACAGGCACTGGAAAATCTCTTCCAAGTTTTGGAATCAATCTCGCGAGAGCTTGAGGACCTCCGGTTGACACACCGATTACCACGGCGTCTATCTTTCTCGCCCGCTTCGCCGGTGTTGGGTTTGTTGTTGTCAGCGCCGGAGTTGTTGTGTTTGAGGCTGCAAGTCCAGTACGCGTTTTCGATGCAGCCTGTTTTACCTTCGGTATCAATTCCTCCAGGATGGCCCGTTTTCCTTCATTGGCGTCGGTCATGAAGGCACCACCGGGTTTCATCACATAATCCTTCGCACCCAACATCAGGGCTTCGATGGTTTCCGATGCGCCACGTTGCGTGAGGCTACTGAACATCACGACTGGCGTGCGGTTTCTCATTTCGCGAAGTTTTTTTAGTACTTGCAAGCCATTCATCCGCGGCATTTCAATGTCCAGCAAAATCACGTCCACCTCGCACCGTTCAAGTTTGGCAAGTGCAATGACACCATCAGCAGCCGTGTTAACTACATCGATTTCTCCATCTTGCTGCAGCATCTTGCTCACGATTCCGCGTACCACCACCGAATCATCCACAATAAAAACGCGAGTCTTCGCGGCAGATGAATTCTCAGCAGCCTTGTCTTCAAGGATCTTCACTTCATTGTGCGAGGTGGATGGGTTTGTGGTACGGGAAGCATGGTGGGTAGGGCCCCTGTTTTCTGTGGGGGATGCCTGAGTCAACTTTGGGATTGATGGTGTGACGGGGTTGGCAAGAGGTTGCTGTGGAAGTGCTGTGTCAGTGACACTTGGGAGTACGCTGAGTTTGACAAGCGTGGTGCGGAGTGTGGCAAGAGTTACGGGCTTACTGAGAAAGGCACTGGCGCCAGCGTTGGCGGCCTTGGCTTTGGTGGATTTTTTTGTTTCACCAGAAACGACAAGCACGGGAATACCAGAGTACTTGAAATCGGCTTTGACCGTTTTGATGAATTGCAAGCCATTCAGGATCGGCATATTCCAATTCACCACAAACACGTCGGGTTTGGTTTGGTCAGTCAGAAGCTCTAATGCCTGCTTCCCGTCTCCGGCTTCTGTCGTCTCGAAATTCATGGTCTGCAGCATCTTTGCCAAGATACTGCGTACCGGTTTCGAATCGTCAATTACAAATGCTCGCATGGTTTGATGCTACCGAATTATCAAGCGTCGCGGTACTGCTCGACGAGGGAACGGAGATCCGCTGCCATTCTCGCCAACTCTTCTGCCGACATCTGCATGTTGCCAGCTCCCTCGGCGGTGCTCTCGGCAGCTGACACAACTTGGGTAATGTTCTGGGCAATCTCGGTGCTGCCTATGGCGGCTTCCGAAACATTTCGACTTATTTCACAGGTTGTTGAGGTTTGTTGTTCAACGGCACTTGCAATGGTGTTTTGAAAATCACTTATCTTGTTAATGATGGTGCTAATCTGCCCAATTGCGTCCACGGCTTCGCCGGTATCCTCTTGGATGGCATCAATTTTTTGCCGGATGTCTTCCGTGGCTCGACCTGTTTCGTGTGCCAATTCCTTTACCTCATTGGCGACGACGGCGAACCCTTTTCCCGCATCACCCGCACGCGCTGCTTCGATGGTGGCATTAAGGGCAAGCATGTTGGTTTGCTCAGCGATTGACGTAATCACTTTGATGACTTCACCGATCTCTGAGCTGCTTTGGCCCAACTTGGTAATTCGATCATTGGCAGCTGATGCCACCCGCACCGACTCGCTTGCAACGCGAGCTGCTTCATTCGCACTCTCTGAGATTTCTCGAATGCTTGCGGTGATGCTTTCGACGCCGGATGAAACAGTTTGTGCGTTTTGACTTACCTGTTCAGCGGCGCTCGAGACTACGTTTGCCTGGGCGGTTGTTTGCTCTGCATTGGTGCTCATCTGTTGGCTTACCGACGACAATTCTTCTGAGGCCCCCGCAAGCGACGTAGTATTGTCGGCGATACCGTGAACGAGTGCCGCCTGCCGAACGGCCTCCGCGGTAAATTGCCTTGAGAAGCGGTACGAGATCCATAGGACCAAGAACGCTGTGATGACGCAGATCATTGTTGAGTAAAAGGCGATCTGGATAACAGGTCGGCGTACTTCGGCTAATTCGATTTCTGACATCAGAGCCCAATGTCGCCCGTCTTGATTGCCCTCCGCGTCGATGTCAACGGTAAGAGGTTGCCACGACGAAAGAACTTGCTCTCCGCGATAATTCTGGATGACCGTACAATCTGTGTCGTTTTGCTCGAGAGCACTGAGCACCGCCTTGGTGTTCACTTTCAATGCTGGATTGATGATGGTTGAGTCCACGTCCAGTTCATTGAGGTAACGGGAGTCATTTCGAAACAGATGATCGGAGCCGACGGCGTACGTCTCGCCTGTTTCTCCCAATCCCGTGCGTTCAGACAATATTTCATTGATTCGGCCGATAGGCATTTGAAAAATTGCCACTCCAACTTTTTCGTCTCCATTGAAAATTGGCGATGCGATGAAGCTGGCTGGGGTTTCGTAGGAGGGAGGGTACGCTTCATAATCAACAAAGATGACTGAATCCTTCCAGCTTGACTTGGCCGCTGCGCGAAACGCACGTCCTAAGTTGGTTGATGCATATGGTCCATCACGCAAAGAGGTTGCGTAATCTACTTCCTTGAAGACCGAATAAACTATGTCGCCGCTTTTAATGTCGACTAGGAAAATGTCGTAGTAACCAAACTTCTGTAAGTAACTTCGAATGATAGGGTGATATAGGGAATGGGAACTGCTGTAGCTGGAGCCATCACCAGAATCATCGAGCAGGTGTTTACTCCCCAGGGCGTTTGGGTTTCTCTGGATGTACTGGTATTGAAGCATGATCGCGTTGGGGTCCAACGGAGAGACAAGCTTGTCCAGCAAAGCTCCTCCTGCTTTCTGGGCATTGTTGGTCTCTGCGTTATATCGACGCACAAATTCGGTGTTGTAGTACCTGCCGACCTGCTGACGCATTTCCACGATGCTTTCGTCGGTCACTTCAGTTTCGCCCTGAATCTTTTCCATCCCTGTTTTTAAGTCCGACATGGCCTGAATTACCATGCGGTCTTCCGAGAATGTCTGAATTTGATCCTGGATCGAGTGAAAGTAACTTTGGATTTGATTGGCTTTAATGGTACGCACAGCACTCAATCGATCGTTGGCCTGCTTCATGATCGCATTGGATGCGAGGTAATACATCGACAAGCCGAGAACACTTAAGGGAATCAACGAGATGGCAAGTAATGCCAGTAGCAATCGGTTTCGAAATATGCTGCGCGCCATACCAGTGAGTCGAGCAAGACCTCGTTGTTCATTCATGGTGGATGGTTCGTTCATGTTGTGTCCCTCGTTGGGTAGCGGCTCAATGAAGAGCAGCCAAATTACTGATTTTGGAAGGGGATCGGGGTCGCTAAATTTGTAAGTTGTGTTCGGTAGATCACGTGCAAGCACTGGGGCAAGCCAGGACGTCCAGTTCGGGCATCAAGCGTTGTCCTTCAAGTGCACTGCGTAGGTCGGCAGAGATGTCAGCGATTTGAGAGGCATCAAGCATGATCAAGATGCGATCGTCCAGCTTGAAACATCCACTCACAAACCGTTTCTCGTTGTTGGAAAGTGTCTCCGGCGTCGCTTCGAATTGTGCGGAATCAAGGCTCATCACGTCAAAGATTTCATCAACGAGAAAACTCAACACGCCATCCGCGATTCGTACCACGATGCTGATGGGCGATGATCCGCGTGGTTGCTCAGGGAGCCCGAGCCGGTGCCTCATGTCTATTGCCAACACAATTTGGCCGCGCAGATTCAGAAGTCCCTTCACTAACGGCGGAGTCAACGGAATCGGAGTGCATTCCTGGAAGCGGAGCACCTCCTGAACGTACCTGACATCAATGCCAAATAAATGTTCACCAAGCGTGAAGGCACAGACTTGTGTTTGTTTGGGGGGGAATGTTGCGATCATTGTTCTGTTCCTATGAGCGAGTGATCATGGAGACCGCTACTGTGTAGGACGGATTGAAGGTCAAGCACATCGGTTACTTTTCCGTTAATCACAGCCGCTCCGCGTACGAGGCTTGCTGGATTGTTTGTCACACGCATGGTGCCTTCTTGTGCCGCCACGTCAACAATGTCTCTGACGGCGAGTGCTGTGTGTGTTCCGTTTACACTCACCACAATCGCTTTTACAGCCTCGTCTGGAAAAGTTGTGTTGTCATTGGGGAGGAAACGATCTCGGCCCGGCTCGCCGAGTATTTCTGAGAGTGGCAACAATGGCATGATTTGTCCACGATACTGAACAGCCTGCAGTTTTTCTGTTTGTTCGATTCTCGCGATCGGTACTTCTTCAATTCGGTCTATTTCAGAGAGAGGCATGGCTAATTCACGCCCTGACGACACGCGGAAGATCAGCATTCGTGTTGCTGGTGACTCAAGGGTTGGTTGATCGATCAGCTCTGAGGCTCTTTGGAGTTCTTCTACTGTGAGCCCAATGTCGGTTGCTAGTCCAAGCACATCAAGAATCAGCGCTACACGGCCATCGCCCATGACAGTTGCACCGGCGAAGTGCGGAACGACACCAAGCGATGAGTGAAGGGCTTTGACTACGATCTCTTCTGTACGCTCCACATGATCAACAATCAGCCCGAAACGACAGTTGTCGGCTTGGAGGACGACTATATTGACATGTTCCAATTGTGCAGTGTTGGTTGCTAATTCGGTTCCCATTAGTTGACGAAGTCCAACCAGAGGAAGTAACTCACCACGGAGGCGATACACTGGAGTATCCCTTAGGTGTTCAATACGGTCGCGTTGATTTTTCAGGTCCAATCGCAACATTTCAACGAGATGACTCTGCGGAATCGCAAATAGTTGGTTGTTGCTCGAGATGATAAGTGCGGGAACAATTGCAAGCGTCAAGGGAATTTTGACTTTGATGGCGGTACCAGTGCCAGGTCGGCTTTGAACCTCAATCGTGCCGCCAATGCTTTCAATATTCGTTTTGACGACATCCATGCCAACTCCGCGTCCCGAGATTCCGGTAACTTCCTGTGCGGTCGAAAATCCGGGTCGAAAGATGAGTTGGACCATTTGTTGATCCTCCATTGTCTCCGCGTCTTGAGGTGTGATCAGGTTTTTTGAAATCGCTTTTTCGCGGATGCTTGCAGCGTCGATTCCGCGTCCGTCATCAGTTATTTCAATGTTGACCTTGCCACCTTGGTGCCAGGCTCGAAGATGCAGCTGGCCTTTTTCGTGCTTGCCGCACAAGACACGGTCTTCAGCAGTTTCGATACCGTGGTCAATTGCGTTGCGGATGAGGTGCGTCAGTGGATCCTTGATTGCTTCCAGCAGAGACTTGTCTACCTCGGTCTCAGCACCGTGCATGCCTAGATCGATTTCTTTTCCACACATCACGGCGAGGTCGCGAACCAACCGCGGGAATTTTCCCCAGATATTACCGATAGGTTGCATTCGCGTCTGCATGACGCGTTCTTGAAGCTCCGTAGTGATACGATTGACTTGTTGTGTGATCTTGGAAAACTGAGAATCCTTGTCGTTACCGTGTGTCTGCAAAAGTTGGTTTCGAGCGAGAACAAGTTCACCGACGAGATCCATCAATTGGTTGAGCAAACCGACGTCAACACGAATGCTGCCCTCGGATCCAGCATTGTGGTTCGTTCCTGAGGTTGGGTCGGTGCGATGGGCCAGTTCCGGAGTTGAGTTCTGAAGGTTGGTTTCCTGTTCGAGGCGTCGCGGTCCCTCGCCGGTGGGTTGGTTTAGATCAGCAGTGGGCTGCTCAATCGAATATTCAATCGGGGGAGCAGTGGTGATGCTGCTTGCCACGCTCTTTTGATTGTCCGTGCTTGACGGGTCAAATGCAGGCGGTTGATGTACCGACGTTGGTTGGGAAAATGTAACAGCTGGCGGCGTTGGTGGCGGTTCTTCATCATCCGTAATGACGTTGTCGGTTGATCCTGCGACATGCGAGGCGTTTCCATCGACAACTGCATGTTTTGCATCGTCAGTGGCAACCTCGGTAAGAGGAGCTGAGGCACACAAGTCATCCAATTGCTGGTTCAGCGCCCTGTAATTACCTTCGCCCTCTCCACCATCCTTGCTGATGTTTGACAGGATGTCACGAATCGCATCGACTGAGTCGAGCAGGGCAGATGTGAGGCGCTCAGTGAGCGTGATTTCGCCGTCACGAAGACGGCTTAGCAGGTTTTCAGCCGCATGAGCCACAGCACCGAGTTTCGAAAAGCCAAAGAAACCGCTGGTTCCCTTGATCGTGTGGATGGCGCGGTAAATACTGTCCAGCCGCTCGAGATCCCCTGGGTGCTGCTCGAGCGAGACAAAATCCTGATCAAGTTGATCAAGATTCTCCTCGGATTCTTCGAGGAACTCGCGAATGAACTCTTCGTTTTCCAACGGACCATCCCCAGTGCCGATTGAATACTCGGTGCAACATGCCCGAGAACTTCAATTTGAATTGCTGTCGCCAGCAGGGGGCGGTGGAGAACTTATTTCCCACGGACAGCCCCCGCTGTAGGGAGCTTAGGTTGAAATTGGGTTGTGGGGCGATCACACGTCCGACATTTTTCTTGCGTCCATGATGCTGGAGGGATAGCGGTCGCAAGCGTAAGCCGGAGGGGCGGGACAACTTGCAGAATCGTTTTCACCCCAACTGCGGGGTGGCGTTTGCCGCCTCACATCTCATTCCTTTGGGATAAGCAGACTAGCCGTTAAATGTGCCACAAGATCCAGCAAGATGACTGCTGGGCTGGGCAATACGATCTTAGGCATGCGGCGTGCTCGCCCGCATATCAACAATGCTCATGCACCGTTCTATCAACAGAATTCATTCTCGTGCTGTTGAGGTGTGGCTGCTTGGGGAACCCTTGAAAGACCATTCTATCGAATGCAGTGGAGCATTTTCGCACCGCGTAGCAGGAGGGCTTTCCCGGCAACGGAGGGAGTCGACCAGTATAAACCAGGAGTTTCATTTGTTGGTAGTTGGGCAAACTCGTCGCCTCCCTGAATGACTGAGGTCTCACCGGATTCGTTGAGTGCATAAATCATGCCGTCGGCAGCCCATAGAGAAGAAGTTACGCTGGATGCATTCTTGAGTCTCTCCCTGTACAGACGCTCGCCAGTTGCCGCGTCGTGGCAACTGAGAATGCCACGGCTGAGAACGTACAGACGCCCATCAACGACCACTGGTGAACACATTCCGGGCGCGGCTGCATCTTCGATCCATACGACTTGGCCCTCGCCTAGCGACTCGAGATTCAGGTCGCCCGTTGCGCCTGCAGCAACTGCGATCAAAGGCCCGCGGCTGTTCCGTCCACTGTTGCCAAGATAAATACGGTCTTGGTCACAGGTCGGTGATGCGCTAAATGCCCCGCCAGTTCCGGTCAACTTCCATAAGGAAGCGCCTGTTGCGGGCTCGTAGGCCGAGACATTTCCAGCGCCACAAACGACGAGTTCCGTCCGTGTTTTGTTCTTCCAAATGATTGGTGAGCTCCAACTCGTTCGACCTGTACGGTCAAGCTTCCACTTCTCCTCACCCGTCTTGCAATCCAGTGCTGTAAGGAAAGACTTCTCTTCATTGTCACATTGAACGAAAACTAAACCGTCGTTGATGGCTAGTGAACTGCCGCTGCCGAAGTCGCTCGAAGTTCTGTACGCTCCCACCTCTTTTCGCCACAGAGTTTTACCCCTCTGATCGAGACATGCGACAACACCCACGGCCGCAAAGTAGGCGTACACTCGCTCGCCATCAGCTACCGGGGACTCTGTTGCGTAAGAATTCGAGGGATGAACTTTGTGAGGTGGTGTTTTCGAAACCACTTGCTGCCTCCACAAGAGGCTGCCGTCTTTAAGGCTTATGCAGTGCACCTCGAAACTATAAGCTTCTGTGGGTGCCTTTCCCGAAAAGTGCGATCGCATGGACGCTACGCCTTCCCCAAACCCTTTGGGACGCGTGCCATCCCCAGCCACTGCGGTGGTTACGAAAATTTTGTCTCCGGCAACTACCGGTGATGACCAGCCACCACCGGGAACCTCAACTGACCACGCCAGGTTGCTATTCATGCTCCACGAATTGGGATGCGATCCGGAAGCAACCCCATTTCCTTCGGGCCCCCTGAAACTTCCCCATGAATAACTCACATCAGCTGCTCTGAGCGTTGTGATGTGCGGTGCGCAGGTAACCGCAACGGTGACAAGAAGGGCGAGATGGCGTAGATGGGGACCGGGCATGAAGTGCGTCCTGTCGAGGGCGTAAGTAGGAAGTGAGTTGTGACTGTGTTGTAGCAGCGGGATTTTAGGCCGGCGGCAAGCGCACTCACTTACACAAGTTGCGGGCATGCGCTCTAAAGTGCAAGCTGGCCGAAAGCATTGGGCTTCGTGTTTGCGCAGTGTGTGACCCAACAATAACATTGGTGCGTAGAGTTTAGCAGAGCTGACGGTTAGCAACCTATTGGGTGGCGTTGATTAACAGTAGCCGTCACGGGTTGTCCACGAGCCTAACAAGCTCGCTCAAGAGATGTGAGTCTGATTGATGCTCTTCAGGGTGCAGTGCTATTCCTGATAGCGGAGCCGTGTGTTTAATTTTCCGTCGTTCCCGAAGCCGAATGGAGAACTGTCATGCAATACCAAATCATTTTTCCCTTTTTGAATCAGAACTTTTATTTCATCGCTGAGGCAAAATCGGGGAATATCATCCGAGTCGTACCTTGTCCATGCAACGAATGAAGTGGTGGAGTCCGGGTAAGTGACCCTGCCAGTAGAGCAAGACAGAGGGTACTAGGCTGGTTCCAGGTTGGTCCAACGGTTGAATGTTGCTGCTTGGCCGACACAGGCTCCCATGTGGTCAGAAACATTCCAAACAGTGGCCCGGTCAATGAGGAAACGCTGTCCATCGGTTGTAATTCGAACGCCTCGATAATCATCGACGTATCCGTCACGGGTCGTGCGTGCCAATAGCTTCGCACGCTCGTCTCGGTGCATGGTTTCTGCGGTCATTCGGGACGGCGTCTCGAGAAGGGTGGGAATGGAGATATTCCAAAGTCTTAGTGCGACAGCGTTTGCATAGTTGAGCAGCGGGTCTGGCTGAGTGCCATGTGAAACGACGACGAAAGTTGAGTTGAACAGCCTCTCTGCTTGTTCGGCAGGACCGCCCGCCCGTTCAATCAGATGATGACCCAACAGACAGTGATACGAATCGAGCATGTGTTGGCTATGTTGGATCCATTCATTTTGCAACCAGGGTTTGCTGCCAGCCATCGTGTGAGCCTCTCCGATCAGAATACAGATCTTTTGGACTCGCAGTTTATCGGTACGCGTTGAACAGAGAAAGCGTGTCGGTGGGAGCATATTTGTCGCGTGGGGCCGAGTTCAGGCTTAAAATACAACATGTGAAAGGCAGATTTGGGACCTTCGGATCTTGACTAATTTGGTTTAGCCGCCCTGTGCATGGTTTAAATGGCGATGGGCGAGGCCGCTGTGGGCAACGTCGCAAAATGTTATCCTGACGGGGGTCGATCTAACTGAACAACGTCCACCAAAATATTAATGGGAACACTTTGGATCAACCAAATTCTGAACCCATGATTGACCTTCGTCGATATGCCGACCGCGAACACCTGTTGCTGGCCTCATACGCCATGCACAGTCGGGACACCGGGGGACGTGTTCATTCTGAGGTATCTCATCCCTATCGCGGGCCATTTGCGCGTGATCGTGATCGAATTTTGCATAGCAGCGCTTTTCGGCGATTAAGCGGGAAGATGCAGGTGTTTACAGGTGAGATGGGGATTTACCATCGCACCCGCCTGACGCATACCTTTGAAGTCGCATCAGTAGCGAGAACGATGGCGCGGGTTCTGCGTCTGAATGAGGATCTGACCGAAGCATTGGCGCTGATGCATGATATCGGGCACCCACCTTTCGGCCATTGCGGCGAAGATGTTCTCAGTCATTGCATGGAATCCGTTGGAGGGTTCTCCCACAATGGCTTCGCATTGGTAATTGTCGAACAATTAGAACAAAGATACGCAAGCTTTCCCGGGTTGAACCTGTCGCGCGAGACACTGGCCGGACAGGATGTGCGTGCTCATAAGGCAGAAGCCGCTGTGGGCCGCTCTCCCGTGCTGGAAGTTCAGCTAGTTGACGCTGCGGATTCAATTGCCTACGACGCACATGATGTTGACGATGCACTTCAAATGGGCTTGTTGTCAATCGAAGAGTTGTCGGAACTTGCGGTGATTCGCCGTGCTTTGGAGCGGACTCGAGGTAGGCACGGTTTATTACCAAAATCACAGCTGCGGCAACTGTTGGTGCACGAATTGATCGATTTGCAGGTGGGCGATTTATTGGAACAGGCGGTTGAAGCCTTACGTCCCTTTGCGGGACACGACACCGCAAGTGTAAGCGAGGCCGGGTTGCGTTTCTGCCATAGTGACGCGATTGGCTTTGAGCGGCGTGAGTTAGAGTCGTTTCTCTTCAACGCTGTCTATCGGCATGAACGGTTGATCCCCGTTCGCAGGGCCGCATCTGACAGGCTCGAGACAATGTTTCGCGTCTTGGTACAAAACCCATCTCGAATGCCACTGAGATTCCGTCAGCGGGCTGAATCAAACCCCATTGAGTCCGTGGTGGGTGAATACATCGCAGGCATGACAGACGCTTTTTGCGATACTCAGTTCGGGTACGCTGTGGAGTCCTCGACGGGGCCATTGGCAGATTGGTAAGGCATGGATGGTCGAGAATGAGGAGGACGACCAGCGGGGATGTCAGGTGACTCACATCACAGGAGCCAGCAGGGTGCATGATGTCGTTGCTGGCGCGCTGGCAACACCGCTCACTTAGCGATATTGTTCATGACACGCATCGCACTTTTGGCGAATCTTCGACACCCCAAGACGAACGGCCTCGAAGTCCCCACGAGTCAAGGCGGCGGTCACGTTTTTGCCATTGTCACTCATGTCGCGACTAAGCTTTGCATAGTCGTCATCATCCGCATCATCCATGCCTTCTTGGGCGAGGATCTCTCCCAAGACAGCAATCAATTCACTGTTGCGTTTAACCAAATCCGTCTCTTTCTTGATAGTGCCCTCGTCGCGGGCACCATCTTCTAATGAATCGATCAATAACTCAGCATATTCCATCAAGGGTGAGCGGTCGGCAATCATGGTCCAATCGGTTTCCTCTTCCGACTCTTTGCTCGCGAGCCCGCTGCCTGCAACGAGATCTTGCAAGTCCCCCTTTCGCAGCTTGGCTTCGTTGTAGACCTGCGTTGAGCCAGCCTTACAGTTGAAGGCCGTTCTACTGATCAGGTCACGAGCCGAGGCAGCCTGATCCTTCCAACGAACCTCAGCGGGGTGTTGATTGATGACCGCAAACAAAGAAGCAAGCACTGTAAGATGCAATCGTGCGTCAAGGTATCCACCACTGTTGAACGCACCCGGAGTTGTCACGACGCTGTCGAATTCAAGTTTTATCCTTTTGACCTCGTCTTCGAGTGACTGGGGCGAAATCAGACCTGACCATAAGTCGTTCCCCGTTTGCGTTGTTTGTCCTCCCGAGGGCGCAGTAGAAGCCGGCGCTGCAGGCGCGGCGGTTGCTCGTACGCTTGCAATCGTGGGTGCCTGACCCCGGAATGCATCGTTGATATCAGTGAAAAAGATGTTTTTTAACTTGTCTGGGTCGACCTCTGGCGCGGGAGCACGGCGTTCATCGGCCCGCACATGGGGGATAATCGCGCTGATCCCAACCAAGACGATGATGAGTAGACGTTGTGTTAAATTCATGGAGCGACTTCCAAGCGACAAAAAATGCTTTTAACAAATTATACCCGAGTATCCGCAAAGATCTCAAAAACCGCGGAAATACAAACAGACTTTGAGGTGGCGGCTGCGTCAAGCAGGTGGTTGCCTGTGCAAGCTGCGGACCGCGTCAAAAGGTGAGAGAGCCCAGACTTGTGGTGTGGTACTGCTCATTCTTGGAGTTCAGGGTCGGCACACATCAAGAATACGACGCATTTCGGCAACGGCGTCCCGCATCCCGACCATCAATGCCCTGCTGACCACAGAGTGACCGATGTTCAATTCGATCATATTGGGAATTCCCGCTACTGATCGAACATTGCTGTAATTCAGACCGTGGCCAGCATGCAGACGCATGCTGAGTGCTGACGTCACTTTCCCAGCCTCTGAGAGCCTCGACAGCTCCTTTGGCAGCGTTTGATTGGTTGCGAGCGCATAGGGCCCGGTGTGTAACTCGACCGCGTCAGCGCCAAGGTTTCCGGCAGCCTCAACCTGTTCCACATCGGGATCGATGAATAGGCTGACCAAAATGCCGTGGTCTTTTAACTTCTTGATAGCCGCAGCAATTCTTCCCTTATCAGATACAACGTCCAGGCCTCCTTCGGTTGTGACCTCCGCTCGATTTTCTGGCACAAGCAGTCCCCATGTGGGTTTAGCCTTGCATGCGATGTCAACGATCTCATCTGCACAACCAAACTCCATATTGGTTTTAATGGTGACAGTGCGCATCAGCAGTTCGACATCCCGGTCTTGAATATGCCTTCGATCCTCCCTGAGGTGGAAAGTAATTCCATCGGCGCCGCCTTGTTCAGCCAAGGCAGCAGCAACCACGGGATCAGGCTCAACGGTTCTCCTCGCCTGCCTCACCGTGGCGACATGATCGATGTTGATACCAAGTTCAATCACAAGGTTTGCCCTTTAAGCTAGCGTATCGACGTTCAACTGTAATCTTGGGCGGCACCGACAGAATAGTTACCGGTGACCGCCATCGTCCCGGCGTAGGTTAGTTGCTGGAGTCGATTTCCACACGTTCGCCGCTATCATCGCGGCAATCCATTTCCAAGTGCTCGGGATACAACCCCTCGCTACCGAGAATTTGCACGGTCATCCTGCCCGCATCCTCCATCTCCATGACCTCGCGGCGTTTTTTGTTATTTAGATGCGCCGCGACTTGATCATTGACTCGAACGGTCACACGGATTACGCGCTTCTTCGTAACAGCTAGGGCGAGGGTCCTGATCACTTCAATTGACATGCTTTCCGGCGTCTTGACCAAACCACAACCAGCTTTGCAGCAGGGGCAATCTTTGTAGATACTTCGCTTCAGGCTCGGACGGATTCGTTGTCGAGTCATCTCGATTAAACCAAACGGGCTGGTCCGCAAGATTTTCGTCCGCGCCCTGTCATTTGCCATTGCGTCACGAAGAGTGCGTTCGACCTTTCGCCGGTGACTTTCTTTTCTCATGTCAATGAAATCGTTCACAATCACTCCACCCAGGTCCCGCAGCCTGAGTTGGCGTGCAATCTCCTTAGCTGCAGCAACGTTCAGACGGAAGGCGTTCTCCTCCGCCGAATCATTCCCACGGAAACTGCCGCTATTGACATCGATCGCAACGAGTGCTTCTGTTGGATCGATGACGATTGAGCCGCCATCGCGGAGCTGAACCTGCCGTGTATTAAGGTTGATGATTTCCTGTTCCAATTTATATTTGTGGAATAGGGGTAAATCGCCGTCGTATAACTTCAATCGATCGACGACGCGCGGCATGACCATTTTCAAGAAGTCGCGCGCTTTCTCGTAGGATTCGGGTTCATCTACTAAGATTTGATCGATGTCGTCGCTGTAAATATCGCGAATCGTGCGAATAATAAGATCGCTTTCCTCATAGATCACGCCCGGTTCCTTGGTTGTTTTTACACGACGGGCGATCGCTTTCCACAATCGAAGCAGGTACTCCAGATCGCGTGAAAGCTCTTTCTCTTTCCGGCCCGCGCCCGCAGTTCGAACGATGAAACCGAGTCCTTTTGGGGGATTGAGTGAGAGCAGGCATCGCTTGAGTCGCTTGCGGTCGTCCTCATCCTCGATTTTTCGACTGACTCCAACGCGTGCCAGTGATGGCATCAAAACCAAATACCTTCCCGGGATCGAGATATACGTACTAAGTGTGGGTCCTTTGGTGCCGATGCCTTCTTTGATCACCTGAACAAGAACTTCATCACCCCGACGGAAGATCTCTTGAATCGGCGGCTTCACACGCGGCCTTCCACCCTTGTAGGCGTGCTTGCTGCCGCGTCCTGATTCTCTCGCGCGTTTTGCCGCGGCTTCTGCAAGCTCATCTGACTCGCGCATTATCTCTGCCGGATCGTAGCCACCCTGTCTGAAATATTGGGGTTCAACATCACTAATGTGCAAAAATCCATTCCGTCCGACACCAAAATCGACAAACGCAGCCTGAATACTTGGTTCGAGATTTACGATCTTGCCGCGATAGATATTTCCTGCGAACGCCTCCACACTCTTCCGCTCCATGTAGAGCTCTTCAAGGCGATTGTTCTCCAGGACTGCAATCCGACATTCTTCCGGTTGCAACACGTTGATTAACATTTCTTTTTTCATCGACAAGCACCTCAGGGGTGTTGGGCCGGCTTAATGCGAAACCAAAAGATTCCGGCATGGACGCCGACGGTGGTAATGTTTTGTGAATAGCCATTGAGGCTAAGGGAGCGTGTTTCATGTCTGCTCCCCGCTGTGGCTGATGAATGAATTGATTTGGGTCTGCCAATTCTGAGACTGAGCTAGATCACTGGGGGCGGATCCTTCGTGCTCTTGTTTCAGCTCTACGGAGATGCGGCGGATCAGAGTTCCGCGATCCACCCAATCACCGAAGCCAAGCAAGTCAAGGACATCGCCGGGGCGGAGTGAGGCTGCCTGGCTCGCTGCCAGGCGAAGGTTGATAACGTCGCCATTTAGTTCGAGTTTCGTTATTTGCTCTGCGACCTTGACGGTCAGCGTCTTCTTTTTGCGTTCTACAGAAACAGAATCTTGTGACAACAGCTTCGCAATCGCCGCGTCAATTTGCGATTTCTGAGCGTCTTCCACGACCGAGAAGGTGTAATCACTTGCGTTGAGTTGAGCTTTGCTCATTCCCTCGGGCAACCGGGTTACACTCTTGATGTTGAGTCCTGGCTGCTGATCAGCTTCTAACCGTTCCAATAGCGTTTGGGCGGAGAGCTCTTCGGCGAGCTCGATCTCAACCACTTCATCCAGGCTTTCAACGCCGAGTGCCAAAGCAGATGGGAAGCCGACTCTGGGCTTGGGATGAAATCCTTCGGTCATTGAAAGCACCAGACCGGCTCGTCGCAATAAACGCTCCCAGAGTCGTGCCAAGTCTCGGTGACTGATCCATCGCAAAAGGTCCGTTTTCCCGAATCGCACCCGATAACGGATCCGCAAAAGAGGCGCGGTCGCTTGGTCCGGTCCTGACACATCGCCATTCTGCGGCAAGCTATCGGACTCTCGAGCGGTTGGGTCAGGATCTGTCACGGTTGTTCAATGAGGGGAATCGGGGTAATTGTTTTTCAGGTTACTACAAGTTCCGGTACCAGCACGCCGAGGCGGTCGAGTAGATACACATCCACATCTTTCGCCGAATCAAGGGTCATGACACGTTCCGCGATGTCCTTGCACTGGTTGATGGAAACGCTTCTGATTGCCTTTTTGATGCGTGAGAGGGCAAGCGGAGGAACGCTGAGATTCCTCACTCCGAGCCCCACAAGAAGCAAGGCTCGCCCAGGAATGCTGCTCATCTCTCCGCAGACGGCGAGGGGCCGTCCCCAATCATCTGCAACTTCGACACATTTTTGGATTAATCGGAGCACTGCCGGATCACTGGATTGATAAAGATCAGCGACGTATTCATTACTTCGGTCGACCGCGAGTGTGTACTGGGCAAGGTCGTTCGTCCCAATGCTCAGGAAGTCAACCTCCTGGACGAAGTGCTCCAGCATCACCACGGCGGCTGGGACCTCAACCATCATGCCCACTGGAATGTCCGCGCGGTGGGGGATGCCCTCATCCTTGAGGTCTCTTGCGACCACGGTTAGAAGCATTCTTGCTTGCCGCAACTCGCCGATGGTTGTGATTAACGGGAACATGACACGGATATCGCCATGGGTGGCGGCTCGCAAGATTGCACGCAATTGAGGTCGAAACAGATCAAGGTTCCGGAGAGATAGCCGAATGCTTCGAAGCCCAAGGAACGGGTTGTATTCTTGCTCCGCTAACGGGCGATGCCCCATTTTGTCGGCACCGAGATCCAGTGTGCGAATAACCACAGGCCGCCCATTCATCTCACTCACCACCTGACTATAGGCTTCGTAGTGATCTTCTTCGCTTGGTTCTTCCGAGCTGGCCAGATACAGGAACTCGGTTCGATACAGTCCTATTCCGTCTGCTCCACGTTCGAGGCAGGATCCCGTCTCGTGAGGAAACTCGATGTTCGCGCTAAGTCGAATGCGGGTGCCGTCGGCAGTCTCAGCAGGAAGGTCACGTAGTTCCGCTAACCGAGCGCTAAGAGAATGACTTTGTTCGATGCGTTGCTGGTAGCTTGCGAGGGTATCCTCATCTGGGTCCAGGATGATCTTCCCACGGTCTCCATCGACGATTACCCGTGTGCCGTTCACAACGGAATCGAGGAACGTGCCAATGCCAACTACGGCAGGAAGCTCAAGACCCTTTGCGACGATAGCAGTGTGACCGCCCGAGCCGCCTACCTCGGTGCAGAATCCCTGAACGTAACGGCGGTCCAGATTCGCAGTCTCGCTTGGAGATAAATTGTGCGACAGAATGACGACTGGCTCGGTCAAGTCCGAGAGTGGTTGTTCCGCGAAGGCACCCAGTTGCAGCAGCAATTGCTTCTCAATGTCAAGCACATCTTCTGCTCGCTCGGCGAGCAACGGATTCTCGAGGCGTCGGAGAGCTAAGGCGTAATTCCGAAGAACCCGATTCACCGCATAATCCGCTGCATGCAAATCACTTGTAATCCGACGTCGCAGTTCACCATTCAAACGCGGATCATTCAGCATCTGCATTTGAGCGGAGAATATGTCTCCGGTCTCATCGCCTGCTGCGGCGCTCGTTTCCAGGCGATTAGCCTCGATTTGCTCCGCAACTGCATCAATGGCTGATCGTAAACGCGCATACTCCTCGTCCGCTTTATCAGCGGCGATAAGAGTGCGGGAAATACGATATCCATCGGAATCCAGCACTAGTGCTGGGCCGATAGCGACTCCCGGCGAAACAGGAATACCTTGCAGTTCGACCATCGTCGTGCGACGGAACGGATCTCACGGGAGGTACCCACCAAGGTTGAAGAAGACATAGGCTCCCTCGTCAGTTCCTCGGCGTTGCTCCAAGACCGCGTAAGCGGCCGCGAGTACGTGGGTTGCGGTCCGTCATTGTTCGTTAGTTGTGATTTATGTTCTGTACCGAGTTCGCACGCGCGAACCCGATTCGTCGGCGCACGCAATTTGGGTTGCGTGACCGGTCTTCTATCCAAGATCAGCGAGTCAGCCGTCGAGGGTTGACTCCGTTCCCGGCAATTCATTTGTATCATCGAAGCCCGCCTCGAATAGTTCTTCGATCGCGGCGAGCGCCTCATCCGCATCTTCACCGTCTGCTGAGACGGTCAGCACGGTACCTTGAGCGGCGCCCAAGGTAAGAAGTGAGAGAATACTCTTACAATCGACAAGTTCACCGTCTCTGCCAATCAGGATATTTGATTGGTGTGCGGACGCCATGCGGACAAGTAGATCCGCGGGACGCGCGTGCAGACCCTGAGGGTTACGGACGGTAACGGTTCGAGTGGGTAAGTTGTTATTCATTTAGCCAGAGACGAACTGATTGCCGTCTGCTTCTTTTAACAATTGATTGATATCGGCCGGCGTTTTGCTTTGCTTCAGGAAGCGGCAAAACGTTTCATCTCTCAATTGTCGGGATATGTTTTCGAGCGCGCGAAGGTGGTCTCCGGGACGCTCGGGTGGGCTGATCAGCAGAAAGAACAGTTGAACACGCTCGCCGTCGAGGGAATCAAAATCCACGCCGTCTTCACTGACGCCGACGGTTCCGACAAGTTTTTGGACACTAGGGTGCTTGGTGTGCGGTACAGCAACGCCTCGCCCAATGCCCGTGCTACCGAGTTCTTCTCGCTTCATGATCGAGGCGACGATGTCTTCACGCTGATCGGCTTCCACATGGCCCGAGTCAAGAAGAGCTTGGACAAGTTCTTCGACCACACCTTCTTTGGTTTGAGCTTTTAACTCGGCGCGAATTGCTTTTGTGGTAATAAAATCTGCAAACTTCATTTGAGTGCGATTCCTTGTTTGGAAATCTCGTTGTTAGCTAACCGCCTGTGTCAGCCAAGTTTTGGGGCTCGGCCTATCTTGTCGAAGCAACCCTATCAACTTTCGATAATGCGAGAGCGAAGGTTGTTCGTCCTGAAGAAGAGCGTCTGGACTTGGATGTGACAGCTGACGGCAATGAAAATGGTTAAGGTCGCAAAAGGAGAGGAAACGTGCTGCACGGCCATGCAACACCAGCGTTACTCGTCTTCCGCGGCCGATGGATCAATATGTTTGTGAGCTGTTGCTCGATGGCCGGTTTTTTTCTCTTTCAGTCTTCGAAGTTGCTGTTCTACTTTCGGAATGGCAGTGTCGAGCGCCGCAATTACGGTGCTTGCGTCGGCTGTTGCTACACAATCATCGGCGTGCTCAGCCGAAACCTGAATCTCAACTGAAGGGTTATCCAACTGCTTCAGATCAACAGTCACCTCGATTGCATTGATGCGATCGTACAGCCGCCGGAGTTTTTCTGTTTTCTCGACAAGCAGCTCTTGGTCCCCTGGCTGCAAACTACCGTGCCTAGCTGAAACATTGACCTGCATCTTCTGATTCTCCTCCGTTGAATTGGACGCCCAATCAATGGGACGACTGCTGAATAGGAAACTTCTAACCTTCAATTATATGGTTCGACGTCGATTTGTACGACGCTGATGACGGAAGATTCCGGTGCAGACAGCATACGCAACTTCGTCGTCGGCGAATAGCGATCCTTTTTTCTTATGCCGTCAGAATGCTGCCCTCACTCCCCCTGACAGAGAGCTCGCTGGCATGTTACGCTCTGAACCGAGTTTTTCAACGTTTTTTCCACCCCTCCAAACCCCCGCTTGCTCCATGGCCCGAAAGGTCGTCAATCGGAAGGCGAAAGCTGCCGAAGCTGAAGCCGCAGAAAAACAGGCTACCGCAAAGAAGAAAAAAGCCGCTAAAAAGGCTACCAAGCGGAAAAAGAAGGTCGCTGCCGAAGTTCGGCTGCGACTGTATTGGGGCGTCTTTAGTCAGAATCTGAAGCGGGTAGCCGTGTTCGAATTCGACCAAAAGAAAGAGGCCGAGAAGAGAGCCACTGAGCTCAGCAAAGGCGGGAAATCCCCTCACTTTGTGCAAAAGGTTAAGGAAGAAATCAAACCCGAATAAGATATTTCTGATGCACGAGCGCTCATTCAACCCAAGCTTAATTATTGGGATTGTGGCATTTTTGTCGGTCGTGCACGTTTCGCGGGGCCCTTGGTCAATGGCTCAGGAAAAAAATTCGGTGCTGCACAAATATTCGGCAGAGCTTTTTTCCGCCGTGGCGGAGACACCGATTCCCTATCGGCTTTTGGCCCCGATCGGCGTTGAAGCGGGTAAGCAGTACCCGCTCGTGCTTTTTTTGCACGGCGCGGGGGAACGAGGTAACGACAACCAGAAACAACTCGTTCACGCAGCAGTGGACTTCGCCCACCCGAAACGCATGAAGCGATTCCCAGCTTTCGTGGTGTTTCCGCAGTGTCCAAGTGAGCAGCGTTGGGTCGAGTCAGCTTGGGACTTGCCATCAGGACGCGGTGAGTTTGATCCAGCACCTTCGAAGCCGATGAAGGCAACGCTGGAACTTGTCGATAAACTGATCGATGAATTGCCGGTTGATCCACGCCGAGTATACGTTGCAGGTCTATCGATGGGTGGCCAGGGGGCTTGGTTTGCCGCGGCAAGCAAGCCCCATCGTTTCGCCGCCATGTTAGAGGTTTGCGGTGGAGGAGATCCAACTTGGGCTACTTCTTATCGCGGGATTCCAATTTGGGCTCTTCATGGGCAAAAAGATAATGTGGTTCCAATCTCGCGGGCCAGAGAAATGGTGGTTGCGCTCACAGAAGTCGGGCATTCACCCGAATTACGATACACCGAGTATCCTGGGGTGGGCCACAATAGTTGGGACCAGACATTTAAACGCGATGATGTGTTTGAGTGGCTGTTCGCACAACGGAAGCCCTGATGACTTCGCAGGCCAACGCGAGCCAGAAGATTGAGTTCGGCAGTGATCGAAGAGTGCCTGCCGAATGGGAACCCCAGGAGTGCGTGTGGATTTCTTGGCCTCATAAACAGGCCACTTGGCCGGGACGCTTTGAGGTAATCCCAGCGTTTTTCACGATGTGGGCAAGCATCATCGCAGAATCAACACCGGTGCGCGTGCTGGCTGGCACTGAGTTTGCCGGTGACTGCGCCAAGCGACTTGGAACGCATCGCAATATTGAGTTGATTGATATTCCAACGGATGATTGCTGGATCAGGGATTATGGACCCACCTTTGTGCTCGAACACGCTGATACACACCTGAGCATCGTTGACTGGCAGTACAACGCTTGGGGAGGAAAGTACCCTCCATGGGACGCGGATGCGGCAGTTTGCAAACGGATTGGCGAGGAATTGAACTTATCGCTAGCGGTTAGTGACTTGGTTGTCGAGGGCGGTGCGTTGGAATTTGACGGCAGAGGCCGTTTGCTAACTACCCCCAGTTGCCTGCTGGCAGATACTCGTAATCCTCGGCTTGACGCAACAAATGTGGCTCAAGAGCTACACCGTCTAACCGGCGCAACAGAAATCGTTTGGCTCGACGGTGGGGGTTTGGAAGGTGATGACACTGATGGTCACATCGATCAATTAGCACGCTTCATCGATGCGGAAAATATTGTTGCGTGTGTATCTAACTATGCTCACGACCGGCATAGCTGGGGTCTTAAAAACAACTTTCGGCAGCTACGTGCCTGGGCAGACACAACGGTTCCCAAGCCCGAAGTACACGAGTTGCCGATCCCGGAAATACGGCGTATCAGGGGGCAGCCAATACCACAAAGTTATTGTAATTTCCTTCGGTTGGGGACTGACTGTTTGTTGGTGCCGCAGTTTAATGAACCAGAAGACGATTATGCCGCGGGCTTGCTAAGGGAGCTGACGGGTGCTCAGGTAAGACAAATTGACTGCAGTGATCTCGCATGGGGACTCGGAGCGCTACACTGCGCTAGCCGCGACCAACCGAAACCGCGCCCCGTTGAAGTCATGTCGTAAGGCCCTCTTTGAGTGTCCCCTAAGTGCTTCCATGGCGAGCGTCTGAGCGAATACCAAAGCAACCAACCGACTGGGAAAGGGATCGCCACGCTGTATCTCTCGTCTTGCACTTTTGATTTAGCAAGCTGTCCTTTTCCACGCGTTATCCAGTGCCGGTTCGCTTGATGCCAGGATTGCCGCGGCTCGGTAAATCATTGGTGGGACGCAGTTCAACAGCGACTGGCGATGGTCTTATTCAGGGGCCTGTCGGTTTGTGAAAACCTTCGGACGCGATTCAGTTGTACTTTGTCTCGCTCAGCTTCCCGACCGCGGCTTGCACCAGAGGAATGCGAGATTCGTTCGACCAATTCATGCCGTCGGTTCGGCTCTCGATGCGGTGCGGGCTGTGAGACCCTCGAAGCCGAGAGGTAATACCTGACTTGCCAAAGAGCTAAACTCAATAGGATCGCTGAGATCACCCCGCCTCTTTGCACTCGGGAAACGTGGCCGTTTCCTTGTCAGCCAACTATTTTCGGAACCTCAGGGGTTACCGACTGTTAAATCCAACATAGCCGACGCGTAAACGGTTCGGCGAGCAACGGAGTGTTTGCACAGTGTAAAGAGACTGCACAGCCTATAACGGAGAGACAAATGTTACAGCCACTGAACCAAAAAGTCACAACGGCATGCCCGTCTGGGCACAAGGTAAGAGGCAGGTCGGATCTTGTGGGAAAGAAGGTCCGATGTCCTCGCTGCGAAGTCGAGTTCGTTTTTGCGTTGACGTACAAGCCGGCGGCTGACGCTGCCGTGAAGGAAGTAACTGACACTGGTGTCATGCGGATCCTAGGGTCCATGGATGCCGTCCCGCCTGCACCCAAAAGGCGCGCCACAACCGAGCGACCGTGTCCTAGATGCGGAACCTCGGTGCTGGATAGCGCGTCAGTGTGTGGTAAGTGCAACTGTTATTTGGGAGTGATGCCGGCCTTTCTCAGTGAAATGCCGGGCAACGGGGCCAACGTAAATTAACCCTTGCCGCGAAGCCGTGCATGGTAGTCACGCAAGGCTTTGCTGTAGCTTAGTCGCTAACGCACATTTGTTTGGAAAGACGAGGTCAAGTGTTGCTTCGTTTCAATTGTGCTGGTGATCATCATTCTTGTGATGATCCTCGATGTGCTGCCGCAGCAGGTCTTTGCCGTAGTCGTTGCCGTTGGGTGTTCGTAACACTGCGTGAATATGGTCACGGGACGGTTCGGAAGAGCGAAAGGGAGCAACCCGACGTTCATGGTCGAACTCAATAAGCAAGACAGGGCTATGGATGCGATAATAAAAAACACTGTCAGGGTCAGTGCCGCCCACCCAAGCAAAATAGGTGCGATTCAGATGCTTCTTCACCTGCTCCATTTTGATCTGAGCGTGTCCCTCGGACATGGTGCCGACAAACGTTTCTATCACTCCGAGCAACTTTTCTTTTTCAGATGCTGATAACCGGTCCGCTCGTAGTCCGGCGTAGTCCAAGTTGATATTGTCCTTGTATGCTTGAGCGACAGCGTTGTTTTGATTTTTGATCTTTGTGAGGGTCGCAACCGCCTGTTTCTCCTCAGATAATGATCGCATGAAGTCGACGCCGGCATTCTGCTGTTCCTGCATGACAATTGTTCCCTTGAACTTGCCCGAAACCGCGTGAACGGGCTCGCTGCCGATAAAGACAGGAGACATGACCACTTGATCGCCAAGCACAAAATAATTGATGATCAAGTGATGACCGTCGATTTGCCAACCCCAAGGCTTGGACTCGGAGGGTTCACCCATTACGGTTATCCAATAAAGCCACTCGCCATACTCATCAAAATTGTCTGCAAGCTCGGCCAGAGTGCCATTCAATTTCATAATATCCTTTGACAGTTTGAGCCCCTTTGCACTCAAGCTGGCTTGTAGCAAGCCGAATGCAAGCTGTCTTTGCTTGGCATTCATTTCGTCAAAGCCGACGCCTTTTCGTTTATAGAAATGTCGGTTATCCCAGCTTCTCCATTCGATGTCGTCCACGTTGAATGATGCACGTGCACGTTGCTCGGGTGAGATGCCTGCCAAAAATGCCTGGGCCGCATCAACAACAGGCTTGGTAGAGACGCCAGTTGATTGGATCTCGAACAATGCTTTTTCGATTTCGTCATTCGTAGATATACCCCGGAACGGCTCGTTCAAAGCCTGCTGCCCGCTGTTTCGACCACCTCTTCGAGTTCCGCGCCGCTGGGCCTCGGCGACAATGGAGGCAGAAACGGCCAAAGCAAGCATTGCAATGGTCACGAACGTATAACGAGGTTTAGTCACAGGATCTCACCGTTGAGGGAAAGGGGGTTGGGCAGAGGCGTGGGCGTTGTTCATTTTGATATGCGGAACAGGTGCTTTTGGCCTCGTATAAATAAATCACCACCTGCCAGTGCAGGAGTTGCATCAACAGGCTCGCCCACCGAGTTGCTCGAGACAATTTCGAATTCGTCAGCATCTTTGATCACAACGGTTGTGCCGGCCCGACCCGTGACATAGACATGCCCTCCCGCTGCGACAGGCGAGGCGTAGGTGGATCTGATGTCTGGGATACGAGTGGTTGTGTAGTGGGGCCGACCAGTAGCGGCGTCCAGGCACGTCAACATACCGGTTTTGCCTTTGTGGTAATAAAGACGGTCCTGTGACAGTAACGGAGAGGCGATGTCTGGCGTATCACGGGTTACACTCCAGAGCACGGCGTCACTGGCTCCAATGTCCCCACGTTGATGTGTTTGAAATGCACCCAGAAACGAGCCGCGGAATCCACTCCCTATGTAAACAACGCCGTTGGCGCCAACGGCACATGCGACGGGTCGTTGGGTTTGACCACCGCACCTCCACAGTTCGTTACCATCTTTTGCATCGTAAGCTCTGGCGAAGTTTTCACCATTCATGATGATCTGTGTTGTCCCGTGAGCCTTCATTACAAACGGTGTTGCCCAGCAACTTGGCTCGTCTCTTTTCGTTTCCCAAACAGTTTTGCCGGTTTTTTTGTTCAGTGCGTATAAGGCGGACTCCCCTTCGTGATCGCAGGGAACGATCAATAAATCGCCAGCCAACGTGGGCGAGGATCCCTCGCCAAAGGTGCCACGCATGGTCATCTCGGGGAAATCCGAGCGATTCCAGACGAGTTGCCCATCAACCGTATAGCAATAAAGGCCACGTGAGCCGAATTGCACGTAGACGTGCTCTCCATCCGTGCATGGTGAGGCAGAAGCGTAACCATTCGTGCTATGCGTGCCTTCATGGGGCTGCCCTGCGGTGGCGATCCTCTTCCAGTTCTGTTTCCCTGACTGCCGATCAAAGCAGAAGACTGAGAACTCATATTCAGCACTGGGGGTGGGCACTGCACTGGTAACAAAAATGCGCTCATTCCAGACCACTGGTGAGCTCGAACCGCTTCCTGGAACCACCACTTTCCATTTTATGTTCTCCTTGGGCCCCCAGCTTGTGGGAGGAGTAGCATCCCTTGACACGCTGTTGCCATTGTCGCCCCGCCAATGGCCCCAGTTTTCAGCGTACCCAAGACCTGAACTGAAGCTGGCTAAAGCGACCAACATGGGCAATCGAAGAACCGCAGCTTTTTGAATCATGAACATCAGTGAATTGCACCTCAAGGCGATTTTTTTGCTACTGGGTCTGGATCAACGGACGCGTCGACAGGTCGTCGACTGTGTCGGGCTGAGATTGTAAACGTAATCTGCCGGTAATTGACCACACTGACACCGATAGGTAAATCTAATTGCCGTAGAGAGGAGCCTCAGCGTTTGCCGATATTTCCGTGAACTTCCGTGGCGAACACGAAAAAATACTGGGTGGCGGTGGATGAAATTTCTTGAATTTTTGCAGGAGCTAACGTCACCTTGACGATCAACCAAGGCTTCTCACACGGTTTTCACGGGGTTGTTGAAGGCCCCCACTAACACCACGACCAATGAGTCTACTCCTTACCGTGCGCGGACGCCCTCATTTCGCAAGGTGAAGTCCATGCCCGGAGTTGGCAGTGAAGACGAATGAGTTGCTGGGGTCTTTCGGGTAGTGAAATCTGCGCCGCGCTGTTATTGCACCGTCCGCTGCGGATCGGCTTTAGACGACTCATTCAGGTTGCCCAGGATGATCCAGTTGGTGAACTTGCTTGCATTGAACATCCACGCTTACTCAGTTGCAAAGAGGTGCTCAGTTGCACACAGGTCGATCTTTGGCACGGCAAATTCGTAAGACGACGGTGACGGCGTTTGGCATTAAGTACGCTCAGTTTTCGGACTTAACACACCAACACCAAGTTTTGCGTCACCGACGAAGAACAGCGGAGTGATGGAACTTCGGTAGTACGGTATCGAGGAGAGGACCGAGAGTAGGTGTCGCAGGAGCTTACAGCGGTGGCGGTATGCGCACACAGGCAGCGGGGCAGCTGCTCACGAAGCACGCCGAGTCGGTAAACTGGTAGGTCGGATCTTCGAAACGTCCGTATGGCCTGCTATACTGAGCATTTGAAAATCTCTCTTCAGATTGCGGGCCGTAATGTTCAAAACTGACTCTCGTGTTGTCGTCTTTGTCGTGTTGTTCTGGTGCAGTGCCAGCGGTCTGCTGGGTGCTGATGAACGTGACCTAAGGCCGAATGTCATTCTGATGATGGCTGATGACATGGGGATGGGTGACACGAGTGCGTATCAGGATGTCACAGGCAATCAGGATAGCCAGCAGATTTTAACGCCGAACATGAATCGCTTAGCTCGCATGGGCGTGCGATTTACCGACGCCCATACCCCTGCTTCACGATGCACACTAACACGTTATGGGTTGCTCACAGGTCGCTACTCTTGGCGCAATCGTTTGAAACATTGGGTACTCTTTGGTGCTCAGGGAGATCCAATGATAGAGGCGGATCGCCCGACCTTGGGTACCTTGTTTCAGTCTCATGGTTATCGCACTGCATTGGTCGGGAAATGGCACGTTGGGCTCCGGTATCGTAATAGTGATGGTAGCCCTGCTGACGCTTGGGAAGATGCTGATCTCACTCAACCCATGTGGGACACTCCGCTGGACCACGGGTTTGACTTCTGTCGCTTCACATCTCGATCGCATGGGACATCGGGGCCCGCGCGCGGTGGGAAGAAGAGGCCCAATGATGCGAGGCAATCCATAGGGCCTGGGCACATTCATGGCAGAACGATCATTGGAGCCACTGGGGATGGCAAACGGATCGTGGATGTTGGCAGCAACGCCTACATCTTGGAAGAGCTTGGAAGCCGTCACCTGTCCAATGCGAAGACTTTCTTTGCGGAGCATTTTAAGGCACACGAAGACAAACCGTTTTTTCTGTACTATGCCTGTAATTCAAATCATGGCCCCCACACACCCGAAAACGAGATAGAGGGTGTTCCCGTCTTAGGTGCCGCTACAAATGTAGTCCTGCAACCGATGGGCCGACGCGCTGATTACATTTACGAGAACGACGTGGTACTTGGAAGTCTTCTCAATTATCTGCGGACCACCGAAGATCCACGCAACCCCGGCAATGGCCTGATTGACAACACCATAGTCATCTTCACAAGCGACAATGGGGCAGAGATCACTGCCAAGACGGCTACTGGCCCATTTCGGAGCAACAAAGGGTCTGTTTATGAAGGCGGGCATCGAATCCCATTCTTGGTGGCTTGGCCATCCGGCAACGTGGGTGATGGGAATCCAGACAGCCCGGGAACCAGTAACGAAACGCTAGTCGGGCTACAGGATATGTATGCGACCTTCGCGGATGTGCTGGACCATCAGGAAGCGAACTTTCTGGGTTCAGAGAAAGGTGGCGAGGATAGTGTGAGCGTACTATCAGCCTGGCGAGGCAAGGTCGTCGACCAGCGTCAGATGTTTTTTAACGACCACAAGGAGGCCGAAGATCCCGCCGTGCTCGCATTTCGATCTGATGATCCTGTGGTGGATGGACAGGTCGTGCCGGGTGCATGGAAGGTGTTCTTCAATGCTCAGTTGCTCCGTGCAGGTCATGCCGTCCCGACTGAAGTTTACGAGCTTCGAGCCGACCCCAAGGAGGAAAAAAACCTCCTTGGAAGGACTGAGTATGAAGCAATAATCGGCGAATTATTACAACGGGCATCCATGCACCGCAACGCCGGGGGCCACCGCCTTGTCCCTCAAGGTGATACCACGTTGGTCAAGTTTTCTTGGACTCAACGGGCGGACATGCGGCGAAAAGATATCCTTAAGGATCAGACTCAGGTTGCAGTGGACCTGCGTACTAGCTTTCAGGCGGCAACTCGAGGCGCCGTTTCAACTGAGGTGAAGCTACCCGGTGGTGGAGAATTGCGACTTACGGTTCGAGCACAAGTAGGAAATGGCAGTGATTCGTTCTCTTTTAATTTGAATCCTCGAGGACTTGGGATTACCGGGGGAGCGGTTAAACAGGTGGATGCTGGCGAGCGGCTTAACATCACTTTCGATCAAGATGTCCTGATCGAATCCGTTGCGATTGTCGCAGGAAACGGGGTGTGTGGAGGTTTCTATCGAAAGTCGAATCAATCACCGATGGCAATTTATTGCATGGATGCCGATATTGACGAGAAGGACCAGTCGGGCCTTCTCAGTGACATCGGGGTCTTAGAAAAGGGGCAAACGCTAATGCTGGACAGTTCACCGCATTTTGGTGTTGAAGCAGAAGGACGTTGGCGTCTCGCGGAACTCAGCATCCGCGTTGCGGATAGCGTAGCTGAATAAGAAATCGAAGACTTGCGACTAAAGTATGCTGCGCAGTGATCCTCACCCTGGGTCTAGCATTGGATTTGGTGAGGTGCGGTACATCCGCGATTGCCACTTTCGGAGCTCCATCGATTGCGTTTCCGCATCCTGAAGTTTCCTGTCCACACCGCGTTCATCGATGCCATTTAAAGCCCGTGCCATACCGGTTTTGATTGATGCTGAGAAACGGTAGGCAAACGGTTGGCCGGGCTTCCGAGTCCATGGGCCAATCAGACCATAATCTGTTCCCAGGTAGTTTCGAACACAAAAGCTTCGCTTGTCTAAGCGTTGTTGATTCGCATCGATCAGCGACAAACCATCGATCGCATCAGGGTCAGATAGTTGTACATTGAGACACGAGAGCACCGTTGGTAGTACATCCAAATGGGATGTCGGTTGATCAATGATGTTGGGCGATGCGCCCGGACAATACAGCACCGCTGCGGTCATGTTCTGATAGCGTGACAGACGAAGTCCATGACCAACCGTACCATCTTCGAGGAATGCTTCGCCGTGATCTCCCACGGCAACAATGACACGATTGCGATTCATGAGTGGTTTGATCAGGCGATCTACGGTGCGGGCGCTGTTTCGATACCTGTTCCAAACTGCAGCCCGCATGCGTGCTGGGTACGGAAAGGGAAAACGATCATCTGCAGCAGGTTGGTCAAGTTGATCAGCTGGGTAGCTTTGGTAAGTTGCGTGCGTCCCGTATAGGTAAACGATTGCCAGCCTTGGTCGGCGATTCATTTTCTCGCTCATGGCGTCACCACCACGGTCAAGAAACGACGAAGCCAACTCTACTGCCCTCCGATCACTTGAAATTCCGTTCCGGGGACGCACTTCGAATTCATCAAAAACTTCGGGACGAATGAAACCATTCATGCGAAAGTCATCCCAGTCATTTGCGCCAGCGAAAAATCCTGTCTCATAACCCAGGGCGTTGAACCAACGGTTCAGACAGGGATCAAACTGCTGGGGTGTACCAAACCAGGTTGGCTCCAGCCCAGTGACCAAACTGAACATCCCGTGGTTCGTTGCGTTTCCACCTGAGAAGTGATACCGGCAGTGAATTGATTGCTGTGCTAATGCAAAGAGGTTGGGCATGATGTCATTGGCTACCAACTCAGGCCTCAATGATTCGATTACCAACATAACCACGTCAAGTGGTTTCTCATGCCGGAGCGGTCGAATTGCGTGTGTATTACGCAAACGTCGACCTCGTGACAAATAGCCTTTTGCGGCAGCCATATCTGGAAGCGCCGCAAACGTGGCTTCTGAACTCGGGCCTTTGGGTCGAGGCGACGTGGGTATGGTAGCCGGCCCCACCGATGGCGTTGGCAGCAGCCTGAACACGACGAATGGATGCGCAGAACTACGTAATTGCATTGCGTTTATCAACTCAGGTTCGGGACGCAGGAAAATGAATCCGCCGAACAGGAATGCCGCAGCATAAGTAAATGACAGGAAGATCACGCATGGCTTCTGCCAACGGCCCCGAATACGCTTGTCAAGTTGGTTGCTCAGTGTCCACGCGACAGCCGGGAAACCAACGCTGAACGCAACGGCGGATCCGAGCAGGATTAACGAGCCACTGGTAAAGAACGGAATAATGTTGGTAAACTCGCCAAGACCGCGTGCAAAAGTTGGCGATAGCAATCTTTGACCGATCCAACCGAATACCATGCCATCGAGCATCAGCACGATAGGGATGCACAGGATGTAGCTGCTTACCAAAGTGCGGAGGTAAACAAACAGTTGTGCGTTTTTGCTGAGAGCTGCCCACGCATACAGGGGCGCCAACGCGGGAAGCATGAGGCAAAGTGCCTGTGTGGCAACGCAAAGCCACAGATAGTCTGCACGTGCAACTTCGTTGGGGTTGGCTGATAATGAGCGTCCATCCCATGTAATGAGCGCTGCAATCACCATGGTCGTCGAGAACGCTGAGATTAGACCCAGAATGGCGGTTCTGAACAGGTGAAGGCGTTCGATTCTATCCCGGAGTGAGATGACTGCGGTTCCTTGTTTCGGCTTGAGCGGCGGCGCTGTTGTACATTCGCACGCCGCCTGTCACTCGGAGCCTCCAAGGGCTCGCACCGACGACATGAATCCATTTGGATACTGCCACGGATGTTTAGCCGTGAATTAGTCACTGGCCACGTCTGCGGTCACCAATGCCGTAGCTCTCGAGGAATTCTCACCCGCCGTGGTGATGATAAGTGTACTTTTAAAGGCACCCTTCGAGGTACCGGCAATGTCAAAGCTTGGCCGTAGAATGTGGGTTTTCTTTGCTTCGCTAGATAGCGAAACATCTACCTTCCAACCTTCGGCCGTCAGCGACTCGATAACGAAGGGACGCTGGCCAAGGACTACAATCTTCTTCGAGGTAGGCGTGCCAGCCCTGACAGTGCCCAGCGAGATGATGCCCGGTGAAATCGTCAGGGGGGCAGTTATTTCGCCGGTCACTCGGAGAGGAACGCGCGGCATCCCCGAGTCATCTGTAAACAGGACCAATTCATCTTGGAAAAACCCTGTAGGTGCAGCATTGTCGATCGTCACCGTGACCTCGTAGTTGATTCGACCTCGTCGACGACTTAGCTCCTTGATATCAGCGACGAGCCACGATTGCGGACTCTCGATCTTGTTTATGTGCCAGTTTTTTCGGCCAGCGTAAAAAACCTTTACAGTTTGTGTGACGGGGGAACCGGAGCTGGTGCGTTTGAATTCAACTGCGCCGGGGTGAAAAACGAGGTCGCTGCGAATGAAGCCATCCACACGAAGACGGACCTCGGTATAGATCGGTCGATCAATCACGACGGTGAGGTTTGCGCCTCGCTTACCCTTGAACGTGTCTGTATTAAATCGTGCGTGTAGGTAGCTCGTCTGGCCCGGAGCAATTGTATTGCTGTCTACTGTAGGCGTGGTGCATCCGCAGCTCGCTCGAACCGTCCGAATGTGTATGGGCCGATCGGACGTGTTTTCGATGGGGAAGCTGAATTCCGTTTTTGCAGCTACCGCAACGATACCAAAGTCATGTTTTCTTATGGGGAAGATTTCTTTCCAATTGAGATCCAGGGCAGCGCAAGGACTAACGAAACAGACCAGCGTCAGGGTGGAGGCTAAGAAGGGGCTGAGTGCTGCGTGAAGCATTGAAAGCATGCCTGACATGAAAGGTGACATTCGCTGATGTGGGATCTAATTGGGAGCGATACGAAAAATCACATCCCGTGTACCCCGTGTCCGTAAACTCCAACTTAGCGGGCACGTGGGCGAAGGCAAGCATTTGAGATGAATTTCCGATCGGTTTGAGCTAGTACCATCTCGAACAACCCGGCCTAATCATGCTAGCTGACATAGATGGAAGGCCGCTTCTGCCTGATGCGGTCCGCCTGATAAACCGTGTTTCTCGCCCACTCTGCAGCACGCAGTGCACGGGTAGACAGCGCACAAAAAGAGGCGAAGCTGTCACGCTCCGCCTCTGGCTAGCTTGGTTCCGAGCATTGAGCCTTTGCAAACCAATCCCGAAGAATTGATCGTCCCTAGCAGTCGCAATTTGCTGTTTCGCACCCGCAGGAAGGGGCGGCACCGCCAGAATTGCATCCGTTGCTTTGGTGACCGTGCAACAGATGATTCAAGATGCTTTTGACAGGTCCTGGTTGCGAGGGGCCGCAGGGGGATGTGCAGCAAGGTGAGGGGCAGCAAACTTCTACCGGCACCTGCTTGCATACGACTCGCGGCACACAACGGGTGACCGTGTAAGGTTCGCAAACCTGGCGGCACTTCTTAACCTGAACAGTTTTGGTATAGCACTCGCGTCTGCACTTAGTTTCACAAACAGTACGTGTGCGGGTCTCAGGAACCATTTTGCACACGCGATACGTGCAAGTTTTTGTTTTGCACTCTGGAACCATCTTGCAGGTGGTGTAGTGGCAAACCTTGGTTCGATTCTCACATACCATTCGGCACACTTTGTGGCAGACTTCCCTGGTTTTGCACTCTGGAACCATCTTGCAGGTGGTGTAGTGGCAAACCTTGGTTCGATTCTCACAAACCATTCGGCACACTTTGTAGGAAACTTCCTTGGTGCGGCATTCAGGAACCATTCGGCAAACCTTGTAATTGCAGGTTTTGGTTCGGCATTCCGGCACCATTTTGCAGACACGGTAGGTGCAAGTTTTTGTGCGGCACTCAGGCACAACACGGCAAACTGTATACGGCACGTTTCGGGTACGACATTCCCGTCGATATCTTGTGCAGCGGATTTCCTTCTGCTCACAGGTTGGAACCCAAACTTTCTTGCAGAGGGTTTTGGGGGGACACTGGACGCATTCTGTGCGGCATTTGCCCGGGGTGTAAATGCACTTGCAGGTGCAAGGGTCGTATGTCCACCTGCCACGCTCACGGACAGTCTTTTTCATCACCGGACCAGGGATGGTTTCGGTTTTGGTTTCCCAGTGACCGCCCCTGACCGTAACCGTACGTGTGTACTGCTCTGGCACACAGACGCTGTACTGCTCCGTTCGCATCTTTTGTTCACGGACCGTATTGTAAACGGTGTAATTTACTTGGCGTGTTTTCGTTTCGTATACAGGCTTGCATACCGTGTACTTGATGGTTCTTGATTTAGTTTCGTAGACCGGTTTGCAAACCGTGTACTTGACGTTTTTCGTGCGTGTCTCGTACACGGGTTTTTTGACCGTGTAGTTGATGGTGCGTTCGTGCTTCTCGTAAACCGGTTTGCAGACTGTGTACTTGATTGTTTTTTTGCAGGTCTCATACACCGGACGCCGTACGGTGTAGTTGATTGTGCGTTGATGTTTCTCGTAGACAGGTTTGCAAACGGTGTAATTAATCGTGCGCGTTTTGGTTTCATAGGTTGGAACCATCACGGTGTAATTAACGTTGCGTGTAGTAGTTTCCGGCACAAGCCGACTGCACTGCACTTCACGGTCCTCGTAGTAAACCTCGTTTCGAGTGCGATAGCGAGTCTCTTGAACTCGATCGTAAACCGTCTCTCGTACGGTTCGCATGCAAGTGTAAGTTCCTCCAGCCACCGGAGTCGCGGACACTTCATTACCATCAGCGGTCTCTCCGCATCCACAACAGCCCTCATAGCTGATCGCACCACAATATGCGGCGCTCGCGGAATTTGTACCGGCCACGATCGCACTGATCATGATGGCGGGTATGATCCACAGCCTATTCATCTCGATTTCTCCAAGGGAAACAACACATCTGTTGCAAGACGCAGCTTCGGCGATCATGGTGCTTCGGCACACATGTCGCGTCATCGATCCTCGTGCTCGTTCCGGCATAAATAGCTGATCCGTCAAAACCCTGTGCGACATTTTCGTGTTGACAGGAGATTTGGGCCGTCCCAGCCGTTTCATACCAACGCATCGGATCACGATGCTCTGACTACATCGACTACGGGTTAATCGTTGGACACGCAAAGAGAAACGCCAAGGCAAAACAGAGGGATTACGGCGACGTGCTGGATGGGAGGTTCTGTAAGTTCTGATTATTCCATCAGACAGAGGGCTATGCCGATTCTCCGGCCTGTAAGATCTGTGCCGACAGGCCACCATTTGCTTGCCTTATGAGGTTGGTCAACCCAAGTTCGAAGGCAGGACCACTCGTTCGCAGAAGACGAGAAGTGAAGTTGTGAATAATGATCAGCGTATACGGGGACCTGGTGCCGGCACGACCGATCCGTCCCATGTCGCCGGCACTGCAGCATGTTTTGCAGCAGTTTCGAGCGTAGCGGCCTCAACTCTGAGAACCTCGATTCGGAAGATCACGCCAACAGAGTCAACAACGCGAGAGTTGAGAGAATTGCGTGTCCAACACCTCACTGTATCAACTTAGCTTTGCGGTTATTGACTTGAGCGTTTCATTGGACTGGCACTGTTCATGTGAGGAGCGACCGCGTGTCAACATGATATGATGAGCGACACTCGCCAATCATCAAGCGACCTATCAGCTGTGCATCGCGGTTTTGGCTAACTGGTGAAGTTAACATCTCTGGCCAGCGAGTAACAAGAGAAACGCTCAACAGTAGACGATTAGCAGGGGTTGCAGCGTCACGAAGGGTGAGGGTAATCATTCGATGCGACTTGGAGAGCTAAGTAACGCTGTCCTGGGACGCATGATCCGTGGCTGCATTCGGTACTGAGGTTCGTCGTCGAAAGTGTGACTACGTCGTGGTCTGGACACTTTCTGTAGCTGGTACGATATTTCCGTGCGGGCCGCCGTAATGATTTGGTGCCTGCGTGTGCGGGGTCGCATGGGGTGTTGGATCCGGTGACGGGCAACTACTCACCCCAGCGATTCATTAACGTGTTATCTATGTCCAGCTGATCTAGGATTCTGCTGACGATAAAATCTACAAGGCAATCCAAGGATTTTACGCCATGGTACCAGCCGGGCATCGCAGGCAGGATCACTGCACCTGAGGCTGCCAAGCGTTGCATGTTCTCAAGCTGAATCACACTTAGCGGAGTTTCGCGGGGTACTAGCACCAATTTTCGGTGTTCTTTCAGGTGTACGTCAGCGGCACGTTGGATCAGGTTCGTAGAGGCTGCTCTGGCGATGCCGCTCAGAGTGCTTCCGCTGCAGGGACAAACAACCATCGCATGCGTGCGGAATGAGCCGCTCGCAATTGGCGTCATGTAATCGTCGTGCTGGTGGTAGCACAGCCGCTGGGAGGAAATGGCAGCAGTCACGGTTTCGGCGTCGACAAGCGGCGCTGCCTGCGACCAACCCGGAGTACAGCAGACCATCGATTCAACGTCAGGTTTCTTCAGGTTAAGCTCAAGGCCACATTCCTGTTTGAGGACTGCCGCGCCGCTAGGGCTTACAACTAAATGGGTTTCGTGCCCTGCCTTAACGAGAACCTGGAGTAAACGGATGGCGTAAACGCTACCACTAGCACCCGTGATGCCCAAAACTATCCGATTTGGCGTGCTCATCATTCGCCCGGTCCTTCGCTCGAGATGGGTTTTTGCCCAACGTAAATGGTTGCCACGCCGAAGGTAAGCGGGGTAAAGTCGACGTGTTGCATTCCAGCGGCTTCCATTCGGTCCGCGAGAGCCTTTCCGTCAGGAAACTGGCCAACCGACTCCGGCAGATATTCGTATGCTGACTTATCGTTGCGGGCAAACAGTTGCCCCAACCGAGGAAGGATGTGTTTGAAGTAAAAGTTGTACGCCTGCTTGAGGCCAATCATGGTGGGCCTTGAAAACTCAAGGATTAGCATTTGCCCACCTGGCCGACACACCCGCAACATCTCTCGCAAACCCAGGTCTGTATCCGCAACATTGCGCAACCCGAATGCTACCGTCACGCATTGGAAAACATCGCTGGGGAACGGAAGAGCTTGTGAGTCCGCTTCAATGAAATCAACTGGTTTCGCCCCTCTCTTCGGAGGCAAGCGTTTGTCCCTTGCAATTTCCAGCATTGCATTGCAGAAGTCACTACCCACCACATCAACCCCCTCGGGTGCATGCTTGGCAATTGAAAGAGCAAGGTCCCCTGTCCCTGTGCAGGTATCCAAGGCGGGGATGCCGGGTTGCAGATTAAGTTTTCGGACGGCCCGAAAACGCCAGTACCGATCGACGTTCATGGACAACAGGTGGTTCATGGCATCGTAACGCGGCGCAATTTGGCGGAACATTTCCTGGACGCGTGCGTTACTCTTATCGATGCCGTGGCCCTGCGTGGGTGCGGTTGCCGGTTCGGGGTCGACAGCGGTATTGTTCATCGTAATCTCTTGCGTATGTTCTGCGGGCTACGCTTTTAGTCTAGCATTGCGGCGAATTTCCGCCGACCACACATCCTCGCCTCCGCGTCAGACATGAAAACCCTGTTATTTGATATCGACGGTACCCTAATCGTGACAAATGAGACTGGTACCCGGGCTCTTGAGGCCGTTCTGAGGGATCAATTCGGTGTTGTGCGTCCCAATCTGGAGGTGAGATTCGGCGGAAGAACTGATCGCTCGTTGCTGAACGAGCTGATGCTGATAAACGACATCAAGCCAACGGAAACTAACTTTGATATTTTTACGACGGAGTACGGTGCTATTCTGCCCAAAGTGCTTCAGAAGTGTGGCGGAAGCGTATTACCGGGGGTTGAGGCCTTGCTAACCCGTCTCAGGCTGCATCAGGATCTGCGGTGCGCGATAATGACAGGGAATTTGAAGGCAACCGCGACACAGAAACTACGCCACTTCGGGTTGCGGGGGTATTTTGACGACATCTTTGGCGGTGATTTTGATTCTGACCGACGACATTTGGCGAGGCGGACCGCTCTCTATTTACGCGGGGCACACGGCCATCAAGCAACCGATGGTACAATTGTGATCGGTGACACACCTGCTGATATCGTCTGTGGCTTGGACATTGATGCGCGCGTCATGGCTGTCTGCACAGGGCATTTCGATCGGCAGACATTAGAAACGGCGGGTGCCCATGTCGTGCATCGAGATTTTTCTGACGTCGACCGGGTTTATCGCTGGTTGACGCAGTAATGTACCTGCCAGTTGAAGTGCTATCTCGATAGGAAGGCGTGGTAAAGACACGAAATATGATTCTGCACATCGACATGGACGCTTTTTACGCTTCAATTGAGCAACGTGACGATCCGACTCTGCTCGGCAAACCTGTTGTTGTCGGTGGAAACGCAAAAAGAGGTGTCGTTGCGGCTGCGAGTTACGAGGCCCGTCGGTTTGGTATTCACAGCGCAATGTCAGGTCAGCGAGCAGCCGAGTTATGCCCTCATGCCGTGTTCGTGAAAAGTCGGCTCGACCACTATGCAGCGGTGGGACGTCAGGTGCGGGAAATCTTTCTACGTTTCACCCCAATGGTTCAACCTTTATCACTGGACGAGGCGTTTCTGGATGTAGCCGGCACCCTGCGGCTGTTTGGGTCTGCCAGCAACATTGGTGGGCAAATTAAAACACTGATCCAAGAGGAGCTCAGCCTGACAGCAAGTGTGGGAATCGCTCCGTTGAAATTTGTTGCTAAGATCGCCAGCGACATCCAGAAGCCTGACGGCTTCACGGAAGTAAAGACTGATGAGATTCAGTCTTTTCTGGATCCGCTTCCTGTGTCTCGGTTATGGGGTGTTGGTCGTGTTGGCAATCGTAAACTGGCGGCTCTGCAGCTGAAAACTATCGGAGATATTCGTAGATACGACCGAAGGGTCCTGTTTGAAAAGTTCGGCAATTGGGGTGAGCACCTGTGGACGCTTGCGAACGGGATCGATGAGCGAAAAGTTGTACCGGATCGCACCGCGAAACAAATCAGTCACGAACGCACGTTCTCGGTTGACATTGATGATGCGCAGATGATGCGGGCAGTCATTAGCCACCTCTGCGAACAGGTGACGCGTCGCCTGAGGCGAAACGACAGGTGGACTCGAGCCGTGACCGTCAAATATCGTTGCGATGATTTTCAGACCTTTGCGCAAACCCGCACATTCACCCAGTCAACGCAGGCAACTGATTCAGTCTTCCGAACGGCCATGACGCTGCTGTCGGAACTTTCTGCTAAGCATCCAAAACCTATCCGGCTACTTGGGGTAAGCCTTGGAAATCTGACCAAGAAGGGATCGAGACAGCTCGATTTGTTCCAGTCTGAGGCTGAGGAACAGTCACAGAAGGCCGTTGATCAGGTGGTCGACCAACTGAGTGATCAGATCGGCAAAGACTCTGTCTATCGTGCAACTAGCCATGTTTGGATCAAGCGATCGGAAAAACGGTCAAACGAGTAGTGCTTCTTGGCGATTGGCAACCCGTTCGGAGCGGCAGGCGCCACTTACCAAAACTGCATAAAAAAAGCGACAAAGGGCAATGCCTTTGTCGCTACCGTTTCAGTTTCTGTGTACTCGCCCCAGCCTTGACCACAGCTCCGCGGTGCACGTGTGGCATGTAGCTTGCGGTCCGCTGGCACTCGCGTCAGCTTATCGGATTGGGTTCGTACGGAATATCTTCGATGGTTTCCATTGGCAGTTTTGCGACGGAAAGCCCTGCTTCGGTTGAGATCCCGTCGACAGCTTCCTGTGCACGCTGAACGATGCTTTCTCGGGTTTGTCCTTTGTAGCACTGGTTAGAGGCACTGGGGCTGACAGGGCCATCAAAGCCAATTGACTCAAGATGCTTGATTACGCTGACGTGATTCAAAGTACCTTCCTTTTCAGGAAGAACGCGATCACTCGTGCTAGCCTTGTCAGGCTCCGTTTCGGTGTTCACAGATCCGAGGCGGACCGCAACCAGCTTGTCAGCTGTGATTTCGGTGAGCTGGTCCATGGCGCCATCACCCACTACCCAGTCCCATGTGTCAAGAAGCATCCCGACATTAGCACCCGCAACGGAGTTAACAAGGGCGAGGTAGCCTTCAACGTTGCGAATGAAAGAAAATTCTTTTCCTTCCTCAAGCTCTTTCCCGGCAGAGAACCCGATCCCCAGTTTGATTCCTCGTGGCTCGAGTACCTGAGCTATCTGGCCAAGCCGTGTCCCTTGGACATCGAAATACTCATGGTAAGGCAAGCGATTGGTAGCAGCTGGCACGCGTATATAACCACGAGTAGCCTCCAATTGTTTTGCCATGTCGGCGATTGGATGCAGTGCACCAAGTTGACTGGTAAATGCATCGTCATCAGCATCCAAGTCAATTCCCAGCTCAAAACCACCCACTTCAATTTTCGCAGCTTCGAGGTACTTAGCGGCATCTTCAACATTAGTGCGTTGGGCGCGCCGAAGCATTTCGTGCATGTCCACGTCCATGCCGGTGAAGCCGTATGTCAGTGCCAGTTCGATCAATTCGCTTTGGCGACCGTTGATTCCAAGCGCTGCAGGTGAAAAGTTTTTTAACATCAAAAGGATCTTTCTTAATGTGTAATGGCATGAACCCGAAGCGTAGGATACGCACCCTCATGGGTGTGCCTATTTCATTCCATGTCCAAGCCGTTGGCCTGGGGCTGCTCTCAGCAAACATGCTGATTCGGGTTCGAAAAGTCTGGTAGCATGATCGCCATTAGGCACCGTTCTACCGGGCCGATCACGCCGTCAAAATACGGTTGTAGGAGAAGGGCATGATGCCCAAGGCACAGAGTATCGCAGAATTCGGGTATTTCAGCCAAGGGGCATCTTGGAAAGAAATTCGCCCCTGCTTCCCGTATTTGTGTACATCTAGCAAAATAACAGCGCCGGTAGGTCTGGAACGGACTGGATTGCCGTGATCAAAAGATTCTATCGGTCATTTAAGCCACCAAAAATGGGCAGTCGACTCCGCTATCGCTCGGTTGCCTATTATCCAGTCTAGAAAAGCCCGAAAACGCAATGAATCAAATGTGTGTTCATTCTGCTGAGGTGATCCTGCTCGGAACAGGAACGAGCGTGGGTGTCCCTGCATTGGGTTGTGACTGTGCGGTCTGCATGAGTGCAAACCCCAAAAACAATCGCACACGTTGCTCAATTGCGATCCGAACGGCTGAGGGAACAATCCTCATTGACACCGGTCCAGATATGAGGAGCCAGTTGTTGCGAGAAAAGATACCTCTGGTTCATGCGGTAGTTTATACGCATGAGCATGCAGACCATCTTTTCGGACTTGACGACCTGCGTTTGTTCCCATTCCGGCTGGGGACGCCGGTTCCACTGTATTGTGAGACGAGTGTCGAAACTCGCATTAGGAAGTCATTTGACTATGCCTTCAGCGATCGGCAGGAAACGCATCCCGGGGCTACCCCGCGTCTCGAGTTTGAAACCATCAACGCAGTTGACCCGTTCACAGTTCTGGGTGTCGATTTTCAGCCCTTGCGTTTATCCCACGGACCTCATTTCGATGTTCTTGGTTTCCGGATCGGCAATTTCGCCTATTGTACCGACACAAACTTCATCCCAGATGCGTCGCTCGATTTATTGTCTGGAGTAGAAACGTTTGTTGTCGATGCGCTGAGATGGAAAACACACCCCACTCATTTCTGCGTCAAAGAAGCATGCGAGGTCGCTGAGCGGATTCAAGCCAAGAAGACATTTCTTACGCACATCTGCCATGACCTTGAACACGAGTCAACAAACGCCGCTCTGCCACCTGGGGTGGAACTTGCTTACGATGGGTTACGGTTACAGATTGAAGTGTAGTCCACCACCGAAGCGAGAACGCAACAGGATTGCTTTCTTCAGGACATTGCAATCAGGTGGTGCTCCGGGACTTATTTTTTTATTAGCCTGATGGCAAACTTTGGCAAGTACTCTTGTTTTGATTCGTGGCAACACCTCCGAAGAGTGACTGGTCTCTAAAGAAACCATGTGGCTTGTTACGCTTCCCGGGTTTTTAGTCTCCGGATTCCATCGCAATTGGCTCGACTTCACAAGCAGAGACTGGGCTGCTTAGCGGCAAAGGTGGTTGTTCGAGGGAAAACACCCCGTTGTCAAACGATGCCTTGCTTCCTTCGTTGTTGATCTCCTCGTGAATTTGAAATGTGCATTCAAGGCATTTGTAACCGAATTCGGCTCTTGTCTGTGTTCCAGAACCAGCATCAATTTGGCCGGAAACGGTACCACTCGCACAGGCTGCAGTGATCGTTAGTAGCAGTTCTTGATATTCAAGGCGCGTGTTTCTCGATTCCGCGCCGGGGTTGTCGCGTGAAAGAACCACCTAGGCATGTGTGGGGGAGCACACGAACATCGGGTTTTCTTGGAGATTTTGGATGGGTTGGGGTTTTTGAGATGGGAGCAACTGTGTGTTCACGCTTGTTGGAGTCATATCTTCAGCCTGCGTAGTGAAAGCAACCACTGATTGAGTGGTTCAAATGGTGTCACTGGGACCGTGCGACCTCCATTGAGTTGAGTTGAAGGGCCGGAATTTCGGGTAGACGCAGCTCCAAGAGTCCGTCGATATAATCCGTGGTCGACTATTGGGCAGTTGCCAACATCTCGAGTCGTGTAATGCTAGACGCGTCCCAAAATTCGCATCTTTCTAGGAAGCAAAAATCAGTTGACCGATCAGCAGCCAAGCTGGGATCAAGACTAACCCTGCAAGCGAAGTCGAAATGATCACCTGTATTGCGACGGTAGTATCGCGGTCATACAAACGCACTAAAACAATCGGAAAGACACCTGCGGGCATCGCCGCCTGTAGCAGAACCACTTCCTCCATCTGAGTTCCCACCGAGAACAACAAAGCAGTGCCCATCATAAGGCATGGCAGGACGATTTGACGAAGCAGGATAGCGATGACGGGTACCGCAAAAGACTTGGTCCACGCTGTTTCGGCAAGAAAATCCATGATGATCGCTCCGCTCAGCAATAACCCAAGGGGAATTGCGCAATTTCCAAGCGTGTCAAAGACGAACAACAGCATATTTGGTATCTGCGTGGGGTCCACCAACATTTTCAAACAGCAGGCGATGACCACAGCGATCAAGGGTGGAGTGAATAGAGCCTTGTACCACGCCTTGCCCCTGCCTCCGCTGATAATTGCCGCACCCACACTCCACAGCGCAAGGTCAACCCCAACGTTGTGCAGGATAAGAGGTACCACTGCACCCGGATAAAAGCTTTCCGCTAACGGTAAAGGGATGTAGCCGTAATTGCAGATCCCAACGCACAACGCGAATGCACGTTGTTGTGCATCACTCCGTAACCCAATTTTTGGTCCGACTTGTTTTGCGAATAGAAATGCTAAACCAAAGCCTAACACCGTCATCATGAATCCAAATGCTGGGGGCTGCCAAGCAGCCATGCTGGATTCGAATGGGGGGCCAGCCAAAATCCGGCTCGCGAAGTAAGCGGGCAATAGCACATGAGTAATCAAACTCGCAAATGAGTGATCGGCCTCTGGCATAAGCCAGCCCATACGTCGGCTTAAGGCTCCGGTCATGATGACCAGAAAAACTCCCAGCACACTTGCGACGATTGGCCAAAGGTCATTCATTCAATTGCTCGGCGGCGAAGTCCGCTAGCGCGGAATGTCATCGCGTTGTGGTAGATGGGAAGACGAAGGTGGTAAGTGGCTGCCGGTGTGAGTCACCGGGCAAGTCACCCTGGGGAAATGTAAACGCGCGATGGGTGGTTGTTCGAGAAAGGGGAATCGGCGACGATCCTGAAAATAGGTTATTGTTGTACAACAAGCGGTTGCTAGGTTTTGAATGCTTCTTTTGGGTGCTTGCACACCCGCCTCCATCCTGCATCAGACAGGCCGGACTTTCGCTACGACTTTCCACTTTGGTTGTGCAGCTAGACCGCTGGTTTGTCCATCAAGGTCCGATCGTAATCGAGCGAGCGGGTTCTACATAGCGGCACAATGGAGGGAATCTTCTAAGGATTAAAGCTGATTCTGTTTTTCAAGTGTGTCTTTTGTGCGTGTGTACCGCTTCTGTCGTGGCCTCCCAGCATGAGGCTGTACCGGCTAAAATTGCAGAATGGAAAAAACAAATGTAGCTATTGTTGGTCTGGGAACCGTTGGCAGCGGTGTCGCACGTCTTTTGTTGGATCACGGAGATCGGACCGCTCGGCATGCAGGGCGGACAATGTGGTTGAAGAGGGCGGTTGTGCGTGATTTATCGCGTTCCCGCGACGTCGAACTTCCGGATGGGGTTTTAACCGATTCATTACAGGAGGTGATCGAAGACGATGAGATCACCGTTGTCGCGCAATTGATTGGGGGCCTGGAACCAGCGCGTACGATCATGTTGTCGCTACTGGAATCAGGAAAAGACATCGTGACCGCTAACAAAGCTTTACTGGCGGAGCATGGTGCTGAATTGTTTACCCGGGCGAGGGAGTTGGGACGCAGCATTGCATTTGAAGCCTCGGTTGCGGGCGGCATCCCGATCATTGCTAACATCAGCCAGTGTCTGTCGGCCAACCAGATTGGGTCGTTGGAAGGTATCTTGAATGGCACCAGCAACTTCATCGTGACACAGATGGACGAAAATGGAGCCGGCTACGACGATGTAGTGCGGGAAGCACAACGGCTAGGTTACGCGGAGAGCGATCCGACCATGGACGTTGATGGAACGGATGCCGCGCAGAAGCTTGCCATTCTAGCTCATCTGGCGTTTGGGGCGACGGTTGATTGGTCGCAGATTCCACGTACTGGCATCGATGGCTTGGACCCCGAGGACCTGCTTTACGCACAGAAACTTGGTTATCGAATTAAATTGCTTGCTATTGCGAACCTTGCGGACGACGGACTCGAGCTATCCGTATCACCGACACTGGTGCCGGTGGGAACACCCTTGGCGGAAGTACGTGACGCTTACAACGCAATCCAAGTTATCGGCGATGCTGTGGGGCCTGTGTTCTATCATGGTCTGGGGGCAGGTCAGATGCCCACGGCGTCAGCTGTTGCGGCTGACCTGATTGATACTGCAGTGGGAAGGACCCGACTGACGTTCCAGACGTTGGAATACTTCTCAATTGATCAACCGCCTCGAGTCAAACTGCGAGATGGTGACACCAGCACGGGCCGCTACTACTTTCGGCTGAGCGTATCGAATCATCCCGGCACTCTCGCTTCGATTGCCGACGTACTAGCTCAACATGGGATTTCCATCGCATCCGTTATTCAGCACGAGGGCCGCGAGGGTGGACCGCACCTTGACCCAGTTCCGCTGGTGATCATGACGCATATTGCCAGCGAGGGAGAGGCAAGAGCTGCCACGGATGATATCCAGGCTCTGGGATCGGTGACTGGACCGGTCGTGCGACTTCGCGTCAAGGATTGACGATTAGTCGGGGACCGTTCTCGAAATCCTACTTCTTTCATCAGTCTGGTCCGTCCTCATCTGCCTCTGGGGGCTACGTAACGGTAGTGGCTGTGCCGGTTTGGATGAGGCAGCTGCACAACCGATACGAGGCGCAAAACCGGCACTAACCTGCCTAAGCATCGCGGCAACTCGTTGGTCGCACTGCCAAGAGACTCCCCTCATGATCCAAGTTGATCACCTGACGAAAGCCTATGACGATTTGAGCCGTGGCAGGTTTGTCGCCGTTGATCAGGTTTCTTTCTCGATCGGAAGGGGCGAGATTTTTGGCCTCCTCGGGCCAAATGGAGCTGGCAAAACCACCGTCTTGCGGATCCTAAGCACAGTGCTCTCCCCAACCAGTGGGACGGCTAAAATAGCAGGCCATGACGTTACAACCGACCCGGCTACCGTGCGTCGTAACATTGGTTTCGTTAGCAACAATACTGCGATTTATGACCGGATGACAGCCTGGGAACTTGTGACTTATTTCGGACGTTTGCATGGTATGCCGCGCAGGCCACTGGAATCGCGGCTGGAGACGCTATTTGACCAGTTGCGAATGAATGAATTTCGTAATGTACCAGGCGGTAAGCTGTCGACTGGAATGAAGCAAAAGGTGTCCATTGCTCGGGCCATGGTTCATGATCCGCCAGTCTTGATTTTTGACGAAGCCACCTTAGGACTTGACGTGCTTGTCGCCCGCAATCTGCTTGAGGTGATCAAGGGGCTGCGACTGTCCGGTAAGTGCTTGATTTTCTCGACTCACATTATGAGCGAGGTCCAGCGTCTCTGCGACCGAATCGCGATCATGCATCAGGGGCGGATCCTCGATATCGGAACCCTCAAGGAATTAAGAGAACGCCATGACGAGGATGAATTCGAGGAGTTGTTTTTTGGCCTGCTGAGCAAGCATGGAAAGGGAACAGAAGATGACAGTAACCAGACGGTTCAAGTGGATTCGCCCTTTCCCAGCGATGGAGAGGCATCGGCATGAGCAGACAGGATCAGTCGTCTGACGACCTCAGAGCAGAGTCAGGAAAGCCCCGGCTCTCCGCAATTGTGCTCATTTATGTGCGGGAAATGCGAGACCAACTACGAGACCGCAGAACGTTGTTCACGATCGCTCTGCTACCGATCATGCTGTACCCGCTCGTGGGTACCTTGCTTCTACAGATTGCACAGTTCAGCCAAAAACACACCACCACCATTTGTCTCGTGGGTTCTGAGAATATCCAAGGAGGCCCTCCGCTACTGAAGGGTGACGCATTCTCCGAAGAATATACCGATGGGTCCAACAACCTAACTGTCGTGCTGCGTCGTGCTGATGACGTGGATGAAGGCGAGACGCTTCAAGAAGCAACTGTGCAATGGGTTCAGGACGGATCGTTTGATTGTGTTCTGATCTTTCCGCCGAGCTTCGTGGCCCCGGCGTCAGAGCAGGGTCAGACCAAAAGATCCGTGGAAGTGTTATACAACGTTTCCTCAGATGAGTCGCAAATTGCAATGAGTCGCGTCACAACGATTCTTGGAAAGTGGAGATCAGCGTGGGTCGGTCAGTCGCTGGAAGCATCGGGCATTGATATGGCAATGCTTGAGCCTTTTCAGTGGAAGGATGTTGATTTGTCCCCTGAACGAACGCGTGAAGCCGCATTTTGGAGCAAGATGCTTCCTTTCATCATGCTCGTGTGGGCGATGACGGGTGCTTTCTACCCAGCCATTGATTTGGTTGCCGGAGAAAAAGAGCGAGGTACGCTTGAAACATTACTATGCAGCCCAGCCCTACGCAGTGAAATTGTCTGGGGCAAGCTCGGTGCCGTGGCAAGTTTCAGCATGCTGACTGCCATTCTGAACGCTGGCAGCATGCTGGTCACAAGCTATTTCGTTGTCCAACGGATAGGTGTTGGCGGTGCAGCGATCGGAGCCCCACCGCTCGTTCCCATGCTTTGGCTGTTTGTAGCCCTGATTCCCCTGTCTTGCCTGTTTAGCGCGCTCGCTTTGGCTGTCGCTGCGATGGCTCGCAGTAGCAAGGAGGGACAATATTACTTGATGCCACTGATGATGGTTACCTTGCCGCTTGTCCTGCTGCCAATGCTGCCGGGGATGAATTTGTCTGCCGGCACCAGTTTGATTCCAGTGACGGGAATGTTTTTGCTGGTCAGAGCTTTGGTTGAGGGGCAATACAGTGAATCCATGCTGCATTTCCCGCTCGTATTTGGAGTCACCGTGGGTTGCTTATGGTTGGCCGTGACATGGGCAAAACGCCAGTTTGAGAACGAGGCTGTGTTATTCGGTGGTCAAGAACAGTGGGAATTTGGCGCGTGGGTTAAACACCTTTGGAGAGATCGACAACCCGTCGCAACAACGGCACAGGCCTATGCCTGCGGGGCCATCATTCTGGTTGCCTTGTTTTTCGGGCGTCTCGCGGCAACGGCGGTCCCTGATGATTTGGCGGGAATCACCAAAATGATTCTCAACTCCCAACTCGGTTTGATTCTAACGCCTGCACTACTGATGTCAGTGATGCTGACTACCTCTATTCGAAGCAGCCTGCGGGTCCGCTGGCCGCATTGGTTCTCATTGCCCATGGCTGTTGCACTTGGGGTGACTCTGCACCCACTGTATCTCGCCTTAGGGAGATGGATTGAATACACCTATCCTGTAAGCGCCGAAGCCCTACAGGCGATGCGACCGTTCTTGGACCAGGTTGAAACAGCACCTTGGTATTCGATTGTGTTTCTGATGGCTTTTATCCCTGCGGTGTGTGAAGAGCTGGCATTCCGCGGTTTTATCTTCGCGGGACTCGTGCGGCAGGGCGGGCGGCTTCGGGCCATGGTCGTGACTGCACTAATGTTTGGAATCTCCCACGGCTTTCTTCAGCAATCCATTGCTGCGTCGTGCATGGGTGTCCTAATCGGGTGGGTCGCCCTGCGAACCGGAAGTGTCTTGCCGTGTATCTTGCTGCACTTCACCAACAATGCCTTATCGGTGTCGATGTCGCGACTGACCAATAGCCGTTTGCCGGGCATTGATTTGTTCATTACCACGACACAGGATGGTGCAGTCTACCAACCCTTGTGGTTCTTAATGAGCATTGGATTGGCAATCACTTGCGTGATGTACTTTGCAACGTTGCGCTCACCAGTTGAAGAGTCGAATGCCGGGGGGTGCTCGGTTGAAACAGGCCCACCAAATACAAACTCACAGCAGTCGGCAGGCTGACGCGTTGTTTTTGAAACACTGACATCCAGCTCCCTGTCAGCGTACTCAGCGGCCGCCTTTCTGAAACGCAGTTGCAGCACCGTTGCCAATACTTCAGTGGATACAGCGACAGCGTCCCGCGAACCTGCGATTTGTTGCACAACCTTACCACCAGTTTTGATGGCGGAGTCGGTGGTTGGGGAAGTTCCGATTCCAGCGGTTATGTCTATAACTCCGACTTGAGTGCACGCTGAGCAGGCAGGCAGTGCCTCGAAAATTGGCATCGGCGTGGCGATGCGACTTTGGCACGAGGAAGTTCGACCTTCATTCTTTGTAAATGCGTGGCATTGATTGGTGCAATGACATGAAATGGCACTGTCTTGAAGCAGATGAAACAGTTTTCTGGAATTTGGCCGTCAAGTTTCATGTTGGTACGCCGGTTGCTCCTTCATCCTCCCGAAAGGTAGAAGGCTGCTCGGTCGCACCATGCGGCGCACACGTCGATCTTTGGCGTGAGATTGAGGCCCTACTTACAAAAAGTCATCCATCAGTGTGCGTGAGGGGAGACGACTGGCGGGTCAGCGTGCCTGCCAGTCGTTTTTTATTATTCCCCAGAGCAACCGTTGCTCCGGTTCTGTTGGGGTACCTATCTGGGGAAGGAAAACGCGGCCTCGCCGAATGGACGAGTCACGACTCGATGCCAAGGACACTCGTGGGTAGTCCCGGTATGGAATCTAGTCGTTAGTACGCTGCGTAGGATGCCTTGTGTTGAGCCTAGCCTTCGACTGCTGGGTACCACTGTTAGTTCCAAAACCGAGTTGCGGTCGTTCAGAAACAGCCTGCGTCTGTGGATTATGGCAGAGTGGACAGTGGGCTCAGTGTCACTTCCATTCTAATGAAAGATCGACTGGTTCATTTAGAATCCGTGCCGGCGACTCCCTTCACAACTTGACGTAACAGAATGTTCGATCCTGACGAAAAACTTTCCGACCCACAGGGAACCTCAGTTCGTGCCTTTACTCGGCGTCACGCGATTCTGGTTTCAGTGCTTTTTCACATCTTACTGTTGGTTGCACTTCTGTGCTGGTACGTCCCCAATCACTCAAATTCTGTTTTGCTAACTGGGGACGATACGGCCACGGGCCCAAAGCCTAGGGACGCGAATGTTCAGGAAGAACCAAGTTTTCCCCCCACATCAGGAGAGAACGTTCCAGCCAACGAAATCGAGGCCTCACTCAGGTCAGCCATGAAAGACGCAGAAGCGTTAACGGATGAGTTGCAATTGTCCGAATTGGAGAAAAACCTTAATCGTCTGAATGACATCTCGTCAGACGTCTCTGTTCAAGATGCGACGCAGAAAATAGCCAACACGCTCGGGCTCGCTCCAGGGCCACTTCCAGCAGTTGGACCTGTAGCAGGTACGTTTGATACGGACACTGCTCAGATTTACGATGTGACTCGTAGTCGTAACAAGGATGGGGATTGGGTGTACCAGTCCATCTTGGTAGATGCGGCTGGTCGAACGCAGAAGATTGATCTACCGAGGGCCGAGGGTGAGAGTTCGTACAGCACATTTCAGCAGCTCAAACAGTTCCCCATCGCTGATAGTATTTACCGGCAGGTTGTGATGCCCATGCTTCAGAACATGTTAAACGCCGCGGATGTCGCAGAAGCCCAGGCACTTGAACTTCGAAAACAAAAAGCTGATGAGCAATCAGCTTTGCAAGGACCGGTAACACCTGAGCAGCGTGTGCCCGCGGAAATGAATACGCCTTTCTTAGAGCGAAAGAAAGTCCGCTAGGATTTAAAGTCCAAGCTGACTGATGATCGCTACCTCCGGTTGGAAAGGTAAGCTAGAAGGTGCTTGCTCAAATAGTTCTGCCAGCGTTCAAGCCCACCATCACCTTGGTTTTGCGGTTTTCGGCGACGGATGATGGTCCGCAGCCATCCGGTGAAAAATTACAGCGAATCGCGATCCCTCTTTCCATGTGCGTAGATAGTTTGGTACTTCCCGGTCTACTCGAACATGGCAAACCTCATGCAGCACTTGTGTTTCACACGACTCGTTATTGCGTTATTGACCATTGGCCTGGTTATCGGTTGTCAGGAATGCAGTGGGCAGGGATTGTCCGCGCGTAATCCCAAAGCGGTTATTTACGACACCAATGTCCGTGCTGTTCCGAACGACGATAGCCGTGAAACACCAGTGGAGCGTTTCCGCAAGAGCTTTTGCCAAGGTATCGAAGTCCGCGGTGGATATCTGTTTGACCTCGGCGACAAGGAAGGCGGTATGAACCAGGCATTTGAGGAGGTACGAGCAGACTTTGGAATCCCGTTGGGAAGCATGGATAACTTGATTGGTCTGCGTCCCTATTTTCGTGCTGATCAGCTACAGGGCCTTGCCTCTTTAGATCTGCCCAAGGCGGTTTACAACACCGGGTTGAATATTTTGCACCAGTGTAAATGGAATCCAGTGTTCTCATCGACCGTGGTGGTGACCCCGTCTATTCGAAGTGATTTTACGACGAGTGATCAAGCCTTTCGTGTGTTTGGTTTGGCACTAATGAATTGGAAGTGCCGGAGCGACTTAACGGTCTCGCTCGGTGCGGTTTATTTTGATCGGGCCGATTTCAATCTGTTGCCAGCGTTTGGACTTGTCTGGACGCCAACGCCTGATTGGAAGATCGATGCGACGATGCCGCGTCCGCGCGTCTTTCATCGGCTTTGGAAACAGGGTGGAGAGGCAGAGGGCTGGGCCTACCTAGGCGGTAGTATTGGTGGCAACACTTGGGCTGTTACTCGTGAGTCAGGGCTCACGGACGAGTTGACCATCCGCGACTTTCGAGTTATGGGCGGTTACGAGGTATTGGAAAAAGGCAATCGAGGGCATTTCTTCGAGGCAGGGATTGCGTTGGGTCGGAGAGTCGAATATGAACGTGCCGAGAGTGAACTTGACTTGGATGCTGGCATCTATCTTGACGCCGGTATCAAGTTTTAGTGATCCTTTGTGTTATTACGGCTGACAAAATCATGGTTGTGTTGCACTTGAAAACGGATGCCACCGTGACGGTCACTCTCATTTAGTTCCCGGCTCAGGCGTGGAAGTGCCGTCGTCCCCCAATTCAGAGAGCATTGCTTCCACGATCATTTTCAATGACTCGCTTGGCTCTTGCTTCGTAACAGCTTCCAGTTGGATCGCTATTTCCCGGGCGAGGTCAGCCATCATGACCCCCCAAGCGTGGCGTTCATCTAATTTTGAGTTGTGATGCCAATGCCCAAGATTCAGCGAACAGGCGAGCCCCCTGTCAGCGATCCAGCCCTGAATCATCTCCACAGCATACTCGTCTTTCTCGACTGCATTTGGGCGACCTAATCGCTTGCGGTGATCTGCCATGCGTGTTTACCGTTGAAGTTGAAAACTTGCCTTGAAAAAAGGTCGACGCAACCGCCATGGCTGAAGATTGAATGTTGACCGGCCTTCATGCGTCTCTGATCAGTCAATGTGCTTGGTTTATCTAACACTTGTCTGTTAACGTCGCTGGATGTGCAATGAGTCCAATTAAACAGAAACTTTTCCAGTGTTGCTGAGCAAATGCGTCAGATCGCGGGGATCGCTCGTTTTAGAACCGCTACCGCGTGACCACGAACGCCTGTGATTGCTGACTAAGCGAATGCAACCAAGGGTGATTCACAAAACCTCCAAAATCGTTACTTTGGGAAAGTGACCTTCTGAGGTAACTCCCCCGATTCAGTGATGGCACATGGGCACTGCGTTTAGCAAGCATGCGAGCAGCGGCAAAACAGTAACACGGCTGATGTGGAAACTGGTTGTCTTTTTCTTGTTGTTGGGGTTATTGCTGCCAACGCTGCTAGGCAAGACATCGCTGCGGGACGTTGTTCTGAATTCCCTGGTCGATAGTGACAAATTGAGACTTCAGAGCACCAGCGCCAGCTTGGGGTATTTCACACCTACATCTGTGTCGGGTTTAGAGATCAAAACGCTCAATCGGAAATCCACGGTGTCGTTTGAACAGATCGCCGGGGACAGGTCGTGGTTCAGCATGCTGGCATCCAAGCCCGACATTGGGAACTTTCGTATCGAAAGACCAGTTGTTGATATTACCATTAACGAGAGGGCAGGCGGAGCGAAATCAGATATCCCGAGTCCCGGGAAGGCCTCGGGATCACAGTTGCTGCCAAACCTGACGGCTCAAATTGTGGACGCTCATTTGATCGTTCGCACTGTCAAGGACCAAATGCCCCCGATTGACGTTTCGGGGATCAATGCGACCGTCCGCCTCAAAAGGAAAAATACGTTATCGATCTTAAGTCTCGAGCCAGCGGTTATATTTGACCATGAGCTACTAACGCCCGAATTGTGCGGGGAAGGCTTGCAGCTGATCGCTCCGCTGCTGGCCGACGAACTATCGGCTGTTGGTGAATTCTCCTTGCAACTCACCAAGTGTGAACTTCCTGTAGTCGCAGCTACGTCAAATCAGGCAGAACGCGCAAGGGCCACTCAGATAAACGGGCTGCTAGAATTACATAGTGCGTCTGTCTCCATGAGGCAGACGCTCGCGAGCAGGGCGTTGCATATCGTGAAGGAGCTCGCAGGAATCAGTATCCCGGGCTCACTCTTGGTAGCGGAAAACGTTACGGTCAAGTTTTCAGTCATTGATGGCCGAGTCCATCACAGTGGCTTGGCACTGATTTTGCCCCACGGCGAACACTCCATCGAATTTGTGTCCAGTGGTTCGGTTGGGATAGATGAGTCTCTTGACCTAACGGTCTCGATCAAGCTTCCTGATGGCTTCGTTGGTAGAGGAACTGTCCGAGATATGCTTACGTCACAACCGATTCTACTCGCGGTGAGCGGGACGTTGGACTCACCCAAACTACGTGTCTCGGCAAAGCAGGGGGTTTTAAAATCGTTTGGCAACCTAATCGAATCAGTCGGAAAAGATCCGAATCAAGTAGATCCGGGAGAAGTGGGCGCCGCCGTAACGGACATTCTCGGAGATGTGTGGAGTCGCGTACAAGACCGCAATCAGAAGGATGCAAATGAGAATCAGTTCCTGGGCGATACCGAGCAAAAGAAACGGGATGCTGGAAGAACGCCGCTGCTGCCGAGGTTTAGGGAAAAAGAAGGGGAGCGAGGAATTTGGCCACGCCGTGGAAGATCGAGTAAAAGCGATCCCTTGGACGACACACGCTAATCGAATCCAACGACTGCTGAGACCCCGGAGTAGGTAAGACATCCCTCTTCTCACGACTCCGAATTGATGTCAGGTCCGCGAGAGCTGACGTGGATCTGTGGCAAATTGGAGCGCCGTCTCTTGAGCGATCCGTCCTTCTCGCAAAAGTTGACTTAGGGAGTCATCCAAGCTGACCATTCCGTCCCTGCGCCCCGCTAAAATTGCGGTTTCGAGTGTATCGATTCGGCCCGCCCTCACTCCTGCCGCCACGGCGTTGTTCCGCAGCACCACCTCCAATGCAAGCTCTCTTCGTTCGCCGGCAATGGAGCTGGGCAGCAGGTGCTGGCAGACCACACCTCGCAGACTTGCTGCTAACATCGTTTGTGTTTCATTCTGCTGTGATGGTGGGAACAAATCCCACAGCCGTGTGATTGCCCCCTTGGCATCACGAGAGTGCAGCGTCGATAAGACGAGGTGACCGGTCTCTGCGGCACTCATCGCGATACGAGCCGTCTCTGCGTCACGAATTTCACCGACAAGAATGATATCCGGATCTTGTCGTAAAGCATGACGCAGGCCACTGGAGAAGCAGTCAACATCCCGACCCACCTCCCGCTGAGTGATAATTGAATCGCCAATATTTGGAAAAAGATATTCAATCGGATCTTCAATCGTGATGACTCGCTTGCCACCTTCATTAGCCATGGCGTTGAGAATCATTGCCATGGAGGTCGTTTTACCGGATCCACTTACTCCGGAGAAAATAATCAAGCCATTTCGATATGAAGCCAACCGTTCAGCCAAGTCCCTCGGGAAATTGTTTTCTTCCAATTCGGGGATTCGACTCGGAATCACGCGAATGCATGCTCCAACGCTGCCGCTGCTATAAAACAGGTTTCCGCGGAACCGTTGCCCGCTGCCATTTGGCCGCACGTTTTTTTCGAGCTGTCCGTTCGAATCCAACGTGAAAGCAAAATCGAGATTGCGCTTGCGAACAAATACGTCATACTCTTCTGTGGTGCAAATACTCTTCAAACAGGCTTCAATCCCAGAACTCGACAGTACATGGTCACTGACCGGGACAAGCTCTCCATGATGCCGTCTTGTGGCTGGGTATCCAGCCACAAGGTGAACATCAGACGCGATTGATTCTGCCGCATCTAATAGCCAACCATAGAATGTATCCATGCCACTTCTCCATCATGCGTAAGCTTCTATCTGTAATCGACAAGTATTCCCAGTACCCCGTACGTGTTCGCAGGTGCCCCTCCGCATATGGATGGTGCTACGATTTCAACCCCTCAAAGCTGCAACACAGTTCTTAACTCGCTCACTCGAAATGCATTGTGCTTGGTGGGCGCCGGTGACTCGCATTGAACAATGTGACTCGCATTGAACAATGTCACTCACCTATAAAAAACGAGACGAGCACTCGCGGCGGGTTCGAGGGTCTGTTGCACAGTCCCGCAGTGCTCTAACCCCTTCTCGGTCGAAACGTTCTGGACTACTCAGGTGGGAATCCCAACGGCGATGATTGGGAAGGACCCTCTATTCTTTTGATGGTTGCACTTCCGTATCACTGACCTCGCCCTTGCCTTTGACTGTTTTTAACGCGTTGAGCTTTCGCGAGGCCTCCTCAACAGCCGGTTTGGCCCAAGCAATCTCGCTGAAGGTATCGATGATGCCATTTAGCTCCTTTTTTACTTGCTCAGGATCATCTGATTCCGATGCTCGGCGGATGCGTTTTAGCAGATTGCCGGCCCGCTGGTCGATTGCATTCAGCGGGGCACGTTCAAGTAATCGTTGCTGTTCGCGCTTAGCCATCTCGATCAGTTCGCCCAATTCGCGGTCAGCGTTTTCAGGCTCAGAGTCATAAACATTGAGCCATTGAACAATTTTGGCTGCCGCCTGGGTGGGGTTCAGATCCCGCCCCTGCATGACACTCACAAAACTCTCTTCGGAGGGCGATAATACGGTGATTCCAAGTTTGTTTTGGGCGTTCAAGCGTTTAAGCACGCCGCGAAGCTTGACCGCCATTTGCAGATCCTTCACCTCCGTAAAACGTGCGTCGTCGGGATACAACTGCAAGAAGGCCTGCATTGCCGTTGTATTTCCGCTCAGGGCGTCGATGTAGAGTTCGTTCGGTGAAGGCGTTTGCATGGCCCAAAAGAAGAGGACGGCACCCAAGATCAGACATGTTGTCATCGCGATGAGTTTTGCCCAGCCTACCAGGTTCTGGTCCTTCCATGCATGGCGATTGGCAAACACACTTGACTCAGCTTTGGGCTCGTTGACCGCCTGGAAATGCGTGTTCGCTGCGAGCTCATCATCACCGCCTTTCGCTTCCTCAATCAGTCGCGTGGGTCCTACATTACCAACCGACATCACAGTGGGTTCCTCAGGACTCACAATGATTAGATCATCTGAGCCGTCAGAGTTAAGTTCCCTCCCCGGTGTCGGCGACCCATCAGGGCCGGTTCCATCACCAACCGCAATCCCAGTGTCATCGCCGTGGGATCCTGTCCTGATGTTTTCTAATGAACTCAAGCCATGTTTACCAAGCGGTCTTTCTTCCGTTATTGATCCTTTGGCGGCAACGGTCTGAATACGGTCCAAGCCAGCCTTCATCGCTTTTAACCGATTCATAACTGCTAGTGCGGTAGGTGGGCGATCGGCGGGAGATTTCTCTAGCAACTCGTGGATCAGTTCGACCAATTCCGAAGGTACATCTGGGCGAATCAAGTCGATCGGTACGGGGCGATCTCTCTGCAGAGCATTGATAACCTGTGTCACACTCTTGCCTGTGAACGGAGCCCGGCCCGCAAGCATCGCATACATGACACTGCCCAGGGCATAGAGATCGGTCCTTTGCGTGATGCCTTCGCTGGTCGCCTGCTCAGGTGCCATGTAGTCAGCTGTCCCCAGCAAGGAACCTGCCACTGTATTGGAGTCTCCGAAGATCTTTGCGATACCAAAATCAACGAGCTTTACTTGCCACCTGTCGTCCACTACCAGATTGGCAGGCTTGAGATCACGGTGAATGACACCAATATCATGCGCATGCTTGAGCGCACTGCAAATTTGGATGGCAACATCAATCGTGGTTTGCCACTCCAAACGCTTCTCACGTTTAATCACCTTTTGTAACGAATCGCCACGTACCAATTCCATCGAGTAAAAGAGGTGCCCCTCTTCTTCACCAAACCCATAGATCCTGACAATCCCGTTGTGAGAGAGGCTTTGCAAGCTTTTGATCTCTGCATCAAAACGACGCCTGAATTTTGACTCATCCGCGACGCTATCCGAAATCAACTTGACAGCAACTGGCTGCTTCGTTTTCTCATGAACTGCGGCGAATACTGTCCCCATCCCCCCACGCCCCAACGGCTTGCCGATTCGATAGGGGCCTAAAAACTCGAAGGGAGGTGAACTCATGGGTTATCATGCCAGTGTGAGAAAAGCTACAGCAACTTATTGTAAACCGTTATCCGAACACCGTCAGGGCGGGCTCAGGCTCGGGGAACCGCCGCAAACCGAGATTCCCTATTCGGGTGCAAAACTCTATCATTTCTTCAATGAAACGAAATCATTCTAATGATCCAGCGCGCTTAAGCGTCACGCTGCCATCACTTTTGAGTGCCCTTTGCTTATGGCTGACTAACCCACCCATGCAGTTGTGGTGGCTTGGATTTGTGGCTTTGCTACCGCTGATCTACCTCATTTCGTCAGAACAACGATTCAGAAGACGCGACTATATCATCATTTGGTGTGCATCGTCGTTGTATTGGCTGATCTCGCTGCAAGGCTTGCGACACGCGCACCCTTTGATGCATGGGCCTTGGCTGGCCCTAGGGTGCTATCTTGCTGTTTATCAAACAGTGTTTGTTGGGTTCTCGCGTTTTTTGTTTCATCGAGGCATCGGTCTCTTGCTGGTGGTTCCGCTTTGCTGGGTCGCTCTGGAATACATTCGCAATTACCTGCTGACCGGAATTTCCGTTTTGATGCTGGGGCATGCCTTAATCAATGTCTCCATCCTTGTTCAGATTGCCGATTTATTCGGCAGCTATGGGGTCACCGCCGTCTTAACGCTCGCCAACGTGTTCGCATGGCAAACCCTCCAACGATGCAGAGGCAGAGTCTCGAAAAACGATTATCTTTTCACGTTTGGAATCACACTAATTTGCTTTGTTGCTGTGATGGCGTATGGCGGTTACCGACTCAACGAACCACTGGGGAAGCCGTTGGCAAGGTTTGCTTTGATCCAGCGCAATGAGAAAGTTGAGTACGTTCTTGATCCTGAACGCCAGGTGCAGATCTTTCAGGAATATGCTGCTGCCTCCGTGAACGCCGCGCGGGGGACTTCCGAGATCATTGACGCGTATGTTTGGCCCGAGTCAATGTACAGTGCAACCAATCCTCACGTTTACCTAACACGCGACGCCAAGGTTCCCGGCCAGTTCCCAGGTAATGTTCAGGAGTTCGAAGCTGGGGTCCGGAATCAGCAATTGGCTTTTATAAAGAGAGCCGGGTTTGTTCAGGAGGCACTGCAACGAGAACAAAACTCAAGCACGCAATCGCCTGAGTTGATCGTGGGTTGTGGGGTTGTAGAGTACGGCGAGCGCATCAGGGTTTTCAGCGCTGTAGTCAACATCGACGCGAACCATCAGGTTGAAACCTGGTACGGAAAAACTCACCTCGTAATGTTTGGGGAATACATCCCGCTCCTTCCTTCGATACCTGGGCTTAAGAAACTCGTACCTCCGGGCATGGGTATTGAACCGGGACGTGGTGGCGTCCTCATGAAGGTGGCTAACACATGGGTAGCACCGAACGTTTGTATTGAAACAGCAGTTGAACGAGTTGCCATCAACCAAATGTGCCAATTTCATGCTGATGGGCAGACGCCGGATGTTATTGCGACGGTGACGAATGACGGATGGTTCGAAAACACGAGCGTGATTGACCATCACCTTCGTTGCGCCCAGATGGTAGCGATTGCGTGCCGACGTCCGATTCTGTCCGCCGCAAACAACGGACCCACTGCGTGGATCGACAGTCGGGGGCAAATTGTCGAACGATTAGACACTGGTGAGAATGGCTTCGTGATCGCTACGCCCGAGAAAGATGAGCGGATCAGTTTGATTGTTCGCATAGGAGACTGGCCCGCTGCGGCAACTGTCATTGGATGCATCGCTTTGGGCATGTGCGTCCGAAAACGAGACGCTCACCTCGGAGTTCGGACATCAACGCCCACGCCCCTGAGCGAAGGAGCAGACGACGAGTTCCGGCAGGATTCCTGACATTCAGGTGTGAATAGTGAGGGACGCTGCAGGTGCAAGACATACTCGCCCGGCGGGCTGGCTTACTCAGCCCCCTGCGCAGCCGCTGTATCATAGATAGGCATGTGTCGGTAATAGACTTCAAGGCAAAAGAGCGACAGGCAAGTCGTGTAGAGCCGCCCAGAGTTCTTGCCCCAGCGGTCTCGCTGCGGTGCCCAGCTCCCACTTTCTCGGCCGGTTTTCACTTGGCTTTTTGGTAACTCTACTTTCATCACATCATTCCAACGTCGCCATGGTGAACCACCAAAATGATGCAACACTTGCGTCGCATAGTACCAGTAGTAGACATCCTGATCATTCATGTCGAAAGGCGCGTCTTCCAGCAAGGCGGAGATTCCCCGCACCATAGGGGGATGATCCCGTTTCCATCCGATGTACTGGCGACACAGTAAACCCTCGGCTGTCATGGCTGAACTGGCTGCGCTACGTGCCTGATAACCGTAAGCGGCACCGTCATAGGAAGCTGCATCATCGAGGTACAGCATGACGCGATTCAAGACTGTGACGTTGACATCAAGTTTCGCAGCACGCCCGCTTTCAAGGGCCATGACATACCAACCCGTCATGGATGTGTCAGAATCAAAATTGGGTTCGTATCGCCACCCGCCCGCCTCGGACTGCGCTTTCTCGGCAAAATCGATGGCTTGTTGAGCGTGTGGCCGCAACCAGGAGTCACCGGTCATTCCATAAAGCTCGCAAATCGCAATCGATGCCTGCGCCTGCGCATACATTTTCTCGTGACTACGCGCATTCTTGGCGAAGAATCCCTGACGATCTTGCTGTTTGACCAGCCATTTCATTCCTCGCTCGACAATTTCCTGGTAGTCACCTTTTTTGTGAGTATGTCCATCGCCGAGGTAGGCAAGTAAAGCCATCGCGGTTGCCGCAGTTTTATTTTCGGTAAACCCACCGTCGTTGAAAGGGCCTCGCATGCTCCAGCTGCCGTCTTTTAGCTGATTGCGTTTCAACCATTCAAGGCCTAGCTTGACGGCGTTTTGGGTTTTGATTGTTCCACCAAACCGCGCAAGCAACGCTGCCTTGATTGCTCCGCTTCGTCCGTTAAACATTGGCTGCACGAGCTCCAGGGCACCCTCGCCAACCTCAACAGGCACCATGTCCTCAGTCGTACTCAGCTCAGCAGCTTCGAAAAGTGAGTCTAAGTCCACGTCAGCCTCAACCTCCTCCAAGGCATCGCTGTCGTTTGGAGTATCCGGTGACGAGATTTCAAACTCCGCGAATTCAACAGGTGAGTCACGAATGCTCTGCCCGATGCTCAGCATGAGCGTCCCGATGGATGTTCCGGCCGGTGTACTTATGAATGCAAGAATCAAAAGTAGTATTAGATGGATCACCATGCTTACCAGCCATGATGGCGCTTCTCGCGTTACCTGATCCCTGGTGCTAGGATCCTCACCATCCCCCGCGGGACGTTCAACCTCATCGAAACCAGGATCGATAGGGTCCGGTTTCTTTTTCAATTCACCCACACCAGTCAGTTCGCCCCGCCATCTCAGCCCCTTTGCGGAACCAATCCCAGTCGCAACCGAAGGCTCCACGGGATTACGCACCGGTGGCAACGTTGACCTTGGCGGTGGAGGGGGCGGAACGGGCTGACTCTGGTTGACAGTTGCAGCTT
>JACLAC010024671.1_pt1 | contig 127429 bp, 110 predicted proteins | sample 8027881 | NCBI WGS metagenome assembly JACLAC01 (sample SAMN15725517, study PRJNA655200) | protist metagenome | isolation source: fluorescence activated cell sorting (FACS) single amplified genomes of... | place: Spain: Blaines Bay Microbial Observatory, Mediterranean Sea | collected 2016-01-19
GCCAACCTTGTTCAGCACGACGCCATTTTCGATCTTGTGCTGCACTAAATGAATAAGATTGGATGTCGAGAAAATTTTCTCGATTTAAGTGAAAGGGATCTACATTTGTGGCTCCATCGAAAGCATGCAGATCTTTGGAAATGCCGTTCAGAAAAATTAAGAAAAAAAAAGAGAGGAGAAACTGGCTTGGATTGGTTCGTTGAATTTCCATAAGTGCCTAAACCAGATAAAGAGATAGTGCTGCTAAAAATCCGATGGACCAGAAAAGTGAACGCATCAAGTCTCTGTCTGTTACATAAGCCCATCCATAGAGACAGCGCGCTACAACATGCAAGGCTGCCAATAAGTTTATCCATAAAAAATGACTGGGCTCTCCCGACAAATGGGCGACGATGACACCGCATGCAAAAAATGGAAAGGACTCAAAGGAATTATCCTGGGCGGCATAGGCTCTCTCGCGGTATCCTGTAAGAGAAGCTCGAAATATTCTTGGCTCACGATTCTCGTTGCGGCTATAAACTCCATACTTTGCCACACCAGTGAAGATGAAAGGCAAAATGCCAGCAATTATCAGGAAATAATAAGAATAATCTATTGACGAAAAATCCATTTAAATCACAAACAACTGAATTGGTGGAAATATGACAACAGTTGAACGAATTTGTGCAGCAATTCTTGAACGCCCGCAGCCGTTGCCACAAGCTAGCTTCTTAACTGGATATATGATCGTGACAAACTAGCACAACACTTAAAAACACGATTTCAGTCAGAGTTTTGGCCAACCAGTGAATCGCCATTTTATACACTTCCAACTGGTGTGCACTCCTAATTTGATGCCACACTCGTGATGCTGAGAGCCCTTGCAGAGAACAGCGGTAAATTTTGAAGCCTCTATTTTATTGAGAAAAGACGGAGATCATTTTGGATTCAATTCTGCTTACGAAGAATCATTTCAAGCTCGAAAGAAACGGTATGCTGACGCGAAAAGGGATGAAAAAACACTTGGCCTAATTAGTGGCCCTTGGCGGAATGGTTTGATGACCAAAATGTTGGAGACTCAGCGATTAACCGTTTAGACCCCAAAGGGACCTGAACGCGCTTCTGACCTGGATGCCTATTGCGCAGTATTGCCAGTTTTGCTGTTTTAATCCAAACAGGATTCAAACAAAGATTTTAGGCTTATAGCTAAAAGCAAACCCTCTAGTGATCATGCCATGGTAACAGAAACACAGTTGAAATGGACGATTGAAGGAGAACCAGATCCAATTAACAAACTTTTGGTTAATTTTCCAAAGATGCTTTCAAAAAAAGTGAAAGAAGAAATCGATTTGGCTTTTGACAATCTTTATGAAAATAACAGATATTTTGTTGAGTGAATTGGCAAAGCGTGTTTTTATCCTGGAGCCTTAAGAAGCACTACACACTTTTCTTGAAGGTAAATCTTTATTTGAATCTATCAGAATGCCTATCAGTGCCAGAATATAATTGTTCGAGAGCTATTCAGATTAGGGAAATGTGTGGTGCATCGATAGGGATAGAAGCCATACCGTAAAATTGGATATTGAAGACTCATTCCTCGGAATTAAACCAGCATCTTAATGGCTTGTTGACCAGCAGGGAGTGAATATAATGAAAAAAATTTTTGGTTCCTTAGCCTTATTGCTTTTGACACTTTTGGTTTCGGCCTCTTACATCTTGTTTCGACAAGCAGCCCATCATCTCACAGGATAATTTTGTAGCCTTTCAAAATTCAGGTTCTCGATCTGATACTGGTTGATAAGTGATAAATTGCTTTTAAGCTTCAAATTGATTCCAAGGAAATGGAGTGAGTTTAGGTGATAAATCAAAAATAATATCTGCTATCCTTTGCTTGCAAAATCTAAGGAAGCAATTATTGTTTCAAAGATCTCACTCTTTTAAAGATTACTACAGTGCTGATTCGCTCATCTCTAGGCTTGGAAAGTCAGCAGGATTCTACTAAATTGCTCAGCATTCAGGAAGGTTAGAAAATTTTTTATTGGACTGATTTTAGCATTCCACCGTAAACAAATTTTTTTAATCCATTTCAACTATAAAAGTTTCTGGAAACTGAACAAGGGATGTAATGGCAGAAAACGGAGATGATCTAAGCTTGGACGGTTTCGATACAGATGACAATGGTTTAAGCTTTGACGATATGGACTTGGACTCAGGAATGTCTGAGGGGTCAGAACTTGGTTTCGACGATGGGTCTACAGAAGCCAGCAGTGATTCTGATGAGTTTGAAAGTCTTGGTACAGATGATTCTGGCGATTCAGATGACGAACTATTAAGTGCTCTGAGTGAGGATGCACCTGTTGATGAGCCTGAAACAGTCAGTGCCGATGCAGAGATGCAATTTGATGTTGATGGTTCAGCGGATGATCTTCAAGAAATGTCGATGGATACAGAACCAGTTGGTGGAGGGGACGAGTCCGAAGCAACTGCTGAATTGGAAAAGGAATCTGAGGAAGACCCATTCGCTGCACATTTGAATGAAGATGATCCAGGTTTCTCACCTGAAATTGAAGAAGATGATGAGGCTGATCCTTTCTTGACCAGTGCGGATCCAGTTTCCTCAGATATTGAGGAAGTTGTTGAGCCTGAATCAGATCAAACTATCCTTGAAGAGGTACCATCAGTTGTCGCAGCAGCCGCAGGCATTGCTGCAGTTGGTATCATCGCTGAAAACTCTGCGCAAGTAACTGGAGAAATGTCTGTGGGAACAGAACTTTTGATGAATGTCCACCATGAAGCTACTGTTGAAATTGCACGAACACGGTTGACGGGTGAGGAAATTACTCAACTGACGCATGGAAGCGTGATTGAACTGGATAAATCAGCTGGAGAACCAGTTGATATCGTGCTGAATGGAAAACTGGTTGCGCATGGTGAGATTGTGGTCATTAATCGAGAGAAATTGGGAGTACGTATAATTGGTATCCACCAAGGATAAGGAGCTTTTTGATGTTGTACTCACCTGATAAATTGCCAGGAGAGATAGAAGACTGCTCTCTCGCTGAAGCTGAAATCCACGTTGGTCGCTTTCGCTGGCTTGATGTCGTAATGCGTAGATGGGCAAACCAATTAGAAAGTACCTTGTTTGATCATCTCCATTCAGTTTTTGAAATTGAAGCTGAAACAGTCATCTGGACCAGATTTAATGATGTACTAAAAATGCTTGGCGATCAACCCATGTATATTTTTGAGTCAGACCAAAAAGGGAAGGGTCTTCTGATTCTGGATAATGCGATCGCTCAAGCCTGTATCGACCGAGATCCAGATGCACTTGAAAATACTGACCCCTTAGATGTGACAGAGTTAAATTCTGAGACGCAAAAGTTATTGTTTGACATCGTATCTCATATTGTTGCTGGCTTGGAAGGCTGCTGGTTCAATATTGGTGAACTTCCACTGAACTTAAAGCGTATCACGACGCACCCAATGCGTGCAAAGGTGATGCTCCCGTTCGAGCGCTGCATCCTAGGAACCATACGTTTCCGCTCAGAAGGATTTGAGAGCTATCTGATCATCTGTATTCCCTATTCAGTTGTTCATCCACTTTTGTCTAAACTAGATGATAGAAAAGTGCTTCCACCAGAATCTACAGATCATTTCTTGGAAAATGTTGAGGATCATTTTCAACAATTGCTGTTGGATATGCGCTACGAAGTCAAAGCCGAGTTGGGTACAATTGAGTTAGGTGATAGAGATGGGGTGTTGTTGAAAGTAGGACAGGTTCTCCCAATTTCAGTTCCATATGTAGGTAAAGCAGTCGTCAAAATCAATGACTTGCCGATGATGATTGGAGAAGCTGGTAATTCGAACGGTAAATTTAGTGTGCAGGTCACGGATGACTTTGACACTTTGAGGCAGACCACACAGAGTACCCAAAAATCCTTCCAAAATCTTCACTGGGGTAATCAAAGCTAAGCTCAAATTCCAGAGCTAGTCTCCCCCCGGAAAGCAATCGTTAATTAGATCCAAACACCAATCAGGTCGTTCATCGTTGTGATGAATGGCCCTAACGCTAGCGCAGGGTCTTATTTTCGCTCTCTTCAGCAGAATCGGAACTACTGAACCCCCCGCCGCAAAGCAGAGAATAATTAATAGTGACATTGGAGCATTCAGAGACGCTCCAGAATTTCAAGTCAATAAGAAGGGAAGGTCATTAAACCACGATAGAACAGACGATTCCTAATAGAACACCCATTCTCAGTTCTCTCCACACCCTAAAGATCAAGTTTCCATTGCCTATTGTCTCCTACCTAAGCCTCAAACAACATTGGGTATTGAATCCAAATATTATCAGCCATAGTGGCAAAAAAAGGTTCAAAATAAGTTATCAGGGAAAAATCAATCAATGAATATTCAAAGCCTCTAATTACTAAGCGGTGAGCCTTCTCTACAGTATTTCAAGCGTTAGCCGGGGTAGACGCTCACGAAAATTTTTAATCAGTGAAATTTCCAAAACCAAGTCGTATTACTTAGCAACCTTTGATACCTCTCCTTGATCCAAATCAACAGCACAATCACATCAGGATTCATCATTTCACTGATGAACGTTTGCTTCTTCGCAAGTAGTAGCTGTGTAATTGCTTCCGTGCCAATCAAATGTTTAAATTTATCAACAATATAAATCGTGCAGAATGTCTGCATTTAATTTTGCAGATCAACATACAGAAAGATGCTCCGAATAGACTCTTCCACAGGTTACTCTTTTTGCACAGAAATTATGTAGGGGTTAATTATTGGCCCAGCATTATCCTGGGCGTATTAGATAACAGAGGTGATTTCTTCTCCGTGCAGATCTGGCAGAAGTTGAAGCACTTAGTCAGCTTGTTGGGCACATCCACCAATCCAATAAAATCTGCAACATCATCTTTTGGCAGTTTGCCGACCTAGCCACCTAATTGCTCTGGAGGTAACTCAGCAACCAGATTTGTAAGGAGAAGCTGGTTCGGAATCATCTCAGCTAAAGCTTCTGAAGCAGGATCTTGGGGTAGTATGGCTAGCATCCTAGCTTATTACTTTCTTTTTAACTAAAGCATTGCAGCTGCAGTGTCAAAGGTACTAAGTCCCTTGAGCAGACTTTCCAAGGGATCATTTTTTTCACTTTGGATTAGTTTCTTAATCAATCTGTGAAATTGTCCACACTTTTTGCCAAGGTACCTCTTAAGGAACAACAAAAGTTTCAATGGGGAGTTGGTGATTAAAGATCGCTTTTCTCATTTGGTGGATGGTTTTTTTATCTCAACTATATGCTAAAATAATTCAATCTTCATCAAACTACCTAAAAAATAGAATTTTTCTATGCGAGTCATTACATTAAATCTAAATGGGATTCGAGCCGCTTTTCGGAAGGGGTTTGGGCGATGGTTAAAAAACCAGGATGCTGATTTAATCCTTTTGCAGGAAATCCGGATTCAACCAGATCAGCTGAATGCTGAACATACACAGATTGAGGGGTTTCTACCATATTTTTCCTTTGCAGAAGCAAAGGGGTATTCAGGAGTTGGAGTTTATTCGAAAAAAAAACCGATTTCAGTTGGAAATAAAGTTGATTGGCTAAATTTTGACAAAGAAGGTAGATTCCTTATGCTGGAGTTCCAAGACCTATATGTGCTCTCACTTTATCTTCCCTCTGGAACTCGTTCTGAGGAACGACAAAATTTCAAGTATGAAACGCTTGCTTGGTTTCGTAAATGGAGTTCATCATTAGTGCATTCTGGTAAACAGGTTTTGGTTTGTGGTGACCTTAACATTGCCCACCAAGAGATTGATTTGAAGAATTGGAAAGGAAATCGGAAAAATTCGGGGTTTCTTCCAGAGGAGAGAGAGTGGATGACAAAGCTTTTTGGGATTGGCGGATTTTGTGATGTGTTCCGGAGTCTATATCCAGATCTAAAAATATATACTTGGTGGTCTAATCGGGGAAGAGCTTGGGAGAAGAATGTTGGTTGGAGGATTGATTATCAGATAGCTACACAGGAGCTTGCAGTGTCTGCGACCAAGGGATCAGTGTACCGAGATGAGAGGTTCTCAGATCATTCTCCCCTCATCATTGATTATGATTGGGAATTGAACTAAGTCAGGTGGAATATTTTGGGGGCATAGCTTGCCCCCAATAGTAATCAGACATTTTCGAGAACAGTATGTGGGTCGCTTTTTATGCGGAAGAATTCGTAAGGCACGTTCAGAGCTCTAGATATTCTTTCGAGCGCAGCATCAGAAACGTCGGCAGCGTGTGACTCCCAACTCTTTACAGTTTGAATGGCAAAGCCAAATTCATATGAGAAAGCTTCTATGGACATACCTCGAAGAAGACGTGCGTATTTGATACGATCTCCAACACGATCCAAGTCTAAATTGGCATCAAGTCCCATCTCGCGCACGTTGATACCCAAAACCTTTGCAATTTCACTATATTTAGTCAGTTTTGGTGTAGAGTGACCAGTTTCCCAGTTTTTGACGGCGGTCAATGAAACATTTAGCTTTCGGGCAAAATCTTTGCGAGTTAGGCCTGCATTTTCACGCCACTGCACCATTTTTTCACCAAATGAGTTGTCTTCTATGTTTTCGTTGGCTGCTGTAGCTTGCTCAGTCATAGTGACTACGACTCCTTGTCTTGGGGTAGGGAAAGACATGACTTCTCAATCGCGATCTTTTCCTGCGGGTGGCTCCGCTAAACGGAATTAAGATATGCTTTAAATTTTTTTCTGACGCATTCTTAATTTACTTAAAAACCATAAATTATTATTATTATTGTTTCATTTGTCAAGGATTTTCCTCTTGCAATTGTTGAATTTACTCATAAATGACACTCTGTACTTCAGCACTTTTGTAACAAAACTGAGCCAGCTGAATAACCAGCACCAAAAGCACAAAACACTCCCCAAGATTCTTGATCCAAATTCTGAGATTCAGAGAAGGCTAATACAACTCCAGCAGCACCTGTATTGCCATATTTGTTTAAAACTAATGGTAGTTCAGCTGGTGAAGGCTCTCGTGCTAAAATTTTTTTGGCGAGCAATAGATTCATTTTGCCATTCGCCTGATGTAACCAAACACGCTTTACGGAGCTGTTTTCGATGCCTTCTTCCTCCAACTGATTCAAGATCATCTCTGAGACGAGCGGAATAATTTCCTTAAATACTGCCCGACCGTGCTGAGAAAATAGATTTCTAGGGTGCCATGGATCAGTTCTGTTTACAGCTTGTCGGAGAAAACCTCCGTCATTTCTAATATTGTTTGAAAAATGAGTCTGGAGTTGAATATTCTTGACAAAGAAAGTGTTATTGGATTTGGATGTTTCACTCCGTTCCAGATAAAGGGCACCCGCGGCGTCCCCAAAAATAAAATGACTATCTCGATCCCTGAAATTGAGATGCCCTGTGTAAAATTCAGGGCTGATAATCAGTACACCTGGAAGTTCAGGCTGTGTAATTAGAGAATTATAGGCTAATCGAATGGCAAAAGGTACCGAGGAACACGCAACGTTCATGTCAAAAGCAAAGCCAGTAATTCCAAGAGCTTCTTGAACTTCGATTGCTAAACTAGGATAAGGTCGCTCGTAGTTAGAACAAGCTGATATAAGCATACCAACGTCACTAGCGGATTTATTTGCTTGATTCAAAGCGTTCTTGGCTGCTGCTAAACCCATTTCAGCTTGATAGCTCAATTCATCAGGATTTCGATCCTTCAACTCAGGTCTTAACCTTCTTGGATCAACAATTCCACTAGCCTCCATTACGCGGCGCTCTTCAATTCCTGAGGCATTCTTGATGAAATCAGCGCTGGAGGTCTTTAAGGCGGTCTTATCACCGACTGCAATTTCTTCAGAGTACTCTTGGTTGTGTTCTTTGACATGAGCGTTATAGGCCTTAACCAAGGTCTCATTGTCAATAACCTCTGGGGGAATAAAGGTTCCACATCCTGTAATAAGGATTTGATTAGTCAAAGTTCTTCTCGGAATTAAATTTGGTCCAACCAGTTAATCTGGCCTTTGCCAATCCTGATGACCTCTGGAACATCAGTAGTAAAATCGATAATCGTCGAGTGCTCAGCAAAAATTTCTCTTCCATCAATTACTAAGTCCACTTGTTTACCAAATTCCTCATGTATTTCCCATGCATTGTCAAAGAGGTGATCTTCACCGCTATATAGTGAGCTACTAAGAATTGGATTCCCAAGTTCTGAAACAATTTGTGTAGCTATGATTTGATCTGGCCATCGAACTCCGATTGTACTTCGTTTCGTTAGTAGAAGCTTGGGAACGATTTTGGAGGCTCGAAATAGAAAGGTATATGGACCGGGAAGGTGGCGTTTTAAAATTTTGAAAACTGCTGTATCGATTCCCTGCGAATATTCTTGAATCTGTTGGAGGCTTGAGCAAATGAATGTCAAATGTCTTTTAGCATCGACATCCTTAATTAAACTTATTTTTTTCAGTGCTTTCTTGCTGTAAATGTTGCAACCAAGGCCGTATACGGTATCTGTAGGGTATATTATGACTCCATCATTCTGAAGAACATCAATGACTTGGTTGATGTAGCGCGGCTGTGGATTACATGGGTTAATTTCGAGAAGCATTGAACTAGCGTGGGATGCGAGGCCGGATATGTTTGATAGTTTCTTTTTGGAATTTTGCCTCTTGTTCCTTCTCCCATTGCGATCGAGGGTCTCCTTTTTTCTTAGATTCCAAACATTGGTGAAGGAAGTTCTGAAAAATGTGTGCAAGCGAGTCCAATTGATCGATCATACGATGATCAGATGGCAGCAAGTGAAGCGACACTTGGTAAATACTTGCAAAGTTGATTGCGTTTTCTACAGGCACAACTTCATCATTCCAACCATGAATTAGTAAGGTCTTGTCAGCGAATGGCCTAGGTGAATTAGGTTCTAGGTCTTCAATGCCAACAGCAGATGCCATCAAAAAAAGTCCCTGTGGTTTTAGTTTCTCTGAAGCGCAAAGGGAGACCCAACTCCCCATACTCGATCCAACAAGAATTAGTTGTTCTGATGCAGAGGGTTGAAGGGAAAGTAACTTCTCAACTCGCCCATAATCACTTTGAATGTCTGAGTAATCTGGGCTTACTACTTTAAAATTCAAATTCTCAGCAACCAGAGCCAATCTTTGAATCTTTGTTTCCAAAGGGCCACTTTCCTGCCCATGTGCAAAGTAAATTATTTGCTCATTTGCCATGATCAGTTAATTTCCATCGTCTGAAGAAAATGGATCTCTGGCCAATCATCAGTCGTACGCTCAAGTCTCCATGCATTCGCCGGAAGATAAACAAGATTCCCCTGAGAATCCCTAGCTAGAGAATCAACAAATTTTTTTTCAAATCTTTGTAAATCCTCAGCGTTTTGAGTCACTACCCAACGTGCCGTTAAAAAACTTGATGGTTCCAGGTGAGCTTCTACACCATATTCATTTTTCAAACGAGCGAGAATGACATCAAACTGCAAAATTCCAACTGCTCCCAAGAGGTAATCATTTCGATTAAGTGGCCGGAACAACTGAACAGCCCCCTCTTCAGTGAGTTGTTGCAGGCCTTTTTCCAATTGCTTGGCTTTCAAGGCATTGTTGATATGGACTTTCCGAAAGTGCTCTGGGGCAAAATTTGGGATGCCAATAAATCGCAGATCTTCTTTTTCGGTAAAGCTATCTCCGATGCGGATTGTACCATGATTGTGAATACCGATAATGTCACCTGGAAACGCTTCTTTAACATTTTCTCGATCCTGGGCTAGAAACATGATGGCATTATGTAATTGTACTTCTCTGCCCAGTCTTTGGTGTCTGACACGCATTCCTCGTCGGAAACGCCCCGAACAGATCCTCAAAAAGGCGATTCGATCCCGATGAGCGGGATCCATGTTTGCTTGAATCTTAAAGACGACGCCACTGAAGGCTTCCTCGTAGGGAGAGACCTCACGAGTTTGCGTAAATCGTTGCCTAGGTGCAGGAGCGACTTCTACCAAGGCATCAAGCATTTCAGAGACACCAAAACTATTGATTGCACTTCCAAAAAAAACTGGTGTTTGTAGGCCCATCAGATAGCGTTCACTGTTGAATGGAGTAGATGCACCTTCTAGCAGTTCGATATCATCTCTAAGCTCATCTGCTTGGTCGCCTAGTATTTCATCCAATTTTGGATCAGCAAGGTCAGTTATGTGCACGATATCCTCAACTATCTGAGTTCTAGATGCAGCAAATAAGGAAAGCTCTTTCCGATATAGGTTGTAAGTTCCTCTGAAGGATTTTCCCATCCCGATAGGCCAGCTCATTGGTGCACACTCAACCTGGAGTCTTTCTTCAACATCCTGCAGCACATCTAATGGTGGTAGCCCTTCTCGATCCAGTTTGTTTACAAAAGTTATGATGGGAGTATTACGCAGTCTGCAAACGTCCATTAATTTTCTGGTTTGTTCCTCAACTCCTTTTGCGCTGTCAATGACGACTAGGGCACTGTCAACGGCAGTAAGAACCCGATAGGTGTCTTCAGAAAAATCTTCGTGTCCAGGAGTGTCTAAAAGGTTCACCTCGCAGTTTTGGTAAGTGAATTTCATCACAGAAGAAGTAACCGATATACCCCGCTGTTTCTCAATTTCCATCCAGTCACTGGTTGCATGGCGGCTGGCTTTCCGAGCCTTGACAGAGCCTGCAAGTTGTATTGCTCCACCATACAGCAAAATTTTTTCCGTAAGAGTAGTTTTCCCGGCATCAGGGTGACTGATGATCCCGAATGTTCGACGTCTTTCAACTTCCTGTTGGAATTGAGCAGTGCTCATAAATCAGATTGCTTGCTGTGATGCCAATTGTCGGTACTCAGCCAGTCTTAGCTCTACACGTCCAACTGATACTACATAGTCTCTGTTCGCATTTTCGTTCTTTAACGCCTTAAGATATGCTCTTCTTGCTTGTTGGTAATCTTCTCTATTGACTGCGCCTGCCTCATAACTCAAACCAAGATTGTACCAGTCTTCAGCGCTCCTGTCATTTTTTGAAAGTGCCTCAAGGCGCTTACGTGCTTCGTCCCAAAGGCCATCTCTAAGTAGTTCCTCTGCACGTTTTTCTTTACCACCTTCAGCAATCAAAGCTGTAATCCGTTGAGTGGTTGGTGAGATGCTCTGAAGGAAAGATTTGATAGCTTTTGATCCTAATTTTTTGAGGATCTGCTTTCTCTCTTCATCTGGTAGGTTATTGAGATCTAGATTTGGAAGTCTGTTATCAACGTAAAAAACTTCTTTGGGTTTAGTTTGCTCGACTACAGCTAACTTCCTAATTGGAATCGGAATCAGAGGAATTTTAGACCGATTCACCAAATTTACTATCTCTGGTATTGGTTTAGCCTCATAGCAGTGTTGATGACTTTCAGGATCAATAAACTGTTTGCCAAAATTTCCCACAGAAGTTTGAACGGCTAATATCCTCTGTTCTTGATCTCCACCAGTTATGGTCAAGCTAAAGCTCGTTTCAGTATATAGTGAAATAGTTCGGTAGCGGTAGGTGCTGATGACTTGATTAATAGTTGGTAGATCTGCATCGACAACCCTCCCAGTCAATAGCGTTGCTGGTCCAAGGTCAATTAGAGACGACCCCAGCCCTCCGGTTCGGCATATATAAGCTCTGCTATCCAATGCGAGTGCATTTTCGCCAATTGCGGTACTCACACCAGCAGATAATCCACCCCCAATTCCACCCTTACATGTGGCCAATTCAGTGAATTGTCCTATTTTTCTTTCTAAACCGCTAACAATTTCACCCTGTATCATCCCAATTCGTTGCCCAGGTACCAATTTTTCTGCGGGTAATGTGTCTACAATCTGAGCATTGAATCGTCCTTGGTGGTTCAACTCATTGACAAGTCCCTGCAGTAAAATCTCCTTCAGATTCAGTTGATCCCTTTCAGATTTAAACATATCCGGATGAATGTAGATTTCCGTCACTTCCCTTGGAACATCATATTGAGCAGGCCTTTGTACAATCAACTCGATGGCTGAGTTGGAACTACAGCTGATTTGTAAGAACAGGCTCGGGATTGCCAATAGGAATGTAAATCTCATTTTGCTCAAGGGTATTGTTAAACAGAAAAATCTATTTTCTTAGTGAGGATAGGAGACTCTTTTCTAGAAGACAATTGGCGGTTGCCTGAAAACTGAGGATCATATCGATGTAGGATTATGATGAGTATAATATGATCAAAATTAATTGGGACGTAAGTAACAATCTGGATTTTTTTTGATCTTCGGGAGGAATGACTAACTGGTAGCTCCTGGTTCAAATATAGCTACCAAGAGGGATTGGTAAAGTTTATTTAGATGCTTCAATTTTATTGATGGCTTTGAGTGCCCTATCCATGATTTCTTCATTACCTAATAGGTCGGCAGCCTTGTGTAATGAACGTGCATCAGTAATTTTTACCCCAGGTGCGTAGATATCAAGCATTTTCAAAACTCTGTTTTGCACTATCTCAAATTTCTCGGACTTCAAATCATCTTTATTTTTAAGACGCCAAATTTTGAAGAGACCTTCACAATAAATATCGATCGGAGCTTTGTTTGAGATTGCTTTTTCAAACATCTCTTCAGCTTGCTCAAGGTATCCATCTTTCCTCACAAGTTCAATCTCCTGAAAGTGAACTTGCCAGTCAGGCTTTTCCACAACTGATTTATGCAATTTATTATATTTATGTTTAACTTTAGCAGTTGATTTGGTTTCAATTTCTGCTGAGGTTGTCCCCTCTGTGGGAACAGAATGATTTTTGTTTACTCCTGTTTGTTCCTCTGAATGTGTTTCAGAGTTCAGTGATGTTTGAGGCACTTTGATGTTTGAAGATGAGACCTGACTTCTATTTAGACCTTGATCATCCCGTTCAAGCTTAATCGCCTTTTGCTCAGCACCGGACTGTGATACAGCACTTGTTGTGGTTGGTGATGTTGATGCATCATTCTCTTTGGGACCTCCGAAGAGAAGCTTCCAGAAATATGACCACATAATACCATCCTTGGCTACGGTTCAATACAACTTAGTGTCACCATTAGTGGGCAACATTTTTTATTAGATTAAAACTTTGCAATCATCAAACCTATTTAACATTTAAAATTCTAAATGAATTTTAAAATTGAATTGGAATTTTTTGGTTTATTAGTAAGAAAATCGATCCCTTTTAGAATTGGATTCAAAAGTGAAACAGAAACGACCAACGTGATCATCGGTTTAAAATTTTCTTCAATAATATTTTGACAGGTATTCAAACTCAGGCTCATGGGGGTCAAGAAGTAAGCTTTTTCTAAGTATTTGAGATTTCTTAATTACGTGTTTGGCTTTGCATATATAGAGGTGGATTTTTCGCAGAGTCTTACGCGGATCTTTCTTCTTTATTGAAAAATGGTTCAATTAGTTCTGAGAATCACAAGTACAATCACCTTTGAAAGAATAAATTTGGTTTAAAATTTTACTTCAATTCTTCCAAAAATATTCAGAGTTAGAGTAATTGAGGTTGCAGGTCTAATGAGATTGTAATTTTTGATTATTAAATCTTAGTGCTTGATTCTTTGAAACTGAAGTGTGCATTCCATCAAAAAAAATCACTCATCAAGTTCTGGATTTATCTTGAACATACATCCCTTTCTCTTTGAAAATAATAGTTTTTATTTTTTGCGTCCTTCTTGTTGGGCGAGTGTAACCAAAATAATAGTATCACAAAAAAAAGTAAGATTATGAGCGCACCAACTCACCACCGATTAATTATTTTGGGCTCAGGTCCGGCTGGTCTGACTGCAGCAATTTATGCCGCCAGGGCCAATCTTAAACCTGTCTTGATTCATGGTATCCAACCCGGGGGTCAACTCACTATCACGACGGAGGTAGAAAATTATCCTGGATTTCCTGAAGGAATTCAGGGGCCCAAAGTTATGGAATTGTTCAAGCAACAAGCAGAGCGTTTCGACACTCAATTCATTGAGGGAGAAATAGTTTCCTGTGATCTTAGAAAAAGACCATTTCAACTGCGGATGGAAGATTCGGCACACTTGAGTTGTAATGCACTAATCATTGCAACCGGTGCATCTGCTAAATGGTTAGGATTAGATTCAGAACAAAAATTTATGAATCGCGGAATATCGGCTTGTGCCACCTGCGATGGTTTTTTCTTTCGCAATCAAGATGTTGCTGTTGTAGGTGGGGGTGATACAGCTTTGGAGGAAGCCCTTTATCTTGCTAACTTGTGCCGGACTGTGACTGTAATTCACCGGCGTGGAGAGTTAAGAGCGAGTAAAATTATGCAGGCCCGTGCACTCAAAAATGAAAAAATTACGTTTCTCTGGCATACCACAGTTGATGAAGTCTTGGGAGATGATAGTGGTATGATAGGATTGCGTTTGCATAACCTACAAACCGGCTCGATTATAGAAGGAAAATTTACTGGAATGTTTGTTGCCATAGGCCATCAACCTAACACAGGAATTTTTAAAGAACAACTAGCACTAAATGAGAATGGTTATATCAGCGTCGAGGCAGGCAGTACCTTCACCTCTGTCGAAGGTGTCTTTGCCTGTGGAGATGCACAAGATTTTGTTTATCGTCAAGCAGTAACAGCAGCTGGTACGGGATGTATGGCTGCAATTGACGCTGAACGTTGGCTAGCAGAAAGAGAAATTTGAAGCTAATCAAAGTCGAACAAAAAAATATTATTTGGAAGAGAAAAATCCATGCATAGTAAAATCCTTTTGAGTGTCATTGGGATTCTGACGCTCTGTATCCTTGGACTCCTTGGGTATTTATGGTTGCAAGAAATCCTAGATCCCTCTAAACATCCGATATTATTACTTGGGATGTCTGCGGTAGCAGGTATGGGGATAATCATTGGTATTCACGCCTACCGAATTTCGGATTATCATGAAGTTGAAGCATATCATGAGTCGATAAAAAGCAATTCTCTTCCGGAAGGTCGGAGACAGGGAACAGTTAAATGGTTCGATCAGAAAAAAGGTTTTGGTTTTATTGCTCAAGACAGTGGTGACGATCTGTTTGTACACCAATCAGAAATTCAACAGGAAGGTTTCCGTTTTCTCAATGAGAATGAAAGGGTTGAATTTGAGGTTGGATATGGGAAAAAGGGTCCCGTTGCTGTCAAAGTACTGCGCTTGGATCCGCAACCCCCTAAGGAATATTACGAAGCAGAATTAGTACAGGAAATTGTTTCAAAAGCGTCCTAGTTATAAAAAAATCCATTAGAGACTTTTGAGGGTCCTACTCACCACTACATTCAAAAAAAATTTATGAAAAGAGAAAAGTTGGTACTCGCCTATTCAGGTGGATTGGACACTTCCGTCATAGTTCATTGGCTCACATCAGAGGGATTCGATGTTATCGCACTTTGTCTCGACCTTGGACAGCAAGTTGAAGATTTGGAGGCAATTCGTGCAAAAGGTCACAAAGCTGGTGCAGTTGAGGTACTGCTTGAGAACGTTCAAGAAGAATTTTTGAGGGACTTTGTGACCCCAGCAATTCAGTGGAATGCGATCTACGAAGGTAGCTACTTGCTAGGGACCTCACTAGCCCGACCACTGATTGCAAAGAAACAAATTGAGGTCGCTCAACAATATGGAGCTTCTGCAGTTGGTCATGGAGCAACTGGAAAAGGAAATGATCAGGTGCGTTTCGAACTATCCTACTATTCCTTGCAACCAGATATTCTAGTGGTCGCGCCATGGAAAATCCCTGAATTTTTTAAGAAATACCCTGGGCGTACAGAACTCTTGGCCTATGCACAAAAAAACGGGATTCCTGTAAAAGCCACAGTTCAACAACCTTGGAGTTCTGATGAAAACCTGATGCACATCAGTTTTGAATCCGGAATGTTAGAAGATCCCTGGCAGGCTCCATTTGCAGAAATGTTTGAGTTATCAAAATCTCCTCAGGATGCGCCTGATCAGAGTAGAGAAATCCTAATCGATTTTGAACATGGGATTCCAGTTTCAGTGGATGGGGATCGATTATCTCCGGCTGCGCTACTCGCTCGATTGAATCAAATTGGTGGTGAAAACGGCATTGGTAGGGTTGACATGGTCGAATCTCGATTTGTGGGTATGAAATCTCGTGGCGTCTATGAAACTCCAGGTGGTACCATTCTTCACGTTGCCCATCGTGCAGTTGAGTCTCTTACCCTCGACAGAAATGTAATCAATTTAAAAGACTCCCTAATGCCTCGTTTTGCTCAGCTAGCTTACAACGGATATTGGTTCTGTCCAGAGATGGAACTTCTGCTCTCGCTTGGGAAACAAAGTCAGGAGAGGGTCTCAGGGACAGCTCGATTGGAACTTTATAAGGGGAACTGTATGGTTACTGGTCGTAAGTCTCCTTTCAGTCTCTATGATGAAGACATTGCGACCATGGAGAAGGATAAGGGTTTTTACAACCCGCAAGATGCTGATGGCTTCATTAGATTACACGCCCTTCCACTTCGAATCCAACGTAGGTTGCAGAACAAGTGATAAGTTGATATCCGGTTATTATAATTTGCCAGGAAAAAGAAACGGTGAGGTTGATTGGGCAAGAGTAATTTGGATAGTCAGGCGCCCTTGATAGAAGGGGCGCTTTGAGGATGAGTTTTATGATTGAGTGATGAGTTTCCCAGATTGAACAGTTCTTGTCTCATTTTTCCCGTTTCCACTGCTATAATCGTATCCAGCCGACTGAGCGAATTCTGGATAAGCAGCCAGACCGAATTCTGGTATGTCCATCCCAGAAAATTCTTCTTCTTCAGATACTCTTAAGCCGACAATCAATTTCAGAGTCAACCATACAACAAAGCTAGTTCCGAAAACAAAAACCCCAACGCATAGAATTCCAATAATTTGAGCCCCCAACGCAACATCTGGCTTAAAGATTCCTACAGCTAAAGTCCCCCAGATTCCATTCACCAAGTGAACTGAAAGTGCCCCAACAGGGTCATCAATTTTGAGCTTGTCAAACATTGGTACAGCGTAAACGACCAATGCTCCACCAATACCCCCAATCAACATTGCAAGGTCCATCGACGGGTAATCGGGCCCAGCAGTAATTGCTACCAATCCTGAGAGTGCACCATTCAAGACCATTGTCAGGTCTACTTTCTTATAAAGCAATTGTGTTAGAATCATTGCTACCACGGCTCCGGCACATGCGGCAATGTTGGTGTTAGCAAAAACAGCTGATATGGCGTCCGCATCTCCCTTAGAACCTAGAGCTAATTGAGAACCACCATTGAATCCAAACCAACCTAACCAAAGAATAAAGGTACCAAGCGTAGCCAGTGGAAGATTTGATCCTGGGATAGCGTTTACTTTTCCGTCAGGACCATATTTACCTTTTCTGGCACCAAGCAGAATTGCACCTGCCAAAGCTGCCCAACCACCAACAGAATGAACGATAGTTGATCCAGCAAAGTCGCTGAAACCGTCCATAAGACCACCTAAGTCTGTTCCACCCCAACTCCAGTGACCTTGGATCGGGTATATAAATGCCGTCAGGACAAGTGTGAAGGCTAGAAACGGCCAAAAGCTAATCCGCTCTGCTAGTGTTCCTGACACAATTGAAGCCGCTGTTGCTACGAATACCACTTGGAAAAAGAAATCAGACAGTAGACTGTGACTCTCAGATGAAGTTCCTGACAAGGCGAAGCCAGAACCCATCAGTGTGCTACCTTCGCCGTACATCAAGTTGTATCCGACCAAGTAGAATGCGATACAGGCGACCGAATATAGCGTAATATTCTTTGTCAATATTGCTGTCGTGTTTTTGCTACGTACGAGACCTGCCTCCAGCATTGTGAATCCAGCTGCCATCCACATCACGAAGGCCCCACTGATTAGCAGCCAAATCGTGTCCAGGACATATTTAATCTCCGCTTGAAACTCCATAACTGCTCCCCTTTCAAGAAATAAGCGTCTTCAAATAACCTTACTAATATTGCTCAATTGTTTGAGCATAAAGTATTAGCAGCAGAGGAAATGCCAAGAAAAAATAATTAATTAAATCCCTGATATAAAACAAATAAATTGATTTTATCAACAAAGAAGACAAGAAAAGAAAGAGTTAAATCAAAAAGCTTATGATGAAAAATTAGGCAGTTTAGGAGAAGTGACTGATAGTGGGAATCTAATTTTTAGGCAATTCGGTCAAGCCAACTGATAAGGCCTTGTGCATTAAGCTCCCAATCAAGAGCAAGCAGTTGATGTGCTTGGCGTTCGTCCAGTGGGCAGCCGCTCTTGTGCGCTTCATTCCAGAGCAGTTCCCAAAGATCATTTTTGATTTGCTGAAGTTTTACAGATTTTTCAAGGGTTGCTGCTCTTTGGCCGATCTCTACATGAGCATCCACCATGTTCAAGAGATCTTCAGCTAAGCTATTCTTATAGTCTATTCTGCTAAAATGAGTCAAATAAACTGCTTGTGGCTGGAAATTTGCGATACGCCGGATCGTTTCTTTCATTTCATCAGGATCAAACTGTACTGGAGAGGTTGCGGGTAAAATGAAAACTTGGTCGTTGTGATCAAATTCTCGATAGCTTAATCCAAAACTATCTCCTGTAAAGATTGAGCGAGTCAAATGATCAATAATGCAGATATGGTGGCGAGCATGACCTGGTGTGTCCCAGAACTCTAGAATACGCCCATCAAAATCTAGTTGGAATCCATCTGCTGCAACGATCACCCGATCTTCGGGAACTGGGAGTATTTGTCCATAGGTTTTGGACATCTCTTCGGATCCGTAAACAGCTGTAGCTCCAGCAATCAGTTTGGTTGGATCTATCATATGTCTTGATCCCCGTGGATGAACAACCAACTTCGCGTTGGGAAGTTGGCCAATCAAAGCACCCACCCCTCCTGCATGATCTAAATGAACATGTGTTACTATGATGTACTTTACATCTTCTTTGCTTAAGCTATGTTCAGAGAGTCCTTTTAATAAGTTAGGGATCGAAGGAGAAGCACCTACATCAACGAAAGCGGCTTTACCATTTTGTAGAATCAAATGACTTGAAACCATGAGCGGTCGCATCATTTGTGCGTCCAGGGCAATAATTCCCTCGTTTTGAAAATGTCGGTAGGTAATCTTCATTCGTGTTGCTGGTGAACTACAATTCAGGTACTGATTAGTGGAGCAGATGGTAGCAGTATGGTCTCTTCGCGACGTGGACCAGTAGAAATAATTGAAACTGGTGCCGAAACCAAATCTTCCAAGAGTTTAATGTATGCAATTAGTTCTTTGGGTAATTCATCCACTTGTTGGATACCTCGGGAGGAGCGTTTCCATCCTAGCATAGTTTTATAAATTGGAGTCACTTTATCCAACTGCAGGGTAGGAAAATTTTTGGTAGTTGTCCCGTCCGCAAGTTGGTAGGCAACTGCAATCTTGATTTCTTCAAATTTATCAAGAACATCTAATTTTGTGAGCGCCAAGCTGCTGATGCCATTCAGGCGCACAGCCTGACGAACCAAAACTGCATCAAACCAGCCACATCGCCTTGGTCTGCCAGTTGTGGCACCGAACTCTCCTCCCTCGCTTCTCAGAAATTCTCCTGTGTCATCATCTAATTCTGTCGGGAAAGGACCACTTCCCACACGCGTCGTATAGGCTTTAGTAATCCCCAAAACGTGACTAACTTTGGTCGGGCCAATTCCTGCCCCAGTACAAACCCCTCCCGCTAGGGTATTTGATGAGGTAACGTAGGGGTAGGTGCCATGATCCACATCAAGAAAAGTCCCTTGAGCACCTTCAAAAATCAGACTGTTGCCTTCGTCCAATTGATCATTAATCAATTGAGCACTGTCACAAAGATAAGGCTCTAGTTCTTGAAAATGATTTTGTAGCTCATCAAATATATGTCGCAAATTCAGGCATTTTTGTTCGGCTCTAAAGTAGTGCTGTAGCTGAGAGTTTTTTTCTTCAATAATTTTTGTAAGTCGATCTTTCATTTGATCTGAATTTCGCAAATCTCCTAAGCGTATACCTGATCGCGCAACTTTGTCTTCGTAAGTTGGCCCAATTCCCCGTCCTGTTGTACCAATTTTTTGCTTACCCTTGCGTGATTCTCTAAGTTGGTCAAACAACAGATGGTAGGGCATGACCAGGTGGGCATTATTGCTAATTCGAAGGTTGTCCCGGATAGATACGTTCATTTCATGAAGCTGTTTAATCTCCTCAAGAAGTGCCGCTGGATCTATTACAACACCATTCCCCAAAATCGAGAGTTTTTCTCTCAGAATCCCTGAAGGAATCAAGTGTAGAACGAAAGTTTTGTCTTCGAACATAACTGTGTGTCCAGCATTGTTTCCTCCTTGGTAACGGATGACTCCATCTGCATACTCCGTCAGAAGGTCGACAATCTTTCCTTTACCCTCATCTCCCCACTGGGAACCAACGATAATTACGCAATTCATTATTTTAGTATTAAGAAATATCTAAGTTGATAGTTACGGTTTTGATAGTTCAACAGCTCTCAAAAACGCCTGATGGATTCCCTGTTGAATTCCTGAGTCTATGTTCAAGTCATTGAACTTTTCAATTGCAGCAGCTGTGGTTCCACCTAGCGATGTTACTCGTTGGCGGAGCGTTCCTGGAAATTCACCACTATGCAACCATAGTTGCGCAGAACCAAAAATTGTTTGTTGGACGAGTTGACTGGCTTCTGATTCGGAAAACCCTAATTTTATAGCTTCTATGACCATTTGCTCTCCAAGATAAAACAGGTATGCGGGGCCACTACCTGAAATTGCGGTAGCAGCATCAATCATGGTCTCACTCTGTACTTCGAAACACTTGCCACAAGAATCTAGTAGCTTCCTGACAAGCTCTTTCTCAGTCAAAATGACTTCTCTAGCGGCATGAAAGACTGACATCCCTTGAGCTAGCTGTGCAGGAGTGTTGGGCATTATTCTGACCACCTTGGTGTGACCGCTTAGTCGTTGAAGCGAATCTAGGGAGATCCCAGCGAGAATTGAAAGAAGGAGTTGATGAGGGTGAAGATGATCACGAAGATTGTTGAGAACATCCCCTGAGATTTGTGGCTTGATAGCCAAAAGGATTAAATCGAAGTTTTCAGATAGATCATCAAACTGATTAGATGTAGCACAGGAGAGTTTATTTCCAAGATTTTCACGCTTTTCTTCATCGGGTTCGATCAATAGTAGATTTTTAGGGAGCACTAGTTCTGCCTGAATAACCGCAGTTGCGATCGCACCCCCCATGTTGCCAGCTCCAATCACCGCTAATTTCATACTAGTCTCTCACTGCAAATGTGCTTGGCAAAGTTTCAAAACTATGTGTGGACTCATATAACAGTCCAGTGAAAAAGCCTGGTATTTTTTGTCTGAGGTAGTCGAATAGAAAAACTTGATAAGTAGCTTGAATTCGGAAGATATGAGTGGGGAATGAACTGGTAACCTAGATTAAGCAAACTCAATCCAGTTGACGGCAAGCAGTTGCTCATTTTCAAGATGACTAGCTGATTCACAGTTTTTTCTGTGAATCTTGATCATTCGATTCTTCGAAATATAACCAATAATTTCGTCGCCTGGAACTGGTTTACAGCAACCTGCTAGACTAGTAACTGCTTCCTCTAGCCCCTCGACACCAACATGAAATTTCCCAGGAATAAAAGGTTGTTGGATGCCTGAAAGAGTAGTTTCGTTCTTATGCTGAGTTACTGGTAAGGTGGCAGTTTCATTAGGTGCGTCTACAAACCACTGCAGTATTTCCTGTGAGCGCAGAGATCCCTGCCCGATACAATTGAGAACATGCTCAAAGGATTGAGATTTCCGCTGCTGACATTCATTTTCTAATCGGTTTTCCCGAACCATCCGATTCAAATTTAACCCTGCTTGCCGAAAATCTTTTTCTAAAAGACTCCACGCATCACGACGGAATTCTTCTCGTCTCTGTAAGTTAACAAATTGCCTGATTTTGTTACGAGCTTTGTGAGTTTTTACAAAATTCAACCATTCATTGGTTGGATTTTGGCGAGGAGAAGTCAGAATCTCAACACAGTCGCCATTTTCCAGTTGGGTGTCAATTTTACTGATATTGTTGTTAATTTTTACTCCCGCAATCTGGTTCCCAATATCTGTATGGATATGGTAAGCAAAATCAACAGGTGAAGCACCTTTGGGAAGTTCAAGAATATCTCCTTGAGGAGTCATCGGATAAACGCATTGAAGAGTCTGATCAAGCTTCTTAAATGACTTATTTAGATCAGCTTTAACCGCAGAATGCCGGTGGGTTTCTTTATACAGCCAGTGTGCAGCAATCCCAAATTCTGCAAAAGCATGCATTTCATGCGTGCGGATTTGGATTTCCACATCATCTCCTCCAGATGTGGTTACGGTGGTGTGAAGAGATTGGTAGCCATTGGGCTTCGGTTGTGTGATGTAGTCCTTGAAGCGATCTTCGCTATGAGACCATCGCTCGTGGATATAGCTCAGTGCAGCATAGCAATCAGCAACATCATCTAGCAAGATTCGAAGGGCGATCAAATCTTGGATTCGCTCAAATTGCTGATCAACTTTTTGCAATTTTTCATGGATCGAATAGAAGCGCTTGTAACGCCCATAAACTTGGTGGATGAGGCCTGCTTTGCGCAGGGTCTGGCGAATTTTGCGAGACATGGACTCTACCAGTGCCGATCTTTCATTTCTTTTTTTTGCAACCAGCTTCTTCAATTGATAGTAATGATCAGGCTCCAGTATCTGAAAAGCATGGTCCTCTAATTCTGCTTTAATCCAGAAAATTCCAAGTCGATTAGCCAGGGGCGCGTAGACGTGGAGAGATTGTTTTGCAACCATCTTAAGATGATATTCTGGCAAGTCCTCAAATTGCTGGATTCGGTGCAGGCGAATTAGTAACACAGCCATCATCAACGAGAAATTACCGCACATCGCGTAAATAAGATCTCGGGCTCGAATCAAATGTTTTTCTGTCTCCATCTTGAATGATAAACCATCAATCTGGCGGAGTCTTAAAAATATTTCGTAAGCATTCGGTTGACAGAGTTGCTGAGTCATTCGGTCAGGTAAATCTGTGTATGAGGGATAGAGGTAGAGCAGGAATCCAGCCTGAAGTTCATCACTAGTTTGACAAACTTGTGAGAGGCGTTTCGACAGATTGTTCAAATGATTCAACCGATCTGATCCCTCTTGTTCTGAGGTCAAGAGGAACCCGAGTTCCGACAAGACAACAGGATCTGTGGAGGACCTAGTCTCCCAGAAATTACTCGGGTTGAGAACCTCAGAATATTTGGTTTGGACTAAGTTCGGTTCAATCATTCTTCCAAAGATGGAAACAAATCTTTAAAAAAAGCAAAGAGTTTGATGTCAACGTGTGAGGTCCTCATTTCTTCCTTTGTCATTAGATTGGAAATTTCAGAAGGATCCACTACATAGACATCTAAAAATTCGCCAGGCTCTGAGTGTGGTTGGGGAGATTTATTAATGGGTAAGTTTTCATCAACATCAATGAAAGCTAAACGACAAGCCTCGCCAAGCATACCAGGAGATGAGTACATTGGCTCTGTAACTCTTCTAACAACACCCTGGTAGCCGGTCTCTTCACTCAATTCCCGAAGGGCGGCTTCTGCAGGAGTCTCGCCAGAATCGACCAAACCTGCTGGAAACTCTAGAACATACCCTCCGGTTGGGGGGCGAAATTGACGAACTAGGATATATTTTCCACTTGGCCGAAGCTGCGCAACTATGATCGCAGCCTCGTTACGAGATCTTCGATGAACGGCCTCCCAACTGCGACGCTGACCAACTTCATCTTGGTAGTCGATCTCTGTGAATTCCAACCAATTAGTAAGGTGCTTCGGCTTTTCTTGGAGAATTCTACTGCGGTGGAGTGGCGGCATTACCTTCCTGGCTAGAGACATCCATTGTCAAAATTTTGGAAAACAATAATATTCTTATCATCTAAGTCAAAGGGACTCCAGGTTTTTCGGTAAGATTTGGAAATTTTTTAAACAAATACAGTTTAAAAAAATTACAAGGAGTGCCTGATTCTTGATCATTCTTATCAATTTCTAGTCTCAATAAAGCAATCATCCAATCAATATCTGAAAAAAATCCTGTTCAATAAAGAAGACTCCGGTGTCTCCTTTGCAGTGGAGGGTTTGAATCAGTTTTCAACAGGAGTTTAAATTTTTCAGGGATGAAGCATGGGATATGACGAATTCGAAATGAAATCTAACGAGAAATTTATTGTGCAGGGTGGAAACCCAATGCAAGGAGAGATCACGCCTTCCGGAAATAAAAACGAGGCTCTCCCGGTATTGGCAGCAGTTTTACTTACAGAAGATCCTGTTATTCTGCATAATGTCCCAGACATTGCCGACATTCGATCAATGATGGACCTGCTCGAGAGCTTGGGGGTCATTATTGAAGAAATTGGTCCTCATTCCTTACGTTTCGAGTCTTGTCAATTAACTCATTGTGATCCCGATACAGTAGCAGCCCGTGAAATTCGAGGATCATTTCTGTTAGCTGGTCCAATGCTCGCCCGCTATGGCTGTATCCGCCTCCCTGCACCAGGTGGTGACCGGATTGGAATGCGTCCAGTTCAAACTCACCTTCTTGCTCTGCGACAATTGGGAGCAAATATTGAGTTGGATTCAGAGGGTCAGTATGTGATGAAAACAGATAGACTCTGTGGAACTTCAATTTACCTTGATGAAGCCAGTGTCATGGCCACAGAGAATGCGATCATGGCTGCTGTCATGGCCTGGGGTAGAACAACAATCTATAATGCTGCATGCGAGCCTCATGTTCAGGGTTTGTGCAGATGCCTTTTGAAGATGGGAGCACATATTAGTGGAATTGGTAGCAATTTGTTAACTATTGACGGAAGTGTTCGCTTGCATGGTGCCGAATACACTATCCAGCCTGACCACACAGAGGTGGGTTCATTCATCGGCCTGGCTGCTGTCACAGGAAGTGATCTCAAGATCAGGAACGCGGGCGTTGATCAGCTTAAAATGGTCAGGATGATGTTTGAAAGACTGGGGGTGGCTACAAATATAGAAGGCGATGACTTAATGATTCCAGCAGAACAGTCTTTGCAAATCAATCAGGAATCACTTGGCATTCCCAAGATTGATGACGCCCCTTGGCCGGGATTTCCCGCAGACCTGACAAGCATAATGACTGTCGTTGCGACGCAGTGTAAAGGGACGGTTCTAATTTTCGAGAAAATGTTTGAAAGCAGACTCTTCTGGGTAGATAAGTTGATCTCTATGGGGGCTCAAATCCTCCTCTGTGATCCTCATCGGGCTGTCGTCTCAGGGCCGTCCAAATTACAGGGCATGCCTGTCTCATCTCCAGATATTCGGGCTGGAATGGCACTTTTAATTGCTGCACTTTGTGCAAAAGGTGAAAGTATCATCCAAAATGTTCATCAGATTGATCGGGGCTACGAGAGAATTGACGAACGCTTACGTAGACTTGGGGCGAATATTCAGAGAGTGGATTATTAGGAGAAAGAATATTTCATCTGTTGGAAAAAAGAGGAAGTTGATCTTCTGAGCGAATGTTGATGCCAAGATGTTCGTAGGCCTGTCGTGTTACCATCCTGCCACGCGGTGTTCTTTGGAGGAATCCCTGCATCAGTAGGAAGGGTTCGTAAACTTCCTCAAGAGTGTCCTGCTCTTCAGAGACCGCTGCAGAAAGAGTGTTCAAACCTACAGGACCGCCGTCATATTTTTCGATGATAGTACGCAGGATTTGACAGTCCATTTGATCCAAGCCGAGTGCATCAATCCCCATCCTCGCCAGGCTTTTCTGGACCAGCGGGAGGGTGATAACCCCTCCAGTTTCTAAGTCTGCAAAATCCCGACAACGTCGTAGCATTCGGTTTGCTATCCTTGGAGTGCCCCGAGATCTTGTGGCTAGCTCCATCGCAGCTTCTTCAACGATCTCAATTTCTAGCAACGCTGCAGCTCTAATGATAATTAGCTTCAGTTCTTCGGGATTGTAGTACTCAAGCCGACATTGAATGCCAAATCGATCTCTCAGGGGCGCACTTAATAATCCAGCACGTGTGGTTGCTCCAACGAGGGTGAATCTTGGTAGGTCTAATTTTACAGTTCTAGCTGCAGGGCCCTCCCCAATAAGAATGTCCAAAGTAAAATCTTCCATTGCGGAATAAAGCACTTCCTCGACAACCCGATTCATTCGATGGATTTCATCCAGAAACAGAACAGATCCTGGTTCTAAGTTAGTTAAAATTGCTGCCAGATCCCCCTGTCTTTCTACTACTGGACCTGAGGATGACCTTAACGGAACAGCTAACTCATTTGCAAAAATATTAGCCAAAGTAGTTTTACCCAATCCAGGAGGACCGCTCAGAAGCACGTGATCCAGCGCCTGGCCTCGCTTGCGAGCAGCATGAATGAAAACCCGCAGATTCTCTTTTATTGTCGATTGACCAATATATTCACCGAGGCAGGTTGGCCGCAGAGATAAGTCCTGTGACTCGCCATCCTGAATTTCAGGAGTAACAAGCCGGTCGAGATTTTCGCTGTTCAAATCTGACAACCGTTAGTTATGGGCTGGGTTATGTGATTCCTGATTACTGACCTCCAGAGAATTTTTCCCGATCAGAATTGGAGAGATGGCGTAACCAAGCATGTAGATGAAGGCAACGTAACCAAAGAAATCTGTGAACGCAAACACAACTAGAATCAGTCCTGTTGCTCTACCCATCCAGAGATTTTTGTTGAAGTAACGACCAGCATGAATATATCGGATCTTGTAGAAGTTCATAAGTAGTGAGCAAAGAACCATCATTCCGGAGCAAAGATATACCCAAATCAATAAACTTGATGATTCGCTAAATCTGGCCTGTTCAAGCATAATGAATGGAGCTGTGACGAGCAGTGCTGCCCCTGGAGAAGGGATTCCTTTAAAAAAACCAGGAGTTGGTGTTGTATCCAAAGTAAAGGCGACCAACCTTGCGATCCCAGCAACAGCATATACAATTGCAATCAGACTATAAGGAAGCACCTGCATGCCAGGGTGATCAATCCGATCCATTAAAATATAGAATATGATTGCAGGGGCTAAGCAAAAGCTGACACCATCAGAGATGTCATCCAGGATACCACCAGTGGTGATGTTCCTTTTTTTTTGTGGATCTGGAGGTTGAATCAGTCCAAGTTTTCGAGCTAGGGCTCCGTCCAACTTATCAAAGAAAGCTGCTCCCACCAGAATGAGATAAGCCTGATGCATTTCCTGTTGCTGGGCAAACCAGATGGCCAGTAGTCCCATCAGGGCATTCATTACGGTTAAAGAGTTTGGTAGTGTAGAGAGAATTCGCCGACGCAGCTTCACATCTCCTAGACAAAGGTCATCTAAGCAAAAGGTACCGTATTTGCGGCAATAGCTTGCAATCGACCCAAAGTTGATGATCAGAAAGAACACTTCCAAAACCATCATCGTCTGAAGCGATAGTCCTCCAATTTGGTTCAACCAATTAGGTAAGACTTCGGCTGCTTCGGGAATGTAGAAAGCATATCCATACAGAAAAGCTCCAACTGGAGTTGCTACCATAGTGCGAAGACGACTCAATTCTCGCATTCCAGGTGCTTCCCCGTGTGTCTGGGCGAATCCCAACATAAAATGGGCAAAATGATCACGCATCAGGACAATAATAGCGAGTAATAGCACAAACATTGCGTGAAACAGTTCCAAGTGTTGATTTGGGCTGGATTCTGGCAGATGGTGGAAACGCCACATCATCCCAAAAGCAACAAGTGGGAAGATAAGTGAATAGACCAACTTGTCCATCAATCGCTCTGCTAATTCTGCAAGCTTGTGATGGGGCTGAAATCGTGCTGCAAACCAGCCATCCACTAAATCAAATACCATAGCGACGACTAGACAAGCCATCCCCAAAAAATAAAGAGATGGATTACGCAAGATCATGTTAAGAATCGCACAGATCAAGCCTGCAAGTGCTAAGGGAGCTCGCCCATAGACCAGCAAAGTCGTAATACGACTTGGAATTGGGCTGGAAGTTGAGGAGTTCATTGGTTTACCTAAAAAAGTTATGATTTTTGGTGTGATTTGAGGAAATTTTCAATCCAGAGAGGTAAAGGTCCGAGTTCAGTATTTTTTGTGAGTGAATCTATACCTGCTTGGCGCACGTTTTCGGGCATCCTCCCTTTGCGCATTTCCATCAACGCATGAGAGTATTCAGGCACAAACTCAGGATGACCTTGACACCCAATGATGTGTTCACCAAGTTGAAACATTGCGTTTGGACAAAATTCGCTTTCGAGAATCCTTCGAGCCTGTGCAGGTAATCTGGTGACCTGATCCTGATGACTCACCAAAACTTTTGCCTCGTCCACTTGAGGAACCATCCAATCTTGGTTTGCTACCACACGATGGTTTGTTATCCCAACTCCCCAACCTTTTGGGCTTTTCATTGTTTCGCCGCCGAGTGCTTGCGCTAGCAGCTGATGGCCGAAACAAATACCTACTGTTGGAATCAGCTGTTGATGCAAACTACGCACGAAGGATTCAAGATCTCGAATCCATTGTAGATCCTCATAAACGCTTGATGCACTTCCAGTCAAAATATACGCCTCACAAAGATCAGTCTGATCAGGTAATTCACTGTCACAGGCTGCAAAGTTTAGGAGGTCATGCTGAGGATTTTGATTATGAATCATGGTTGCAAACATTTGAGGATAATCACCGAACTTGGGTCGCAGTTCAGTTCTCACGTGATCGCACTGTAGAATTCCAATTCTCATAGATCGTTTACCAATTGATTACAGATGACAGATCAGCCACTTCGAAAGCTTGAGTTCCTGCATGCTAATGGATTTCCTGCAAGTTCTTATCGGCGATTATTTCAAAATTTTAAGGATTTTGACGTCCATTTTGTTGAATCTTTAGGGCAGTTTGAGAGAGGTTTGCCCCAAGATTGGGAATCAATTGCTGACCAAGTCCTTACGCAAATGAATTCTCATCAACCAAGCGTGGGCGTGGGACATTCATTGGGAGCTGTAGTTTTACTTTACGCCGCTGAACAAAGGCCCGAAGCTTTTACAAACATAATTTTACTGGATCCACCCCTCTTTTCATTTAGTAAGCGGGCTTCTTTGTGGTTATTGAAGAAATTCGGAAAAATGGATCGGGTTACTCCAGCTCGTACAACTCTTAGACGCCGCGAAGCTTTTTCTTCTCATCTAGAGGCTTTTGATCAATTGCGGAAACGCAGTTTTTTTCGCAAGTTCTCTGATGAGGTATTGAGTGACTATGTTTCAAATGGCTTCATTGAGCAAGCAGACGGCGTAAAGCTGCGTATTCCCAAAGATTTGGAATATCATCTTTTCCAAACTATTCCATTACACTTTTCAAAGTCCTGGAAAGGGCTAAAAGGCCATTTGGTATTCGCAAGTGATAAAGGCGTACTTCAACAATCCGACCGCAATGAACTTCGTAGGAGTCTACCGGGTTTCCAGCATACGGCTGTTAGCGGAGGTCACATGTTTCCTCTGGAACAGCCAGAAAAGACCGCTGAAATTATAAAAAAACTAATCAATTCGAGGAATTGACAGTAAATATCCTTATTCGAAGTCTCATCACGATCAAAATAAGGGTTGTTCGAAATTCCTATTCGAGGAGGTGATTTTCCAAATCAAACTTAGGCAAGTTCCAGTAATACTGAATAAAATCTATCTTAGTTAACCCAACGGAGAGCCAATACTCCTCCGAGAAAAACAATACCAATCAAGGGTTGTACAAATAGGAGCATCATTCCCACCAGCAACAAGCAAAGTGTAGCAACATTAAGAGCCAGGGGATTGCGGTTAGGAAGAGAAGGCTGCTTGGGGGCAGATGTGTTCTCTGCTTGAATCTCAGATTCAACTTCCTTTAGGATGTCTGACAATTCTTGATCCGTCAGACCATATACTTCCCTAACAGCCTCTAATTCACTTTGAAATTCAGCCGCCTGCTGTTGTTGTTCCCTATAACTTTCAGCTTTTTTTTGAACCCTTCGTAATAGGTCCCGATATTTTTCTTCCGCCATCTTTTTCTAGGCAGCCGCCTCTTGTTTCTTGTAACGATGTAGGAATTGCAAAAGCTTGATCCTTGTCAGGGCGTTGCTGTCACGAAATTGCAGGTGGACATTTAATTGTTTACCACTTGGAATTGTGGCCAGAACAATTGCCGCCATATTTTCCCGTAAGCTTGCGCCTGAGAGATGGAATAGAAGAATTTCGCCATTTTTCAAGGGATCTTCAAGTTTCTGTGTAATCGCTATTTTCATACCCCCTGCGCTCATGTCAATAATCTTGCCTTTAGTCTTATAATCATCGGCAGATCCATGTACAGAGCGCATCTCTGGTTCGTATTCGCTAGCTTCTACTCTTCTGAAAAGAGCATCCTGATTGAGTTCGAGTCTCTCAGATTCACGTATTGCCATTTTCCGAATGTCGCTACTATGACCCAACCAGACAATTCCTGGAGTCTCTGTTTTTTGTTCTTCAACTCTCAATGCGAACTCATAATCAGCGTCCCCCTGGCGCCGGACACGACATTTGATGATCTTAAACTGCAAAAGATTAGCGGGTCGCCGCTTGATCATGGGAGGGTCAATGCGAACGCCACGTTCGCTAACTTCTTTGATTAAGGAAATGAAAGCTAATTGTCTGCCCTTAGCTGTTACTGAGCATTCCACCCGCATGTTGGAGAGCAGCATTTTCGTATTGATGACTTCACAATCTTTATTGGTGAGATTGAATTGCAACTTAGTCCGCATAGCGTGAATTGCAGCCATTAATTCTGCATCTAAGCTTCCCTCCTCAATCAGTTCATCCACAGCTTCCTCAAAAAGTTTGTTGGTGCGCATCATCGAGAGGATCTCTTCTGCCTCACGTTTATTCCCAAGCCGATGGACCAACTCTACTTCATCCTCTGACATCTTCAGACTTTCGTAAAGAGTATGCAGAGTCATGTCGGTCTGTTCACGTTTGATCCGAATTTGTTCTAGTTCCTCCATCTTAGTACGATAGAAGCGCAGACCAAAGAAGCCACCAACCGCAGCGGAGATCGCAAAGCCAACCCCGACATAAAAGCTAGTTGGGATGACCGCAGGTGTGTCATAGTTCGCTTGCAAGTCTGTTAGTTGGAAATTTCCAGATGCTGATTTTTGACCACATAGCCAAAACCATAACAACGGTGAGATCAGTAAAAGTATTCTTTTTTGGCTGAAAACCCAGATATGGGAGAGTTGCTTCATGTTCTTATTGAGTAAAGTTTAGTAGATTCATTATGAAAATCAGTTAGAAACTGTTGAAATTAATGCACTTCGAGTGCAAATTTAGGTTCAACGGCCACGTTACTCCATGTACCATTCTTCTTCTAGAGTATCCTTGTTAATATTTGCCTTGCTGATAAGCTTGATGTCAGAGGAATGCTGCATTACCAACACATTTTGTTTGCCTTGCTTTTGGGCTAGGATCGGAAGTCTAAACTCATAAATCCCGTCTTTCTGACGCTCAATTTGGCAACTTATTTCAGCCGCGTCCTTGATCTCAACTGGGCTCTCACCCAACTGAGGAGTTTTGATCAGTAGCTTTGATTCGCTTTGGGCAAGCACGATGGAGTCGAATTTGAGCATCCGTTCACCGAGTTGCACATGACATTGGAGAGCCTGACCGATCGGAAGTAATTTTGAATTTGTGAACGGGATGTTAGAGTTGTTCAGACTCACATTCAATAACTTCCGCGTTTGGCTTAGCGCTTTTTGGGCCTCAGCAGAGTTGTTTTCCAATTCAAGATATTCTTCAGAGCGCCTATCAAAGTCAACTAAAGATCTACTAAAATTCATAATTTCGATGGAGTCTTTAGTTCCTAGCACAGTCTCTATCAGCTTACGAAGTTGAAAGGCATTAGGACCAGACCCTATCATCGAATTCAGCTGCCGTTTATCATGATCCAAGCTATACTTTCGGCGCATTTTGACTTCGGATTTGCGCTTAAGCTGAATTTGAACGATCAGAATGATGATTAGCAGGACAATGAATACTCCTGCGCCAATAATCCACTCAAGTGGTACCTCAACCTGCTGTGTTTTTGGAGCAAGATCTGAGATCTCGAAGTTTTGTTGACCAGAAAAAAAGAACCAAAGACTGAACCAACTAACGAGTTTTAGTGCCTGCTTCATGGAAATCTCCGACAATAATTCAGATTGTTACATAAATTTACCGTTAAGAAGTATTCTTGTTTTTGGTGGGAGTTTCAATCCAGTACATCAAGGGCACATCAAGCTGATTAAAAATTTGCTTAGACTTGGGGGTGAACCTCAGATTTTAGTGATTCCTGCCGCTCAATCTCCGTTCAAATCGAGAGAAGATCTGATCCCAGCAGAAACCAGATGGCAACTGTTGGAGATTGCCATGCCAAAAAATCCCCGATTACACTTATTGAATATTGAAGTTAATCGTTCAGGACTAAGTTATTCATATGAAACTTGGCAGCAACTGTGTGAGCAATACGGGCCAGAAAACTGGTTTTGGGTTATTGGCAGTGATACTTTTGCCGAGTTTGATCAATGGTATCGAGCTGATGAATTTGTAATGAAAATTCAGCTAATAATCGTTAAGCGCAAGGTGGAGAGGGTTCGTGATGTCTCGGCTTTTTGGAGCCCACTGACTCGTTTATTTCCAGTAGGGCAAAATTCAATGGATGAAAAAGAGTTTTGGCATGATGGGCAACTAATCGCGTCCTGTCTGGACTTCGACCTTCCTTCGGTTAGTTCCTCGGAGATTCGCAAAGGTAAATCCGAAACCCAATGGATTGTGCCGAGCACCAGAATCGTTCTACAATCTGCATTGGATGACTTAAGAAGTGATCGAGAAAGATGATTTAAGAAAACAGATGCACCACCGCCGTAGAGCTATGGACCCAAGCAAAATTGATGCTGCATCTAGAGGAATATTTAGGCATCTGTTAAATTCTAAGTTGTGGGAAGAAAGCAAAGTAATTCACACATTTTTGCCTCAGAATAACGAACCAAATACTTTTTTCTTGGTCCAAGAAACTCTGCAATCAAAACGGCGGGTGCAAGTGCCGAAAGTTGCTGGGCCTACCCATCTCACACACCACTGGTTGGAGGATATCAAATTACTGAAAAAGAACTCTTGGGGTATCCCAGAGATTCAGGATAGTGCTGCCTCTGAAACTGACCTTGCAGAAATCGATCTGGTACTAGTGCCCGGATTAGCTTTTAGTTGGAAAGGAGCCAGGCTTGGCCAGGGTAGAGGATATTACGACCGGTTCCTGAATCAATTAAATGGGGCGAAAATTCTCGGCGTGGGATTTGATTGGCAACTTTTGGAACATGTCCCCGAAGAGTCGCATGACAGACGACTTGATGGAATAATAACAGAAAGCCAATTATTGTGGCCCCTTGGTGAATAATTTTGTGATGTTTTCATGGATACAGCAAATTCCACGAAGGTGGAGAAGTGCAATTATTGCGCTAATCTTGGGAATCAGTTGGGGAATCGTGATTTGGTTACTGCAGATGACTTAGAGGAAAAAGCTTTGGCAAACTTTCTAGAAAAGGAGGTGCCTGAAGACTTTCAGGGTGCCCGAATAGACCGGTGGCTCGCCGACTGGTCAGAACTGACCTCAAGGGCTGAAGCTCAGAGGTTATTGACTCAAAATCGAGTTCATCTGGATAATCTACCTATATCTTCAGGTTCACGTAAACTACGTGAAGGCCAAAGAGTGCAAGTTTGGCTTCCCCCTCCTACGGCATCCGAACTTGAGCCAGAAGACGGTCACTTGGACATTCTTTTTGAGGATGAGCACCTAATCGTTTTAAACAAACCAGCTGGTCTTGTTGTCCATCCAGCTCCTGGCAATTATACGGGTACGCTCGTTCAAAGACTTTTACATCACTGCAAAGACCTATCCGGAATAGGAGGAGTCCAGCGGCCCGGAATTGTTCACAGGTTGGATAAGGACACCTCAGGTATTCTGGTAGTTGCCAAACATGATCAAGCCCACCAACGGCTAGCCTATCAGTTCAAAAAACATTCAATCCACCGTCTTTATAGCGCACTGGTTTGGGGTAATCTTGTCACTCTTCAAGGGACGATTGAGGCCCCAATCGGGAGGCATCCCCGAGATCGAAAAATGATGGCGATCGTAGAAAATGGCCGTGCTGCTACAACTTACTGGACTCAGATAGCCAATTGGGATGGCCTGACTCACATCTTTTGTGAATTGGAGACTGGTCGAACCCATCAGATACGGGTGCATTTCAGTTCGCAAGGACACTCTCTGGTTGGTGATCCCGTTTATGGGCAATTAGGAAATACAAAGCATATGCCTGATGACGTTATTCTGGCCTTGCAGTCCTTTACTCGGCAAGCACTCCATGCTGCAGAGTTGGGCTTTACACATCCAATCTCACAAGAAATAATGGAATTTTCTGTAGCAGAACCAAAAGATTTTCAAAAACTTTTGAGTTTGCTCCATGAAAAACTGCCACCCTTGACTTGATTCTCCTCAGAAATATGACGGAAGAAAATTACTACCAAGCTAGCGCTTGTTCTGAGATTTTAACTACTAAATTGGAAGGTGAGCACAGGTACGATGTCTGTGTTGTCGGAGGAGGCGTGACGGGCCTTTCCTCTGCGATCCATCTTGCCGAGAAAGGTTTTCAAGTTTGCGTACTTGAAGCACAGAAGATTGGTCACGGAGCATCCGGTAGAAATGGCGGTCAATTCATCTTTGGCTTCGGTTCAGAGATGCCCACAGTGCGTAAATTGGTCGGAGAATCTGAAGCAAAAAAACTCTGGGAACTGTCACTAGAAGCGATCCAGGTGACCCATCAATTGGTGGAAAGACACCATATTGATTGCGATTGGCAGTGGGGGCATGTTCATACGGCTGTCAAAACTCGGCAAGTTCGTGAACTGAGCGACCTCAGAGAAGATTTGATCTGCCATTACAACTACGATTTGGAGTGGTTGGAAGGCAATTCTTTGATGGACCAGGTCGCTTCACCAAGATACCTTGCGGGTGTGAAAGACCAGCAAAGTGGCCACTTTCATCCACTGAAATATACTCTTGGTTTGGCGAAGGCCGCCCAGGAAATGGGAGTCGATCTTTTCGAGGAATCACCTGTACAAAATTGGTTAGAAAAAGCTGAAGTTTCGCTGTCTTTACCAAATGCTTCTCTAAAGGCCAATTACTTGGTTTTGGCTGGGAATGCTTACCTTGGATCATTGGGTAAGAAACTAAGTCAAAGGTTGATGCCAGTTGGCACCTATATGATAGCTACTGAACCACTCGGATCAACTAGAGCAGGGCAACTGCTACCAAAGAATATTGCGGTTGCTGATGTTAATTTTGTTCTCGACTACTTCCGGCTGTCTGCAGATCAGCGATTATTATTTGGTGGGGGAGTTAGCTATTCGACGATCCCTCCTGTGAACGTCAGGAACTACCTTAGAAAGAGAATGTTGAAAGTTTTCCCTTCCTTATTTGATGTTGAATTGGAATATGGTTGGGGGGGGCTGGTAGGAATCACAATGAATCGGATGCCAAATTTTGGCAGGTTGGCTCCAAATGTGTTTTTAGCCCACGGATTTTCGGGCCATGGATTAGCATTGACAGGATTAGCTGGAAAATTGATGGCCGAAGTAATCAGCGGAACTGCTGAGAGATTTGATGTAATGTCACAAATACCCCATCTTCCATTTCCTGGTGGGCCTTTGTTTAGAATGCCTGCTCTTCTTCTGGGAACAACTTGGTATCGTCTACGGGATATTCTCTGATCGAAAGGTGTTTACCTTGCATCATCAACAGCAAGATAAAACCCCATTCAATTCATTAATCTATGAACAATCTAAGTTTAACCAATTATCGCTTTTCTCTGATTATTGGACTCCTAGTTTTTATTTTTAATAGTCCTTTAAAAGCCCAAGTAGGTGTGCCAGTGGCATCCATTCATGAGTTGGATGGTTTGGTCCAAATGACCCCCCAGCAAACAGGCAGGAAGTTAGTTGCACGTTCCGGAAGTTTTTTGGGAGAAGAAGATATCCTAGAGACAGGCAAAGATGGGAGAGTCACGATTCTTTTTCGTAACGGATCAAAAATTCGCCTTTTTGAAGACACCAAGCTCAGTATTCAAAAGGCGCTAGAAGCAAAAATAGTAAATCGGGCTTTCGAGATAGAAATCCAGCTTTATACGGGTAGTCTTCGAGCGAATTTCTTGCCAGGGCAACAGATCGCTTCGATCCAGACACCTCGGGCAAAAATTAAGGTTGACGGTACTGTATTCAGAATGGAAGAGAAGCCCAGGTCCGGTACTACGATCTCGATGACAGAAGGGAGACTATTCGTTAACAATGGTGTTTCTTCTATGGAAATGCTTCCCGGTCAAAGACTCAGCAAAGTGAAATATCTGGATGAACTTTCTACTAAGCTTGAAAACATGAAAACTCAGATCTTCATGAACTTGACACCAGAAGTTGTGGATTTAAGTGAATTCAATACTCAAAAGATGACGCTGACTTTACAACTGGCTGACCTGAAAAGTAGTAAAGTCGTAAGAGCTGCAGGGAAAGTCTACCTTGAAAGTGATTATTACAATTTGCGACTTCCCAGCATGACAACGTTGGATAGTTCTGGTTTTGTGAGGGTGCCGGCTCGAATTAGACCTCCTCGTGTTTCAGATAAGGCCTTTGATGGGCAGATTGTTGTTCGGGCGTTTTTAGATAGTGCCCGACATAACTTGCACGGTGAGGGCAGTTTGGTAGTGAACACTCAAGGCACCCAACCAAAAAGAAAGCTATTGATAGATGCGAGTCAAGGAAATGCGCACTCGATCGAGTAAAGGTGCCTTAGCTATCAAGATGAACTCAGGATTTTGCGTTTTTAAGGTAATCCAAAATCTTTCTCTGAACATGAAAATGGGATTTCAGACTCTCCTCTGCAAGCTTCAATAGCTCATCAAGTTGCTCCCTGCGGAAACGCTTGTGCTCAGCTGTCCCCTGGATCTCAACTAGCTCACCTTCTAAAGTCTGAACCACATTCAAGTCAACATCAGCCTGACTATCTTCATCGTATTTCAGGTCAACTAGAGCAGTTCCTTCCTTTAATCCAACACTAACTGCAGCGAGTTGATGTTGAATAGGCCACAAGTCGATTTTGTTTTCGGTGATCATCCTGTCTAGTGCAATTGCCAAAGCCACGAACCCACCTGTAATCGCTGCTGTTCGAGTTCCTCCATCTGCCTGAATTACGTCACAATCCATCCACAATGTATGATTTCCAAGGGCTGCAAGGTTGACTACTGAACGTAAGGATCGGCCTATAAGACGTTGAATTTCCTGAGTCCGCCCATCAATTTTTCCTCCAGAGTCTCGTTTTTTTCGTCGACCTGTTGAGCCAGGCAGCATCCCATATTCAGCGGTTAGCCAACCATGCTTTGGTGCTTGATCCTTCCGCTGGAGAAAAGGAGGGACCCCCTCTTCAACAGAAGCGGTGCAGATAACTTGGGTTTTGCCAGTTTCAACTAGAACGGAACCATCGGCATTTTCAATGAAACCGGGGTGGATATTGATTGGGCGTGGTTCCCATGTTTTGCGGCCATCTGTTCTGATAAACGTCTTCGGAAGATAGTCTGTCATCGTTTTTGCTCAGTCTGATAGTAGTGTTCGGGCTTTCTGCAACTTTTCAACGAAACTTTGGAATGTCTCACTCCGAAGCAGCTCGTGAATAATTGAATCTTCTTATGCAATTCCAGCAATTTCAGCAAGTATATTCAGGTGGATTGCAGGATCATCTTTGGGGCTGATCACCAGAAAAACAAGATGGACACTTACTTTTTCTGATTCCCAATGAAGTGTAAAAGGGACGATTGCGACTACGCAGAAAGAATTATATGAGTTTTTTGAATAAGCGTTTGGAATAGCTACGTCTCGACTCAATCTGGTTTAAATATTTTTCTCTTGTGATAATAGTCCTCACACAATCTTAGAAACTCCTAGATCAGGTAATTGATCTTTTTCTTTTTCTAACACCGTATCAAATAATTCGTTCAAGGGGTGGCAGAAGCAAAGATGATTTGCTCAGGATAGGTGTAGAAGAAGAGATAGCTGGCTTTTTGTCGGAATATCAAGACTGAATTCATGATCATTTGGAAGTTCGGGTTGTAATCGAATGTGTTTACATAATTGCATGATAAAAGTGATCGTGTCATGTCGCTAATTTGGCAGGCAATTTCTTTAGATTAGCTTTGGCAAGGACAGCATTTTTATTGAGGGGTGTGTACTTAATTGGAGTCAGTTTTGGCAGATTATTCCAAATCGGTTGACTGAGGCCCCCAATAATATGTTCTTGTCTTTCACTATCAGGTTACCAGCGAAAGATATTTTTTTCTCCTAAGCACTACTGCCCAGCTTTCACAAATTCACTGATTCAATTCCCGATTATTTTTTAAGGCCAATACGTTTCCAATGAAAGGGAAAAATTCTGATGGAAGACCGGTTTGATTATGGGTATTGCCAAGCATCAAAAAAAGACTTTCTGACTCAGCCTGTCGAACTGACTCTGTTGGCGTCTATCCATCTACAAGGATGACCAAGTTTCTTTTTAAATAGATTAGGCTACTCGACAGGCAAATAAATGAGCCCCAATGATCAGCCCGCCCTTACGGTCCTCCGATTTAACATGGGAGAGATTTGTGACTCTTCCTACACTTAGGCTGTAAACTGTTACGCTGAATCCAATGATACCAAACGTGAACGTTTGTAAAAAATTTGCTTGGTTCCCCAACCTTGGTTCAAGCCTCAGGGCAAATAAGGAAGCCATAGAGCCCTCAACAATTCCCTCTTGGTGCCGTCAAACCCAGAAAGCAGACCTCTCAGAAATTTTTATCTGTCCCAAAATTTGAAGTGATCAGAGCGAAAGACTGAATCAAAATGACGCTAACTAAAATCAATCAAATCTCGTTATCAAAGATGAAGTTCGCAAAATCACTGAGACTTAGCTGAGCTTACAGTAAAATGAACAAAATAGAGATGGCAGGTATTCTGAGATGATGCGAGTCACCAACAGTGTCCCCCAGATTGCCAAGCAATCACCAGAGTGAAAAGTCCGTTATGAGAGAGAAAGAAGTCTGGGCGGGCTAGAGAGATTGACTGAGTTTTCTACGATCCTCTATTTGAGAATCGCTCCATCAACATTTTGAATGAATGTGACCAGAGCTTGAACTTCTGGTACATCTCCAAAAGCAGATTCAATTTGTTTCAAAGCATCTTCAGTTCGTAGGTCTTGTCGGAAAAGAATTCTGTGAGCTTCAAGAACCTGGTTGATCACTTTGCGTTCAAATCCTTTTCGTCGAAGCCCAACAATGTTGATTCCTTTCACTTCAAAACGGTTACCATAGCCAGTTGTATAGGGTACTATGTGCTTGTCAATTAAAGACCCTGCACCTGTATAAGCATAAGAGCCAATACGAACAAACTGTGTCACCCCATTTTGACCACCAAGAGTAATAAAGTCTTCCATTACGACGTGGCCGCTCAGGCCTGTATAATTAGCCAGAACATTGTGGCTCCCTAAAACACAATCGTGAGCAACATGGACGTAGCCCATGAAGAGGTTATGATCTCCAATAATGGTTTTTCCACCTCCTTGGACAGTACCACGATTGACAGAGACGCACTCCCTGAACTGGTTGTTTGAACCTATCATAAGAGTGGTTGGTTCACTGTCATATTTTAAATCTTGGGGAGCACTGCCAATGTAAGAATAAGGATAAAAGATGTTGTCTGTGCCAACGGATGTCGGGCCTTCCAAGGTAACATGGCTTTTCAAGATGCAGCGATCACCCACAGTGACATCGGGACCAACCACAGAGAATGGACCAATTTCAACATCATTACCAATTTTGGCACGTTCATCCACCAAGGCTGTGGGGTGAATCTGCTGCATATGAGAACTCCTTTGATTCATTTGAAATTGTCTTGAAATATAAATATCACCCTCCTCGAAGACAAACTCTCCACTCACAAATAAAGCTTTCAATATGCTGGATTTGCAGTGATCCAATCAGAAATATACTGAACTTGATTCTGAATGATTTGCGTCATCCGAAAGGAAGTAACGGCACTTACTTCTAAGGGAAATTCCATTGGAGGAGCAAGTAGGCCATGCCATTCAACATCTTGCTGTAAAGTGGTTGCTAGTCGGAATGGAGATAGACGAATTCCGGTACGATGTAGTAATTCAGTTGTGGTTTCAGCGATTGCATGGCCGACCAGTGTCCAATGCGTTATCTCTTGTCCAGGGGCATATTCTTTCAGCAGTCTGCGATGAAGAATGATACCGGGATGATCATTTTGTTGAAGTGTCGGGAGATAGCTTAGGAAGGATAGTCGATTCAGAACCTCAGGATCAAATTGTCTGAGCAACTCACTATTTGCGATGCCAGAACCTACATAGATTGGAATATTCCACTCCTGATGCTGCCAAATAAAAGCGTGAGCTTCCAGTGCATCTCCAAGCACTACAATAGCGTCTGGAACTAGCGCTACCAATGGATCTAATTCTTTTTCCAGGCTGAACAGAGGAACTCGGCTTGGCATGGGTTCAATTTGAATCAACCCTGCACTACCTGTGTCAAAATACTCAAGCAGTGCAGTTGCTTTTTGATCCTCACGAAACCAAACAAGAATACGTTTCCCTGCCAGATTCTCAGCACAGAATCTTCCAAGTGCTAAAGCTTCGGCTTCTAAGGATGGAGAGAAATAAATTCTACCTACATTATTAGCCTCAGGGCGACCAACACCAAAAAGGTCCGGTACCCCAGACAAAGGAAACCAGTTTGGATATGCATTTAAGACAGGCTCTCCAACGGACCCTACTACTGCCAAAATTGGATGTTGAAAAATTGAATTCTTGATAAGTTTTTCTACCTTCAAGCCTTCCATGCGAGTGTCAAGAGTTCTGTAATCAACGCTTCTTCCATGAATGCCGCCTTGGTCATTCAAGTAGCTGAAATAGGCTTCTAGTCCAAGGGAGATGCCACGATATTGGCCCGCTGCAGGCCCACTCAAAACTTGGAGTCCAGCCAGATGAATTTTTCGTTGTGTGACTGGTGAGTTCGATTGGGCAGTTACGGAGCCCAACAAAACAAACAGATAAATAATTGTATACTGAACAGCCGTTTGAAGTTTCATCTTATTCGAGATTTCTTAATGCGAAATACTTATTGTTCACTTCAATTTAATGTAGTTGATTGGCAACTGATTATGCTTGTGACTATATTTTGAAGCAATGGAAATGTGTTGACAGGTTCTAACTGCAATTCTACGATTTTTGGTGCATCAAGCCAATAAGTTTGATTTAAGAATTTTGCTGTTTTGTTTTGCCCTTTACGATGGGTGCGGTTTGTAGTGGTCCATCACGAAAAATTACAATTCAATAAATAAGGTTTGTTAAATGTGGTCAGATATATTCCAGACTGAAAAGCCAGGCTATTATGGCCAATTTGGTGGAATGTTCATTCCTGAGATCCTTAGGGCGACATTTGAGGAGTTGATCGCCGCCTTTGAATCTGCAAAGACTGACCCCAGTTTTTGGATGGAATATGTTCAGACCATGCAGAGCTATTCTTGCCGTCCAACACCAATCACGTACTTGCCAAACTTGAGTAAGAAGAATGGAGGAGCACAAATCTATTGTAAGCGAGAGGATCTGAACCAAACTGGAGCTCATAAAGCTAACAACGTGATGGGCCAGGGGTTACTTGTCAAGCGAATGGGAAAATCAAGAGTCATTGCTGAAACTGGAGCTGGACAACATGGCGTGGCAACCGCAACCATGGCAGCTCGCTTTGGACTTGAATGTAAAATCTATATGGGTGCGCTTGATGTAGAACGTCAGCGGCCGAATGTTTTCTGGATGGAACAGCTAGGTGCTGAAGTTGTGCCTGTTACCGAAGGTTCATCAACCCTTAAAGACGCAATCAATGCGGCAATGCGCGATTGGTCTGCCAGTATGGATGACACCCACTATGCCTTGGGAACGGTCTGTGGACCCCATCCATTTCCAACAATGGTCTCTTACTTTCAATCTTTAATTGGTCAGGAATCCAGAGAACAGATTTTAGAACTTACAGGAAAACTACCTGACCGAATCTACGCCTGTGTCGGAGGTGGTTCAAATGCTTCAGGACTGTTTTTGCCTTTTCTGGAAGACAAAGAAGTTGAGCTAGTAGGTGTCGAAGCAGGTGGCCATGGTATTGAAAGTGGTGCACATGCAGTCAGATTTTCTAGTGGTCACATTGGGGTAGCTCAAGGTTACAAAACCTACTTCCTTCAAAATCCAGAAGGGCAAATGATGCATACCCATTCAATTGCCGCTGGATTGGATTATGTTGGGGTTGGACCGATTTTGAGTCATTTGCACGATGAAGGAAAAGTGCGCTTTAGTTCCGCTACAGACCAGGAAGTGATCGATGCAGTTCGATTACTGATTCGAACAGAAGGACTAATTCCTGCGCTGGAGAGCACTCACGGTTTGGCGGGGTTGTTGCGGGAATCAAGTGAAATGGATGAAGAGGATATTGTTCTATTCAACTTGTCTGGTCGGGGCGACAAAGACATTTTTAATATTGCTGAGGCATTGGATGACCCGAAATGGCGTGAGTTTATCCATCAAAAATCAAATGAATATCGAAGATCAAGCAACTGAGAGATAAATGTCCGGTAAGCTATCTGAATATTTGAGAAATAGACTAAAAGAGAAAAAAATCTTATTGATGACCCATACGGTCGTCGGCTATCCTTCTCTAGAAGACAATTGGCGGATGCTTCAAGAGATGCAGGTGGCCAATGTTGACATGGTAGAATTGCAGATGCCTTTCAGCGAGCCAATCGCAGACGGTCCTTTATTCGTCAAAGCAAATCAAGAAGCTCTGAAAAATGGCATTGATTGGAACGCCTACTTTGATTTTATGGGAAGGGCTCATGAAAAATTTGATTTTCCCCTACTGTTGATTGGCTACTACAACAGTGCATTCGCAATGGGTCACCATAGTTTTTGCTCAAGGCTTGCGGAGCATGGCGCCAGTGGGTACTTACTACCGGACCTGCCTCTCGAAGAAATGGGAGATTTGCAAGATTTGAGCAGAGAGTATCAACTGAACCCGATCATGCTTTGTACACCAACACACAAGGATACCAGGTTGCAGAGCATCTGTACCAACGGGAGTGGATTCCTCTATTGTGTAGCCAGGAAAGGAGTCACTGGTGCTGTAACAAAGATTGATCCTATGATCTTTGAATTCTTGAAACGATGCCGAAAATATTCTGATTTGCCTCTAGCATTGGGTTTTGGATTGAGCACAGGAGAGGATTTAAAACAGCTTCAAGGGCATGCAGACATCGCAGTGATCGGTACAGCTCTTCTGAAAATTTGGGAGGAAAAAGGTTATGAAGCCTATCGAAGTCTTCTTCAAGAATTAGCTGTAGCAACTGCCTAGTTTGATTCAAGCTCCATGTCAACAACGGCATGCTCCGAGCAGATTTCGTGGATTAGGTCCAGAACAGGCACATACTCTGGATGAACGGAAAAAGCACTCAGTTCCTCTCGATTTTCAAATTCTACTGACAGAGCAACATCAAAAGATTTCGGAGTTTCTTTGAAATCCTCTCCTACTGTTAAGCGCTGGATTTCTTCAATTTTTTCTGGTAGCCCAGCAAACGCGTCCACTAGTTGCTTTGATCGTTGTTGGTTTTTCTCTTTTAAGCGAAAAAGAACCAGATGCGTGACCATAATTTTTTCCTATCGGGTTAAATAAAAATGATGTTGTTGAGTTTGCACATCGTATCCATTGCTGCACTGATTGCTATCACAGGTGGAATTGCCTACAGCTTGGGAAAAAATGAAGGCATACGAATGACTAGCCTACATTGTGAGGAACTAGATGAGCCGCAAGATCTGATAGCTCAGGCTGATACAAAACCCTTACATGCCAAGTTCTCGTCATGAGCCCCAAGCTGATAGCAAGCGAGAGCCGCAGCTACGCTGACATTCAGTGATTCCACTTGTTCTGTTCCATCTATTCGCACATCCCAGTCACACTGCTGTTTGACCAACTGGCGAAGACCCTTTCCCTCATTGCCAAATACAAGCAACAATGGACGGTCTCTTTCAAGTTTTCGCAAATCTGTTTTACCATCGCTTGCCAAGCCAATAATCCAGAAGCCGTTTTTCTTTTGATCTGCCAGAAATCTTGCAAGATTAGTTGTTTCAAAGATTGGGAACCATTCAGCTACACCAACAGAGGCTTTGGATACAGCAGGTGTTACACCTGGGCTATGGTCTTTCGTTTTTATGCACCCTGAGCAACCAAAAAATGCAGCTGACCTTAAGATGGCACCAAAATTTTGAGGATCTTTGATTTGATCCAAAACCAAATAAAATGGGTTTAGATTTTGGGGAACTGGTAAATAAGTTGGAGACTCTAAATGTCTAGGGCTGCACTCCAACAGTACTCCTTGATGTATCCCATCTGGACAGTACGTTTCAAAAATTTCTGGAGTAGCTGTTTTGGTAAAGATTCCACGTTCTTTGGCAGTCTGTTGAAGCCCCGGGATCCTCTCTCCATTAGAGTGCTTGACCCACAAAGCAAAGTGTTTGCGGAATGATCTTGAAATAGCAGCTTCAACAGGGTTGATTCCATAGAGCCATTCACGATCTTTCTTCCGAAATTTTGGCTTTCTCTGTAAGCGTTTGTTAGCCATGCAGATGCTTTCGCAGTTCCAATTTTAATTCTGCGTACTGATAAGTTACCGGAAAGGAAGGAAATTCATCTGTGATCTTTTGGGTAGGCCTGAAAAAAATCCCATGATGAGCACTTTGCAGCATTGAGATGTCATTGTACGAATCTCCAGCGGCAAGCACCTGGAAATTGAGGTCTTTCAAAGCATTCACAGCTTGTCGTTTTTGATCTTGTTGGCGGAGCAAGTAATCTGTGATCCTGCCGGATGAATCAATTTTCAAATTATGGCAGAAAATTGTTGGTTGACCGAGCTTATTCAACAACGGGCACACAAATTCTCTAAAGGTGTCTGATAGAATGATTACCTCACATTCTGTTCTGAGCCAGTGAAGGAAATCAATCGCTCCATCAAGAGGATCCATCTGGTCGACCACGGCATAGATATCCTGAATTCTAAGATTTTTTTCATCACAAATATTCAAACGATATCGCATCAACTCATTGTAGTCAGCGATGTCTCGGGTGGTGAATCTTAGTTCCTTAATCCCAGTTCGTTCGGCCAGACCGATCCAAATTTCCGGAATAAGAACTCCCTCAAAGTCGAGGCAAGTAATTTTCATTTGAGGGTTGTCTTGTTGCATGGTTCTTGGGGTATTTTAAAAAAAAAGCTGAAATTGCAGAGGTGCTATGTACAAGGGTTTATGGTGTTTCATCTTAATTTTGCTGGGATTATCTTCTTGTCAGTCTGGGCGTGGTGTAAGGGTTTACGAGAAAATACCTCACTTTGCAGAATGTCGAAAATATACGGACTATCACCAAATAGTCCAGTGTGAGCAAAAATTGATGAGGCCTCTTAATCGAGAAGTGAACCATGTACTCCGACAGTCTGAACGAAGGACCAATAGGCGTTTTGAACAATACAGATGCCAGGATCTCCCAAATGTGTCAGAACCTTCAGGGTGTTCCATCAATCTCCAATCAAATTTGACAGATTAATCAATGAGAGACGGTAAAATCGCAGCAATGCGTCAAGACTACAAGGTCGGAGAACTGCTCGAAAGCAGTGCCCCACCAGAGCCATGGGAATTATTTAGCAGTTGGTTTGAGATTGCTCGGCAAGCTAGGATTCTGGAACCGAATGCAATGATCTTATCTACAGTCTCAGAAGACGGTCAACCAACATCTCGGGTCGTTTTATTAAAAGATTTTAATCACAGAGGGTTGGTTTTTTTTACAAATTACCTCAGCCAAAAAGGTAAACATCTAACAAATAATCCTCGGGCATCGATTCTTTTCTGGTGGGAACCCCTTCAACGTCAAATTCGTATTGAGGGAGAGGTGGGAAAAATTGATGTAGAAGAATCTGACACGTACTTCCAAAGTCGGCCCCATGGAAGCTGCTTGGGTGCTTGGGTCTCTAAACAAAGTCAAACGATTGCTGATCGAACTGTACTGGAAAAAAGACAAATTGAGTTTGAAAAAAAATTTGCAGATGGAAATGTCACTCGCCCAGATTACTGGGGTGGTTATCGATTAATACCTCGCAAATTCGAATTCTGGCAAGGGAGATCGAATCGACTTCACGATCGATTACTTTACAGCATGAAGCAGGATACTTGGACGCTTGTAAGGTTAGCACCCTGAACTGAATGGATTTTAAGCATCTGCAAGAATTTTAGGCAATCAAAAATGAAAATATCAATCAATAGCATATTATATCAGTGCTGTAAGATTGGTATAAAATTTGTCTGAGGTTTTAAGTTTAAATAGAAGCACTTGACTTGCTTTTGGAAGCGGCAGAATGTTTTTTAAAGACAAATTAAAGTTTTATTTGTCTGGCCCCCGTTTCCGATCTTTCCCAAATTTTTGCGGAAATCCCGCGCTTGTACAAAGGAATATTCAATATGACTACGCCCAAAGATGTCCTAGACTTTATCAAAAAAAATGACATTGAATTTGTTGACTTCAAGTTTATTGACTTGCTGGGTACCTGGCAGCACTTGCAAGTTCCGATTGGGGCGGTCAATGAAAGTATGCTGGAAGAAGGGGTGATGTTTGATGGTTCCAGTATTCGTTGTTGGCAGACCATTGATGCCAGCGACATGAAGATGATTCCTGATCTGAGCACAATGAAAGTGGATCCATTCATCGATGCGAATTCACTGACATTGATCTGCGATATCGTTGATCCTGTGACAGGCGAGCGCTACAGCCGAGATCCCAGAAATATTGCACGCAAAGCAGAAGCTTATCTGGTCTCGACGGGAATCGCAGATACGGCTTATTTTGGGCCAGAAGCTGAATTTTTCCTTTTTGATGATGTGCAGTACTCCTACAGCGGTGCAGGAGGGTTTTATTCTATTGATTCAGCAGAGTGTCCATGGAATACAGGTGCGGATGAAATGCCTAATCTCGGATATAAAATTGGGCCAAAATTAGGATATTTTCCAGCAGCTCCGTTCGACTCCAACCAGGATATTCGAAACGAGATGATTATGATGTTGGAAAAGTGCGGTCTAATGGTGGAGCGAGCCCACCACGAGGTTGCGCCAGCGCAGCACGAGATAAATTTCCGTTTCGACACTCTTGTCAGCTGTGCTGACCATTTGCAGTGGTACAAGTACGTAATTAGAAATGTAGCACGACATCATGGTAAAACAGCTACTTTCATGCCCAAGCCCATGTTTGCTGATAATGGTAGTGGTATGCATACTCACCAATCTCTGTGGAAAGATGGGAAGCCTCTATTTGCAGGAGACGAATATGCTGGCTTAAGCGAAACAGCGCTCTACTATATTGGAGGAATTCTTAAACATGCACCTTCACTGGCAGCACTTACCAATCCTCTGACCAACTCCTACAAGCGTCTGGTAAAAGGATTTGAGGCTCCGATCAATCTTGCTTATTCAAACAGAAATCGATCAGCAACGATTCGTATTCCTTTGGCGGATTCCAAAGCAGCAAAACGAATCGAATTCCGCTGCCCAGACCCAGGAGCAAATGGTTACATGGCTTTTGCAGCAATGCTCATGGCTGGTTTGGATGGAATTCAGAACAAAATTCATCCTGGTGATCCAATGGACGTTAATATTTATGATCTTCCCCCAGAAGAACTTCATAAAATTGGCAAAATGCCTGGGTCTTTGCGCGAGTCAATTGAAAACCTTGAGGCCAATCACGACTTTTTACTGAAGGGAGATGTCTTCACAAAAGACGTGATTGACGCATGGGTAGACTATAAGCTCAATGAAGAGGTCACACCGATTGAATCTCGACCACACCCCTACGAATTCAATCTATACTACGCCTATTAGTCTAAATGCTACGAACCAGTGGGCTATTGCAGCTCACTGGTGCATGTTCTCCGCTTCGACTTCTAAGATTCAATCTGATCTTAGACGGTCTCTAGTGTTGAGACAACTCTAAGTGAACATCCGCTTCCTGAATATCAGTCTCGATTTAACCAGCTCCTCCGCCTTGATTGCAATCCGTCTTGCCTCAGAAATGATTAGATTGTCATCCAATTCGACATGAATGCGCACCAGAAGTTTTCGATGAAGATAATGACAAGAAACATGAGTTATTTTCTGAACTTGAGGAACTCGCTTTAGGACGGACAAGATATATTGCTCAATTTCATCCTGAGGCCTCATCAATTGAGTTTCTTCTTCAGGCATTTTTGATGGGGGATCAGGTGCAGGATCTGCGTGCACAAGAACTTCAGTGACAGTTGGTAAAGATTGCGTAATGCGAAGTCGTGCTCTTTCGTCAATTTGATGCGCAGAAGAAGCACTGAGATGCCCACCCACTTCTATATGAAGATCCAACAGTAGATACGATCCCATCCGTATGACCCTGACTTCGTGAAAATCTTGGACTCCCTCATTGTTCATAAGTTGATGGACATGAGACCCTATTTCAGGATATGTAACTGCATCGGTTAGTTCATCTACGCTCTGCTTACCCATGTCCCAGGCAGTTTTCATAATCAGCGCAGATACAACCAATCCCACCAAAGGATCTAAAAAGGTATAGCCCAATTGAGCTCCTCCAATTCCAATAAAAGCGGCCACGGAAGAAAGTGCATCACTCCTATGATGATACGCATTGCGCTGTAGGAGACGGTTCTGCTCTTTTTTTACCAATCCTCATGGTTAACCAGAATAGTATCTCCTTAATAAAGATTGAAATTACGGCAACATAGATTGCGTTCCATCCTGGAGATTGTTCCTGGCCCAAGGATCCGAGCGCATAAATGCCCAATTCCAATGCTGTAACCCCAAGGAGAACAGCAACAAAAAGCGTCCCAATAGTTTCAAATCAGCCATGTCCATGTTGTGGAATAGAATTTTTGTTGGTTATTTAAAAAACTCTATTAGTAAAAAAGAATCTTTTGGTACCGGGTAAGCTGTTTGAAAAGGTGAATTCTTTATCTGCAGCTAAAACTTATAATCTTTAGCAAAGCAAAGTGAACATCTATTTTATAAATTTGTTGAAGACACCGATCAGCGGGTATCCGGGAAATGGGCATTGAATTTTTTAAGTTTCCATGAATTTTTGAAAAAAAAGATAGCTTCCCCCTATTTTGCAATAGACAATTGAATTACAATATGTTCGAAGTCTGTTAGAAAAGATTTGAAAGGTTTCGCATGATGCCAGGTGGCAAAATTCTGTTAATGTGCTTTAACGGCCTGCTGGTACTGACAGGTGCTTACCAAGCGGGGGGGTTAGCAGCTAGTGTCTTGGAGCAAAGAATAATTAAACAGGAGGCCTCCCCCATGATATTGCTACCAGTTGCTTCTGAAACAAAAACAAAACCACAGAAAAGTGCAGATTACGCAGAATTTTCAGCAATTCTTGAGAGAAATATCTTCAAAGCGGAACGCCGACCACCACCACCACCAAAAACGAAAAAAGTTGTGGTGAAGGAAAACTTACCTGAAAAAGTTGGGCCGAAAGTGCCTGTGTTCACCCAATTGAAATTAGTGTTAACGGGTACAATGATTTATGATCACAACGCATTTGCATTTGTCGCTGCAGCAAATCAGCCCGACTCCTACAAGATATATCAGATTGGTGATTGCTTTGAACATGATAGCGTGAAGGAATCCAACGATATTCCTTGTCCACCGAACAAAGTGAAAGTCTTTGAGATTAGGGACAGAGAAATCGTCATTATTTACCAAGGGCGAGAAGAAATTTTAAGCATGGACCAGCAGACAGAAGCAGTTCAGGCAGCTGTTGCAGCAGCGCCCAAGCCAAAACCTTCACCACCCAAACCCCAGCCTAAACAAAGAGTTAAACCCGTACAAAATCAACAAAAAGCCGTGCTGAAGCCGATAGTCCCCAAAGATCAAGGCCCCTTGATTATTAAGCCGGCTTCTGAAGAAAACAACGAAACGCCGGCAGATGACCAGAGGATTTTCAGATTTGAAAGAGCCTATGTTGACGAGCAGTTAGCGAATTTCAGTCAGCTACTTAATGATGCTCGGGTCGTCCCTACTGAAAAAGATGGTACACCTCTTTTCATGTTTAAGTTCATCCGAAAAGGTAGTATCTACGAAAAACTCGGTTTAAAAAATGAGGATATCATCTTGGCTATCAATGGCTTTACTGTGGACAGCGTGCCCAAGGCTCTAAAGCTCTTTGAAACTCTTCAATCGGAGAGAGAGATTACTTTGAAAATTGAGCGTGGAGGACAAGCAACAGACTTTCAATACTATATCGATTGACTGTTTCTGCTTGAATTCTCAGGATTTTCTGTTCAAATAGATTATCTTAAGCACCCTTTGTTAAAGGAGATAAATGGGACTCTTTGATATGTTTAAATCAGATGCAGGAACGGAGATGACACCTCATTTTGCGTTTGTTACTGCGCTGATTTATATGATTGCAGCCGATGGAGAAATTCAGAATGAAGAAATTGGTCAGTTGTTGTCAGTATTAGGTGGTGAGAAAAGTTCCGATGGAGTAATTGGAGTTGGAGCCCAGAATGAGAAGCTCCTTCGCAATGCTCAGAAATACGTACAATCAAAATCTCCTGATCAATTTTTGGAGGAGGCCGCACCACTACTGACAGATGCTCAAAAGATGTGCATTTTGACAAATCTCTGTGATTCTCTACTGTCAGACGGAAATGCAGACCCAACAGAACAGCAATTGTTCTATAAATTTATGCAGGGATTTGGAGTCGCTGAAGAGCGCTTTCAACCTTACTTCGAAGTGATAGTACTGAAAAATGATAGGACAGTCTTCACAAACGATAGCCATCCCAAGAATCAGCCAGGCTACGAAGTCAAACTGCCCACCTGATTTTAGAAGGCCTTATCAAATTTAAAGATGAGGCCTTGACCCGCTGAACCATTGCATGCCATACAGCCACATCCCTAACGTTTTTACACTTGGTCCACATGGAACTTTCAGTGACCAAGCAGCTAGACATGTTTGCTCAAATTTCCAGGCCATTCACTTAACCAAGAACTTTAATGAGGCGATTGTCCGTCTAGCTGAAACGCCTTATTCTGTAGCTGTCGTTCCAATCGAAAACTCTGTTGCTGGCACAGTCACACAGATTCAAGACGCATTGGTGACTGAGGAACTTATTATTTTAGATGAATTCCCCATGCGCATCCGCTATGCGCTATTAGCTAACGCTCCCCTCCATCAAGTGACTCAGTTCTTTGCCCATGAGCAGGCCTATGGCCAGACGCTGCAGTATACCACAAGGCATCTTTCTAGTGCGGACCACATTTACACTCGAAGCAATACTCACTCGGCGGCACAGTTTTTTTCAACTAGAGAACAACAGATTCCTCAGGCAGCGATTGTACCTATTAATCTGGTTGAAGAATATCAAGATTTTGTAGTTGCCAAAAACATCCAAGATTATGCTAACAATACCACACGCTTTGTCGTTGTTCGCAAGCGAGAAGATAAAGAACAATTGGATTTTAGGAAGCGGAAAACTTCTCTTTTCATAGAATTTGAAACTGACCGAGCGGGATTGCTTTATGAGATGTTGAGCATTTTCAACGCTTATCGAATAAATCTTTGTCGCCTAGAATCGCGTCCTTCCAAAAGAGTTCCTTGGTCTTATGTGTTTTTTGTCGACTTATACAATAATCAGGAATCACAACGGTGTTTGGATGACTTGGAGCAAGCTGGATTTCGAGCCAAAATTTTGGGCTGTTACAACTCACTACCAATAATCTAATTCCCAGATCATCTGTATTTTAAATCAGCTCTCAGGAATCTCTTTTTTTAAATTGATCGCCATTAGGAAGAAAGAGAACCCGAAGTAACCTCGGCTTTCATGAGGTTTGATTCAGTATCCGACCTGGTAATTTCAGGTTTATCAGAGGGGAATTTTGATATCATATTTGAATGAGGTTTTAGTGTGGTATCTAATGCTTCAGGAAGGATCATCCAAAATGATCAGGTTGTCCCGGTTCATTATCTGATCGCTAGGCTGCTGGACAAAATCCTCTGGACAGAAATAACTCGTACCCTTTATTTTTGTCACGATTGCATTGGACTCAGAGGAGTTTATAGAAATGTGAGTTGCCCCCATTCCAGCTGCTGTGTTGAGAAGTTGATTCATGGCTTCCCGATACCCGTTTCTTGAGCTGGTGAGGACAGTTGAGTTCAATGCGCCGCGGGGAACACATAGAGGATATTTCTTAGGATCGTTCATAAAGCCAATTTCCCTACCTGGCTCTGTCAAAACCACTGGAGACTGAGTACAACTAAACATTATTCCAATCAAGAGAATTAATAATAGTTCTCGCACGTAAATCCCCATTATTGAAATACCTCAATCATTTTGCCTCCTGTTGATGAAGCAACTTTAGCCAACCAATCCATCTGCCAGCCAGTTCTATGAAGTTCCAACCATTCGTCAACAATTACCACAGGATGCTTCAAATCGGGCATATCATCACAACGACAGCTAATTTGCATTTCGTAAGTGCCAGGTAACTGCGTTATTAACTCCAATGCAGCAAGTTCTTTGTGAACTTTTAGAATTTGCTCCTCCATAGCTTGACCTGTTTCCAAGTCAACCAACCTCAGCACAACATTGGGCGATGAAGTAGGTAAATGCAAATTTCCGGCAATTCGTTCACTCACATGGTACGGTCGGGTTCTGCGAAAATCTGAAAAAACTCGTTGTTGTTCGAAAAACGGCTGATAAAGCAGTGTCTGCCAAAACATCAAGTGCTGGAAACGAGTTGCCTGGTCCTTCTCTACTCTGAGATGCCAACGCCAAGAGTGAGGATCTGTTACCCAGTCGATCCTTCCTAGTCCGAATGAAGTCCTCATGAGCACTCGGATCCCTGAACTGTCTCTTGAACCGCCCCAACTGAAAGTGGCTTGACGTTGAGAATGTTCGGGAGGCAATAAATCAATCTCTTCATAATTCCAATTTTGCTCGTGTCGCAGAAGCCAGTCCCAACTTAGCGCCTTTCTTGAATTCATGAAGAGTTCAGCATACCCTTGCTCACCCTCTGTCTGATCACCGCCAACCACAATGATACGTTTGCCCTGGGAGAGAAATTTTTGGAAACTGCGCTGGAATCCTATATTCCTCAGATATTTCTTAATGGTGAAATTATGGAATACGACCACATCAAATTTAAATAACTCCACCATGAACAATTCCTCAACAGGAAACTGAATTAAGGCCAATTCGTTCTCAGGGATATTGTTGGCATCCTCAAAGGGATCCCTCAAAATGAAGAACGAAATCAAATCAATTTCAGGGCTATCTCCTAAAAGAGATCGTAAATAACGAACATCCCAACTTGTTCTGCCAGCAATGTGTAGGACCTTCAATCGATTTGCACGAACTGGAACAGAAAGATAGGCCAGATTGTTTTGTAAATTTGTTTCACTATCTAGAGGTGCTAGCCGAAGCTGTAAGAGCTGGTCTCCCATCTTATTAGGAGTCCAGTTGAGGTTGAGTTTTATTTCTTGCAGCGTCCCGTCCCACTTGATGGTTTTCTTATCCAACAACGCTTTCCCATCTGTTAGCACAACCTCGGATGACCCTGCTTGCAAACTCTTGGAAGTGCGAATAGTTATGGGTAAATCAAGGCTTTCGTTGACAAAAGCTACTTGAATGTTAGCCTCTGTCCTCAATTCCAAATCAACTGGTTGGGGTGTCTGCCAAACGAGAGTATTCAATTTAATTTCATAACTTGCCAGACCCTCACCCAGTTCTCTCAAAGAAAGATCAGACTCATTCTCCTGTCCATCAGTTAACAAGATTAAGTCACTTCCCTTAGGAAGATTTGTTTGCCTCAAAAATAAATTTAGATTGTCTGTCAAACTTGAAGTTGCTGACCAAATGACTGACGAATCTTTGTTTTGAGGATCAAACCAATTTAGATACTTCAATTCCCTTTTTGGAAATTCTGCTTCGATTTTTTCTTGAATTTCAACAGGGATGAATAATGCGGGATTTTTAATTGGCTCAGCCGAATATTGGAGCAACTGACGAAAACTTTTGCTGGTGTCAACGAGTACCCAAAGAGGGAGGCGATATTCCTCTTCAGAGTTGACCATCATCTTGAGGTTCCAAATTAACAAAGCTAATAAGGCGAGACGACTTGCAATTCCGTAGTGTCTAAAAGCTTGCTTACGTTTTTGCAGGATCAATCCAACGATTGATACCAAAATAAAGGCAAGAATCCAGAGAAACCAGAAAGAGGTGATTCCCATAAAGGAATATTAGAAGGAGTGGACCAAATGGTTGTGATCAATTGTTTTAGGATCTGATCACAACCTGACAGGAATTCCGGAGGTCTGCAAGAATTGTTTCACCTCGGACACAGTGTAAGTGCCATAATGAAAGACTGAAGCTGCCAAGACTGCGTCCACTTTGCCTACTTTGATCGCATCTCGAAAGTGTTCTAGTGTCCCTCCTCCTCCAGAGGCAATCACGGGTATAGACAGCATGTTGCTAATCTTAGAGTTGAGGAGGTTGTCAAAGCCATTTTTGTGGCCATCAGCATCCATGCTCGTCAATAGAATTTCTCCTGCACCGCGATCGGCAGCTTCCCGAGCCCATTCCAGGGCGTTTTGCCCTGTAGAGCGAGTTCCACCGTGACTGAACACCTCCCAATGATCTCCTGTTCTTTTGGCATCAATCGCAACGACCATGCACTGAGATCCAAAGCGTTTCGCTCCTTCTGTGATCAAATCAGGATTTTTCAATGCAGAAGAATTGACAGAGATTTTGTCTGCACCAGCAGTAACTAGATCAGCAATGTGATTCAGTGAAGATATTCCGCCTCCGATTGTGAATGGGATAAACAATTCTCTGGCTAGTTTTGTTGCAAGCTCAATGGTTGTCCCACGATTTTCCAATGAGGCCGCGATGTCTAAGAACACTAGTTCATCTGCGGATTGTTCATTGTAGCTTTGGGCCAACTGAATTGGGTTTCCAGCATCGCGCAAGCCCAAAAAACTAGTCCCCTTGACAACACGGCCAGCTTTGATGTCGAGACAAGGAATGATGCGCTTTGCTAGCATGAAGTTACTCCTTGGAAATCAATTAGAAGCTTCCGAGTAGGCCTGTAACATTGCAACTTGCGAGTTGTAGGATTCTTCGGCTCGTTCCTCAGGTCGAATTCTTTCATAGGTTCCGTCTGAGAGTAATTCAAAAGACAATTGGTTATCTTTTAGTTGTGATTGGAGGACTTTTTCCATCAGCACTTTTAGAAGCTGAGCTTCCAAAATAGGGGTTAGTACTTCAACCCGACGGTCAAGATTCCTTTCCATGATGTCAGCACTTCCAATGTACATTTCCTCTGAGCCACCATTTTGGAAATAAAACAGTCTCGAGTGTTCCAGGAAGCGCCCAATAATTGAACGAACTCTAATGTTCTCACTAATGTTGGGGAGTCCTGGTCTTAGACAACAGATGCCACGAATAATCAGATCAATTTTTACACCTGCTTGAGACGCTCGATAAAGTGCTTGAATTACCGAAGGATGCGTAACTGCGTTTGCTTTGATAATTATCCGGCCTGCTTTACCAGATCTAGCAATCTCTGCCTCCCGATCAATCATTTCTTCTAGCTTCCGTCTCAAGGAGCGTGGCGCTACGAGGAGGTGGTCGTAATCATGTTTGCCGGAGTAGCCTGTTAAGTAATTAAAAACATCGGTTACATCTCGGCCAATCTGTTCACTAGCTGTAAAGATGCCAAGATCAGTATATATTTTTGAAGAGCCCGGATTGTAGTTTCCAGTCCCAATGTGCATGTATCTTCGGATGCCATCTCCTTCTTTTCGAATCACCATACATAGCTTGCAGTGGGTCTTGAGCTTCAACATGCCGTAAACTACGTGGGCCCCCACTGACTCAAGGCGTCTCGCCCAGACAATGTTGTTTTTCTCATCAAAGCGTGCTTTAAGTTCCACTAGTACAGCAACTTGTTTCCCATCCTCTGCAGCCTCAATAAGCTTTTGAACAATCTGGGAATCAGATCCCACGCGATAAAGGGTCATCTTGATCCCAATAACATGAGGATCCTTGACTGCTGCAGAAATAAATTCTTCAACGGAATCGAACGACTCAAAAGGATGATGAATCAGGTAATCCTGGAGTCGAATCCTATCAAAAATAGTATCTCGTTGTTCTCTTGTGAACAAAACAGAGGGCTTGAAGGGAGCATCTTTTAACTGAGGTAATGGTAACTTTAGCAAAGAGAACCATTCTCCAAAGTTCATCCTGGTATGAGTTCTTGTGACAATGCCTCGTCCCCATTCAATTTCAAAATTTTCCATTAACACCTGGAGAAGTTCCTCAGGCATTTGTTCTTCTACCTGGAGTAAAGAAACATTGCCATAACGCAGTTGTTTCAGACTACGATCAACGTTCTCTAGTAGATCCCCAGCCTCGTCTTCTTGAATAACAAGGTCAGTATCCCGGATGACGCGAAAAACATAAACATCCAGCACATTATTGTCAGGAAATAGCTCCTTTAGATTGTCTTTAATAACATCCTCCAGGTAGACAAAGCCGTATCGGCTACCGGCCAATTCTTCCGGAACTGGTATGAATCGTGGCAAAATATCTGGAATTTTAATCCGAGCGAAGTTCTTTTCATGCGGGCCATATTGAACCACTACCGCTAGATTTAAACTCATGCTGGAGATGAACGGGAAGGGATGTCCAGGATCGAAAGCGAGGGGTGTCAGAACAGGGTGGACTCCTTGCTGATAGTAGTTTGAAAGATATTCTCTCAATTCTCGAGTATACTGGTCTGGTTCGATGAATCGTACCGAATGTTGCTCCAATTGAGGTCGGAGTTGTTCGGTCCAACATTGTTGTTGGTCTTGTTTCATCTGCTGGACCCTAGATCGAATCGCACCGAGCTGCTCTTCTACACTCATTCCATCAGGTGCAATGTTGTCGCTTCCTGAGCGCATCTGTTTAAGAAGTGCAGCCACACGAACCATGAAAAACTCATCCATGTTTGTTTGCACGATCGCTAGAAATTTAATGCGCTCCAGGAGTGGATGATTTTCATCTTTTGCTTGTTCCAATACTCTCTGGTTGAACTCGAGCCAACTCAACTCTCTGTTGAAGTATAATCGGCTATCATTCAGATCCTCAGAAGAAAGGATCTCTTCCTCAATCATCACATTCTCTGGGTCTTTTTTACTTTTGGACATGTGAGCTTTTTAGCTGGGCTTGTAAGCTGGTTAGAAAGTGGCCGATACAATTCATTTATAAAATATGAGTTGTCAAATCCATGATATTCTATGATTTTTCTCAAAATTTGACTCATTTTTTCGGCTTGTAAATTGCAAGGTAAATTATCTTTTCCATCATTTATTGTGAGAACTTTATGGGGCACGAAAATACGATACCTTCTGGAGATACCTTCTTTGATCCAGAAATCATGGAGGGAATGCTTCGGGAAACTTTCGGCCTTGAATCTGAAACAGTTGATTCCCCCTTGTCAGGGGAGACTGATATTTGTCAAAAACTTGATGCTGTGCTTGAAAGATCTTTATTACCCATTGCAGACCGACTTTCTGCTTATCTTCGTTTGATTTTAATGCAGGTCCTACCCAGACAATTACAGATAGAATTCAAGCACCAATTTCAAATAACTTATCAAGATTTGACCCAGCTATTTCCCCGACGATCATACTTTTCAATGATCTGGGTACAACCTCACAACACAGTTTGGTTTATGCACCTTAATCGATCACTGGCTGAAGGCTTGGCGGGTAGAAAGTACAACCTCGAATTTGGCTCATCTGGCAAGCGCTGGCATGAGGTAACCGATGCAGATTCTGGAATTTACCTTGAGATCGGTGAGATCTTACGACGTTGCTTCCATGGAATCCCAAGATCATGGAGCCAAAAAGGCAATTTAGAAATCGACAGATTCAAACATATGCTTCAGCCAGGACATCTAGACGAAGTAGAGCCAGAAGATCTTTATGTAGTTCAGGAATTCCAGATCAATCATCCTGAACTTTGCGGATGTCTCCATTTAGGTATCCCGTACGTTGTCATTATGAGTCTCCTGCGGGATGAACTAGCTGCTTGAACCTCCATTATCTATCTTCAGTACCGCCATGAAAGCTTCTTGAGGGACTTCAACAGCGCCTAGCCGCTTCATTCGCTTTTTTCCTTCCTTCTGCTTTTCCAAAAGCTTCCTTTTTCTTGTAATATCACCTCCGTAGCACTTTGCAGTCACATCTTTGCGTAGAGCACCAAGGGTTTCCCTGGCAATGATCTTTGAGCCGATTGCCGCTTGAATCGCAATTTCGTACATCTGTCTTGGCAGTAACTTCTTAAACTGCTTACAAAGCTCTCTTCCCCGATAATAGGCCTGTTCTTTGGGGACTATCAATGACAAAGCATCAACAACATCACCATTTAAGAGAATATCCAGCTTTGAAAGATCACCCAATCTATAGTCGATCAACTCGTAGTCGAAAGAAGCATAGCCACGTGAAACAGATTTTAATCGGTCATAGAAATCAAGAACAATTTCGTTCAGCGGGAACTCATATTCGAGCATGACCCGGTTTGCTGAAGGGTACTCCATGTTAGTTTGAATCCCACGTCGTTCCTGAGCTAACTTGATAATGTTACCAACATATTCCTGCGGGGTGAAAATTCTGCTAAGGATGTAAGGTTCTTCGATGTGGTTGAGCTCAGAAGCTGATGGAAGTTGAGAGGGATTATCAACTTTTAGTAGTCCCCCATCCTTCAAGTGAACATCATAGACAACACTTGGTGCAGTCGTGATGAGGTCAATTTTGAATTCTCTCTCTAGTCGTTCCTGGGCGATTTCCATATGAAGAAGGCCCAAGAATCCGCATCGGAAACCAAACCCTAAGGCTGCAGAGGTTTCTGGTTCATAAGTCAATGAAGAATCATTCAAGGCCAGTTTCCGTAGCGCTTCACGCAGGTTTTCGTAGTCTTCACTACTTACTGGATAAATACCACTGAAGACCATTGGCTTGGCCTCAGCATATCCTGAAAGGGAGGTTGTGGCGGGGTTGTCCGCATGAGTAACCGTGTCGCCAATTTTGGTGTGACCAATGGTTTTAATTGAAGCACAGGCAAATCCAACTTCACCTGTACTGAGTTCGGATCGTTCTTTTCTGAAAGGGGTGAAGACACCAAGTTGTGTCACTTCATACTCAAAACCAGTCGCCATGAACTGGATGACTTCACCAACTTTAATTGTTCCATCAACAACTCGAATCAGGATCACAATTCCCAGATAGGGGTCAAACCAAGAGTCAAAGATTAGTCCTCGCAGTGGGATATCTGGCTTTCCAGTTGGTGGTGGAACTTTCTGAACTATCTGCTCTAAAAGTTCTTGGATCCCGATGTTGTTTTTGGCGCTTACTCTCGCTGAGTCTTGAGCGTCAAGCCCAATAATTTCTTCAATTTCAGCAATAACACGGTGTGGTTCAGCTGTGGGTAGATCAATTTTGTTGAGGACGGGAATAATTTCCAAATCGTTATCCAGCGCCATGTATACATTTGCCAGCGTCTGCGCCTCCACTCCTTGAGCTGCATCCACTACAAGCAAAGCTCCTTCACAAGCAGCTAGAGATCTTGAAACCTCATACGTGAAGTCCACATGGCCTGGCGTATCAATCAAATTCAGGGTGTATTCTTGGCCGTCAGCTGATTTGTAATTTAGACGGACGGTTTGCGACTTTACCGTGATCCCACGCTCACGCTCAATGTCCATGTTATCGAGGAGTTGTTCTTGTGCCTCACGGTCGGTAACCGCGTGCGTAGTCTTCATCAAGCAGTCTGCAAGGGTAGACTTGCCATGGTCAATGTGTGCTATGATTGAGAAATTTCGGATGAAACTTGGATCAGTCGATTCGTTTTTCATTTAGGCTTAGGGACGTTCAAGAACGTTTGAACAGGTTAATAAGTTGATTTTGGAGTTAAAAAAGACACATATTTTTAGCAAATCTCTAAAGATTCTACCAGCCGATTCTCAGTGCCTTTGAATTGCCTTTTTAATTGCTTCTATTTTAGAATTTTAGAGTTAAATTAAACAAATTTGTATTTAGAGACCCATGCAGCCTGAAAAAAATCTCAACTTTCTTTTCAGAATTTTTCTGTATTCATTTTATTGCTTTTTAAAAGTGATTTTTAGCCGCCGTGCGGGCAACTACATCCATGCGGCTCTTGTAGAGGTTAGCAGAGTCAACGCACTTGAAAAAAACCAACGAAGATTGGAAAAGGAAAATAAAAAACGACTCAAACAAGGTTTACCTCCGTTAGCTGTTACAAAGAATTCAGAAGAAGTAGAATTAACTGAGCCAGAGGAAGCACATGAAAAAGTGGAGGAAAAAATCGTTGAAGAATCAAAACCGATAGAGGCTTTACAATTAAAAGGGCCAGAGGCAATCTCGATAAAGGACGAAAAAAATATTGATGGAGTTTTTCTCTTGTCGCTCTTTCAGAAGCAAGGTCGTTTGGTAGACTTTTTACAGCAAGACATCACTACTTTCTCAAATGCTGAGATAGGTGAGGCAGCGAGAGTGGTCCATGATGGATGCGCCAAAATATTGGTCGACTACTTCACAATGGAAGCAATCCGTACCGAGGAGGAAGGGGTATTGGTCAACGTTGAGGCTGACTACAATCTATCTGAAATTACGCTTACAGGAAATTTGCGTGGGTCTGCTCCATATCGTGGAGAATTGTTACATCATGGCTGGAAAATCTCTGATCAACATCCCCCAGAACAGCTGGATCCAAAAGCCAGATTTATTGTTCAGCCAGCAGAAATCGAGGTGCGCTAACTACTAAAAAGTAGCATTCCGATTATGCGAATGCTAAAACTTTTTAGTGATAATAAGAAGAGTGCTACGACTACAAAATAGACTTTAACTCTCCTGAGCATCTGAAGGAACAGTTCCTGGATAACAAATCTAAAGCACTCACTCAAAATTCTGAACATGAAAAAGTTTGCCGCAACCTTTCAATCTTGTTGATGTTAGGGGGGATAGCCATTGCTGGAGGTTGTGATAATCACAACAAATCCTACGATATGGTGAAAAACGGTGTCGAAGCACCTCAAGTAGCCTTCGTCCTATCTGTGGATGGCAACCATTTAATGAAGCGTAATATCAATTTTGAACAAACCGTCCATATTGTTCAATGTGAAATGGGGGGAATCTTGGCTCAAGATATCAATTTCGATGAATTGGCTAAGCAATTCCCAGAGATCTACAATCAAATAAGAAGTTATCTGATTAGCTCTTAGACCAGAGGTTTGATCAATCAATCTCCGGTTTCCTTCTGCCCTCACTTAACTCCTGCCTCTTAATGGCATTCATGCCTGAAGGCCCAAAAAATAACTCTGCTGATTTTGAAGAGATTAACGCTCGACTGCGTGAATTTCCAGTTCAGTTCCGTACAGAAATTCATCGAGTAATTGTTGGTCAAGAAGAAGTTTTAGACCAACTGCTAATTGCGCTCTTGTGCAATGGACATGTGCTGCTGACAGGAGTGCCTGGGTTGGCTAAAACTCTATTGATCAAGACTCTAGCGAACCTATTTCGACTAGATTTTAATCGAATTCAATGCACTCCTGATCTGATGCCATCAGACATTAGTGGTGTCGAAATCCTTGATGATAATGAACAAGAACGAAGGTTTCGCTTCATTGAGGGACCTGTCTTCACCAATCTCTTGTTGGCGGATGAAATCAATCGAACTTCTCCACGAACACAGGCTGCTCTCCTCCAAGCCATGCAGGAAAAGCAAGTTACTGTTGCAGGTAAGACGTACCAACTCACTCATCCTTTCATTGTTTTCGCAACCCAAAATCCAATTGACTCCGAGGGAACATATCCGCTTCCAGAGGCCCAACTTGACCGCTTTTTGTTCAATGTCGAGGTGGAGTATCCAAGCGCAAAGGAAGAAGCAGAGATAGCAGTCCAATCACAATCGCAGTTCCAAGAAGTAGACGCTTTCTTTGATGGAAGCGATTTGATGAAAATTCAGCATCTTGTAGATGAAGTCCCGATAGCTCCTCATGTCATTGATTGGATCGTACAGCTTGTCCGAGCCACAAGGCCCAAAGACAGTTCGGTTGAACCCATCAGAAAATATGTTGAATGGGGTGCGGGAGTCCGAGCTTCACAAAATCTGGTTCGAGCTGCTAAGGCCCATGCCTTACTACAGGGAGATCCCGTGGTTGGAAAAAAGAATGTTTGTTATGTTGCTCCTTCGGTGCTTCGTCATCGTATCATAGTTAATTTTATTGGGGAGTCCGAGCAATGGACTCCCATTCGTCTAATTGAACTGTTACTCGAAAATCATACTTAGTAAATCTTCATGGACGGCAAATCTTCCACTCCGAATCTCAAACTGCTACACCATCTTCAGACTGAGTTTGATCACCAACCCCATCAAATTCGAAACACACTGAATCTCCTACTGGCTGATAACACTATTCCGTTTGTTGCACGCTACAGAAAAGAGCAGACAGGGAATTTGGATGAAGTTCAAATTGCTAACTTGCTCGATCGATACGAGTATCTCAAAGAACTCGAAGATCGAAGAGAAACGATCCTCAATAGAATTAGGGAGCAGGAAAAGCTAACTGAGGAGCTGGAAAAAAAGATTGATGAAGTTAAGACAAAACAGGAGTTGGAGGATCTTTACATACCTTATAAACCAAAGCGTCGGACTCGCGCAATGATTGCCCGTGAAAAAGGCTTGGAACCTCTTGCTCAATTAGTTTTGGTAGAGCAAGGAGATAGGAATCAGATAAATGCTTGGCTGGATGAGTTCCAAGCAGGATTATCTTTACCCCTGCCAACTGATGAAATTTGGCGGGGAGTTCGGGATATTTGTGCTGAAAAAGTGGCTGAAGATGCTCAGACACGAGCACGCATTCGTCAATTGACTTTTCAGCAAGGTAAATTTGTCTCAGAGGTCAAACCAGAGTTTCAGGATACTACTTCGAAATTTGAAATGTACTATGAGTTCAGTGAAAATATCAGCAAGATCCAACCCCATCGATACTTGGCGATCAGACGTGGAGAAAAGGAAGAAATCCTACAGGTGAGGATTCAGATTCATGAAGGACTAACAAAATCTATTCTTCGAGAAATCTGGGTGGCCAAAGCAAATGTAGATTTTCAACAAGAGCTTCACGTAGCGCTTTCAGATTCATATGATCGCTTGCTAGCACCTTCAATTGAGACAGAAATCCGGCAAGAATTGAAGCAGCAAGCAGATAAAAGTTCTATTGGATTGTTTTCCAAGAACCTTCGTCAGTTACTAATGCAACCCCCTGGGGGGGCAAGAGTTGTAATTGGTCTGGATCCAGGCTTTCGAACTGGAACAAAGTGGGTGGTTATAGACCACACAGGACGCTTGCATGAGAACGGAGTCATCTATCCAGTAGAACCACAACGGCAAGTAGAGGCATCAAGACGAACACTGCTGGGCTTGATTGAACGATACCAAGCTGAAATTGTTGCGGTTGGGAATGGAACAGGTTCGAGAGAAGTGTCCCAGTTTTTAAGAGGATTTATCAAAGACTTACAGTTGAAAGTCAGACATTTGGTTGTGAATGAATCAGGGGCTTCTGTTTACTCAGCATCAGAAATCGCTCGTCAGGAATTTCCCAATCTGGATTTAACTGTCAGAGGCGCGGTTTCGATAGCTAGGCGTTATCAAGATCCGTTAGCGGAGTTGGTCAAGATAGATCCAAAATCTATTGGGGTTGGACAGTACCAACATGATGTCAATCAAAAGGAGTTAAAGCAGTCTCTGGATCGAACTGTAGAGTCTTGCGTGAACCAGGTAGGGGTGGAACTGAATCAGGCATCAGCAGCTCTTCTCAGCTATGTCTCAGGGGTCACGAAGTCTCTGGCTGCGCGGATTGTTTCGCACCGAGATGAAAACGGCCCGTTCAGGTCACGTCAGGAATTGATGCAGGTGACTGGCTTTGGAAAAAAAGCTTTTGAGCAAGCAGCTGGTTTTTTAAGAATTCGAAATGCCGAACACCCTTTGGACCAGTCAGCAGTCCATCCTGAGCGCTACAGCATTGTTGAGCAGATGGCAGCCAGTCAAGATCTCTTGGTTGCGGATCTAATTGGTAACCAGGACGCCCTTCAAAAGATCCAGTTTAAAGAGTTCGTATCTGAAGAAATAGGCAGTTACACACTGAGTGACATTTTTGATGAATTGAAAAAACCTGGACGAGACCCTCGAGATGAACATCAAGAAGTGAGATTTAATGAAGCTGTCCAAGACATGAAAGATCTCCAGGTTGGGATGCATCTCCAAGGAGTGGTCACAAACATCACGCACTTCGGAGCATTTGTAGATATTGGTGTGCATCAGGATGGATTGGTTCATATCTCACAGATGTCTGCACAATTTACACACGATCCTCTTGAAGCTTGTGCTGTGGGGCAACATGTTGAAGTTTGGGTTTTAGAGGTTGATACCCAACGGAAAAGAATTGCCTTGAGTATGCGCAATCCAGATTCCAAAAATTTGGATTGGAATCAATCGAAGTCTCTACGACAGAAGAAGAAGTCTGCCCAACCAAAATCCAAACAAAAACAAAGTGCAGGAGTAGATCAATTGATGGAGAAATTCAGATCACTTTGATGTTCCTTCTGTCCAAGCATTGAGGCGATAATGGATCATCAACAATGGCAGAATCGAATAAACAAAATATCCGGTGATTTGGAATCAAGGTATGATCCAGCCTCGCAAAACTTTGCCCAAAGGCTCAAGCATACTCTTGAACGTGATTTTCCAACTCATCGGGAAGATTCAACTGCCCTCACCCTTCGTCACCATGCCTTCACACATGCTTTGCAACTCTATGATCTGCAGAGTGCTCTTCGACTCATTGCGACTTACGATCTCCCCCAACAAGCCACGCAGGGCATAATCCCCAGAATTCAAAAAAGCTGTAATTCTTTGGCAGTCATTCGTCAACTAGATGAATTTGCTTCCAGTTCTGTCGAACTGCGCGCTCTAGAAAAATATCGTATTGGGGTGGAAGAGAGCCTGCAAACAGTTTTAAAATGTGAGGTAAAACTACTTTACGATCCTGCCAGACTTCAAAAAGTAGTTATATCTGCTCAAAAATTACCAGAAGAAGTACAGCAATATTTCTTTATAGAGCGTCTGCATTCACTGTTTTCCAGAGATTATCAGACTTACCTGATTTTGAAGAATCGCTTTTTTTTATCACGTATTCTTCAAGGTTTAGGCGATGACCTAATTGTTCGATGGATGCGGCGCCGTTTGAAAGGCTCACTTCGATTGGGTCCTTCAGAAATCTTTGAGGAGGTCCGCAAAGTAGATTTTCGGACGGTAGAACAATTAGTGCGGGAATTAGTACATCACCATCCAGGCAACCCAAAATTGAAAGGTAGCCCTACGCCATGGCATCCAGAAATTTCAAAGGAGGAAGATGGATTTGTTATGGATCACCAGAGTATTCAAAGACCTCTGACAACTCCCAGAAATAAAAGAGACGGATCTTCCTTAATGGATGAAGATCCTAAATTCGGATCCAAGGGAGTGGAGCCGTTGGCTGTTCCCATCACAGAGAAGATAGCTTTTGATCATGGTAGTGAAGCTGAGCCTGTTGCCGAACCAATCGGCAGAGAATTAGAGAAACAGACTGGAAGGAAACTAGTTTCACTAACAGAAGATGGTGAAGATGCCTTCGAAGTACTGTTAAACCGATTGCACCCTCTACTTAAAAAGATCAACAAGAATCTCAAGAGTGTTTACAGCACTTCATCTCCATTTCTTACTCCTCGGAACGAAGACTACACAACGTCCCAACGACTAGAGCAAGAAGCGTTTTTCAACTTGGGAAATCATGAATTAGTTGACCTGCGAGAGTGGATATTAGCAATATTAGAAGCTGAACATCTTGAAGGTGCCCGCTGGAAACGTGAGGAAGTAGTCGAGGTGTGGGAGAGTGATCCTGAGCTGGATGAAGAGGTTTTAAAAGAAGAACGTTCACGTGACAAGGATCATAGTCTAAAGATCAGTAGTTTAATGCCTTTTCCTTTAAAAATCCCAACTCCTGATGGTACAATCTTAGGTTTAGAAAAAGGTCGGAGATTCGTTCTTCAATTAGGTGTGGCCTTCATGGACAGAGATCTACCTGAACGCAAAAGATCTCGAAGCTGTGCAACCCCCTATCTCAGAATTTTCTTCAAAGGACAACAATTGCAAAAGCGAGGAGCCCTTGTTCATTTGAACCAGGAATCATATTTCCTGGCTTTGCCTGAACAGGTCAAACCTTCAATGATTCTGTTCCACCTGTCTATAATGACGCTCCATCAATCGTTTGGACTCAATTTGCCTGTCTTGTTGCGTCAACACTTATTGGATTTGTTTTCACCTAACAATGAGGATCAATGAAATCATTTACTGAGCTCCTCAGAGTTTTGAATTATCCTAAAAGGATTAATCAATAATTCTTTAGGCCAGCTTACTAGTCCATCTGGATAGTGTACAGCAAGTTGATAAAGGCCTTCGGATGGCGCAGTTTGCCCCGCTTGTGTACGGTCCCGCTGCTTCAAAAGCCCTTTTATCGAGATTGACTTTCTCTTTCTCAACCCTACATCCACAAGCGTACCAGCAATGATTCGTACCATGTGCTGTAGAAATGAGTTTGCTTCAAACTCTATAATCAGATTGCCCCAAGGGGAAACGGTCTTACCTATCGTAATTTCTCGCAGCTCTTTTACAGGATCAGGCCCGTTGCAATGGCGAGCTCTGAAAGAAGAAAAGTCATGTCTTCCTACTAAGCATTCAGCAGCCATCCTCATTGCCTTCACATCTAAAGATTGACGAATCCACCAAGAACGATTTTCAGCAAATGGATTCCTTTCCTTAGCATTATGAATGAGATATGCGTAGCGTTTGCCGATTGAATCATGGCGGGCATGAAAGTCAGTAGATTTCTCAACTACATTGCGTACGACGATGTCAGGAGGCAATAGTCCATTGAGTGCCTTATGCCACTCTCTAGGTGTTAAATTTTGGGAACTTTGAAAATGGGCAGGATAATTGAGAGCATGTACACCAGCGTCGGTTCTACCGCTGCCAAGCACTTTATGGAAAGTCCCTGTCAGCTGCTGGAGGGCTTTTTCGATTTCACCTTCGACTGTCGGAAGGGCGGGCTGAACCTGCCAACCTGCGTAGCGAGTACCACAATATGTCAGCAGGAGAAGCCAGGTTCGCAAGTTTCAAGAAGAGTAGAGTGATTAAGCAGCTTCGACAGCTTTCTCAGCCATTGAACGAATTTTACCAGGGTCGTTGCCCACTACTTGATCCACAAGTTTGCCGTCTTTCATCATAATGACGGTAGGAATTCCTCGGACTCCAAAGCGAACAGCAGCTCGTTGATTGGAATCGACGTCGAGTTTACAAACTTTAATTTGCTCACTATGAGATTCTGCGATGGAATCTATCACTGGTGCCAATGCTCGACATGGTCCACACCACTCAGCCCAGAAATCAATCATTACGTAGCCAGATCCTGTTTGCTCATCAAAGGAGTCATCTGAAAGGTGAACAACTTTTTCGCTTGCCATAAAAAAGCTCTCTATTCAAAAGTGAAAAAGAATAATTTATCAGACCTCCACTGGGCTGACAAGGTCTATCTAAGTTCAGAGTATTGAAGCTAAGGAGGTGGCTTTAAAGCTTTAGGATGGAGTTCCGACAGGTTTTTTCAAGAAATTTCCAAAAAAAGACTTGCTAGAATTAGTTTTCTTTTTTGAAGATGCATCAAATACCAATGTCGAACGAGCGGTGTACTAGCTAGATCCAAAATTTCCAAACGTCCTTTCTCGACTAAAGCTGTGATAGTATTTGCAGAGATGAAAGAAATACCTAGCCCCGCCATGACACCTCGTTTAATGGATTCATTACGGTCTGCCTTCATACCTTCGCACCAACCAGTCTTTTGTTCGATAAGAGAGCTATGAAGCAACATCCTTTCTGAGAGCCTTTTTCTCGTAGTAAAGGAGGCTCATTGGTAAGCTCTTCAAGAGCAATATTTTTTTCGCCCTTTCAGAGAATATGAGTGGGAGGAAATAAAAAGGTGTGGGTTTTTACCGATCACTTCGATATAACAGCAGGATCTTCTGGTAGACGTCCCATGATGGCAAAATTAAATTTTATTGAACGGAGACAATCTCCTGGCGATTACCCATCTTCAGGTCCAAATAAATTCCTAAATGATCACTCAAAAACGCAGCAATCGCATTCAGCATGAAGTATTTCACCTTACGGATGACTGCAAATCCAATTCGTCCGCCTGCAATACCCCGCAAATTAGTAGATGGACTCTTCAGAGTGTCTGAGATGTCCCTCCAGCTGCTTCAATTACTCAAAGATCAACGTTCCAGCATCCGCCTACCGGAAACCCTTCCCACCCCGATCCAATGAGGGTAAACCGACTTGTTCCTCTAATTGCTGTAGTTGCAGGGCTACTGTTGGTAGTGATGCGTCTAGTTTTTTCGAAGCGCCTGGTACAGATCCTGTGAGGGCTAATTTTTTCATGGTCTTGAGTTGTTTGAAGGTTAGATTTTTAATTGGAGGCGCCAGACCTATGGAGATCTAGACAGACAACTTAGTTAAGGTGAAATCTAACGGTTTGGAAGCAATTTTTAGGTAAACTGGTGCTTGGAATAGATTTGATATACTCTTAAGTAATTATAAGAATTATTTGTAGCAAGTGTCTTTAGGGTACCCATGATTTCAAATTTTTTTTTACAGTGTTGAAGAGCTATTGATGGAAAATTTGCGAAAACTTGACCGAGTTGAATTGCGGGGAAAAAGAATCTACTTAAGAGCTGATCTAAATGTGCCTATGTCGCAAGGTAAAGTCACTGACGCTACACGTATTCAAAGGTTTATTCCAACTCTTCAGTATTTGCATAATGCTGGAGCGATTGTCATCGTGACTAGTCATCTTGGAAGGCCCAAGGGAAAGTTCAATGCTGAAATGTCACTAAAACCAGTAGCAGATTTATTGGCCCAATTATCTAACCTTAAAATTGAATTCATTGAAGAATCTGTGGGTCAGGAAGCATTGGCTAAAACGAAAGGTATGAGATCTGGTGAGGTAGCTTTACTTGAAAATCTTCGTTTTCACATTGAGGAAGAAGCAAATGATGCCACGTTTGCTGGGCAGCTTGCTGATCATGCAGATATTTATGTGAATGATGCCTTTTCTGCAGCCCACCGAGCCCATGCTTCAACCCATGCTATCAGTAAGTTCCTTACAGCATACGCTGGCCCTAGTATGGTAGCTGAACTGGAGGCACTTCAAGCAGCACTAGGTGATCCCAAACGTCCAGTTACAGCACTAATTGGCGGAGCGAAAGTGTCCAGTAAAATTAATGTGCTCCAGCATTTGGTTCCACGAATGGATAAGTTGATCATTGGTGGAGGGATGGCAAACACCTTTCTTCTAGCTAAGGGAATGAACATTGGAAAATCCTTAGCAGAATTTGATTTAGTTGAAACGGCTAGAGCCATCTTAGGAAAGGCGAAGGAGTGTGGCTGTGAGGTTTTGCTACCAGTTGATGCTGTGGTAGCAAATACTTTGAGCACTGATGCGTTTTTCAAAACTGTTCACATTGATCATGTGGTTGAAGATCAGATGATTCTGGATGTCGGACCAGACTCAATTGAACTTTTCAATAATCATCTTAAGACATGCCAAACTTTACTTTGGAATGGGCCTCTTGGGGCTTTTGAAGTCAAGCCATTTGGTGAAGGGACTTTTGCTGTTGCGAAACAAGCTGCTAAATTAACAAAGACAGGAAAATTACTTACAGTTGCAGGAGGTGGAGATACCGTTGCGGCTCTTAATGTTGCCGCAGTAACAGAATTGTTTAGTTACGTTTCGACAGCAGGTGGAGCTTTTTTGGAGTGGTTGGAGGGTAAAGAACTACCAGGGATAAGTGTGTTGTTTGAACAATAGCTGTAAAAGGCTAGCTCAGAATTGGATGGGATTTTTTTAGCCAGAATGTTTTTGTTGATGCCAACAACCAACTGATTTTTCATCTCGGTATAATTTCCAGGTCCTTTTAGCCCAATTTTCGTCGAAACCACGTTTTCCCGCCTCAAGAGTCCACTCAACTTCCGACCCTATCAAGAGGGTTCTCACCATTTCATCTACATCCCAATCCTCGATCTGTTTTTCACCTTTGAGCCAGTCAGGCAGCCATTCGGACGAACTCATTTTCTACTTACTTTGCTGTTAGTTTTCTGCAAGATGTTGCTGTCGATTTTGATAGAAAATATTCTAACTTTACTTACGCAGCAGCTTCAAGATGGCCTTGGAACTTCGATGTTGGATAGCGAATATTCGACAAGAGTATATTTTTTTAGACTTATCCAGTTACTTACAGCAAAAATTAGTCTAAATGGTTCTCTTTATAAATTCAATATTCCAGCCTGAGAACATCGTAAATTTCTTTATTTTCGGCACGCTTTTACCAATCTGCAGGTTTGAGGAAAAAATTATCGTTTGTTCTCGAAGAGGTCCAATGTTCTTGGAGGGTGTTGAGTTTTATGGCTTGGGCGCGTACCCAAGGATGGTTCTTGGAAGCCCTACTGTGGTTGTAGAATGGATTACAGTCTAAAACCATTGATCTTGTTGGATCACATCGAAGGCTATGACAGTGCTTTGAAAACAGAAGATTGTCCTCTCCTACGTCGACCAGTTGAAGCCAGTCGGTTCATGGATGGCCAGCAAGAACGATTACAGAGCTATCTGCTAAATCAGGATCCTAAGGAACTTGTTCGGATTAATCTTGGATGCTATCGCCATAATGTAGTTGAAAAACAGATACCTGGAAATTGGATTCTTGCCTACGGATCAACCCTCAGTAAAGCTAGATTAGAGGAAAGAATTGGAAAACTAGATAGAGTAGACCAGGTTGGATTACGCTGAAAGTAACCAGAGCTTTCAATTTTTTTCAATTTTTTTTCAATTTTTGAGAAATCACTGAAAACGAACTTCCATTATGATCCCTATATATATCTGGCCGCTCTTCGCGCTGGCATTAGTTGCGATTAGTAGTGCAGGATTAGTTTTTCAGGAATTAGGAGAAGTCCCCCCTCTGCTACGTGCCTCCTGGAGAATGCAGGCAACTTCTCTGGTACTACTCCCTCTCTTTGTGTGGCAATGGCAACTGCTTCGAAAATTACAAATCAGGCTGCAAGATGTTTTGATTTTAATAGGCTCTAGTTTTTGCTTGGGGATGCACTTTGGTTTTTGGGTGTGGTCACTTGACCACACCAGCCTTGTTCACAGTTTACTGTTCGTAACAAGCCATCCCTTGGTAATTGTTGCTTTGATGCTGATCTTGGGACAACAGACGCGCAGAGGACATATTTGGGGAACAGCATTGGGTTTGTTGGGAGCCTTGATTACCCTGATGGATACGGAAAATAGTGGAACAGTCACTCTAATAGGCGATATGGCTGCGATAGCTGGTGCAGTAGCTGTTGTCGGTTATTTCTATGCGGGACACCACCTTCGTTCAACGAGACAATGGCCAATCTTTATCTATGCTCTACCAGTCACGATGCTCGCAGGGGTTTGGCTGGGTATGGCCTCTTGGGCCTTGGAAGAGTCAGTTGGACCTTTAGCTTCTAATTGGGGTTGGGTTGGTTGGTGGGAGCCAGAGTGGGTCTTAGCCGTGGCCTACCTTGCCTTTGGTCCAGGGTTGTGCGGTCACACTGGCTTAAACACAGTAATGCGCTATCTTCCACCCGTAGTTGTTTCAGTGGGAATGTTGCTGGAACCATTACTGGGAGGCATCATGGAATGGTTCTGGCGTGGTGGAACTGGGCCTGGATTCTGGACTTGGGTAGGTGCACCTATGCTTCTAGCAGGAGCTGGTTGGGTAACGCTAACCAACGCACGTTCAAAAGATTGATTGCTGAAGCGTCTTTTGCAAAGACAAACTTGCATCCTAAAAATAATATCTCATAGTGAGGAGTTCACCCAGAAATTTCTTACTAGAGCATCAAAATGAGTGAGTCCAATGAAGAAATTCGCCCAAGGGAAGGCCTATTGCGGCTGGATGCTCATATTCGTTTTGAGCTTGAATTAACATCTCAGCGGATGAACTGTCTTCCTATCGCCGAATCCTTAATTTATCCACCTCCATTCTAGCTTAAGCTAAAAGTATCAACTCAAATGTGCATCCACTTCTCCTACGCGCTATCTCGATGGTGTAATGGTTTGGAATGTTGCTAGCCATTATTGACCTTGCGTCTGTTATTGGTTCTGTTTCATTGACCCACAAATTACGCAGAGAGAGATTCACCCTTGAAAGTGCAATCCCACAAAGTGCACTCCATCCTGATTTGAGTCAGGCCAGGCGGAAAATCTTTTTGGGACATATGCCGCTGGTTTGAATCTCTGTTACTTTCCTCGATGCATGGATTCTAATTTGGCCAAGTTGTTCGACACTCTGAACCTAAACCTCTCAAAAAATATGTCAGTGAATTTTTCTGATTTTGAGGCACGTTCAAAGGCTTTGAACCCAGCAAAAAGTTTTATTGTCCAAGCCCCTGCGGGCTCTGGTAAGACTGAGTTACTTACTCAGCGAATTCTCTCTCTCTTGGCAGTGGTGGAGAAACCAGAGGAAATTCTTGCCATCACATTTACCAATAAAGCGGCTGGTGAGATGCGTGAGCGTCTTCTAAAGCAACTTTGTTATGCTACAAATGTACTCGACCCTCCCAAACTGGATCACGAAAAGAGAACATGGGAACTCGCTAGGGCTGCGCTTGAACAAGACTCTCAATCTAAATGGAATTTGTTGCGCCAACCGGAACGAATCAGGCTGCTGACTATAGATTCTTTTTGTGCGTCTCTTGTACGTCGAACGCCTCTTCGTGCCGGAGTAGGCGGTCCTCTTACTGTGGAGGAATCGCCTAAAAAGTTGTATCAAATGGCGGTAAGAAGGACTCTGGAGCGACTAGAGGATGATGAAGACAACTTAAGTATGGATGTTCAGACTGTCCTTGGACATTTACATAACCATATCAGCCGGCTAGAGGAGTTATTAGTAGATTTGTTAGGTAGAAGAGAACAGTGGTTACGCTGGTTTCGTAAGCTCCCTAGCAACATGGAAAAAATTCGAGAGAGTTTATCTAGGTCATTTGAACGTACAATTTCAGAAGAGATGCTCACACTGTGTAGTTTCCTTGGAAAAAGCGATTATAGATTTGTTCAACCTTGCCTCCAAAGCGCTCATCCCTATTTAACTCAGGTAGATCAGGAGTTGGCGAACAAAGTTTCACAACTTCCCTACCAAACTCCTGAGGCCAAATTCTCTGATTTGGTTCATTGGCATACATTGGCACAGTGCCTTCTCACTGGTGATGGCAATTGGAGAAAGCGACTAACCAAAAACCAAGGTTTCCCCCCGGCCATCAAGGAAATCAAGAAATCCTTGGAGGAATGGCTCCAGAATCAGCCGGTAGAATATGCAGAAACTCTGAAGAAAATAGCACAGCTTCCCCTGCAACCAAATTTTGAAGGGTCTTCTTGGCAAGTTTTGGAAGCTTTGATTCGACTTCTCCAAAGTGCTTCTGATGAGTTAAAAGGGGTATTTCGTGATCAGGCCAGGGTCGATTTCAGTGAAGTTGCTCAGAGAGCTCTTCTAACTTTAGCAGTTGAGAACGTTACTGATGATGACAGTTTGTCAGACTTAAGACATGTCCTTGTCGATGAATTTCAGGATACCAGCCATGGTCAGTTTGAATTGCTGAAAACTCTTACAAAAGGCTGGGATTCTCAGTCAGGGAAGACAATATTTCTTGTTGGGGATCCGATGCAGTCAATTTATAGATTTCGTCAAGCAGAAGTCAGCCTGTTTCGAAGAGTTCAACAATATGGGTTAGGTCAAATACATCCAGAGTCTCTTTTGCTTAAGCTGAATTTTCGTTCTCAGTCTGGAATCGTTGACTGGGTAAATCAAAAATTTTCGCTAATCTTTCCAGCACTAGCAAATTCAAATATTGGAGCGATTGGCTATTCAAAATCGGAGTCACATCACCCACTTCTTGAAGGAAATGCCGTTGAAGTTCACATACTTGATAAAAAGCAGGTGAGAGCTGAAGCAGAGTTGGTTTCTCAGATTATTTGCAAAACAATTCAAAAACACGGAGTTGGGCATTCAATTGGTATTTTGGTTCGTAATCGCAATCACCTATCAAAAATTCTTCCTCATTTACGTGCTTCAGGAGTCCACTTCAAAGCTGTTGAAATTGAACCTCTTGCTAAGCGTCAAATCATTGATGACCTACTTCATCTAACTCGGGCTGTAATTCATTCTGGAGATCGTGGTGCTTGGTTGGCTGTTTTGCGGGCACCTTGGTGCGGATTGACTTTGGCAGATCTGACAGTCTTGTTTGGGCAAGATTTGCAGGGAACAATTCCCCACCTACTAGAGCAAAATTGGAGTGAAAAATTAAGCTCTGATGGAACGCAAAGATTACAAAGCTTTCTGATGGCTTGGGCGCCTGTTAGATTCCAGATTGAGCAGTTTGGTTTACGTGTGGCTATTGAGTCCCTTTGGTCAAGATTGCAAGGACCAAAACTTTTACGAGAAGAAATTGATTTGCTAGATGCCAAAAGTTTCTTTCGATTACTGGGAGACTTGGATCAGAAGAAATGGTTTTTACCTGACCGCCTCGATGAAGCAATGCAAGGCCTGTATTCTCAAACCCAAAATTCTAAAGCTCAGATTGAAGTGATGACTATGCACAAAGCGAAAGGACTTCAATTTGATACTATTATTCTTCCTGGGCTTGATCGGATTGCCAAATCAGAGGAGGCTTCCTTGTTACGGTGGCAAGAACAGTCATTTAATGATGGTACCAGTTCATTGTTATTGGCCCCAATCCAAGAATCTGGGCAAGAACAGAGCCCCTTGTATTCTTATCTGCAGAGCCTCGAGAGCCAGAAAGCTCATTTAGAATCAGCACGATTACTTTATGTGGCTGTGACTCGAGCTAAGAAATATTTACACATTCTTGGAAGTGTCGTCTTTGACGAAATGGATCAGCCTAAATCTCCCAATTCTGGAAGCTTGCTGTGGCGATTATGGCCTCAGCTTCAGGAAGAGGCTTTGCTTGACGATCAAACAAAAAATCAGACTTATCCAGAGGTAGGATTGAATCAACAGGATCTGTTGATCAGAATCCCTCAATCAGCTTTGAAAAACGAAAAACTCCCACAGGTCAATTCCAATCCAAATGACCTTGTTGATGAGGAGATAGATTGTTTTGAAGATGCTGCTGACACCCCAATGGTTGGGGTGTCAAGCTGGATTCGAAAGGAGATAGGAGTGCAGATCCATGAGGTTTTACAACAGATTTCAGAAAATGGTCTTGAGGATTGGTCAGATGAAAAATCAAAAAGAATACGAAAAAAATGGCAGTGGGCTTTGGGTCAGAAAGGTATTCCAAATAAATTAATTCCAGTAGCATTGAACCATCTTCAATCGATCATTGAAATTTCACTTTCAAGTGTGCATGGGAGATGGGTTCTTGGTCACCATCCACTCGCAAAAAATGAGTATGAACTTGTTTTGGATTCAGGGAAAGGGATTGAGCGATATATTATTGATCGAACATTTGTAGATGATAATGATCAGCGTTGGATTATTGATTACAAAACTAGCGTACCGATAGACTCAGAAGATTTAAAATCCTTTTTCAGTAGAATGGAACAACGATACAAACCTCAACTCTCCGGCTACATGAATTTATTCAATTTATTAGAGCCAGATCGCCATCATCGTTGTGGATTGTTCTTTCCTGTTTTGGGACGCTTCTATGAAATCAAAATACAGTAATACCATGAATTAGTTGGTTCGTAGGCGATATCCTTGGCTCAGTTTATTGATTTTTTTCTGCCTTAATTAAACGCTGTATAGTCCCGCATTTTTCAGCAATCAACTTGTCTTTGGTGTTGATCAACAAGATTCTTGCCGATTGCGTTTCAGCCGCCCAAATGATATAAAATTTCAATTTTAATTTTCGGAGCAACCAACTACTAAAGCCAATCCCATCTCCCCAAGAATTGAACGGATCTCGGCGAAACTTCCGAATCGCAATCCCGTGCGAACGAAATTCAACACTAAACGCTTGTTGATATGAATGGGCCAAGAAAAGCCCAATTCCACAAGGCTGCGCGACAGGTGAACTGAATACTGAATTAGTCTTCCGAGCAAGGACACCGATGAACAACTTTTGCTATCCCTTGCCCCAGGGCCTGTATGATCCCCAGCACGAGCATGACAGTTGCGGTGTTGGATTCATTGTGCATATCAAGAACAAAAAATCTCACGAGATCGTCAGAAAAGGGCTGCGATTACTCTGTAATCTTGAACATCGTGGGGCCATAGGCGCTGATCCTGGCACAGGGGATGGCGCAGGCATTCTAGTGCAGATCCCCGATACCTTTTTGAGGGAAGAAACTGCTAAACTGGGTTTCGTGCTTCCTGCAGAGGGCCACTATGGAGTAGCAACTTTATTTATGCCCCATGACAGGAGCCAGCAATTTCATTGCATAGAAGCCATTCAAAATATTGTTGGTGAAAACGATCTACGTGGCCTTGGCTGGCGTGATGTGCCCATCAACAAAAAATATGTTGGAAGACAGGCCGCAGAAGCAATGCCAGTAATCAAGCAACTTTTTCTTGCAGACGATGGTCAAAAAAAACAACAAGAGTTAGAACGATTGCTGTATGTAGCGCGCAATGAAATCCGAAACTCACTTATTGGAGTCGAAAATTTTGTTGTTACAAGCATGTCAACTAGGACTCTTGCGTACAAGGGAATGATCCGTACTGATCAGATGGATCTATTTTATCCTGACCTGTCTGATGAAAGATTTGAAAGCGCTATTGCTCTCTCCCATACTCGCTTCCCAACCAATACTTTTCCCAGATGGGATTTAGCGCAACCCTTCCGTTACCTCGCTCACAATGGCGAAATCAATACTCTCCGGGGTAACATTAACTGGATGCGCTCTCGTCAAGAAAAATTGGAGAGCCCTCTTTACAATAACATTCGTGATCTTTTGCCAATCATTGTTCCATCTGGAAGTGATTCCGCCTGCTTAGACAATGTTCTGGAATTTCTGGTTCTTTCTGGCTATTCACTTTCTCACGCGATGATGATGCTTGTCCCTGAGGCATGGGAAACCCAAGCAGACATGTCTCCGGAGAAGCGAGCATTCTATGAGTACCATGAGCACCTAATGGAGCCTTGGGATGGTCCCGCTGCCCTCACTTTTACTGATGGAATTCAGATCGGAGCAACTTTAGATAGAAATGGACTTCGCCCTGCTCGTTACGTCGTGACCAAAGACGACTTCGTGATTATGGCATCTGAAGTGGGAGCAGTGGATATTGCTCCAGAGCAAATTGTCTCTAAAGGAAGATTACAGCCAGGAAAAATGTTTTTGGTCGACACACAGTTAGGCCGGATCATTAGTGATGAAGAACTCAAGAATGAGATTTGCGCCGCGCAGCCTTATGAGAATTGGCTAAAAGACAACATAATCACTTTGGATGCTCTACCGACCCCCGGAAATTTTCCGAAAACTAATCAGGAAAGCTTACTGGAAAGACAGAAAATTTTTGGATACACGACCGAAGATCTTAACGTACTCCTTACCCCAATGATAAGAGATGGAGAGGAAGCTACTGGTTCTATGGGTAACGATGCTCCATTGGCCGCACTATCAGACCGGCCGCAACTCATGTATAGCTATTTTAAGCAGATTTTTGCACAGGTTAGCAATCCCCCAGTTGATTCCATTCGAGAGGAAATGGTCATGTCAATGACTAGCCATCTTGGGGGAGAGGGCAATATTCTGAATCCAGTGCCAGAACATGCAAAATTGATTAAAATCGATCATCCTGTTTTAACAAACACTCAGTTTGCTAAGCTTCGTCACCATGATAAAGCCGCTCTGATTTCACTTTTATTCCCAGCCTCTGATGGATCTTCTGGCTTACAGAAAGCGCTTGATAAGATTTGTGCAGAATCATCATCAGCGATTCGATCGGGCAAGGAATACTTAATTTTAAGTGACAGGGGGGTTGGTCGAAATACTGTTCCCATTCCCGCACTACTTGCAGTAGGTGCTGTTCATCACCATTTGATTCGTGAAAAACTGCGTAGTTCGTCCAGTCTAATCCTTGAAACAGGTGAAGCCCGAGAGATCGCTCATTTCTGTCTTTTAGTCGGGTACGGTGTAGGGGCTATCAACCCTTACCTAGTTTTCGAGACTTTCGAACAAATGCTGGCAGAGGAGACTTTTGCTAAAGAATTGACTTACGAAAATGCTGTAAAAAATTACTTAAAGTCAATCCGTAAGGGAATGTTTAAGGTCTTTGCAAAAATGGGGATCTCTTCTATTCAAAGCTATCGTGGGGCGCAAATTTTCGAAGCTATTGGCTTAAGTGAAGAAGTCGTCCACGAATACTTCTCTGGCACTCCTTCCAAGATTAGTGGAGTCACTGTAGAGGTACTCGGTGAAGAGTGTCTGAGGCGCCATGCTTCTGCGTATGTCGAAACACCAGATCTGAAAAACACTTTATCAGTAGGTGGACAATATTTCTGGCGCCGACGCGGAGAGTACCATCAAGTGAACCCAACGACGACAATGCTCTTACAAGAAGCAACTAAGAAAAATAGCAAAGAAGTTTTTAAGAAGTTTTCAGACATTATTAACGAGCAATCTCAAAGATTAGCCACCCCACGTAGTTTGCTTACTTTTAAGCAGGGAACTCCGGTTCCTCTTAAAGAGGTGGAATCTGCAAAAGAGATTGTCAGACGTTTTGCGACCGGGGCAATGTCACTGGGTTCAATTAGTACCGAAGCTCACCAGACTCTCGCGGTAGCGATGAACCGCATTGGAGGTAGAAGCAATAGTGGAGAGGGTGGAGAGGATCCCCAACGCTTTCAAAAAAGAGAGAATGGTGACTGGCCAATGAGTAGGATTAAGCAGGTAGCTTCTGGTCGATTCGGAGTGACTATTCATTATCTAGTTAACTGCGTAGAACTGCAAATCAAAGTTGCTCAAGGCGCAAAGCCTGGGGAGGGTGGACAGCTGCCAGGGAAGAAAGTCAGTCAAGAAATTGCCAAGGTTCGACATTCAACACCTGGGGTAACACTAATTTCACCACCTCCGCATCATGATATCTATTCGATAGAAGATTTAGCTCAACTAATCTTTGATTTGAAAAATGCAAATCCGAAAGCAAGAATTACAGTCAAACTCGTTTCTGAAGCTGGAGTCGGAACTATCGCGGCTGGAGTTGCTAAAACTCACGCGGACTTGATCGTAATTGCAGGGCATGATGGAGGTACGGGAGCCTCTCCGTTGACTTCAATTAAATACGCGGGTGTTCCATGGGAATTGGGCTTGTCTGAAGCACACCAGACTTTGTTACTAAATCGCCTGCGGGGTCGTGTTCGCTTGCAAACAGATGGGCAATTGAAGACTGGTCGCGATGTAGTCATCGCAGCTATGCTGGGTGCTGAAGAGTTTGGCTTTTCAACAGCACCTCTGATCGCAATCGGCTGTGTAATGATGCGAAAGTGCCATCTGAACACCTGCCCGGTTGGAATTGCCACCCAAGATCCAGAACTTCGCAAAAAGTTTGTGGGTCAACCAGAGCACGTTATTAATTTTTTCTTCATGGTTGCGGAGGAGGTTCGAGAAATCATGGCCAAATGTGGATTTCGCTCTGTGAGTGAGATAGTGGGGCGTTCTGATTACCTAGAGAAACGTTCTGATATCACGCATTGGAAAGCCAAGCATGTTGATCTTTCAAACCTGTTGAAACAAATTCCTATTGGGGAAGGAGATACTCGCTACTGTACTCAAGAGCAGGACCATGGCCTTGATAGGCAAATTGACCACGAATTGATTGCCAGAGCAAAAGAGGCAATACTAAAGAGCAAACCAGTCAAAATTGATATGAAGGTGAAAAATGTTAATCGTTCAATTGGAACGATGCTCAGTGGTGAAATTGCACTAGTTCACGGAGCTAGAGGATTGCCCGACCATACCATCCACTGTCAGCTGAAAGGATCAGCCGGACAGAGTTTTGGGGCATTCTTGGCCCCAGGTGTTACACTCGAATTGGAAGGTGATGCCAACGATTACACCGGAAAAGGACTCAGCGGTGGAAAACTGATCGTATATCCTCCAAGAAAGTCCACATTTAAAGCAGATGAAAACATCCTTATTGGAAACACAGTTTTATATGGAGCCACAAACGGTGAAGCATTTTTCTCAGGAATTGCTGGAGAGCGTTTCGGCGTCCGTAACAGTGGTGCGATCGCTATTGTGGAAGGAGTGGGGGATCATGGATGTGAGTATATGACGGGAGGTCGAGTCATTGTTCTTGGTCAAACAGGGCGTAACTTTGCTGCGGGAATGAGTGGAGGAATCGCCTATGTTTTAGACGAAAAAGGTTATTTCAATCAGCGTTGTAACCAAGGCATGGTTGAACTTGGTCCACTGAACCAAGTAAACGAAGCCAAATGGGTCAAGGAAATGATCCAAAGGCATCTACAATATACTCAAAGCGAGCAAGCCGGTCGGCTACTGCAAGATTGGGACAACATTTTTGAGAAATTTATCCGAGTGATGCCCACTGAGTACAAATTAGTTCTTGAAAAAATGAATGCACAGGCTGCCTGAGGAGACAATCAATGGGTAATGATACTGGATTTTTAGAGCACTCAAAACAAAACGTTCCTAGACGTCCAATCGCTGAGCGAATTAAGGATTTTCGCGAATACGATGTCCATTATTCTGAGTCGGAGATCAAAGTGCAGGCTTCACGATGCATGGACTGTGGAATTCCCTTCTGCCATAATGGATGCCCCCTAGGAAATCAGATTCCTGACTGGAATGACTTAGTTTACCGAGGTCACTGGCAAGAAGCCCTAGATACCCTTCATAGCACTAATAATTTTCCAGAATTTACAGGTCGAATCTGTCCAGCACCCTGTGAGGAATCGTGTGTTCTGAACGCGTATTACACGCTTGATGAGGAAGAACGTCATCGCAAGAAGAATTCGGTAACTATTGAACAAATTGAAAAGCATATTGCCGATCGAGGGTGGCAGGAAGGCTGGATCAAACCACAACCCCCTAAAAAGCTAACAGGTAAAAAAGTTGCGGTGATTGGATCGGGCCCTGCCGGGTTAGCAGCAGGACAGCAGCTTCGAAGAGCTGGTCACGAAGTGACAGTTTACGAAAAGTCTGATCGACTTGGCGGACTACTAATCTATGGTATCCCAGACTTCAAGTTGGAGAAGATTAACGTTCAACGTCGAGTAGATCAGATGCAGGCTGAAGGTGTCCGCTTCATCACAAACTGTCACGTTGGGAAAGACATCAGTACTCAAAATCTTCGTTCACAATACGATGCAATTCTCTTGGCAACTGGGGCTCAGCAAAAAAGAGAATTGACGACAGAAGGCAAGGATTTGCAAGGCATTCACTATGCGATGGAATATTTGCCTCAACGAAATCAATTTGTAGCGGGCGATGCTCCTAAGCCAGATGCAGTTCAAGCCCAAGGGAAACGAGTAGCAATTCTAGGTGGAGGATTCACTGCCGCAGACTGCTTGGGGAATTTGAACAGACAAGGTGCTGACCGGCGGGTCTATCAATTTGAAATTGTCAACATGCCGCCGCGCCCCACGCCTGTACATGAGGAGGTGGACCCAGATTGTAGAGGTAACATTTTAACTGAAAGAGTAATTGGTGATGAAAACGGTGCAGTGAAAGGACTGCAGGCTGTTCGAGTAGAGTGGAAACAAGAAGACGGGCGTAACGTAATGAAGCGCCTGGAAGGCACAGAATTTACGATTGATGTTGACCTGATTTTGCTGGCAATGGGATTCATTGGACCAACTGTCTCGGGTTTAGTGAATGATTTGGGTGTGAAAATTAGTATGCGAGGCAGTAAGGATCTACTAGCTGCAAGTGAGACGCTAGAGATGTTGGATGATGGACAACAACCAATGTACTCGATTCATGCAGACAATCGGTTCCAGACATCGGAAGAAGGAGTCTTTGCTGCCGGTGATGCCAAACGAGGGGCATCTCTGGTAGTTTGGGCAATTTGGGAAGGACGGGAAGCGGCCCGATCCATTGATCAATATCTGATGGGAGAATCTGCACTCCCTACTTCGCCACAAGCAGAAGTTCTCGCATGAAGGGACGAAATGTCCTCATTTACTCTAGTATAATAATCGGGATTGTGGTCCTGATTGGATACGCTCTTTGGCAAGAAATTGCGCGGAATGAATCTCACATTCAGACATCTATAAGTGGAACCATTAAGACAGCTCCGAATGTCACAGGTGGAGTTGTCAAAACAGACAATGCCTATCTGATCCTGTTCGATCCAGAGACGCTGACTCCGGTTGCTCAGCATATGATCAACCCTTTTCTCCCACCGATTACATTTTCAATTGGTCAGTCTGACGCCGGTTCTCAAGCAAGTTTACAAGGATCTTATCGTTTGCTCATTTTCACTGATAGGGATGGCGACCCGAATTTGCCTAGTCCTGGGGAACTGATCGGAGCGTTTACACCTCCACTTTCTTTGGGTACTGAGTCATTTAGCTATGTGTTAGACCGCCCATTTAATTCCTTCCCACAAGAACTTCTAAAATCATCACAGCCAGCTGACAAACCTGAGGATAGCATTCAGGGTATTGTTCGAGTTTCACCAGATTTATTGAAGCAAGTTTCTTCTACCGATAAGTTGATCATCATGTTATTTGATCCTAGCCAAGGTAGACCGGTTGCATTCAAATTTGTGGAGTCACCCTCTTTCCCCATGGAATTTCAGATTGGGCCCTCAAATGCTATGGGGACTACAGACTTGGTAGGGCCATATTCTCTCAGAATTTTAACGGACAAAGATGATCAGCCATTTCAAGCTGCAGAGGGTGAGTTGATTGGTAGATCAAAGGATATGGTTCCACTGGGCACCAGTAATTTAGATTTTGTGTTGGATAGTCCCTATGTACGCTAAAAAAATTTTAAAAATCTTAGTCGTCGGGCTACTAGTTTCTGGATGTGGTGATGTGGCTGAAAAATTCCGCAATCAATACAATCCAGCAAGAGCAGTGGTAGACCAAGGTGGAAGTAATGTAATTTCAACAGGGAATGCGTGTGCCCTCAATGACAGAGATGCGAAGGAAGATGCTGAGAAAACAGCAGAGTATCATCTAAGGGGGATTTTAGGGAGTGGAAGTAGTTATGTGATTCAAACCCAGGCTGTCAATCGATATACCCGAGGAGATCAAATTTGCTATGAAGCCTCAGCGATTGCGATCCCTAAATGAGCGATAAGTCATTTTCTCCCTGCTGTGGAGTTTGTAGGTTGAATTCAATAAGGACACATTGTTTGGGGTGCCGAAGAAGTCTTGAGGAGATTGCCAACTGGCTTATTTTCACTACGGAACAGAAAGAAAAGATCAGCGAAGAGTTGCCAGATCGATTGATTAGCTGATCATACAAAACGAGTAGCAAGTTTCTCCGAAACAATCCTTCCGATGTTAAGTGAAGCCGTTGCAGCCGGTGAGGGTGCGTTGCAGATATTCAATATATTCTCTGTTTCATTAATCAAAAAATCGTCAACCAGACTACCATCCTTAGTAACGGCTTGAGCACGTACGCCGGCTGGGGCAGTGATCAAATCTTCAGCGGTGATTTCTGGTATTAGTCTCTGTAGAGCCTTTACGAATGCGGGCTTGTAACAGGACCTCCACATCTCACCCAGTCCCATCTGCCAGTATTTTAAAGCGAGCTTTTGGAATCCAGTAAATTTCAGAGTTTCTAAAAACTCAGGGAAGTTCAAATCACTCCGCTTGTAGCCCTCTCTTGCAAAAGCTAAGACAGCGTTTGGACCACATTCCAAGCCCCCATGAATCATTCGTGTGAAGTGGACTCCTAGAAAAGGAAATTCTGGATCAGGGACGGGATAAATCAGATTGTTGCATAAGTATTCTTTTTCTGGCTTGACATAGTAGTACTCACCTCGAAAGGGAACGATCTGCATCTCTGTCTTTTGGCTAGTCAGACCCATTACCTTATCAGAGTATAGCCCAGCACAGTTAACGAGATAATTACCTCTCACTTCACCTGCAGTCGTTTCAAGAATGATTTCAGAGTTTGATTGGTGAATTGCCAGAACCTTGGCAGAACATAAAATTTGGTTTCCTTGCTCCTGGATTTTTTTCTGCAACTTATTGCAAACCTCGCTGTAATCAACAATTCCTGCTTCTGGGACATGAATTCCACTAATCCCGTTTACATGGGGTTCCAATTCTTTTAGTTGTAACTGATCAATTTTTTCACAATTTACTTCATTCGCTTGACCACGGGAAAAAATTTGTTCAAGTGCTGAGAGTTCTTCTTCTCTAGTAGCAACAATCACTTTACCACAGATTTCGTAGGTAATTTCTTCTTCTTTACAAAATTCCTCCATTAATTTCTTACCTTGTCGGCAATTAACCGCCTTCATTGAACCGGGTTTATAATATATGCCAGAATGCAAAACACCGGAGTTGTGACCTGTTTGATGTTTTGCAATAGAATTTTCTTTTTCCAGTAAAATTAGAGATTCATTTGGATGAGCTTTACCCCACTGCCATGCTGTTGCGAGTCCAACGATACCTCCGCCTACAACAATAACTGAAGCTTTGCTCATTTCAATCACCACCAAGGATTTTGTCTTCAAGTATACTTTGAAGGGTTGGTTTGAGGTCGAATAAGAATGGTACAATGAACAACGGCATCTTTAACTCTGTTTTTTCAAGATTAATAAGTGTTTCTTCAGCCAACTCTTTAGAACTTTTGTATTGTCCCATATTCCGCAGAGCTACAGCTTTGAAAGTTGATTGAATCGGTAATTTCGACTTCTTTTCAGTCTGCCGCAATAATTTGAGCCATTCTTTTTTTTCTGTGAGATATCTATAATGCCAATATAGGAGAAAAGATTTTGTTATTATCCCATGTTTACGGATGAAAGCACTTTTATGTCTTTGAATTCTGATTATTCCTTGAAGTGCATAGAAATTTGATTTCTCATATTCATCAGCTAGCCAAAAACCTCTCGCAAGTGCAATATAAATTTGGATACTATCGGGATAATTTTCAGTAAATTTTTCTAGTGCTGACAGAGATTTGCTTAAATAATCTTTATTAACTTCTCCCCACAACAATAATACATATGCCAGTAATGCCTCATCTGAAACATATTCACCATCTTTAATCACCTTATCTAAATGGTTAATACCTCCTGCAATTGAACCAGATTCAACAATTAGCGGAGCTAGCCATTGAACATACCATGTCGACTGAGCAATCATCAGTTTAAGAATCCCCTTACTTAACTCTAAATCTACAAGTTGTGGATTATTCTTATAAACCTCATCAAGCAACTGGACCCCTTTGACACCAAATCTGTAAGCATCAAAATAGTCTTTTTTGTAACCTAGTGCCACACCTCCTTTGAGTCCGTACAGTAATCCAAGATTAAGCTTCGAGCTTATGTTGTTTGGTTTTTGGCTTGAAAAAGCCTCCAGAGATTCAATCGCTACATTTAGGTTCTCAATAAATTCTTTATAGTGTTTCTCATCAATATTTCTCTCTAAATTCATTACAAATTTACTGTAAGAGACTAGTGCTTCCATAGCACTTCGCTCAGGTTGTTGAACTAATTTAAGTTTATCATTAATTTGAGATTCTAAATCAATCAGTCTTAAGTTGTAATGAGCCTCGCGATAGTGCTTGAGAAAATCCATTTGGGAATTAGATACTGAGGCCTCATCACTTGAGAGAACTATCCCCGAATTTAGAAATAATATGATAAAAATTTTTGAAAGAACGCGCACGGTTGCTTAGCTAAAACATTTGTTAGTAGTCACAGGGACCATTTCAACCAAGAAATTGTTCCTCTATGATGATTAGATCACTTCTCTTTTACGTACGAACCGGGGGCATCTCCAAGCGACTTATACTTTTTACTGCCCATCGTAGGTACATTTGCTTTATCACCACATTGACCTTGCAGCCAAGGGATCCAGTCCTGCCACCAGCTTCCCGGAATTTGTTGGATGTTTTTCTGCCAAATCATTGTATCTTGATCGGTTTCAGTGACAGGTCCAGCCCAGTAAGCTCGTTTGGGAGGATTGAGAGGGGGATTAACTACTCCAGCGATGTGCCCGGATGTTGATAAGGCAAAACGTACTTGCCCACCTGTATTGAGTCCCGTTTTAAATACCTGATCCCATGGGGTAATGTGATCTTTTTCAGCCGCAACTGAATACAGCGGTTGATTGATTGCACCAAGGTTGATCTTCTGACCTGCCAATTCTAGTTTGCCTTGGCAAAGATGGTTGTTGATGTAGAACTCTCGCAAGTAAAAGGAGTGAGCTTTTTCAGGTAGTCTTGTGGAGTCTTCATTCCAGAAGAGCATATCAATTGGAGGAGGAGTTTTGCCATAAAGATAGTTGTTTACCACGTAATTCCAAATTAGCCCATCTGCTTTCATCATTCGATAGGTAGTACCCATCTGCTTGCCGTCTAAGTATCCTTTCTCAGCCATCATCTTCTCAACAAATTTCATTGAGTCTTCATCTACGAAGAGCCCAAGATCTCCGGGTTTTGAGAAATCTACCAAAGTAGTCAGTAATGTGAAACTTGTAAAAAGATTCCTTACCTTTTTCTGTGGACCTTTCAGCCAGCCCATAGTGGTTGCCAGTAAAGAACCACCAATACAGTACCCCACGGCGTGAATATTTTCTGCTCCAGTGATTTCCTGAACAACGGTCATTCCCTTAACAGGTCCCATCATCATATAGTCGTCAAGACTTGTGTTACGTAGTTCTGTCGTTGGATTCTTCCAACTAATCATGAAAACTGTGAAGCCATTGTTCACTAAATTACGTACAAAGCTCTTTTTTTCGTTTAGGTCAAGAATATAGAACTTATTGATCCAGGGTGGGGTTATCAGTACTGGGGTCTGGTGTACTTGATCAGTTTTAGCTTCATACTGGATCAATTCCATTAGGTCGTTTCTATAAACGACCTTACCAGGGGTGTTCGCCAAATTTTTACCGACTTCAAAAGGTGACTTGTCTACCATTTGTGGCATTTGATCTTGGAAGTCGTTCACCCAATTTTCAAATCCGTTGACTAGGCTTTTCCCTTCTGTATCAATGAATTCACGAATAGCTCCTGGATTGGTCCAGAAGTAATTGTTTGGAGATATCGCACTTACCATTTGTTCTGTCCAGAACCTGGCCTTGTCTTTCGTCCGGTCTGAGACATTAGGTGTTTTCTGAATGCTTTCTTGGAGGAATTCAGCGTAAAGCTTGTAGTATTCCTGGATCCATCTGAAATGAGGTAACTCTTCCAGTTTCGGAATCTTACCGAACTCCCCTTTCTCAACAGATTCTTTGGATTTGTTTACGAAATCTTCCCAAACTTTCATATTTACTTCGCCGATCTTCTGACTCCAATTCTGCATGGACTGATTCAGTTCTTGCGGATTTTTCGCCCAAGCTTCGGCAACTTGTTTTAGGGATTTCAGTGCTCCGAATGGATCCACATCAGAGCCTTGCTCGTTCATCTTGGAAATCATACTTCCGAAAAACTCCTGCATTCTTTCCTGGTTGATCCCTTGAGTTTGAGTATCCATCGAACAGCTCCTATAATTAGTTGCTTAGCTGTAATACTTGATTTTCACACTCTCGACTTAGTTGAGAGTGCAGAACTTTTTTATTGCTGGAAATCAGATTCTTAATCCACCATCAACCTCAATAATCCTCCCTGTGATGTAATCATTTTCTAGGATGAAGACAGCTGTGCTTGCGATTTCTGCGGGCTCGCCAAGTCTACGGATTGGCACTTGATCAATAATTTTCTGTTTCAAGTCTTCACGGATCGTAGCAACCATTTCTGTGTTGATGTAACCTGGGGCAATCGCAGCACAGCGTACTCCATGTTGAGCCATTTCCTTGGCCCATGTTACGGTCATTGCAGCCACACCAGCTTTTGTTGCTGTGTAGTTAGTCTGGCCCATATTCCCGTTTCTTGAAATACTGGAAATGTTGATGCAAACACCTTTGCTACCCAATTGAAGTTGCTTTTCAAAGAACTCACGGGCGCAGAGAAAAACTCCTGTTAGGTTTACGTCAATGACTAATTGCCAATTTTGTAAGGACATCTTTTGAATTTCTTCACCAGTGACGTTACCAGCTTCATCTTTAATCTTTTTCTTACGAACAATAAGTCCATCTCGTGTGATCCCAGCATTGTTTATGATCCCATCAACTTGACCAAAATCTTTTATGATTTGATTAAAAAGGGATATGACCTCATCTTCTTTGGCTACATTAGTGATGTAGGTTTGAACTTCAACTCCTTTCCTAAAGGCAATTTCTTTCGTGACATTTAAATCATCTTTGTTCAAGTCAACCAGAGCTAAGTTTGCTCGTTTGTCTGCAAGCGCTGAAGCAAATGTACGTCCTAAACCTCGTCCACCACCTGTGATTACAATGACTTTACGTTCTAGATTCACACAACCTCGTTTTTAAATTAGCTCTTTTAATCAATCTCAATTTTCTTTGAAAAGTTTATTCAGCGTTCTACTGCCAATGCGACGCCAAGGCCCCCTCCAATACACAAGGTCGCTAATCCTCTTTTGGCGTCTCTACGGTTCATTTCGTGAAGCAGTGTAACCAGCACTCTGCAACCTGAAGCACCAATTGGATGTCCAATAGCAATTGCACCCCCATTTACGTTAACTTTACTATCATCCCAATTGAGCTCTTTAGCAACTCCCAGTGCTTGTGCAGCAAAAGCCTCGTTTGCTTCAATCAAATCTAAGTCATCAATTGTCCAACCAGCCTTCTCAAGACACTTTTGTGTAGATGGAACTGGACCAGTTCCCATGATTGCTGGGTCAACCCCTGCGCTCGCATAGGCTTTTACAGTTGCTAGGGGAGTTTGTCCAAGTTCCTTAGCTTTGCTAGCTGACATTACGACTACGGCGGCTGCACCATCATTAATTCCCGAAGCATTAGCAGCCGTAACTGAACCATCCTTTTTAAAAGCTGGTCGAACTTTTTGGATGCCTTCAATGGTAGCTCCCTTACGAATGAATTCGTCGTCCTGGAAAACAATCGGGTCTCCTTTCCGCTGAGGAATTTTCACAGGAACAATCTCTTCTTGAAATCGACCAGTAGCTTGTGCTTCTTCAGCGAAATTTTGAGACCGCAATGCAAACGTATCCTGCTCACCTCTACCGATTCCATAATGATCTGCGACATTTTCTGCAGTTATTCCCATGTGGTAGTCGTTAAATGCGCACCAAAGTCCATCTTTAATCATTGTATCTGTCATTTGCCAATCACCCATCCTCTGACCATTTCTTGAGTTATGTAGAGCGTGTGGGGCTTGGCTCATATTTTCTTGACCCCCGGCAATGATAACATTAGCATCTCCACACTTGATTGCTTGTGCAGCCAAGTGGACTGCTTTCAAGCCGCTCCCACAAACTTTGTTAATTGTCAAAGCAGGTGTTGTCTGTGGTAATCCAGCTTTGATCACAGTTTGTCGAGCTGGATTTTGGCCCATACCTGCCGTTAGTACTTGACCAAGAATGACTTCATCAATGGCTTCTGGAGCAAGGTTTGTCTTTTTCAAGAGATCACGAATCACAATCGCACCCAAGTCGGTAGCACTGATTCCAGCAAGGCTACCATTGAAACTACCAATTGCCGTTCTTGTGGCAGCAACAATAACTACACTCTCCCCCATGTAATTCTCCTGGACTTGAATTCAGGCTGGATCAGGATACGTCTCCCTGAGGGAGACGTAGAAAGGAAGGAAATAACAATACTAATAATAGAAAGCAACTAAAGTTACAATTCTATTATTTTTCTGTAGAAACTCGATTCTCAATCAAGTTTTCTACAACTGAGGGATCTGCAAGAGTGGAGGTGTCACCAATACTGGAGACTTGATTTTCAGCAATTTTACGTAGGATTCTCCTCATAATTTTTCCACTTCTGGTTTTGGGAAGACCTGGAGCCCACTGGATCACATCAATCGTTGCAATTGGGCCAATTTCCTTGCGGACCAGCTTGACCAAATCAGTCCGCAGATTATCAGTTGTCTCAACTCCACTGTTGAGAGTAACGTAGGCATAGATACCCTGCCCTTTGATTTCATGTGGAAAGCCCACAACAGCTGCTTCTGCTACATCATGATGTAGTACAAGAGCGGATTCTACTTCCGCTGTCCCCATTCTGTGACCAGAAACATTGATCACGTCATCAATTCGACCAGTAATCCAATAGTAGCCGTCTTCGTCACGCCTTACTCCATCACCTGTGAAGTACATCCCAGTATATTGAACAAAGTAGGTATTGAAGAAGCGCTCAGGATCTCCATAAACACCGCGCATTTGCCCAGGCCATGAATCCTTGATACAGAGAGCTCCTTCGGCTGCATCCTCCAGCTCAGTTCCTGTTTGAGGATCAACAATCACAGGCTGGATCCCGAAGAAAGGCTTCGTCGCGGAACCAGGTTTTAGCTTCGTAGCACCTGGCAATGGGGTAATTAAGATCCCACCTGTTTCTGTCTGCCACCAGGTATCCACAATTGGACAGCGCTCTTTTCCTACGACACGATGATACCATTGCCATGCTTCTGGGTTAATAGGCTCTCCTACAGTACCAAGCAAGCGCAATGAACGGAGGTCACGTTTATTGACAAAATCATCACCTTCCTTCGCTATGGCCCGAATCGCTGTTGGAGCAGTGTAGAAGATGTTTACTTGGTGTTTTTCGACAACATCCCAAAAACGGCCCCAGTCCGGATAGTTCGGCACACCTTCATACATCAGTGAACTGGCACCATTGGCAAGAGGACCATAGACGATGTATGAGTGGCCAGTTACCCAGCCAATATCTGCTGTACACCAGTAGGTTTCTCCATCACGGTAGTCAAAAACATATTTGTGAGTCATGGAAGCGTAGGTAATGTAACCACCAGTGGTGTGCATCACTCCCTTTGGTTTCCCCGTAGACCCAGATGTATAAAGAATGAAGAGAGGATCTTCGGAATCCATTTCTGCAGCAGAGCAGACACTAGAAATATCTGTTCCATTGATCTCGGTATGCCACCAGTGGTCACGATTGGAATTCATCTCTACAGTAGTGCCTGAGTGATTAACAACGATGCAACTCTTAATGTAGTTAAATCCCTCCATTGCCTGATCACAGTTTCTCTTGAGGGGGACAGGTTTATTTCCTCGGAAACCTCCATCTGCTGTCACCACAGCCGTAGGTGCACAATCGTCAATTCGGTTTCTTAAGGCATCAGCACTAAATCCTCCAAAAACAATCGAATGGACGGCACCGATTCTCGTGCAAGCAAGCATTGCGATTGGGAGTTCTGGAATCATGGGCATATATAAGACAACCCGATCACCTTTTTGAACCCCATGTTTTTTCAATACATTGGCAAAACGGCAGACTTCTCTATAAAGTTGCTGGTAGGTATATGTACGACATTTTGTAGGATCATCAGATTCCCAGATGAGAGCAGCCTGATTCTTTCTTGGACTGTCAAGATGCCTATCAAGACAGTTGTAGGAAACATTGATTTTCCCACCTAAATACCATTTGATACTTGCTGTGTTGAAATCAACTTCTTTTACCTTGTCCCACCTTTTGAACCAATGCATTCGTTCTGCTTGCTTGGCCCAAAAGCTCTCAGAATTCTCAACAGATTCCTGATACATTTGTTGGTATTGTTCCTCATTTATCAGGGCATCCCTAAAGTTGGGAGGAACATCGTATATTTCTGTTGCGCTCGTCTCTGCCATAACAAGCCTCCACTCTACAAAATTCGATTTCTAAAAACTCTACCACAAAGTTGCCCAAGAGCCTTCCCAAGAACAATTAACGGACAAAAAACACCTAAAGCTAGCAAGGTTAACGATGAAAGTCCTGCTGAAAAGTGCAGAAAATGAAGTTTCTAGGAGAGCTAAGAGTTAACGTACAAACCAGGTAAGCCAAGCTGTGTCAGCAATTGTTCCTCCAAGGCTAGCATTTCTAGCTCTTCATCTTTGGACTTTTCATGGTCTAACCCGGAAAGATGGCAACAGCCATGAACCAATATTCTGATCATCTCAGTCTTTGAATCCCATCCATTAGTATCTGCTTGCTGGCAAACATCATCCCAACTGACAGCAAGATCTCCAACATACACTGATGAATGGTCTTGTTCATAATATGACCAGGAAAGTACATCAGTACTGCTGTTCTTTCCTCGATATTCAGCATTAATCTTTTGCATCTCAACTGCGTTAGTGATGTAGACGGAAACAGTGCGTTCTTTTTCGAACAATTTGGAAAGAAGAAACTCCATGACCGTTATCAATTCAGTTGCCCAATCTGGTGTTTCAATATCATTTTCCCATTGGATTTCGACAGTCACAGCAATTTCCTCTTTTTTCAGCCAGTCACTAGGCACTAAGGCGTTCTGCGTCTTTGAACTGGACAGATACTGTCTTGGAAACCCCGGGTTCAGCCATCGTAACTCCATAGAGTGCATCGCCGATTTCCATCGTTTTTTTATTGTGTGTGATGATAACAAATTGAGAATTAGTCGTAAGACGTCGGATGAGTTGGTTGAACCTAATAACATTAGCATCATCAAGGGGGGCATCAACCTCGTCTAAAACACAGAACGGGCTGGGTTTGATCAGGAAGATTGCGAAGACAAGTGAGATGGCAGTCAGCGCTTTTTCCCCACCGGAGAGCAAATTAAGATTCTGTAATTTCTTACCAGGAGGTTGAGCGAAAATTTCAATTCCACTTTCAAGGACGTCTTCACTTTCGGTAAGTACCATTCTTGCTTCGCCACCCCCAAAAAGCTGAGAAAACAAAGTACTAAACTGGGTATTCACTTTCTCAAACATTTCCCTGAATCTTCTTCGAGACTCAATATTTATTTCCCGGATTGTTCTCTCCAGGTCTGCAGCGGCTTGAGTCAGGTCAGACGATTGGTTCTGCAAAAATTCTAGTCGTTCCATAAGTAAGTCATACTCAGCTGGGGCTGCAAGATTTACATTGCCAATGGTTTCCATTTGGTTGCGTTGCTTACTGAGACCATTTACCAAGGAATTTTCATTGATCTCTGTCAAAGTCTCATATGAGTTATTTGCAGGGTCAAAATCCCACTGCTCAGAAAGCTGATCTTCTAATTGTTCTCTTTGTAACCGATGCTCAGTTTGTTCAATCTTTTGCTGATGAATCTGTTGAAGCAAGTTTTCAAGAACTTTTTGAACTTCTTGAAGTCTTTTGGTCAAATCGCTAAATAGCTGGCGCTGCTGATCGTATTTTTTCGTATCTATTTTAATTTTTTCATCCAAACCAACCTTTTTTTTCAGTAGTGCTGGCATCAAAGTGTCTAACTCCTTGATGCGAAGCTGCCCATCTTGGCTTTTTGACTTTGCCAAATCCAGTGCCTCCAAAATTCGTTGGTGTCTACTGCTAATTTCTAATTGGTTTCGCTGATTACGATCTAAATTTCCTCGGATGTTTCTTAGTTGCTCGGTAGATTCAGTGATTTGCAGACGTAATCGAGTATGTTCTTCACTGACTTCTTGAAGGCTTTGTTGTTGTATTTGGATCTGTTCCAGTTGTGCTGCTACTTCATGTTCAAAACGCTGTCGACATTCTTCCTGATATGTGAATTCAACTTGAATTTCGTTTTTTTGATTTTCAAGACGTTCTTGCTCAGTCTTTAAGCGGATACCGTCTTGTTCAATCATCTTTAAACTCTCCTCGGTTCGATATACATCTCTTCGATTGTGTTCTTGTTCTTGTTGCAGGCGGGTAAGGTCCAGTTGAATTTCGAGAAGTCGGTCTCTTAAATCTTGAATTTCCAGTTCTCGTTCTTGACTCTCTTCCTCAAAGCTTTCCAGACCCTCTTCCAGGACTTGAATTCTGTCTTCCTCTTCTTGTATTTGATATTGAAGCAACTCAATCTCTTGCTGTCTTTGGAGGAAACCAAAAGATGCTTTCGCAGGTCGTCCACATCGAATTCCCCCAAAAGCCGGAAGATATGTTCCTAACGTAGAAACCCACGCTTTAGATCCGGAGTTGCTCTGCCATATATTTAAAGCTTTCTCAAATGTAGATGCATTTTCTTCTACAACGGTTATTTGCTGAAACCAGCGGTTTCCCCACTCTGCAAGAGGTGGTTTACATTTGATCAGATTATCGAAAATTGATCTTGAGGGTACGATTTCACTAAGGGGCGGTAAGCGGTCTAGTGTCAAAACCTCTAACCGACTGAAATTTTGTTCTTGGCAAAGTTTTTCCAGTTTGGGTATGTCCTGAATGGCCTCTAGTATGACCCAATCGAGCATATTCTCAAGAATTGGGACTAGGATTTTAGGATTGTCTGTATTCAAGATGGTGAAGTCTGCAAAGACACCCAGAAAGCCAATCTTTTCTTTCTCTGCTGGATGCTGATGAAAATATCTTATTAGTTGCTGAACGCTGTCACTGAAGTCTTCATAGCGCTCCTGAATTTCCTGAAGTGAATTGAGACGAGATTGGAGTTTTTGAAACTCACTGAGCAAAAATTTTAGTTGATTGCGTCGTTCCTGAAGCACTTCTTGTTGTTCATCGTGCTCGAGCCGAAGATCTTGAAGCTCATCATGTAATTGCTCTTGTTCTTCTTCAAGAACACTGGTTCTCCCACTGGATTTGCTCAATTTTTGTTTAGCCTCTTGTACATGATACTGAGCCTCAACGTGTTGTTCTCCTAGCTCTACCAAACGAGTCTTCTGTTGCTCAAGTCGCTCGGTCACGAAATTGCGCTGGTTGGTCGCATTCGTCAATTTAGTATGAGTTTGCAGTAAATTTTGCTGTAAGTTTTGAAGCAGATTGTTCTGTGATGCCAAAGTTTCATTTTCCTGAATGCGATCACTTTCCAATCTTTGGAGCGCATCTTCAAATAGCTGATAATTTTTTTGGAGGATCTCGATCTCGAGTTGATCTTCTTGCGATTCCAGTTTTAACTCATTTTGGGCTTCTTCCAGTTGTTGATTGTCATCAATGAGTTGCTGAATTCTCTCCTCCGAATTTTGTATATCTTGAGAGATCAACTGTCTTTGGCTCTCAGCATCATGAAGCTCCTTATCAATCAGCAACATTTCATTATGAGTTGTGGCCAGCTTTTCACCTGATACAGTGATTTCAAGGCCTAGTGTCTCTAATTCGGTAACTTTTGTTTGCTTGGTCAATTGCTCTGCAGTTTGCGTCGCCTCTGTTTTCTCTATTCTTGATTTGGCTCCTTCTTCGCGTCGTTTTGCTTGATGCCATCGATAAAGGATTAACTGATACTCTGCTTCCCTGATTTCTTCCCTAAGTTTGAGATAGAGCCTGGCTTGTTCCACTTGGTCTTTCAGACCTTCCTCCTGCCGTTCCAACTCTTGAAGAACATCATCGACCCGAAGCAAATTTTGGCGAGTTTCATCCAGATGTTTCTCAGCAGATTGTCGCTTAAGTCTAAACTTTACGATTCCAGCAGCATCGTCAATGAAATTTCTTCTTTCTTCAGGTCTTGCATTGATCATCTCCTCAATTTTTCCTTGTTGGATAATGGAATAACCTGTTCCTCCTCCGACTCCGGTGTCCATGAAAAGTTCGCGAATATCTAGCAATCGAACTGGAGTTTTATTGATCAAGTATTGGCTCTCACCTGAGCGATAGAGGCGTCGAGTTATTTCAATTTCACTGAATTCTCGGTACTTGGGGAGTGTGTCGCCAGCTGGATTTGTAAAGGTAAGTGTAACTTCGGCCATACCCAACGGTTTTTGATAGGCACTTCCGGCAAAGATGACATCTTCCATGGAACCTCCACGCAGTTGCTTAACTCTTTGTTCACCAAGTACCCAGCGGATGGAGTCAACTACGTTGGATTTCCCACAGCCATTCGGGCCCACTACAATGGTGACCCCATTATGTTGGAAAGTGAAGGAGGTGGGCTGGCAAAAGGATTTGAATCCGGCGATGCGCAGCCCTTGTATGCGCATTGAAAATCAAATGCTTGAAGGTGGGTCTACAGGCTTTTCCTCAACATCCGAATCTTCTGGTGCAACTGCTGCAAGATTTTGCTGTCTCATGCCCTCGAGCGATTCTTTTCTTTTGTTGAAAAACTGCCGGTACTCAAAGTCTTTCTCTTCCATGACTTCGTCAAAGAAGCTTTTCCAGAGGCCTTGTTCAGGAAAACTCATTTCATCAAAACATCTAACGAAAAGCATGAGCCACTGGCGTTCTTCTTCGAGCAACAGCATGTAGTCGTAAGTCAAGCCCTCAAGATTGAGTTGTTCCTGCGCCAAAAGCTCCCTGACCTCATCCACGAGTTCACCTTCAACACTTCTTGCAATTGTGTTTTGAAGCATCTGACATTGTAGTCGGGCAAGCTCGAGTTGTTTTCTGCACTCTACCAGTTGGGATATATTTGAGACGGAGGCCTGTTCCTGCAACCGAAGAGTCTGAACCAGTAGTTCTCGTTCCGTAACCTCAACTGTTGATTCAATGGGTTGATCGGTCATTTGGTTTTAGCTTATTGGTTTAGCTGAGGACACTCTGAAGAACTCAGGAAAATTGATGGTAGGAGATTATTCTGAGTTTGGAAGAGTAATTTTTAGAACAATCAGATGAGGTCCAATATCATACAATACGTTTTAAAATCATCAAGGCACCGTAGAATCAAGCACAACTTATTTTAACTGTTCATCATGGATTAGGCAGTCTGACGTAGCTTTTCTAATTCGAGACTAGTTGCTTCCCAATTCTGTAAATGCTGAGTAAGCATCTTTTGCACACTTTCCTGCTCTACCTGAAGTTTCTTAATTTCCATGGGATCGGCGGATTGAAAGTATCCCTCCTTACCAAAATTCTTTTCAATATTCTGAAGTTGGTCTTCGTTTTTGGAGATTTCTCGCTCAAGTTGTTCTACCGTCCGTTGGAGTTGATTAATGCGCTGCTTTTGTAATTTACGTTCTTCATGACTTATTAAGGTTTTTGTTTTTTGAGTACTTTCTCTTTGAGTTTGGCTTGGTTTTTGGTGATGCAATGAAGCTGAATCACGATTCAAATAGTCATCGCCAAATCTTTCCAAATATTCTTGGTATGGACCTGAATAGTCTCTAGCCCCAGTTGGAGTTAGTTCTAAAATGTGTGTGGCCACTTTATTGACGAAGTGTCGATCATGACTGACGACAATTACAGTCCCCTCAAATTTTTGTAGCGCATCTGCAAGAGCTTCTACTCCCTCAAGATCCATGTGATTTGTGGGCTCATCAAGTACAAGTATATTCCCCTTTTCGAGCATCATCCTCGCAAACAATAGTCTTGCTGATTCCCCTCCACTTAAAGCATTGACACTTTTTTTAACGTCATCTCCGGTAAACAACACTTGGCCAAGAAGGCCTCTTATGGTCCCCACAGTTTCATGGGGCGCCTGAGCAAATAGCCAGTCGTATACACTAGTCCTTTCTTTGAGCAAATCATGGTGATCTTGGGCGAAGTAGGATACTTGGGCTTCATAACCCCAGGCACTTTCTCCATTATCTGGAACCATTTGCCCTAAAGCGATTTTGAGTAGCGTAGATTTACCAATACCATTGGGACCAATTAAGGCAACCTTTTCGCCTCGCTCAATCGTCGTATAAATGCCATTAAGAACTTTCAAAGCCCCAAAAGCTTTTTGAATATTTTTTAGTGTTAGTACGACTTTCCCGGAAGATCGTTTTTGCTGGAACTGCAGTTTAGGCAACACTCTCGAAGAAAGTTTTGCTTCTGGAACTTCAAGTCGCTCAATCATTTTTGTGCGTGATTGAGCTTGGCGGGCCTTTGTTGCCTTGGCTTTGAATCTGTTTACAAATGCCTGCATCTCAGCAGCTTTACGTTCAACGCTCTGAATTTCCTTTTGACGTTGGAAACTTTCCAATTCCTTTGCAGCGAGAAAGCGCTCATAGTTGCCTGTGTATGGAATTACCTCCTCATAATCGATGTCCACAACGTGAGTAGCGGTAGCATTGAGAAAATCACGATCGTGTGATATGTAAATCAGAGTTCCTTGAAACTGGTCTTTAAGGAATTCTTCAAGCCAGTGAATTGAGATGATATCAAGATGGTTGGTTGGTTCGTCAAGGAGCAATAAGTCAGGATCACTGAAAAGGACTTGTGCTAACAGTACTCGTAGTTTGAAACCACCAGAGAGAGCCTTCATTTTTTCATGGTGATAATTAGCACTGATTCCCAGTCCTGCTAGTAACTCTGCGGCAAAGGCCTCTGCAGTGTACCCATCCTCTTCAGCAATAATAATTTCTAGTTCTGCAAGCTGATGACCGGTCTTTTCATCCATCTCCTCCTTCATTAGGAGCTCTTCTTTCATTTCCATAGCTTGCCAAAGACGTTTCCGTCCTTGCATCACAACATGGATAATAACGTGATCCTCATAACTAAAATGATCCTGACGTAGAAATCCGATTTTCAGTTCTTTAGGGACAGATATCTTCCCTTCTGTGGGATTTTCATCACTGGTCAAAATTCGTAAAAGAGTTGACTTGCCGGCTCCATTGGCTCCGACTAGGCCGTAGCGTTTACCTGGATCAAAGTTGATGTTGGCATTTCTGAAAAGCACCTTGGCGCCATATTGCATGCCAAGGTTGGTGACGCAGATCATGTTTTACAAGGCAATGGTTAGGCGGAGTTGTTGAATTAATTCTTCAAAAGCTTGTTGCACAGCTGGAGCATTGGCTGGATATCGAAGGCGTAGAGTTACTCTGCGAGGAGCTTCCTGAAGACTGTGCGCATAAATTCCCAAACGTACATTTGGCCATTGCTTACTGAAATTTTCCACAGCTTCGGCAACATCACCTTCTGGAAGGTTCAAGATGATTTCTTGAATTTTCCATTCAGATGAACTTCTTTTCCATATTGGCAGGGTGACAGGTAACATTGCCTTCAACATGCTTGGAAAACCTGGAAACGCAAAAATTCCCTGAACATGAAAACCTGGCGCCCCTTCAAGATTTTCGATTAATCCACATCCTTCAGGCAGATCCGCCATTCGGGCACGTGCCTCGTTTAATCGATCCTGATATCTTTCTATCAAAATTTCATAGCATTCATGATGGCGGATAATTGGAATACCTAATGATTGCGCAATTGCTTGTCGGGTACAGTCATCATGAGTTCCACCAATCCCACCTGAAACGATCAAAGGGTAAAATTCCTTGTACAAATTTCTCAGCCATTTAGCTATTGTGTCTTGATGATCTGGTAAAGTCATCGCTATTCCTGCTGGCTGATCCTGTTCCTTTAGCCACTGCAGCATCCATTGCTGATTTGCATTTGCCAATTCTCCCCAGACAAGTTCTTCTCCAACAGTAATTACAGCTGGGCTAAGTTTTGATCCAGTCATTGATTCCCATTGTTTGGAAGAGCCTGGCGACGCCAGTAATAGCAGAGCAGGCCAAATGATATGGCTACATTCCCAAACATCATTGGATAATGACTTTCTAAATTCAACAACTGGATCAAAGGCATGAACATAAGTGATAGGCAAGCAAGATTCCAGATAATGAAGCCTAGGACCATTAACATTCTTCTGCGCTCAATATCCTGCATCAATTTCTCATATTCCAGATCCAATTTTGAGTTCGAACCATCTCGCTCTTTGGTTTCTATCATCATCATTTCCAGGAGTGCTTTTAGAAGTAAAACCAACTAAAAAATACTATCAATAACAAAAAAGCTGTAAAACAGCCCAAAGGCGGCGGATGCCACTCAGGAAGAATAGTTTTGACCCGCACACCAACCTTAAATTAATTATTGAGATTGATTCAAAAAGGCTAGCAGATGGAGAAAGAAGCACAAGGGAGGAAGTTTAGTTTAGGAGGGATCTGAGCCCTCCTAAAAATTATCGAAGAATGTTGCGAAGGGAAGCTATTTTTTGTTGTTGTTCTCTTTGTGGAGCAAAATCAGCAGCTCGGTCTAGGTGAGAAAGTAGTTGCCTTCTCGTCTCTTCCATTTGAATGCTGTCTTGTTCCATTTGAGTACTTTCGAGAATTTTACGCTGTGTGTTCGAAATGATCAGATCTGGTAGTGTCTTCAGGAGAGTGTCTCGCTGCAAAAGTGCTTGAGCAATTTCCTGATCATTTTGTGCCTGAAGCGCTGCTTCATGTAGGCTATCTAGCGCATTAAGGTAAGTTTCAATCTTCAGGTGAAGGTTTGATTGTCGCTGTGCCGAACGAATTTGTTCTACTGCCTGAAGGTAATAGCGTTCAAATTCTGTTTCCTGAGGGTAGCTAAAAAATGCTGATTGTAACCCTGCAATCGGAATCCTGGATTCTAAGAACTGCTGCCTGCGAGTCACACTTTGATCTGTGACACTGAAAAAATTGACAACTATGGAATTGTTGCTAGTGACTTCTACAAATGGAGGTAGTTCAAAAATCTGTGGATTGATTTGCGCTTTCAGAAAGATTCTCTGCTGATGCTCTACGTCAGTCACAACTTCAACGTGCTGCAGGTACTCAAGTGTTCGAAAACCTGGAACTTCTCGAATTTTCTCAGCGTTCGGGATCATGACTTGGATGAAGAATTGGTTTTTCCTTAGCCCCGTCTCGGGATCACGAAGATTCTGCTCAACAATTTGGTAAGGTATCAAATCGGGAGTCAACGCAATATTTTGATCAAAAATGATCTCTACCCCAAAGCGCCATATATTTCTGAGTTCATCTTCAACTTGCCTAGGTAAAGCCACTAACTCTCTAACCAAGAATGGTTGACTTAGAATGATGTCGTCCTCCAAGGGTTCTTGGATAAAGGCTCCATTATTCATGAGTTGATAAGCATCCAGGTAAGTGAATATTTCTCTACCTCCGTTGTCCAGTTCGAGAACATAACGGAAACGGTTGCCTTGATCATCGGTAGCAAACTGCTCTTCTTCGCCAGGATGTAGCATACGGAATCTTCTGATCCCGTAAGTCATTCTTTTTCCTTCAAGCAAATCGTGCTCTCCGTATGTCTTCACATAAGCCTGTGATGTCAGCACTAGGCGGTAAAAATCATTTTTGTCTAAAATTCCAAATTCTGTACTTTCACTGGAAGGAAATACCAAAACTCTGTTTCCTGTCAGTTGGAGTTGGTCTTTCAACGACCACTCATAGATTTGGTCTAGTTTCCACTCCTGACTTGACCCATCCTCCAATACTGCTTGGAGAAAATGCTCATCATTAGTACGATTCTTGACGAACACCGAAGATATCCGGAGATCTCTGTAGAGCCCCTTATCCAAAGTTTCAGCTAATTTAATTGCATTAAGTTTGGAAGTGTACTCAGGAAAAGCTAAAATTCCTTCAGGTAAGATCGAAATAGATATTAGTAGGAGCCAGCCTACTACTGTGCGAATTTGTCGTTGCTTACTCAAAATTTTCTCCTACATAAACTTCGACATCAGTGCCCATCCTGCCCTTGTGACTGGATGGCATTTGTTCAACAAGTTGTTCCCCAGGAATTACTTCGGACAGAGCTAATGCTGCTTTCATGAAATTAGGTCTAAAGTAGATTTTAGTTTTGGGTAGTACCATCCCTTCCCTAACCGAGGAAATGTTCGTGACTTCTAATCGCATTCCAACTTGTTCCTCTAATTTCTGCCTTTGTTGTCGATCCAAAAGAATGGCAAGTCTTTGAGCATTTTGATCTTTGGTGGAAGCATTCAATACAGATACATTGAGCTGTAGCGGTTGTTGATACATCAACAAAGCTGCCACAGGGTGAAGCATCACGGCATCTCGAGCTTGCGATGCCATGGGCTTGAGTTGCCTTTCACCACGGCCCGCTGAAGCTGCCATGTCATCTATACCCGGATCAGATATTTGTGATCTTGCTCGCTCTCGATCTTGCGATCCAAGTCTCTTACGCATTGGCTTTAGGGCAAAGGCAAGCTGCTGTCCATCTGACTTTTCTCTGTCCAACTCAAGCGAGACATCTCCAGTGCTTGTAAAGATCTGCATGTCTACCAAAAAGTCTACATTCCCTCCACCAGTTCTACTGATTTTCTCTTGGAGTTCAACGCGCTTGACCCCGTCTTCCTCAGCAAAAGCCATCTCTTTTTGAGGCAAGGTGACATTGTTCAGAAAGGCTTGTGGAATGGAAACCTGAAATTTACCAGGGGTGTTTCCAGTTTCAACCTGGATGGCCGAAAAGAGAGATTCGTCAAAAACCCCTCTTATGGTTAGGTAGGAGGGATCACCGGGTATGACATCAAGGTGATCTACCATATGTCCAGAGGGTAACTCCTGAGCTAATGTGGGTTTGGCTAGGACTGCCAAAGCACAAATAGAGAGCAGGAGTGAACAGATTTTTCGCATGTCTACAACCCTTGAAAAGTGGCGAAAAAAGGCAATTTGCAGCAAAAAATGCAGAAAATGCGCCAGCCCTTCTTCGTTCACTCGACCGCGCCAGATCCTTCTTCAGACACTTCACTTTCCTCTGTAACGACCTCAGATTCTTCGGTATCCTCGTTTTCTTCCGTTACTGTAGAAATAGCAATGACACGCTCATCTTCCTGTAATCTTATCAAACGTGATCCTTGTGTAACTCTTCCAATGATTGGGATCTGATTAGTGTGTATTCGAATCATCCGGCCAGTTTGGGTGATCAGTAAGAGTTGTTCTCCCTCCTCAATTTCCAACATTTCAACAACTGGACCAGTGGTTTCGTTGGTTCGCATCGTGCGCAAGCCTTTGTTGCCACGATGCTTTGATAATGTAAATGCATCAATTTCTGATTGCTTCCCATAGCCGTTCTCTGCAACTGTCAGCATCCTTCCTGAGCCAGAGTGGGTAAAAGCGGAAACCACTTGATCACTTGGTTCGAGACGCATTCCAATGACTCCTCGGGCATCACGTCCCATGGATCTTATCGTTGATTCGTGAACACGTAATCCCATACCATTGCGACTAGTGAAAAACAACTCACGGTCCCCGTCTGTCAATGCTGCTGAGATTAGGGTGTCCCCTTCATCCAAGCTGATTCCTCGAATGCCATTTCGACGTACTCTGGTAGGATCTAACATATCAATTTTCTTGCAGATGCCATTGGCTGTACACATCAAAATATGCTTCAGATCTGACCTTTCTTGGAAATTGCGAGGTATCACCAAGCAAGTCCGAATCGTCTCTTCTTGGGTGCCTTCTTTTTCATTCTGTTTTTGTAGTTCAAGAACATTTGCTGCGTGTTTCCCACGACTTGTCCGACCTGCTTGAGGAAGTTCATAGACCCTAGCTCTGTATATTCGCCCTAGATTGGTGAGAAACAACAAATGATCGTGGGTAGATGCTACGAACATCTGTTCAACGAAATCACCAACTTTAGTGGTTGCACCTTGAACACCGCGTCCCCCTCTATGTTGAAGACGATATTCAGTAACAGGAGTCCGCTTAACATATCCTTCGTGAGATATTGTAACGGCCATATCTTCTTCGGTAATCAGATCTTCAATTGCAATGTCGGAGGCATCTTCAACAATTTCTGTTCGCCGTTCATCACCGTAACGTTCACGGATTTCAATTGCTTCTGTTTGGATGATTTCAATTACTCTCTCCTCACGTTGGAGAATATCTTCAAGATCAGCAATTTTAAGGGTTACTTGCTCGTTTTCTTCGCGAATCTTCTCTCGCTCTATCCCTGTCAGACGCTGGAGGCGCATCTCCAAAATTGCTTGGGATTGGCGTTGTGAAAGAGAGTAATCAGCCATCAAAACTGCTTGGGCAGTAGGACCATTTTCAGCCTTGCGAATGGCTTCGATTACTTCATCCAAATTTTCGAGAGCGGTCATCAAGCCTTCTAGAATGTGTAGGCGATTTTTGGCTTGGTTAAGTTCAAATTGGGTACGGCGAGTGACGACTTCGATTCGATGTCGAAGGAAAAATTCCAATGTTTGAGCAAGTGATAGTACCTTAGGCTGGCGGTCGACGATCGCGAGCATCGTGATTCCAAAAGATGACTGTAGAGCCGTGTGCTTGAAAAGATTGCTCAAGACAACATTTGGATCGTCACCTCTACGGACCTGAATATACATCCGCATGCCTTTACGATCTGACTCATCTCTCAGATCTGTGATTCCCTCCAATCTCTTTTCGCGCACCATCTCAGCAATTTTTTCGAGTAGATTTGCCTTGTTCACCATGAAGGGTAACTCTGTCACGATGATGGCTTCACGACCGTCTTTGTGGGTTTCAACATGAGTCTTGGCCCGAATGCGAATGATCCCTTTGCCATTCATGTAGGCATCATAAATTCCTTTTCTGCCCATAATAATTCCACCGGTAGGAAAGTCTGGGCCAGGCAGAAGCTCCAGTAGATCTGGCAAGGAAGTAGTATAGCGATGCTCTATGTAGTAGAGAAATGCATTGAGGACTTCACGTAGGTTGTGTGGAGGTATGTTGCTGGCCATGCCCACAGCAATGCCGGTAGATCCATTGACCAGTAGGTTCGGAATCTTGGTCGGTAGTACCGTCGGTTCTTGTTGAGAATCATCGTAGTTAGGAATGAAATCGACGGTACCTTTTTCCAGATCATTCATCATCTCGTGAGCGATTTGTTTCATTCTAATTTCGGTGTATCGCATTGCTGCTGGGGCGTCCCCATCAACTGAACCAAAATTACCCTGACCATCAATCAGCTGATATCGCATTGAAAAAGGCTGGGTCAACCTCACGATTGTATCATACACCGCTGCATCACCATGAGGGTGATATTTACCGATCACATCTCCAACGACTCGTGCTGATTTCCGATAGGCTCGATTGTAATGATTTCCTTGGTCTTGCATTGCAAAGAGAACACGTCGATGGACAGGCTTGAGGCCATCACGTACATCCGGAAGAGCACGTCCAACAATCACGCTCATTGCGTACTCCATGTAGGAGTCTCTCATTTCATGGACAATGTCTGCGTTCAGAATCCGTTCTGTCATTTTGAATAATTATAAATTATGTGAAAAGAAGGGATGTTGATGACCAAGAGTTGATCAAAAACCTGAGCGGTCAAGAGTTAATGTTTTTATTTGAAATTAGGTGATGATTTTCGGCGTTTCTGTTGCCTCATCCTTTTCTAGATCACCAAGTTGGTCGAGCCCAAGAGCTGTAAGATCAAATCCTGAGAAGGGCTGGGAAGTTTCTGCATCGACCCAGCATTCATTTTCAAAAACGTAGAGTTTTGCTACTCCTCGGAAGGGTGTGAACACTTTTAGGTAGGATTCTTCGTTTTCAGCTTCGATAGTGATCTCACCATCGACTTCTTTGATTAGTTTTGCTGAATACTTGACAGGAATAGATTTGGGGAAGGTTAATTGCTTGCCATCAATCTTCATTCGGTAACTCCATGTGACTGAATCAACAGAATCTTAAAGAATTAATCATCTCTCTGTATTCTATGTGTAGCAAGACAAATTGGCTCAGGAAGCTAGCATTCTTCCGCCATCAACGGGTAATACGGTTCCGGTAACAAAATCATTTTTAAGAAAATAGGTGACTGCTCTGGCGATATCATCAGGGTGTCCCATTTTTTTTAGTAGACTTCTTTCAATGGCTAAATCTTGGCTAAAAGAACTGATCTGAGGGGGAGGAAGCATTGTTCCGGGCGCAACTGCATTGACTTGTACTGCTGGAGCCAGGGCCTTAGCGAGCCCCTTTGTCAGCGAGACCAGTCCAGCTTTCGATGCGCAATAGGGTAAGAACTGTGGCCAGGGTCTCTCTGCAGCTACATCTACAATGTTCACAATTTTACCCTGTCCTTGTTTAAGCATTGATGTTCCAACCAATTGTGAGAGAAAAAATGGTGCTTTTAAATTCAGTGAGATTAAATGATCCCATTCTGATTCACTTACTTCACCAAGAGGTGTAGGGAAAAAGTCAGCAGCATTGTTGATCAGCACATCAATTTGGCCAAGTTTTTCTTCAATATGCTGAATCAACAGTTCAATCTTGGATACCTGTCTAAGGTCAGCTTGAAAACAACCATGTTGTTGAATGTCCCCACCCATAAGGTCTAAGGTTTCTTTTGCCCCCTCCATAGACTGATGGTAATGTAAGGCTACCTTCATTCCTTGTTGGCCAAGTGAGACTGCGATAGCTTGACCAAGACGCACACCCGCTCCGGTAACTAAAACTGTTCGGTTCTTTAAATCCATTTTGATTTCATGCTTGAAAAAAGAAAACCAATCATTGGTCTCACGATGGGAGACCCCAATGGGATCGGCCCCGAAATCATAATTAGGGCACTCACGAAACTGAAATCACGTTTTGATTGGCATCCAGTCATTTTTGGGGATGCCTGGATCATTAAACAGGTTACCAGCAAACTTGATTCAACCCTACAACTAAAAATGTGTGAGAATTTGGCTGAATTACCTGATGGGCCTTGTATTGTGGATTTGAAAGTGCACTCCGGCACAAACTGGCAGCTTGGGCAAGTCAGTGCCTGGGGTGGAGAGTCATCATTTCATTTTCTGAAAGAGGCAATTGACGCAGCGCTCGCAAACCAGATTGATGCGATTTCCACTGCCCCTTTAAGCAAAAAAGCCCTTCATATGGCTGGTTATCATTTTCCAGGACACACTGAAATTCTCTCGAGATTGAGTAATGGTGCCCCACCCATTATGATGCTTACCGTTGAAGGACTGAGAGCGGTTCATGTCAGTACCCATGTTTCTCTGCTTAATGCAATTGATCAAATTCAACCAAAGCGAATCCTTGAAGTTGCTCAAGTAACTAAAGATGCCCTCATAAGAATGGGTATTAAAAATCCAAGGCTTGCATTGCCAGGCTTGAATCCTCATGCCGGAGAGGAAGGCCTATTCGGTGATGAGGAAAAAAAATTACTTCTTCCTGCATTAAAATTGATGGACGACGCTGGCATAAATTGTGTCGGTCCCATTTCGCCAGACACTGTTTTTTTAAGGAATCGCAAGGGTGAATTCGATGCAGTTATTGCGCTTTATCATGATCAATCTCATATTGCTCTCAAACTGCTTGGATTTGAAAAAGGGGTAAATGTAACCCTAGGATTACCATTGATTCGCACATCAGTTGATCATGGGACAGCTTTCGACCGAGCCTCCCAATTTAACGCGGACTCTGCTTCCATGGAAGCTGCAATCGAATTAGCGCTATGTTTTGTTTCAAACTCTGACAAGCAAAAGAGCGCACCTTTTTTGCACCATTAGCGAATAGCAAAATAGTCTATTGAAGATCATCAATCAGAGTTTTAATTTTGGCTGAACTCATCTACGAAATATTGGCGCCAGGGATCTCTTGGCTAGAGGTACCCAAAGCAGACTTACGTATTCTTTGTGGTTGTCCGGCTGATGCGGTTAAGCATCTAACCATCAAGGGGAAGATCAGTTTGGTTACGGAAAACGGGGCTACTTTTGAAACTGGCCCGAATGCCATTTTACTAGCAGATAATTTCCTACAGAATGGTTTGCCGGCAAACATGGCAGAATTCCCAGTTCTGCAAATGTTTTATAAACAAGGACAAATCATCCCTAATCATCCCAATAACAAGGGCGAACGCCCTGTACTCATTGGCAATGCCAAAGCAGTTCAGTCTCAACTTCAATACATCTATTGTGGAAACTACGGCCTGACTACCCCTGAAGAGTTAATCGATTGCGGGGTGAGTCTTGAAGATGCTACCGAAATGATGGCAATGAAGATGCAGTTCGCTTTTGGCAGTATCAAACCACCGGATGCGCTATTGTCAACCTGCATTGTCGAAGATTCTGGATGGCATAGCTTAAAGGATGACTTATTGGTAAGTCGTAAAGGAGTGAATCAGTATCAATTCAAAATGGGGCTGGAATGCATTGACGTAGATCTGAGGCTTAAAAATGAGGAGACTTATCCGGCTCCGTACAAACTTTCAGACCAATGGTTACCAAGAGACCGGTTTGCCGTTTGGCATACTGGTGAGGGAGATGGTTGGGATCGCTTTCGACCATGTATGGCAAGTTTACTAATGATTGAAGGAGAACCTTATCTCATCGATGCTGGTCCGAACTTACACTACACTCTTGAAGTGTTAGGGATTAGCTTAAGTGAAATAGCTGGTATTTTTCATACTCATTCACACGATGATCATTTTGCTGGCTTGACAAATTTACTTCTTTCTGGGCGAAGGATTAGATATTATTCGTCCAAATTGGTCCGTCATTCAACTTTTCAGAAACTGTCGGCACTTATCGGGTTGCCCACCCAGGAAATTGAAAAGTATTTTGATTTCAAAGATCTTGAATTGGACGAATGGAGTAGCATTTCAAAATTTGTTCAAGTCAAGCCATGTTTCTCGCCTCACCCAGTAGATGCTAATATTTTCTTCTTCAAGTACGAAAAGGGTGTGAAAACTCAAACTTATGCACATCTAGCCGACATCATTTCAAGTGCAGTATTGGGTGGGATGAAAAACCCTGAATCAAAATATCACATCAGTGAAAATTTCTATAAAAAGATATTTGATAACTATCTACAAACTACTGATGTCAAAAAAATCGACGCTGGTGGGGGTATGATTCATGGTGAGGCGAAAGATTTTGTAGATGATAAATCAGGAAAAATTATTTTAGCACATTCTTCCTCACCCTTTTCGCAAGACGAACTTAGAATAATTGAATCTGCGTGTACTGTGAAGTTTGGGTCGTCTGACCTCAGAGTACCAATGAGTAAGGAAAAATTTTTGAAGGATAAATCACTGCAGTGGCTTCAAGAACTTTTTCCAACACTGAGCAAAGAGGAACTGAAAAAACTAATGACGTACCCAACAGCAGAAATTACTAGGGGTCAAAAATTACTTTTTCAGGCTCAAGAGGTTGAATATATACCACTACTTTTGACAGGGCAGGTTGAGCAAGACGGAATGTTCTACCCAGTAGGGACATTACTTGGGGAGGCGAATGCACTGGCGGATTTACCATCATCACAGAAGATTATTGCCGTTGGACCAGTTTGCTATTTACCGATCCCCAAAAATCCATACAAGAACTTGCTGAAAGCACATAAATTATTGAAGAAGAGAATTTCGTTACTTAATGGCTGTGACTATCTTCGAACATTCCCAATGCTTCAATATGGACTATGTAATGACCAACTGAAGTCACTTCTACAAAAATCTGAACCAATAAATCTCAAAAAAAATCAGCAAGTTCTGATTCCGAATAACGCTTTGGGTATCATTGAATCTGGTGAAGTTCAATTTTCGGCAGGCAACAAAACTCTCAAAGTTACTGATAAATCAGTGCTTGGATTGTCAAACATTTTAGGTAACTCATTTTCTTGGAAGGAAAAAACGACAACAAAATGCCAAGTGTTATGTCTTCCTACGGAAAATTTGTTGCAGGCACCTGGGGTGCGATGGTTCCTTCAGAGAACTTATCAAGATTATAACTTTCAGTTGAGTTCATGACTGACCTCACGCCTGTCAACTTACCCCAAAATCTTCCTCGTAGCGTGCCAGCTCAGAGAGCTTTAGAATTAGTTTTTGGCAATTATGCCGTGAATACCAGACGAGCTTATGAGCGAGCCCTAAAAGACTTCCAGAAATGGGCTGATCTGCATTCCACTCAAGACCTAGAAAATCTTGATAGTCTCAGAATGCTAGAATATAAGGAGCATCTTAAATTGAGCGGAAAAAAATCCGCAAGCATCAATCAAGCTATGAGTGCACTGAAAAAGATCTGTCGTGTCCTTGCAGAGTGTGGATATATTCGACAAAATCCATTTAAGTCCTCTCTTATCCGCAACGAGAAAGTCTCCCAACTCAGCAATAAGGGAGCTCTGCGAATTAATCAGCTTCAGCAAATGCTTGATGCAAATGAGAACATAGCCTATGACGAGCGAGTGGAGACTTTACTCCGTCACAGGAACAAATTGTTGTTAAAATTTCTATATTTCACTGCAGCACGAAGAAGCGAAGCCTCTGTACTAAACTGGGAAAATATACGCCAGGATGGTCGATTTTGGATAGCTATTCTTGAGGAAACGAAGAGTGGTGTACCACAAAAACTAAAAATCAGAGAAGAGCTTTATCAAGAATTGATAGTCTGGAGAGGTGACTTACAGTTATCTGGTTTGAGTACACCATGGGTGTTCCCCTCCTTGGGACAGCGCAGCATGGGCAACCAAATGACTGGCAAGGCCATAAATGAAGCTATCCGTCGCCTCGGAAACGCTATCGGTATAAAAATTTCCACACATTACCTCCGGCATACTGCCATTACACTTGCACTTGAACTGGGAGAGCCTCTTCAGAAAGTTCAAGCATATGCTCGGCACGCCTCTGCAAATACAACTGTTCGTTACTTTCACGATCAGCAACTACTCGAAAAAAATCCCACCGATACCCTTCCAGCTCTGTAGAGAGTATTTTGATAAAATCTTAATCAGGATAGGGTTCAGAAAATTAAAATAAAAATTTACCATTTAAATTTAGTGACTTAAATAATGCTTTAAGGTTATGAAAATTTGAATTACTTTGAGTGCATGCTCTTTGCAGCTGGTTCATACTAGATATGAGGATCACATGGAGTAACCCCCTCAATGGAATTGAATGAATCACACTTTTAGTCCTTATGCAGAACTTGGTGTAAGACCAGATGTAACTCATCAGGAACTGAAACAGGCTTACCGACAGGCTGTCCTGCGTTACCACCCCGATTCAGCTGTTGGAGCAGCTAATTCTTTAAAGTTTCATGCTGTCACGGAAGCTTACAAAGAACTTCGCGCAATCGTTGATCAGTCGCCCCGAGGGAAAGGGTCTGACGACCAGTATTCAAAATTACGAAAGAAAAATCAGTTGTTGGATGGAGAACAACCGATTGACCCTCAAACTCTGGAATTGGGTACACCAGATCTCCAACAGTTGCTGTGTGAATCCGACAATTCTCATGTCAGACAAGTGGCTGCGATAGCACTGTTTTTAAAGAAGGAGTCAGCACTTACCAGAGAACTATTGGCTATCGCTAAGCAGCCAGCCATGCCAAGTATTCGTAAGGCAATTCTTTCAGCGATGCATATTGGCCCTCGTAAAAAAGTTGTCCCAATCCTCCTGTCAGTTGCTTGTGAGAGTGATTTGGAAATTGCAGCCATCGCAATACAACAACTTGAGAAAATTGATGAGTCTTTGCGGGGTAAAATTTTGTTTAAATTACGGATAGCTCATCTGAGCCTCTGGGAGAGAACCAAGAGAGTTTTTGACCCTAATCTCCTACTTATCACTCAATACTCACAGTTGGGTGATCAACTTCGCCAGAAGGGGCTGCTCAGCCAAGAACAATTGCAGATAGCCTTGGTTTTACAAAAGAAATTTCCCCTCTTATTAGGTCAGATTCTGCGGTATTTAAATTACGTTCAACCTCATGAATTGCGCTCTGTTCTGAGTGGTACACACCGTAGCTAAAACTTCTTCAGCCTTCCGTTGACCAGTCAAGACTCACTTAGCTGGATCTTCCCGAAAAATCCTGATAATTTTCAAATTATTTAACTATTTTGTAGAAATTCCACTGGGGGCTACAATTATGGCTGCTTTGCAAAGCGCAGAAGTCATTGTCATTGGTGGTGGACATGCAGGATGTGAAGCCGCACTGGCTTCGGCGCGGCTTGGTTGCAAGACGATCCTGCTCACCATAGATATTGAAAAGATTGCCCAAATGTCATGTAACCCAGCAATTGGTGGAATTGGGAAAGGGCATCTAGTCAAAGAAATTGACGCACTTGGTGGGGAGATGGGTAAAGTTGCAGACCAGTCAGGAATTCAGTTTCGAGTTTTGAATAGCTCACGAGGTCCTGCAACTCGTGGAACTCGATGTCAGTCAGAAATGTATGAGTACAAAAGTTTGATGCAGATTATCCTTAGAGGAGAGCCTAATCTTTGGATCGTCAAAGCAATGGTAGAGGAACTTGTTATTGAGAATGGTATCCTCCAGGGAGTTCGAACAAATGCTGGAGAATTTTTGGCGAGTTCTGTTGTAATTACCACAGGAACTTTCCTGAATGGTTTGATCCATCGAGGTGAAAACCGGATCCAGGCTGGTAGAATCGATGAACTACCATCGGTAAAATTATCTTTGGCTTTGGCAAATTGTAAACTTGAATTAGGCCGTCTGAAGACAGGTACACCAGCTCGGCTTGATAAAAGAACGATCAACTGGGGAGATATACCAGAGCAGTTGGGCGATGATCCTATACGGAAATTCTCATTTTGGGGGACAGAAACGCCCTTGCCCCAAGTGCCTTGCCATATTGTGTATACAAACGAAGCAACTCATAAAATTATAAGGAATACTCTTCATCGCTCTGCCCTCTACGGTGGTGTGATTAAGGGAATCGGACCAAGGTATTGTCCTTCAATTGAAGATAAGATTGTCAAGTTTGCTCAGAAAGACAGACACCAAGTCTTTCTGGAACCAACTGGAATTGGGTCTGATAATTTTGAGATCTATCCAAATGGTCTCTCCACAAGCCTACCTGAGGAGGTGCAGCAAGCATTCTATCGGACAATTCCTGGGCTTGAAAATGTAGAGATGCTTCAGGCCGGCTATGCGATCGAATATGATTTTGTTCAGCCAACAGAACTGAGAGCAACCTTCGAACTAAAAAAAGTACAGGGTCTTTTTTTGGCTGGTCAAATCAACGGGACTACCGGCTATGAGGAGGCAGCGGCACAAGGTCTTTTGGCTGGAGTAAATGCTGCCCTGAAAGTTCAAGGTAGAGAGCCTTTTGTATTACAAAGAGATGAAGCCTATATGGGGGTTCTGGTTGATGATTTGATCACTAAAGGAGTGACTGAACCCTACAGAATGTTTACCTCAAGAGCCGAACATAGGCTCCAATTGCGAGAGGATAATGCGGATCTTCGGCTGTGTGAGAAAGGACACCAACTAGGACTATTAGATGATGAGTGTTATAAGCAATTCCTTAACAAACAGTGTAAAATCTTTGCTCTTAAGAAATCATTAGAGCAGGCGAAAATCACTCCGGTTAAGGAAATTCAGGAGGCACTGAAACAGATGAATCAGGCTGAGTTGAAACAGGCGAGTAGTTTGGCGGAACTGATACGTCGACCGGGTCATTGGATGCAGGTGCTCTCTGAGCATTCAGTTATAATGGGAAAGGTTGCTTTGCAGGAATTCCCAGAGGAAGTCCGTGAACAGGTTGAAATACAGATCAAGTATGAAGGCTATTTGCAGCGCCAAGAACAAGAACTTCGACAGATGCGAGAAATGGATCGTATTCAGATCCCTAGTCAATTAGATATGAAAAATATTCCTGGCCTCTCCAGAGAAGTCCAAGAACTTTTAAGCAAGCATCAACCCGCTACCCTTGGTCAAGCAAGTCGCATCAGCGGAGTCACCCCTGCAGCCCTGATGGTTATCCGAGTTTATCTCAAGACATACTTTTCCAAAAACTCATCACTCCAAAATGTGAGTTGAGGGCCGCTTGGGATGAGAAGCAGAAAAAAATTTCGACGGTACCTACAACACTCTGACGTGCAAGCCTGCATCACTTGATTTTTTAAGCTGAGACCAAAGCCGGAAAAATATTTGATATCATTTTGATGATTCTGATCGCGCTCAGCGTGGCCACAGTCATGATGGACAGTATTGCAGCCGTTCGAATCGAGTATGTGAGGTTCTACATAATCTCGAGTGGTTTTTTACGATTGTTTTTGCAATTGAGTATGTCCTGCGTCTTGTTGCTACGCTTCGACCATGGCGCTACGCAATGAGTATTTTTGGCCTTGTCGATTTCTGGCTATCCTCCCAAGTTTGATTATTATTTTATTCCCAGGATTCCAGTACCTGTTGGTCACTCGAGTCTTCAGAATCATTCGAATTTTACGTATTTTCGAGTTTCTTGACTACCTACGCGAATGGACAATGTTGTTAAAGGCGCTGCAAGCTAGTCAGGCTCGGATTATGGCTTTTTTATTTTCCATCCTAATTGCTGTGACTTTCCTTGGAGCCTTGATGTATGTTGTAGAAGGAGAGAAAGCTGGCTTTACGAGTCTTCAACGCAGTATTTATTGGCAATTGTGACTCTGTCAACTGTTGGTTACGGTGATATAGCCCCCCAGACAGGATTTGGGCAGTTCGTCGCTGCAATTGTAATGATCTTGAATTCTAGCATGTTGGCTGTGCCTACTGGGATCGTTACGGTACAATTATCGGCTATGCAACGTAGGCAAGATCAAAAGTTGACAAGGGCTTGTCAGGCTTGTGGTCAGGATGGAAATGATATGGATGCTGATTTCTGCAAGTATTGCTGAGAAAGTCTTGAACTAGAGAATAGAGAATCCTCCAAAGGGCTAGGAAGATAAAAAGAATTCCGGCTTTTGCTTGACTGCCAGAGGGCAGATCTGGAAAATAGTTAATAATAAACTTAATCTTCAACCAAACATCGAACAATGGAGAGTGTTCATATGAGATCATTTTCAACCAACTTACTGCTTATAGCTGGGGCCGTCTTGGTCGGGATAATCTACCTTTCAACGTTCATCGTAGATCGTACTCAATTTGCCGTGGAAATACGTTTGGGTGATCCAGTTTCTGTCCACATGGAGCCTGGTCTAAAATTCAAAATGCCTTTTCTTACAAAAGTTTTTTATGTGGATAATCGACTGCTATCAAATGATTCCGATCCAGGATCGGTATTCACCGAAGACAAAAAAGAAATGATTGTGGATGCATACTCAAAATGGAAAGTTTCAGATCCATTAAAATTTTATGAAACTGTCCGAAGCCTAGCCGGTGCTCAATCAAGACTGGACGATATCATCTATTCTCAAACAAGGGAGATATTAGGTAAACACACTCTTGTAGAAATTGTGTCTGGTAACCGCCGGGATATACGAGAGACAATTACTACTAACTCTCGTAAAGCTGCCGAAAGTTTCGGAATCGAGGTTGCCGATGTGAGAATAAAAAGAGCAGATTTACCTGAAGCTAATAGTTTAGCGGTTTACGGAAGAATGGAAGCTGAGCGCAGAAGGACGGCAAAACTATACCGTTCTGAAGGTGAAGAGCGTTCCTTAGAAATTCGCTCAGCTGCCGACCGAGACAGGGTAAAAATTATGGCTGAAGCCAATAAAATTGCTGAAGAATTAAAAGGTACTGCTGATGCGTCCGCTACTGAGATCTATGCTAGTGCCTATCAATTAGACCCTGACTTTTTTGAGTTTCAGCGATCTCATGATGCCTATCGTCATTCACTTCGTGAAGACACCACCTTGTTACTCAGTTCTGATCAGCCATTTTTCAGATTCCTAAAAGAAGAGGAACCCCAAACTAGTCGAAAACAAATCGAGTGATTGAGGTTGGTCAGTCGATACGATGAAATCCTACAGCAATTGGAGGACGAAGCTAATTACGAGCGTTCCGCTCGATCCAGAGATCTAAGCAAACTGGAGGGTGCTCGCTTCCTGCTGAACCACCTTGGCAATCCTGAAAAATCCCCTAAAATTGTTCACATTGCGGGTACAAATGGCAAGGGCTTCACCGCACTCCTTCTCGCAGCTCTCCTAAAACAGGAAGGTTTTAAGACAGGGTGCTACACTTCACCTCATCTGGTAGATCTCCGAGAGCGAATACAAATTAATGGTCAGTGTGTTGAACAACAACAATTTGTAGATACATCGGAGAGAATTTTAAAAATTTCCAGATATCCTCAATGTCCTCACACTTCCTTCTTTGACTTGGTAACGGCAACCGCCTTTGAAGTTTTTGCAACATACCAATGTGATTGGGTTGTTTTAGAAACTGGATTGGGAGGCAAGTCGGATTCGACAAATGTTGCTCCCAAAAAACTAGCAATCCTAACAAAAATTGGCCTAGATCACCAAAAAATTCTTGGCAACAGCATCCTTGAAATTGCCGCTGAAAAACTGGGTATTGCTCGAAAAGGTGTACCACTCTTAGTTTCCCAACAAACAAACATTGTTAAGGAATGGCTTGAGCATCAAACTCGTTTGCAAGAAATACCCACCCATTGGATGGATGAAACTCTTCACTATCTTGTTGATCACGGTGGACAACGCTTAGCAGCACCCAAAAGGGCTAAAATCTCAGATGTCTCCAGAGAATTGGCACTAAAAGCTGTGGAGATTCTGCTACCTACCAAGTCGCTAAAACACAGACAAAAACGAATAGATTTAGCTTCAGAATTTACCCTGATCGGCCGTAAAAGCAGGCATTTTGAAGTCAAAGTGCAGAATGAAAGTTCAGAACATATTTTATTGGAACTGATTCTGGATGGGGCACATAATGTTGATGCCATTGATTCATTAATAACTACGCTCTCAGAGTGGCAAATTTCCTGCTATGGGCTCTTGTTAGGAATAGCCAAAGACAAGATGACCATTGAAGCTCGTGATTCTCTTCAAAAACTTGCCCAACGGGCACAGCAAGTTGGACTTGTTCAATATAGTTCCAGAAGGGCTGCAGATCCTGCTGAAATGCTTAAATATCTCGATCTCTCTGGTAATTCTATCAAATTGTTGAGTAGTAGTCAGAATGCCTTGTGGTGGGCTTCTGCAACTGGGACGATTCCTTGGGTTATAACTGGTTCTTTTCATTTGTTGGGCGAGGTGTTGCCCCTCCTCTCTTTGGACTCTTGCAATTAGAACTTGCAAATCGGATAAGCTACTGTGCGAAAATTTTTGACGTTTTTGATCCCTTCTCTAATCTTCATTAGTTTGAAAAGTGTCTTTGCTTCAGAACAAATTGTTATTGAGGCTGATCGATTGAATGTTCGAGATGGGGTTTGGGGTAACAAGCTTGGGAAAGTTTATGAGGGCCAACAGTTTGAGGTCACTCAAAAAAAAGAGGATTGGGCAAAGATTGAATATGAGTTTGGCAAATTTGGGTGGATTTCTTTGGATTATGCCAGACCAGCTTTGGAGGTCAAAGAAGTAAAAAATATCTCCCTGACCCAGTTTTGTGCGAAGGTAGATACAGAGTTAAAAAAACTGGGCTGGAAAGATATAAGTTGTCACTCTGATGACTGGCAGTCCAAATGGTACTCAGAAAAGGGACAACCTCTGATCTACAAAGTTTTTGGAGACGAAAGCCCCACACACACGACTTTTTTGGTGTGTTCAGTTCACTCTGACGAAGAAACGACTTATCATTGCTTCCGCTTCATGGAATTGTTGCGATCAAACCCAGAATTGATTCAGCAAAGGCTTGTTTTAATCCCCCTGCTCAACCCAGATGGATTTTTTAGTCATCCCAGAACGCGAACGAATGCAAATGGGGTAGATTTAAATCGTAATTTGCCAACAAAAGATTGGGCTACTTTGGCGCATAGACAATGGAAGTGGTCCTATCAACAAAATCCACGCTACAATCCCGGTAAGGCAGCTGGTTCGGAAAAGGAAAATCAATTCCTTGTAAGCCTAATACTGAAATACAAACCAGATAAAATCGTTTCTCTGCATTCTCCATTGGATTTCATAGATTTGGATTACATGGACAAGAGGGAGGGAGATAAAGAATTGTTGGCTGTGAGAAAGCGTGCGTGGTTTCAGGCAAAGAGTTTTGCTGAACAGAGTGGGACACGTTTTCGTGATTATCGAACTTTTCCAGGGAGTTTGGGGAGATTTGGTGATGAGTGGAAGATTCCAATCTACACATTGGAATTGCCAGAGAAGCCAGGTAGTAAAGCTTCCAACGAATTCGAACGTTTCAAATCAGCGATGTTAGAACTGTTCAATACCAATCTAAGTACCCAGCCAACGGCACTGAACAACAAACAAGATAAGGACCAGTTATTGTAAGACTTAGCCGTAAGCTGCTTCTTCCACAAACAATTCAAGCTGTCCCTCAACCAAGTCTGTACGCCGATAGAGTTCGTGAGTTAGTTTACGAATCAATCTAACATCCTCCCCATCAAGTTTCCCATCTCCTGTGACATCCTGGAAAACATGGATGTTGTTAGCTAGGCCAGTGTGGTCATTATCAACTGCCAAAGCAACCGCCCTACCATTCGGGTCCACGAAAGAGATCATATCAATCTTCCCATCCCGGTTAGCATCGATCAAATTAGCGTAGACATAGACACCCTGTTTCCCTTTTTCTTCTGCTTCGCTCATTAAAGTTCTTTTCTGAGATCAAGTTTGATGAATTCTGGTAAAAACTTTACTTTCCTTGCCCATACCTTAAGTTAGCGCCATTGCCATACTAAGGCAGGTAGATTTAATGAGAATGTTACAGGATAGTCACTATGAAAGCATCTGATTTATTCGTCAATGCTCTTGAAGCAGAAGGTGTGGAATATATTTTTGGGATCCCTGGAGAAGAAAACCTAGATCTTCTAGACTCCTTGAGGAACTCAGAAATTCAGTTGATCCTTACGCGGCACGAACAAGCCGCGGGATTCATGGCAGCCACCTACGGCCGTCTGACTGGAAGAGCTGGTGTATGTTTGTCAACCCTTGGTCCCGGTGCAACTAATTTTGTGACTGCAGCTGCGTATGGCCAGTTGGGTGCGCTGCCTATGCTAATGATCACCGGCCAAAAACCAATCAAGTCCAGTAAACAGGGAAAGTTTCAGATCGTCGACGTAGTCGAGATGATGAAGCCTCTGACAAAGTACACTCAGCAGATTGTCGGAGGAGATAATATCCCTTCACGTGTTCACGAGGCCTTCCGCCTTGCGGAAGAAGAACGCCCTGGCGCAACTCACCTTGAACTCCCCGAAGACATAGCCCGTGATGAAACAGATGCAGATCTTCTGCCCACACGACATGTTCGCAGGCCGATTGCCGAGCAGAAATCAATTCACCAGGCAGTGGAAGCACTTCACAAGGCCAAACACCCACTACTGTTGATTGGCGCTGGAGCAAATCGTAAGCAAACCGCTAAAATGCTTCGTGATTTTGTCGATGAATTTCAAATCCCCTTCTTCAGCACACAGATGGGCAAGGGTGTCCTGGATGAACGAGATCCACTTTTTTTGGGAAACGCTGCCCTATCAGATGGTGATTTCCTACATCGCGCCATTGCACATTCCGACCTGATTCTCAATGTTGGACATGATGTGGTGGAGAAGCCACCTTTCTTCATGCATGTTAACGACGGTCGAACGGTTATTCATGTCAATTTCCGTACAGCTGAAGTGGATCCTGTTTACTTCCCTCAAGTAGAGGTGGTCGGAGATATCGCAAACAGTGTCTGGCAAATCACGCAAGCTCTGACAGCACAAGAGCAATGGGATTTCAAATATTTCTTGCAGATTCGGGAACGAGTGGAAGACCACTTGTTGGAAGGAGCAGATGATCCACGGTTTCCGATCTACCCGCAGCGCTTGGTTGCTGATATCCGCAAGGTGATGCCTGATGATGGAATCATTGCCTTGGATAACGGAGTCTACAAGATTTGGTTTGCCCGAAACTACCGAGCACATTTGTCCAATACAGTATTGCTTGATAACGCCTTGGCAACGATGGGAGCGGGTTTGCCATCAGCGCTGGCAGCACAGATTGTCTTTCCTGAAAGAAGAGTTATGGCAATTTGTGGTGATGGAGGATTTCTCATGAACTCTGCTGAGATGGAGACCGCAGTTCGCTTGAAACTCAACTTGATTATTCTAATTCTGAGGGATAATGCGTATGGGATGATCAAGTGGAAACAGTCCAATATGGGCTTCCCGAATTGGGGCCTGGATTTCGGCAATCCTGATTTCGTCAAGTACGCTGAGAGTTATGGGGCCCATGGGCATCGGGTGGCAAGTGCTGAGGGACTGGCTCCGCTATTGGAGCGATGCTACCAGGCAGGGGGAGTTCATCTGGTGGAGGCACCGATGGACTACAGCGAAAACGACCGAATCCTTAACCACGAAATCAAGGAACTCAGCGCTAAGCTCTAATCCATTTCAGGCTGAATCCTGATCCTTTGAATCGATAGTACAGGTCGTGTCAATTCCTCCGCGAGTGGCGTAGATCGTTCTGATTTGAAGCCACTCTGGATCTAATAACTTAAAAAGATCCCTAAAAATTCTGGCGGTAACTGCTTCCTGAAAGATCCCTACATTACGAAAGCTGATAAAGTAATATTTCAGCGATTTCAGTTCGACCAGTTTTTGCCTGGGTATGTACTCTACCAAAACAATTCCCGTATCCGGTAGGCCAGAAAACGGGCAGACAGCTGCAAATTCCTTGAGTTCGTAGCAGACACGCTGTCGAGGTCCTTCGTAGCGAAAAGTCTCCAACCAATCCCAACGAATCTTTGACTCATCCTCCATTGGTAAGACTAGCCCTTCGGCATAATCAGTGTTAAACACATCAGCCATTCCAGCCCTTGGGAAAGGGATTCACTGTTATCTGGGCCTTCTCACGTAGTTCGGCAATATAGTTTTCAACAGCCTGTTGTCGAACTTCCTGAAAGGCTTCTTCTTCGAACTTCTTGCGCTGTGATTCGTTCAGGGCACTGCATTTTAACGCATCGGGAAGAGCCTCCGATTGAACCACTAACAGGTGTGTTCCAAATTCAGTCTCCAGCGGACCACTCAACTGTCCAACTTTCAGCTTAAACGCCACATTCTCAATTTCTGGCAACAGTTCTCCTTTACGGAACAGGCCTAGTCTTCCACCGTTTCTTTCAGCTGCAGGATCATCAGAAAGAGCCCTGGCCATCTCCTCAAAAGCCATCCCCTGCGCAAATTGATCCTGGATGATGTTAATTCTTTCAGGAATTTCCTCACCACGGAGCAGAATTTGTGCGAGCTCAATCTGACGCAACTCTACCGTTTGCACCTTGCAAAGCTTGGCAATCTCTTCTTCGCCAACCCGCACTTTGGAGTCAACTTCACGAGCAAGTAGTCGTTGTCGTCGGAAATCATCCGCAATCTGATCCTGTAAAATCTTGTCTTTGACGTTCCGCAATTGTGGGTTTTGTTCGCGTAATAGGCCGACCCGTTCCTGAACTTCATCGGCAGAGGCATCAATCTTTAGGGTTTTTGCGCGTGAACGCAATAGCAGCTCTGCAATCAGTCGTTGCTCCACACGCTTGACAATCTCCGCTTCATCCAATGTTCGACCCTCCTGCAAACTTTGTTGGCGCAGGGCGTTCCTGGCTTCTTCCGCCTCACTGAAGGTAAAAATCTGTTGATTGACGATCAGGTAGATCCCATCAACGATCACAGGGTTTGCGTTAAGCGAAGAAATGCCAATAATGCAGGAGATCAAAAGCCAAAAAAGTTTTTTCATGGTTAGTTGCGATAGTTCAGGTTCATCGAACCATAGAGTTTGGGTCGGTAGTCTTCCGCCAATTGCTTTAATCGACGCCAGGGTAGCCGAGAGAGTTCTTTTAGCTTTTTGATGTTCTTCCGCTGAAAAAGCCGATCAGCTAAGTAGAATTCAGTGACCATCGGATACTTGATCTTTTTGCTACGATAGCCCACCTCTTTAAAATTTTTGAAGCGGATGGTTAGTAACTGAGAGGATCCGTCTGGAACATTGATAGGAAAATTGAGGGACTCAATTCTGTTGGCAGCTGTATTCATCAACAGGTGTGGCCCATGCTCTGGGTGTCCAAAGCGGTGGTAGACGTTTCCATCCGGCGCCAGGTACATCGTGTGGGTGTTAGCAGGTATCTCCAATTCCTTGAGCGCAGTTCGAAAATGCTCCAGATCATGGCTGAAGAAGAAAATGTAGTAGGGTCTCAGGTCCATCCACTTAAATCGCCGATTTTTCGCAATGTTTTCATTGACTCGAGTTCCTTCAACTTCATAGAAATAGTGGAGCATTACTCCCTCTAAATTCATGGTCTCCACGGTCAGATACTCGTCGTTCTTCCAGTGTACCAACTGTTTGTAAGCTAGATGGGGGATCTCTAATAGTTCCCCATTTTCCAATTGCCGAAAGGGATCAAAGACCTGGACCTCCACCTCATAACTGGCGCGCTCCCACTTGATCTTGTCCTGAAACTGGTCCACGACATCGATCCAATCTGGTTGGTAGGCCATCAATCCGGTCACAGAGAGGAAATGGAAGCAGATAAACAGCGGGAATAAGCGATGGATTTTCACGTTCTGCCAAAGCAGGAAGAGAAGAATTTTCAGTAGTTTGGAATCTAACAATCTATGCTAAAGTTACTTTGATTTGCAAGCACAAACCGGCCCAATTTTTTTAAGGAAACCGTATGCGTATCCGTCCTGCTGTCTCTGCTCTAGGAACCTACAAACCTCCCTTGGAGGGTCGCAATCCAGGGGAATACCTGTTGATGGACTTCAATGAATCTCCGGAACCCCCCCCTCTTTCAGTGCGTAAGGCTCTTCAGCAGTACATGATAGAAGGTCATCTCCAGGTTTATCCGCACTATGGGAAATTCGTGGAGCAACTAGGAAAATACGTAGGTGTGCCCTCTGGACAGATACTTTTGACCAATGGCTCAGACCAGGGAATTGATGTCATTCTGCGAAGCATGCTGGACCCGGGAACCAACTTGGTGATGGCAATGCCGGGGTTTACGATGTTCAAGCAGACGGTGGGAACGATTGGGGCGGACTTCATCGGGGTACCCTACCCAGCAGACTTTGATTTCCCTTATGAAAAAGTTCGCCAGGCGGTCAATCCTCATACCCGTGTCATCGTGGTGATCAATCCAAATAACCCAACAGGCACCTCTACTCCCCTAGAGCAAGTCGAAGCCCTGCTGAAGGAGTTCCCTGATTGTGCAGTACTGGTCGATGAAGCGTACTACGAATTCACCGGCCAGACCTGCCTGCATCTTCTGAATCAGTATCCTAACTTGGTTGTGATCCGTACCTTCTCTAAGGCCTTTGCGATTCCCTCTTTGCGACTCGGTTACGTAGTGGCTCGGAAGGAATTTATCAATGAGTTACTGAAGATTCGTGGACCCTATGATGTCAACATGGCCGCAGTAGTTGCTGCCCAAGCTCTTCTCGCCGACCAGGAACCTTGGCAAGATCTGGTCAATCATCTGATGCAAGAGGTCAAACCCAGACTGGAGAATTTTTTGAGAGAACAGAGAATCAAGTTTTATCCGGGAGAAGCCAACTTTCTCTTGGTGGAACCCAAGGGTGGAGCAACAGAAGCGGTGAAATACCTGAAAGGCCAAGGCATCCTGGTGCGAGGGATGCGATCACCCCTGGATCATTGCTTTCGGATGAGCCTCCGAAGAATGGAGGAGATAGAAAAGTTTTTCGATTGTTTCCAGGGTTTTCTTGAGAGGGTCTAGCTGGTCAACGTTTCTTTTGAAATGAAAAACTGAGTAAGATTATTTTTTTCTATTTCATTAATTCTGAATGAGTGAGAGCTCATGTAAAAAAGTATTGTTACAATTTCATACATCTACTTTTAAGTATTTGTGTCAATTACATTTCTATCCCATATTAGTTTAAGCATTTTACAGAACCTTTGCCTGGGCAAATGCAGGAATATTTTATAAAACCTAAAATTAGATGTTACTAAGTTTTAGGAAGCAGTCAAAATAGAATGAATCAAAAAATCGTGAGAAATGATTATTTCACATAGGTGATGATGACTTTCCCATGCCCACTATTATAGCTTCCTATATTGGTGATCGAGTTTCCATTGAAAATAGTGGAATTGTCGTATTGACCGTCGCTTGTTGCTACTTGCGTTGTTAAACCATACAGAAAGGAGCCCCCTCCTCCTCCTGGTGGGTGAAGATGATTATTTGGGGCACCACCACCTGAGTAGCCACCTCCGCCCCCTGCACCACCGCCTCCACCATGACCTCCGCCACCAAACCCACCTAATTGTGCCTCGCTATTCCATGTGTAAGTTCCTCCGACTCCACCATTTCTAAAAGCAATTGCAGTTGTACCTGAAGAACTACCAGATGCATTCGTGTAAAAACCAGCTCCCCCTCCCCCTGCCCAACTATTGTTCATTCCGCCACTACCATTATTCCCACCTAATTTATAGCTGCCTACACCTGAGGTAGAGGTAACAGCATTGATTTTACCCAAGCAGGTTGTGTCAGATCCTTGGCTGAATCCAGAACAGTCACGACCTGACCGATATGATGCTCCACCGCCTGCAACTAACAAAGGGGAAGCGTTTGAAAGGTTGGTACCAGTAGCAACAAAAGTTCCTCCAGCTCCGCCATTAAAATTACTTTGCAAAGGTTGCTGTCCAATTAATATGTAAAGCTTTTGATTAATAGTAAAATTCAAGTTCCCTGATAGTTTGACTCCAAGACCTTCATGGTTATTACTCGAACTGTAGGTTTGTTTTGGGGCTGATGCTCCCCAAGCTGCAATTTGATAAGTTCCTGTCATTGGTACAGTCCACTCCTGTATCCCCTGAGTAGTGATGGTGACTAACCCATCTAGATTGGTTCCAGAATAGTTGTCTGTAACATTCTGCTGTGTTGGTCCTGTACGGCCAGTTGCTCCAGCACTCGTAAAAGTCCAAGGCCCAATTGTTTTCGGTTGTAGGCGGATATTTGTCAGATTATCAACAACAACAGGGACAGAAGAGTTGTCATATTGGCTGCCAACACCCAATTGTCCTTCTGAATTGCGCCCCCAACACTTAGCAGTGCCGTTGTCAAAGGTTGCACAGGTTTGATAGCCTCCAGCACCTATGCCTTTAACATTGGTCAATCCGCTTACTAGGACTGGAGTACTGTTGTCCGTGCCACTGTTATATGAGTGTTCATTTTGACTGCTGTCTCCACTGAGAGCGCTCCCCAACTGACCATAGTAATTTTCGCCCCAGCACTTTGCTTTTCCATTACCTAAAGTCACACAGGTATGGTCTTTACCAGCGCTTATGTTGGTTACATTATTAAGTGAAGGTATAATATTAGGTTCAGATCTATTATCAGTATTCCCAATACCTAACTGGCCGTTACTATTTTTACCCCAACAGGCAACAGAATGATTGTCTAAAATCGCACAGGTGTGAGCTCCTCCTGTACTGATTTTGGTTGCGTTTGTGATTCCGAGAACTAAAGTTGCTGATAAATTATCCGTTGTTGTATTATCTCCAAGTTGACCAAAGGAATTAGAGCCCCAGCACTTAACGGTTCTGTTACGCAACAAAGCACAGCTATGCTTGCCTCCAGAACTAATACTTGTGACATTGTCACTGTTGAGACCACTTACAAGAGTGGGCAACGACTTATTATCTGTGTTGCCAATTCCAAGTTGACCGTAGGCATTTCCTCCCCAACACGTAGCGGAACCATTGTCGAGCATAGCACAGGTATGATCATCTCCGACACTGATACCTTTTACGTTACTAGCTCCACTCACCAGAGTAGGCAGAGTTCTATTATCAACATTTGTACTGTCACCTAGTTTGCTGTATTCATTTCTCCCCCAACACATTGCGGATCCATTGTCGAGCACAGCACAGGTGTGACTCTTTCCAGCACTAACACTCGACACGTTATCCAGTCCAACAACTAGAGTAGGAGAACTTTTGCGCTGTGTTGTGTTATCACCAAGCTTCCCATGATTGTTATTTCCCCAACACATGACTGAACCATTATCAAGCACTGCACAGTTATAGTCTAAACCACTGCTGATAAATTCTCCTATATGACTCAGTGAAGTAGATGAGTTATTATCGTCATCTACAATAAAAATAGACTGTTTTTGAATGCCTGTCTCTGTAGCTCCACCCCCTCCAGATACATTGTCTATATCTACAATAATACTTTCATTATCATCATTGAGTAAATCGTTGAGTGCGGTGATAGTAGCATTCCCTGAAAGTGAACCAGCAGCGATGCTGATACTAGATGTCGAAATCAAGTAGTCAGTACTCAGTGTTGCATTTCCAGATAATGTAAGGTTAATAGTCGCATTTTCAGAAGAGGTTCTACTTAGAGTAGCTGTCAGAACAGATAATCCTCCATTTTCAGGAATACTTGATGAACTCGCAGTGAGAGTGACCCCTTGAGGTATACTTGACATAAGAGAAATCCCTTTCACTTCCTCTTGTGAGAGAACTCGATTGTAAATTTGAACCTCATCGATCTTTCCATCAAAGGATCTGTCAACTGAACTACTATCTACACAACCAGAACCAATCGAAAGATTATCAGTGCCCATTGCCGTTCGATTATCAACACTGCCACTGGAGGCAGTATTTCGCCCATTGATGTAAATTTTAATTATTGCTGAAGCTGATGATCCCTGTCTTGTCATTGCCAGATGATACCATTTTTGGTTTGTTAGAGTTTGAATGGACTTGACCGATCCTACATTTACTGTGGCGTTATCTAGCCTCATTAAAATTGGGGAATTTGCACCAGAGTTACACTGAAACTTTGAAACAATTGACTGAAAACTAGATGCAGTCACATTGTCTGAGTTGATCCAAGCGGAAATACTCAGGTTATCAAGGTGCAGCTTTGAATTATGTTGAACGGTGATGTAGTTTCTGTTTCCCGAAAGTTTAATAGATTGATTTGCTTGACCGAAGCGATTTGTACTGAATTGAACATTACCTATTTGAGAGCCATGTAAAGTATTCCCTGAATAATCGAGGGTGTCGTTATCAAATGGGTAGTAGGCAACAAGCCCATTGCTTAGGTTCAGTGTTTGGTTATCAGTTCTGAACTGAAAGAATTGAGAAGGATAGAGCGTTAGATTGTCTTGTGGATTGACAAAGCTCTTGAGCTTGAGTTGGTAGTTTGTCTCTTTTTCTAGTGGTCCTGTAGACCAGAAGACCAAACTGTCATTGTCCAGGTTCCACTGCCCATTGACGGTCAGGTTATCACTAGCCCGTTGAAGCTGAAGATTACTCATTGGATAGCTGCTGGGTAGGCTCTGTGGGTATTTTAGCTTGAGGCCCGCATAGGCATTGACCGTTGGATTACTCTGATTAT
>JACLAC010019634.1_pt1 | contig 126271 bp, 122 predicted proteins | sample 8027881 | NCBI WGS metagenome assembly JACLAC01 (sample SAMN15725517, study PRJNA655200) | protist metagenome | isolation source: fluorescence activated cell sorting (FACS) single amplified genomes of... | place: Spain: Blaines Bay Microbial Observatory, Mediterranean Sea | collected 2016-01-19
CACTACAAGCTTTATTTCATCCACTTTTTTGCCCGCTAACTCAACTGCATTTATCATTGCTGCTGATGATATGATTGCCGTGCCGTGCTGATCATCATGCATTACAGGAATATTTAATTCAGCCTTTAATCTTTCTTCAATCTCAAAACATTCTGGAGCTTTGATATCTTCAAGATTAATCCCTCCAAACGTAGGAGCAATTGCTTTAACCGTATTCACAAATAAATCAACATCACTAGCATCCACTTCAATATCAAAAACATCGATATCTGCAAAGATTTTAAACAACAGACCTTTCCCTTCCATTACAGGCTTAGACGCTTCTGGTCCTATATCTCCCAAACCTAACACTGCTGTTCCATTTGAAATAACTGCAACTAAGTTTCCTTTTGCCGTATATTTATAAACATCATTTTTATTTTCCGCAATTTCCATACATGGAATTGCAACACCCGGTGAATACGCCAAAGATAAATCTCTTTGAGTACTGTACGGCTTTGTCGGCACTACTTCAATTTTCCCCGGTTTCCCTTGAAAATGATACTCTAACGCCTCTATGTCCTTCCTTGATTTTGCCATATTATTTTTCGCTTACTAAAACCCGTAAAAATAGCAATAAAATTTGGGCTTTAACCATCTAAAAGCTGTAAAAACTACCCCTAAATTAAAGTTTTAGATTAGCCCTTGATTATTCCCTGGAAATGAATAAATTTAAGTTCTAAAATCTCTGTAAAATGAAAAAAATAATAATCTTTTCTGGCGCTGGAATTAGTGCAGAGAGTGGACTTAAGACTTTTCGTGACAGCGATGGGCTTTGGGAAAATTTTAACATTTCTGAAGTTGCAACCCCCGAGGCATGGAACAAAAATCCCGAACTTGTTTTAGACTTTTACAACTTAAGACGAAAACAAGTAATTAAAGCCCAACCAAATCAAGCTCATTTTTCTTTAATTGAATTCGAAAAACACTTCGATGTTCACGTAATTACTCAAAACATTGACGACCTTCATGAAAGAGCAGGATCAAAAAATATTCTGCATTTACATGGAGAAATCTTAAAAGCACGCAGCACAAAAACTGACACTCAATACAACATTACTGGATCAGAACTAAATATTGGTGACTTATGCAAAAACAAATGTCAACTCAGACCTGATGTAGTTTGGTTTGGAGAAGCCGTTCCTAACATGACTACAGCTGCAGAACTGTGTCAAAATGCAGATATCCTCATCATTATAGGTACCTCACTAACAGTATATCCTGCCGCCAACATTATTGATTTTGTCCCAGAATCTTGTCAAAAATTTATAATCGATCCTAAAGAAATAACTGTAAGCGGGATCAAAAACTTAACTGTAATAAAGGAAAAAGCGAGCATTGGAATTCCAATGCTCGCTCAAAATTTATTAAAAACTTCAACTTAAGAAAAGACCACCTTTTCGTATTCACTCCTCTAACAGTATTAAAATAGAATCAAAAAAAAGCGAGTAATGGAAACCCAATACTCGCTCTAGTTTTATTTAAGATAAACTTATTGAACAATAACTCGCTCAGTCTTTACAGCCTGACCATTCACTCTAATAGAGTAAAAGTATACTCCAGCATTTAAGCTATTGATATTCAATCTTACCTCACCTTTATTAGATGCTAAGTTTTTCGAAATCAATTTCTGCCCTAACACATCAAACAATTCAATACTAGCAGTATTAAACGAACCTTTAACTGCATAATTCACTGTTAAGTTATTTTTTGCAGGGTTAGGAAAAGCATTTAAGCTAACCATATTCTCTTCAACCTCATCAATAGAAACAGAAGAAGAACCACAATCCCAAACAATAGTAGCAGTCGCTTCATCAGATGGATTTGCTGGATCATATACAGTAACTATCCATGTAGCATAGTCATTCGCACAATCAATCCATGGCCAAGTAACAGGAGAGATTTTCAAATCTGTATAGATTCCGTTAGCAGCAACATCATCACCTACACCGTTCGCAATAATTTGAGTTCCTGAAACAGTTGCACTTGCAGAAAAACAAGCCGTTCCAAAACAAACACCTAAACCACTATTCGCATATGGTACATAAACCTTTTCTACTTTAATAGCAAAAGATTTCAAGCCATTTGTTAAGTTCTCTATATGAAACTTAGTTAATGATAATTCATTATTAGTTCCGTTTTCAGTATGCGTTGTATTTGTAATATTTACATCGTTATAATCTAAGATTCGAAAAGACTGAGCAGAACAGAATCCAATAGAAAAGATGGATGCAACAAAGAGTAATTTTTTTATCATAACATATTGGTTTTAATTTATAACAACTCAAATCTACTCATTTACACCTATTGCATCCAAGCAAAGATGATGATTATTAAAACATTGCAAAATATAGGATTCCAATTTATCACGAATAACAAACGTAAAAATGAAAAGACTTTTAAGTACATTTGAGCTGAATTTAAACTAAAAATTATAATTATGAAAAAATTATTACTTTCTGCATTTGGTTTTGCTGCGATGATGGCTGGCGCAAATGCACAAATTTTCTCAGAGAATTTCGATGCTGGAATTCCTGGAACTTTTACACTTACAGATGTTGATGGAGCAACTCCAAATGCTAACGTATCTGGTTTAACTGATGCTTGGAACGCTGGAACTGGTACAGATGATGCTGGATTAGCTAAAGATGGTATCTTAAGTACTTCATGGATTGATCCTGCAGGACAAGTAGATGATTGGATTAGTACTCCAGCTATTACTATTCCAGCAACAGCTAATACAGTTGTTTTAGAATGGAACTCTATGACTTTAGATGCCAATTACCTTGATGGTTTACAAGTTTATACTTCTACTACAGGTGCTACTCCTGCAGATTTTCTTGCAGGAACTCAAGTTTACATATCAGCTGCTGAACCAACTACATGGACAGCTAACCAAGTTGTGTTAGGAGCAAATCAAACAATTTACATTGGATTTAGAAATAACTCTACTGATAAGTTTGTTTTAGCTGTTGATGACATCGTTGTTCGTGAATTATTGCCAATTGATGCTGTTATGACATCATTAGATGTAGCGGAATATGTTGCTGCAGGAAACACAACAATTTCTGGTGTTATTACAAATAATGGAAGTAGTACTATTACTACTATGGATGTTGTTTGGGATGATGGTTCTGGACCACAAACTGACAACTTAACTGGTTTATCTATTGCTCCAGGAGCAACTTATAACTTTAACCATGCAACACCATTAACTGTAGTTGCTGGAACAACTTATCCATTAACTGTATCTGTTTCAGTTGCAGGAGACGGAGATGCTACGAACAACTCTTTAATGACTAGTGTTATTGGTGTTACTTCTATCCCTGCGAAGGTTGTAGTAAGTGAAGAAAACACTGGAACTTGGTGTCAATATTGTCCTGCTGGAGCTGTTGGTTTAGCTAACATGGAAGCTGAAGCTGATTTTATTGGTATTGCTGTTCACAATGGTGATCCTATGGCTGTTGCTTCTTATGATGGTGCTTCTGCTACACTTTTCCCGGATTTCACTGGATATCCAAATGGAGCTGTAGATAGAGTTTACGGTACTTACCCAAGTGCTGCTGGATTCTTAACTGAGCATAACAAAAGAAAAACTGAAATCGTTCCTTGTGCTGTAAATAGTGTTACTGCTACTTTAAACTCAAGTACAAACATGGTTTCTGTTTCTGCTGTTGCTGAATTTGTAGGAAATGTTACAGGAGACTACAGATTATCTTGTATTATTACTCAAGATGATATGGTAAGTGCTGATGCTGGATGGGATCAAGTAAACGCTTACGCTGGTGGTGGTTCTGGTTTAGCAATGCCTGCTGGACAAAACAATGATTACAACTTTGATACTGGAACAAACCCAGCTCCTGCTGCTGCTTTCGGTGGATACGATCACACTGCTAGATCTTTATCTAACGATGATATCTATGGAGATGCTGGAAGTTTACCTGCTAGTCCAACTATCGGAACTTACAACCATACATTTACTGATGTTGACGTAACTGCAATGCCAGGTGTTGGAAGTGTACCATTTGATGCTACTAAAGCTCACGCTGTAGTTATGGTAATTGCTCCAAACGGAACAATCTTAAATGCTGGAAGTGCTTCTATTTCTGTAGTTACTTCTACTGAAGAAGTTGTTGAAGCGAACAACTTCCAATTTAGTGTTTTCCCTAACCCTGCTGTAGATAATGCAACTGTTACTTTTTCTTTAGAAACTGCTAACAATGTTAAGATGGAAGTTTACAATGCAATGGGAGCTTTAGTTGCAAGTGAAAATGCTGGACAATTAGTTGCTGGAAACCACACAATGGATTTCGATGGTACTGATTTAAACGCAGGATTCTACTTTGTTAACTTAACAATTGGAAATGATGTAATTACCAAAAAAGTTACTTTAACTAAGTAATCTTTTAGTATTTAAATACTTTAAAGAATCAGATACTAGGTTTGGCACAAGAATTGCCTCCTAGTTTCTGATTCTTTTTTTTAACCAAAAACTTACAATTATTATGAGAAAATTATTTTTACTATCGATATTAACAATCTTAAGCTTTACTGTATTTTCACAGAAAGAAAAGCGTTCAATGCCATCAGTAGTTGTTACTGATATGGAAGGCGCAAAAATAAACACTTCAGAGTTTAACAATGATGGCAAACCCATGATTGTTAACTTTTGGGCAACGTGGTGTAGTCCTTGTAAAAGAGAACTAAACAATATTGCAGATGTTTATGAGGACTGGGTTGAAGAGACAGGAGTAAAACTAATTGCCATATCTATTGACGATGCAAGAAATGCAGGTAAGGTTGCACCCTACGTTAACGGTAAAGGTTGGGAATATGAAGTTTACATCGATTCTAACCAAGACCTAAAAAGGGCATTAAACGTGAACAATGTTCCACATACATTTTTATTAAATGGGAAAGGAGAAATTGTTTGGCAACACAACTCTTATTCTGAAGGTGATGAAGACGCTCTATACGAAGCAGTTAAAGCTTTAGCTTTAGGAAAAGAAGTAAAACACTAGTAAAATAAGAATTCAATAATAACTGTAATAAGCCCGAAATTTTTATAATTTCGGGCTTATTTTTGATTCATCATTTTATTAAACAATTGCACTCCATGAGATTAAAAGGAATTAAGCTGTTTACGATTATAACGGCGCTAGTATTTTCAAGTAACCTATTCGCACAAAGCGTTGATGAGATTCTGAACAGAGGTGAAGTACATGGTAACTTTGGGACAGATATACAGTACTATAAGGTAGATAGTTTAATCGGAGCAACGACAGCTCCAGACGAAGACATATTAATGAATGGTTTTGCTAATTTCATTTATACTAATGGTAGTTTTTCTGCAGGGTTTCGATATGAAAGTTATATGAATGCCTTACAAGGTTTCCCTTCACAATATAAAGGTAATGGAATTGGATATCGTTTTGCTTCTTACACAAACGATGACATGACAGTAACTGTTGGTAATTATTATGAGCAATTTGGTAATGGGTTAGTCTTTAGAACTTACGAGGCTCTTGGAGGTTTGGGTTATGATAATTCTATGGATGGGTTGCGAATAAATTACAAATTAAGAGATGGTTTATATGTTAAAGGAATTGTAGGAACTCAACGATATTACTTTGAACAAGGTGAAGGAGTTTTAAGAGGTGTTGACGGTGAATTAATGGTGAATGATTTTATTGGTGGGAGTTTAAAAGAGAGTAAAACAAAATTAACGTTAGGAGGAAGTTTTCTAAGCAAATACCAAGCTGATCAAAGTTCACAATTTAACTTGCCAGAAAATGTTGCCGCTTATTCTGGAAGGTTTTTATTAAGACACAAAAAAATAAGTTTTAATGGAGAATATGCTTATAAAATAAACGATCCTTCAGCAGATAACGGCTTCATCTTTAAAGAAGGGCAAGCTTTCTATGCAGAAACTGTCTATTCGACTAAAGGATTTGGATTAACCCTATCTGCTAAAGGAAATGACAACTGGAGCTTTAGATCTGATAGAGGAGCTGCTTTGCAAGATTTACAAATCAACTACATTCCTGCCCTAACGAGACAACATACATACAATTTATTGGCTACTTTATATCCTTATGCTACTCAACCTAATGGAGAGATGGCATTTCAAGGAGAATTGGTTTATAAACTTAAAAAGAAATCTTTCCTAGGAGGTAAATATGGTACCGGAATTCTTTTAAACTATTCTACAATTTACAACATTGATTCCACTGCTCTACCTGCAACGGATACTACACAAATGGGATACACCTCTAATTTGTTTGCCGTAGGAGACGAGCGTTATTATGATGAGATTAACGTGGAGATTACTAAGAAGTTCAATAAGAAGCTTAAAGGTATTTTCACCTATTCTAATATAATGTTTAATCAGGCTGTGGTTCAAGGAAAAGCTCCATCAAAATACCCTGATGTATATGCTGATGTAGCCGTAATTGACTTAACTTATAAACTCAGTAAGAAACATGCCATAAGAGCTGAAATACAAGGCCTATTCACACAACAAGATCAACAAGAATGGGCTACAATCCTAATTGAATACTCCTATTCTCCAAATTGGTTTATAGCCATAATGGATCAGTACAACTATGGAAATACAAGCAAGGATGCTGACGGGAATTTTAATCAAAGAATACACTATTACTTTGCTTCTGCAGGTTACGTGCGAGGAGCCAATCGTTTCCAAGTTGGATATGGAAGGCAAAGAGCCGGAATATTTTGTGTCGGAGGAGTTTGTAGAACAGTTCCCGCGGCAAATGGTTTAACTCTAAGTATAACAAGTAGCTTCTAGACTTACTTATTGACTAATAAAGAAATTTTTATATTATGAAAAAAATTATATTCAGTACACTAGCACTCTTTACAATTATTACATTTAATAGTTGTGACAAAGTTGATCAACCCTTTAAAACTGTCGACGTTGAACCTGGAGGAAGAAAAATATTAGTTGAAGAATTCACTGGACATACCTGTACTGCTTGTCCTGCAGCCGCAGTGGAACTGCAAAGACTAGTTGATGTTTATGGTGATCAAATAATACCTGTGGCAATACATGCTGGAGATCAATCTTTTAATGAACCAAGAGTACTTCCTGATGGAAGTCCTGCTCAATATATTAATGGAATGCCTGCATATACTACAGATTTTAGAACAGCAGATGGTCATACCTACGCTTCTACATTTGGGATAACTGGAAATGGATTACCAAAAGGAATTATATCTAGACAGAATGAAGGTACTGGAACTTTTCCATCACAATGGGAATCAGAAATATTAGAAATAAAAGACATTCCTCAAATCGCTGACATCATTATAACAACTGCATATGACTCTACTTCCAGAGTAGTAACTTCAGATATTGATATTAATTGGTTATCAAATACGGTAAGTGGAAACAATTACAAATTACAACTGTATTTAATTGAAGATCATATCATTGACTGGCAATTAAACGCTGGAATTGATGTTCCAGACTATGAACATAGACATGTTTTTAGAGGTGCAGTAAATACAACTTGGGGAGACGCAATTAATGCTACTGCTCAAGGTACAACTACTAGCAAGTCGTATTCTTATACTTTGGATCCAGAATGGAATCAAGATAATTGCGAAATTGTCGCTTTCATTTATAAAGAAGCTCCTGATTACGAGGTTATGCAAGCAAACATAGAGTATGTAACGACTCAGTAATTTGCAAGACATTGATTAGAGCCCTGACGACTATTGTCAGGGCTTTTTTATTACCTTTGATTTGTGAGGAAGATTCTATTAATATTATTCGTGATAATTGGAAATACTGGCATAGCTCAAGTATTTAACACTGGAGTTATAGTTGGATTGTCAGGCGCACAAATTGAAGGCGACGGATATAGCGGTTACCGAAAACTTGGATTTATTGCTGGAGGTTTTGCTGGTGTTGATATTTCAGAAAGGGTAGCTACTCAATTTGAAATTTACTTCATTAATAAAGGTAGTTTTGACGCAGCCCGTCCAGACAAAGGTGATTATGACAAGTTTAGTGTAAACCTAAATTATATTGAGATTCCTTTAAGTCTCAACTATAAAGCCAATAAACTTACATTTGAACTGGGCTTATATTTGGCGAAACTAGTTGGGACGCCTAAATTATCTGATGAATTTGGTCCTGTTTTCGTTAATCAATATCCATTCAAAAGTTTTGATTTTGGCGGACTAATGGGCTGTTCTTATCAGCTTAATGAAAAATTTAGTTGTAATTTTAGATCAAAGAATTCAATTATCCCAATTAGGGATTTTCAGAACCTGGATCAAAATGTTGGTATTTTAAATAAACTATTTAATAGGGGTTGGTATAACCTAGATTTAAACTTTAGTGTTAGGTGCCATTTTGGAATTAAAAAGAATGACTAATAAAAAAAGAAAAATAGTAGTTGCAATCACCGGTGCTTCCGGAAGTATTTATGCTAAATTATTGTTAGATGCCCTAGCATTAATTGAAAAAATTGAAGTTGGTGTTTTACTTTCTGACAATGCTAAAATCGTTTGGAAAACTGAATTAGACAATGACACATACAAAAACTACTCGTTTACTTTTTATGATAAGAATGATTTTAATGCTCCTTTTGCGTCAGGTTCCGCAAAATTTGATACCATGATTATTATACCATGTTCCATGGGAACTTTGGGCAGAATTGCAAACGGTATATCTAATGATCTATTAACAAGAGCGGCTGATGTTATCTTAAAGGAAAGAAGAAAGCTTATTCTAGTTGCTAGAGAAACTCCCTATAATTTAATTCATATCAACAATATGAAAGCTATTACCGAAGCGGGAGGAATCATTTGTCCAGCAACTCCATCTTTTTATAGTAGACCAAAGACAATTGAAGAAGCTGCAAAAACTGTAGTTGATCGCGTTTTAGATTTAGCAGATATTGAAATCGATACATACAGGTGGGGTGTTCAGTAGTTGGGAGTTATGAGGTTATGTGCTTTGGGTTAGATGTTAGATGTTAGATGTTAGATAAAAAACTAAAGCTCTTCTCACTTCTCACTTCTCACTTCTCACTAAGAAAGTTAATATTCCTTTTCAGTCCTTTAAACTTTGTTCGTTTAACTGGTGACTTTTTAAAAATTTCTTGAAATATTTCTTCGGTCAACTCTTTCCATTCACTTTTAGAGTAGCTTAAGAGCTTTTCATTTGGCGAAAATTTAGGTTCGTTATGCGCTAAGGAGAATCGGTTCCAAGGGCAAACATCTTGACAAATATCGCATCCAAAGGCCCAGTCATTAAAACTCCCTTTCACCTCCTTTGGTAACACTTCATCTTTTAATTCAATGGTAAAATAAGAAATACATTTACTCCCATCAACCACCTTGTTTGGTAGAATTGCCTCTGTAGGACAAGCATCCAAACATGCAGTACAAGTTCCACAATGATCAGTTACCGGAGTATCATAGTCCAATTCTAAGTCTAAAATTATCTCCGCCAGAAAGAAAAACGACCCCTGTTGCTTATTAATTAACATCCCATTTTTACCTATCCATCCTAACCCACTTTTTTTTGCCCAAGCTCTATCCAAAACTGGCGCCGAATCAACAAAGACTCTAGCACTAACTTCTCCAATTTCATCATTAATAAAATGAACGATATCTTTTAATTTATCTTTTATTACAAAATGATAATCTTCTCCATAGGCATACTTTGAAATTTGAAAAGAATCATCTCTTTGCTTTTCTTCTGGATAATAATTAAACAATAAAGAAATAACTGATTTAGAGCCTTCCACTAGCAATGTCGGATCTAATCTTTTATCAAAATGGTTTTCCATATAATGCATGTCTCCATGCATATTTTTATTGAGCCAACTTTCTAACCTTGGAGCTTCCTCTTCTAAAAATCCAGCTTTAGAAATTCCACAAAAAGAAAACCCCAAACGTTGTGCTTCGGATTTTATTTGTTGGCTGTATTTTTTTTGGATATTCGTCAAAAATCGAGTTACTTTTTAGAACAGTACTGTATTGAATTTTTCACGGATTGTATGTTTGAATAATCTACGTCGTTCATACTAGTTTCATTTCCCCAACCAAATAATTTTTCAAACACAGGCATAAGTTTAGAGTCTTTAATTTGATTTAAAAAGTAGATCTCATGTTCCTTCTCCTTTATTCCCATCTCAAATAAGATTTCATCATGTTCATCAATCCCTAGAGAACGAAAATAATGCATCATAATAAAATACTCACAAACATTTCCACTCTCTAATCTTCCAGCAAAAAAATGGGGCATAAACCATCCTATCACAAAACAACTCGCTGCAATTAATTTACCAATAATGTGAAATTGAAATTCAAACAACTTTGAAACTGGAATATTATATTTATTCATAATTGCGAGAACTTCCTCTCTATGTCCCCATTCATCTTTTTCAATCTGAATAATTGCGATTTTTTCTTCTTGTGATTTAACAGCGGCTGCATGACCTATATATGCAAAAGCAGCGGCCTTTTCTGCCGAGTAAGCCTTTTGAAGTAATCGAACTAATTGGGGATGATTTAACTTCATTGAATAAATTAGATTCTAAAACAATTGTCCTTGATCTGGACCTTTTACTTTTCCTAAATGCTTATACGCCTTTTCAGTCGCTTCTCGCCCTCTCGGAGTTCTCATTAAAAATCCTTCCTTTATTAAAAAAGGTTCATAAACCTCTTCTATTGTTCCCGCTTGTTCCGCTACTGCTGTTGCAATTGTAGTCAATCCCACTGGTCCTCCTTTAAATTTATCGATAATGGCAGAAAGAATGCGATTATCCATGTCATCTAAGCCATTTTTATCGACATTTAAGGCATCCAAACCAAAAATTGCAATATCCATATTAATTCTCCCATCGCCTTTAACCTGAGCAAAATCTCGCACTCTACGCAATAAAGAATTCGTGATTCTTGGAGTGCCTCTACTTCTTCGGGCAATTTCATCTGCGGCATTTCCTTCTACTCCAACATTTAAGATATCAGCAGAACGTGTAATTATTTTTGCCAATAAACTAGCATCATAATATTCTAGTCTACATGTAATTCCAAAACGTGCTCTCAATGGAGAAGTTAATAATCCCGTTCTTGTAGTAGCTCCAATTAAGGTAAATGGATTCAACTCTATTTCTACACTTCTTGCATTTGGTCCAGAATCGATCATAATATCGATCTTATAATCCTCCATAGCAGAATATAAATATTCTTCTATCACCGGAGTCAAACGATGTATTTCATCAATGAACAAAACATCTCCCTCTTCTAGGTTTGTAAGAAGTCCTGCCAAATCGCCTGGCTTTTCTAAAACAGGGCCAGAAGTAACTTTGAAACCAACATTTAGTTCATTCGCAATTATATGTGCTAAAGTCGTTTTACCTAAACCAGGAGGCCCATGAAGTAAAACATGATCCAAAGCTTCCCCTCTCTGTTCAGCAGCTTTAACAAAAACTTTAAGATTTTCAACCACTTTTGCTTGACCTGTAAAGTCATCAAAAGAAAGCGGTCTTAATACCTTTTCGATTTCTCTTTCAGTAGAATTCAAATTCTCATTATCGGCATCAAGGTATTCATTCATAACTCAAAGATAGTTTTTTTTTGGTCGCTAAGCCATCATAGATAATTCTCAAAATTGTATTAATCAATTTTCAATTCTTTACCGGTAAAAGTCCTTACAATTTCTCCTAAATAAACTTTAAGTTTAACCACATATTCAGGAGAAGAAAATTGTTCTCTGATTACAGGTTCTTTGTAGTAAACAAAACGGTAACCGACCCCAGTTCCTATTCCAACCCAACGAACAATTTTATAATCAATTAACATTGCTGGTTCATAAGATAAAACCGGACTTCCCTCCAGTTTTATTTTTTTACCCTGAGCATTATGGTACTGATAACTTGCCCCACCAAAACCTAGTTGAGTAGACAAACTAAATTCCCATCTTTTAGAATTATGGTATACATATTCTATATATGGTGAGAAATAGAAATATTCTAAATTAACAGGGACCCGGTTTCCTTCATTATCTGTGGTGGTAGTTTCAATAGGAACCAACATTTGATTTAAACCTAATCCAACTTTAAACTTTCGTCTAAAATTCAATCCAATCTTAAGTCCTATTGTTTTTAAAGCATTATCTCTAATAAAGGAAAATCGATTGTCAAATTTCACATCTAGTTTTGGCCTTGTGTGAAAACTTTTTTTGAATTCTTCTTCGAAAGTTGTTGGCATAAGGATTTCACTATCGGACTTTGTTGTTTCAACAACTTGTCCTATAATGAACAATGGTAAAAGTATAAACCCAAAGACTAGATATCGTCGTAGCATAGCCATTACGCTTCGTCTGAAGCTTTATTCTTCTGGTAGTTTTTGTAAATAAAATAACCGGCTGTTCCAATCAAAACATAAGGAATAAACATCAAATAGATAATTCCATCATTCACTCCAGCTGCAGCGGTCCCACCATTCTCCATATTCGATTCTAGCACAGCTTTACACATAGCACATTGGGCGAATGCAACTGACTTTATCAGAAGTAAGATAACAACTAAACCAACTCTTTTTAAATTCATCACTATCGCAAATTTACTAATGATTTAGAAGACTTTTAAATCTATTTTATTTGCTCTACCTTATTCTTGTACTCTCCTTTTAACGGCACTACCTCTTCTTTGTAAAGAATATCAATAGCATCCGTTAATTTCTCTTTTATCTCTTTATGAATTGTACCATCAAACACACCCCTAATGTGCGCATTTTTATCTACCAAAATAAAATATTGAGAATGTAAAAAACCTCCTGGAGCAATTTCATCTTTATCGGCATTAACAAAAAAGCCATTAAAGGCAATATCATAAATATCCTCTTTTTCCCCAGTCAAGAAATCCCAGTTCCGATTATCCGCATGCACCATATCAGAATAATTTTTCAATACTTCTACTGTATCATGTTCTGGATTCACGGTTATAGATATAAAGCGCAAGTCCTTTCTATCTTCAAACTTCTTTTGAACATAACTCATATTCGTTGTCATTTTTGGACAAATCGTAGGACAAGTAACAAAGAAGAAGTCAGCCACATAAACACTACCTAATAAATCATCTCTGGAAACTTGTTTACCATCTTGGTTCGTAAACTCGAAGTAAGGGATTTTGTGATATAACGTATCAAAACCTCCCGTCTCATTTTCAATAGCCTCTTTAGGACCAATGAAAGGCAACTGGGTATAATTATGGTCTCCCGTATAAAGCATTAGGTAAAAAAAGGAAGGCAACAAGAGTATTGCTACAAGAAAAACTACTTTTTTTAATTTTGAATTCATTCTTTTAAGGGTATAAAAAAAGACCACAAAAAATGTGATCTTTTAAATGTGTTTAAATTCTTTTAGAATAGGTATTCCATAAAGTGTGTGTACGTTGCTTCAGTCACAACCATATACACTAAATAGAGCGCTAATAATACGTAAGGAATAATTATCGTGTTTTGTAAACCAGTTCTTTCATGTTTAAGGTGCATGTAGTAAGCTACAATAAAGTAAGCTTTAGCAACTGTTAAAACAATAAAAGTCATTTTTACTGCCCACCAGTTAATTCCAATTTCCTTCCATATTAATCCTAACGTTACCTCTACTGTAGTAATCGCTAAAAGTACCCAAAACATGTTCCAAATCATTCTACGGGTCTTTTTACCCTCTTCTTCTGAATGATGTGCTGCGTACTTATACGGTTCGTTTGAATGTTCCATGATAATCTAAATTTTAATCTTTTTATTATTAGTTCCCGTTTCTCAACAGGATAAGTTCAACTTTCTATTTTAATCACGCCAACTAATGTGAGCATCATAAAATAAGGGCTTCACTAATTATACTAAGTAGAAGAATGTGAATACAAATACCCATACTAAATCTACGAAGTGCCAATACAATCCTACTTTTTCAACCATTTCGTAATGTCCACGTTTTTCATACGTACCCATGATTACATTAACAAAAATGATAAAGTTTAATACAACCCCACTAAATACGTGGGTTCCGTGAAATCCAGTAATGAAGAAAAAGAAGTCACCAAATAACGGGTGTCCGTACTCATTATGTGTTAAGTTGGCTCCATGGATTTCATGAGCATTTACTAACGCTGCTTTTAATGCATCACCTTCTAAAGTAATGTATGGAGTTGTAACATCTCCAGCAACCTCTCTCCAAGGCAACATTAACACTTGTTTTGTATCATCAGCCCAACGACCAATAATTCCTTGTGTTTGCTCTATAACACCATTAATATCCACTGTTCCTACACCTAATTCCATAGCACCTAATTCCGTACCGTGAATAAAGTGATACCACTCCCAAGCTTGAGAACCAACGAATATTAAACCACCAATAATGGTCCAAAACATCCATTTAATAACCGCTCCTTTATCCATTCTTTGTCCAGCCTCAACAGCCAATACCATGGTTACAGAACTCATAATCAAAATGAACGTCATCATTGCTACATATAGTAACGGTTGGTGACTATGAACAAAAGGAAAGTGTGTAAATACGTTTTCGGCAGTTGGCCAAATAGCTGAAAAATCATGACGGTAAAATCCGTATGCTGCTAAGAAACCTGTAAATGATAAAGCATCTGACATAAGGAAAAACCACATCATTAACTTACCATAACCAGCACCAAATGGAGAGTTATTATCACCTGCCCAAGCTGTTTTATTATCTACTACTTCTGAATGAGACATAATTTATTATTTTTTTACGCTATTGAATATCTTAAAAAAAAGAAAAGGTAAATCCAAAGACCTCCAAGAAAATGCCAGTAAGTCAAACTTACTTGCATTCCAACAGAATCTTCTGCATTATATCTTTTCTTAAATGTTTTTACTAATACTACTATTAAACTAACTAAACCTCCTAACAAGTGTAACACGTGTAATCCTGTTATTAGGTATAAGAATGAACTTTCTTGAGTACTTTGAGATCCTGCTAAATAGAATCCATTATCATGTAAGTTTACCCAACCCAAATACTGAGTAATTACAAACAGTAAACCTAACAACAGTGTAATACCTACACTCACCTTAGCCATTCCGTAGTTCCCCTTCTTTATACAAAGAAATCCAAAATGATAGACCAAACTACTAAAAATAATTACTACAGTACTAATCGTAAAACCTATCGGCATCGGAATTGCAATAAAACCACCACCACCTTGGCTAACAATTACAGCACTTGTAATTCCTCCAAAGAACATTACTATACTAACCATGGCAATCCATAGCAATGGCTTAGAGTTCTTTCTCTTAAGCTCATCTTTATAGTTTGTATTATCCAAAGTAACTGTTGTCATTTTTTTCTCAAATTGTTCGTTTCGACTCCGCTCAACGGGCAATTTCTTAGTGTTCTCCTCCGTCTTTTTCGTTTTCACCTAATGGAGTTGTTTGAGGAATGAAATCTTCACCATAAACAAATTCTCCATTTGCATCAACTTTACTATAATCATAAGGCCATCTGTAAACTGCAGGAATTTCTCCATACCAGTTACCGTGGAAATGTTCAACTGGAGAAGTCCATTCTAAAGTATTTGCTTTCCATGGATTCATTGGAGCTTTTGGTCCTCTGAACGCACTATAAACAAAATTGAAGAAGAAAATCAATTGACCAATCATTGCAGCTACCGCAAATACACTAATCAATTCGTTGATGTCTACCATATTGTCAAACATTGGGAATTCTGAATTTGTATAATACCTTCTTGGTACACCAGCTAACCCTAAGAAATGCATAGGAAAGAACACACCGTAAGCACAAATAATTGTAATCCAAAAGTGTAGCGCTCCTAATTTATTGTTAATCATTTTTCCAAACAATTTAGGAAACCAGTGGTACACACCAGCGAACATTCCGAAAATCGCAGATAACCCCATTACAATATGGAAGTGACCAATTACAAAGTAAGTATCATGAACATTAATATCTAGCGCATTGTTACCAAGAATTAATCCAGTAACCCCTCCAGTAATAAAAGTAGATACTAATCCGATACTAAATAATGTAGCCGGAGTAAATTTGATATTACCTTTCCAAAGCGTTGTTAAGTAGTTAAATACTTTAACAGCAGATGGTATCGCAATCAATAGTGTTGTAAATGTAAATACGGAACCTAAAAAAGGATTCATTCCTGTTAAGAACATGTGATGTCCCCAAACGATAAATGATAAAAATCCAATTGCCATCATAGAACCAATCATTGCTCTATAACCAAAAATTGGCTTTCTAGTCATTGTAGAAATAATTTCTGAAGTAATCCCTAATGCTGGTAATAATACAATGTATACCTCAGGATGACCTAAGAACCAGAATAAGTGTTCGAATAAAATTGGACTTCCTCCAGTGTGATCTAATACCTGACCACCAATATAGATATCAGATAAATAGAAACTTGTTCCGAAACTTCTATCAAATACTAATAATAAAGCAGCAGATAAAAGAACTGGGAAAGATAATACCCCTAAGATCGCCGTTAATAAAAACGCCCAAATTGTTAATGGCAATCTAGTCATGGACATACCCTTAGTACGCATGTTTAAGATCGTTACAATATAATTTAGAGATCCTAATAAAGAAGATACAATAAAGATAGACATAGAAACTAACCATAATGTCATACCAGCACCAGAACCTGGAATTGCTTGAGGTAATGCACTTAATGGAGGATAAATTGTCCAACCTGCAGATGCTGCTCCACCTTCAACAAATAATGAACATAACATTATGATCGAAGAAATAAAGAAGAACCAATAAGATAACATGTTCAAGAAACCTGAAGCCATATCTCTAGCTCCAATTTGAAGAGGGATTAATAGGTTACTAAATGTACCACTTAAACCAGCAGTTAATAAGAAGAATACCATAATAGTACCGTGCATTGTTACCAACGATAAATACTTATCTGGAGCCATAACTCCATCTTCTTGCCAGCTACCCATTAGTAACTCAACCATTTCAAAACTTTCTCCTGGCCATCCTAATTGAAGTCTAAATAATGTAGACATAATTAAACCAATGAATCCCATTAAAAACCCAGTTACCAAGAACTGTTTAGAAATCATTTTATGATCAGTCGTAAAGATGTATGTAAATAAAAAATCTTTTGTATGATGATGTGCACTCATTCTTATCTTATTAAGTAATGTTCTTAAATTCTATTATTATTCTATAATCCTTTTTGTTCAGCTAACCACTTATCGTAATCTTCTTGGCTTTCTACAACAATATCCATTTGCATGTTATAATGTGCAGCTCCACAAATCTTATTACATAATAAAACGTAGTTAAATTCTTCATTGTTTGTTATTTCTCTCATTTCCTTCGTTGTCTTTGTTGGAACAAAGTTAAACTGAGTAACAATGCCTGGAACACAGTTCATTTGAGATCTGAAGTGTGGGAAATAAGCACTGTGAATAACATCTAAAGATCTGAATACAAATTGAACAGGAACATTCACTGGTAAGTGAAATTCACCTTTAACCAATTTGTCATCTTTAGCGTTAGGATCTTCAGTATCAACACCAGTTGCATTTACACCTTCAATTAAGGTAACATGAGAACGACCCAATTTTTTATCCTCTCCAGCGTATCTAGCTGTCCAAGTAAATTGCTGACCAGTCAGTTCAATTAACACGTGCTCTTCTTCTTGACCAATTGGAGTAGTAATTTCGTTCCAGCTGTTTAATCCCATTATTATCAATACAGATAAAACAACAGATGGAGTAAATGTCCAAATCATCTCCAACTTGTTACTGTGAGAGAAAAACAATGCTTTTCTTTCTGGGTTGTGAGCGTATTTAAAAGAGAACCAAAATAATAATCCATTCGTCACAATAAACACAGGAGTAATGATCCAAAATGTTAAGTTCAATAAAAAGTCTGTAGCAACACCATGCTCTGAAGCAGAAACTGGTAACATTCTATCTCCCCAAGCAAAACATTGCCAAGCAAAGAATCCCATAAATCCGAAGAAGAACATTAATAACAAGAAACCTTGTACCTTATTCTCTCTTGTAGTCAATTCGTAAATTAACTCACCTTTACTTGTAGCTCTTAATTCAGCTATTTTAAGCAATTGAGAAGCTGTAATCACCACTAAAATTGCTGCTATTACTATTATTATAGTCATCATAATTATAAGACTTTCTTTATTATTATTCTAATTTGTTATTAATGATGTAAGTGTAAACTTTCATCATACATCGGATGATTTTTCGTTTGCAATGGCGCTTTAGATAGAGCTGTTAACACTACTAAAATAAATGCTCCTAAGAACGTTAAGAACATTCCAATTTCTACTAAACCTAATCCACCATGCTCAAACATTGTTCCTGGTAAAACCATAATCAATACATCAACCCAGTGACCTAAGAAAATTACTAAAGCAACAGGAATTAAGAATATACCGTTTCTCTTAGCATCTCTAGACATTAATATAAAGAATGGCATCATAAAGTTCACAAAGAAAGTACCTAGATATAATCCTCTATAATCATTGAAACGCTGAACATAGTAAGTTACTTCCTCTGGAATATTAGAATACCAGATTAACATAAACTGACAGAACCAGATGTAAGACCATAAACAACTGATCGCGAACATCCATTTTCCAATATCATGAACATGACTTGAATTTACTTCTTTTAAATATCCGTTTTTCTTTAAGTATTGAACAAGAACTACAGCAACAATCATCATCGATACCCACATTCCCGAGAATGCATACCATCCGAACATTGTACTAAACCAGTGAACATCAATAGCCATGATCCAATCCCAAGCAGAAGAAGAAGAAGTATAAGCGAAAAACGCTATAAATAACACTCCTTTAATAATTGCTTTCTTATAAACCGGAGAAACGGCACCATCTAAGTCTAATTTATCCTCTTTTAAAGAGTTCTTTCTAAACCAGTTTGCGAAGTACATCCAAACACCAATGTAAAGTAGAGTTCTTACCCAGAAAAATGGTTGGTTCAAATATGCAGATTTTCCTGCAATAATTGCATCATAATCATGATGTTCAGGATCCATTACCCCTTCTGCCATCCAGTGGTATAGATGTGTTTGGTGTAGAGAACTTGCAACAAATACTATTAAAAGAACTACAGCTCCTATTGGCATAAATGCCATAATTGCTTGAAATACTCTTTGAGTTGTTACACCCCAAGCCATTTCAGAAACATACTGTAAGGCCAAAAAGAATACGGCAGCCAACGAAATAGTAAAAAAGAAATAACCATCAACTAATAGATTAGCCCAGATTCTTTTCCCAGTATGACCACCATGATCCATCATAATACCAGCGACTAATGCCAATAGACCTACTACAACTAAGATGATTGTAGTTAATTTTGCTTGTTTTGATACTTGATATTCCATTTTATAAGAATGTTTGTTTTCTTTTAAATTTTAATGTCCGTGCTCTTCGGTTTCTTTAACTTCTTCAACAGCCTCAACTGCTTCAGCAACTACTTCTTCAACTACTTCAACAACAATTGCTGCAGCCGTAGTATCGATAGCAGGAACTTCTTCCATGAACTTAGCTCTAATAAAGTGAACCAACTTCCATCTCTCTTCCATATTCAATTGAGAAGCATGAGATCCCATTAACCCTTTACCATAAGTAATTGTATGAAACATTTCACCCTCCGTTTTTACTAAACCAGGTGCAAATTTCGTCGGGATTGGTGGAAACTTATCTCTTTTAACTAAAGTTCCATCTCCTTGTCCTGTTTTACCATGACAGTGAACACACATCATTCCGTATAATTCTTCACCATCTGATAAGATATCATCTGAAAAAACGACAGGGTTTTTCAAATTTTGTCCAGCTAAAGCATAACCTTCAGGAGTGTTTTCATAACCGTAAGGTTGGAAACCTCTTGGTATAGTCCCTTCAACAGATTGACGAGCCGTCATTTTATCTGTGTATTTTGAATCGCTATAATTCCCTCTTAATTCACCATAATCAACATAAGGTTCAACCGCAGGAGAACGATACATATCTGGCATATATTCAGGAGCCATTCCGCCTTCTTCCTTACAACCTGTTATAGAAATAACAGCTGCAACGATAGCTAGTTTCGATAATCTATTTAAATACTTTTTGTTCATCTGTATTAAATTATTTTTCGTCAATTTCTAAAACGCAAGTTTCATCAATAAATGCTTTAATTTCTTCAGCACTTAAGTCAGAGTCTCCAGCGTGGATTTCCATTACAAATCTATCATCCGTAGTTCTTGGATAAGGATTTCTCCCTTTAAAACCAGGTAACGTCCAATTTCTCAACATAAATGTTATAGCCATACCGTGACCAGCACATAAAACACCAAACTCAAATGTAATCGGCACAAAAGAAGGGATGTTCGTTAAAATTGAAAAGTTTGGTTTTCCACCAATATTCAATGGCCAATCATGAATCATAAAGAACCACATTCCTGTAAGTGCTAGAGTAACTCCACACATTCCATAAATGAATGCAGTCATTGCAATTCTTGTTCTTGCCAATCCTATTACTGGATCTATTCCGTGAATAGGGAATGGAGAAAATACATCTCTAATGTGAATCCCTTTGCTTACTAAATGCTTTGCACTTTCTAAAAGTACATAGTCATCATCGTAAATCGCGTATATTGCTTTATCTGACATAGTTAAAATATCTAAATAATTATTTTATATCTTTTTTAAATACTGGGTGAAGCTTTTTAAATTCTTCATCCGACATGTTCTTGTACTGCTCTCCTGAAGACTTCAAGATAGACTTCACTTCATTGAAAGCCAATACAGGGAAATATTTCAAGAACAATAAGTAGAATACACTGAAGATTCCTAATGTTCCAATAAACACTCCTATATCAACCCATGTTGGGTAGAACATAGACCAACTTGATGGTAAGTAATCTCTGTGTACTGAAGTAACAATAATTACAAATCTCTCAAACCACATTCCTATATTCACGATGATAGACATCACGAAAGTAAACGCCAAGTTTGTTCTTAATTTCTTTGACCAGAATAAGTGCGGAGAAATTACGTTACAAGTCATCATAGCCCAATAAGACCACCAATATGGCCCAGAGAATCTATTAATGAATGCGTAAGATTCATACTCAACACCTGAATAATAAGAAATAAACAACTCAGTTAAATAAGCAACACCAACGATAGAACCTGTAACAATAATTACAATGTTCATGTATTCAATGTGCTTGATCGTTACATATTGTTCTAATCTCATTGCCTTTCTTACGATAAGCATTAATGTTTGTACCATTGCAAACCCAGAGAATACCGCTCCAGCAACGAAGTAAGGAGGGAAAATTGTTGTATGCCATCCTGGAATAACAGAAGTTGCAAAATCCATAGATACAATCGAGTGTACAGAGAATACTAAAGGAGTAGCTAAACCAGCTAATACCAAAGAAACCTCTTCAAAACGTTGCCATGCTTTTGCGTTTCCAGTCCAACCGAAACTCAATAAACTGTACATTAATTTTTGAACAGGACGAGTAGCTCTATCTCTAATAGAACCGAAATCCGGAATTAAACCGATGTACCAGAATACTAACGAAACTGATAAATAAGTACTAATCGCGAATACATCCCATAATAAGGGAGAGTTAAAGTTTACCCATAAAGAACCAAACTGATTTGGAATAGGCATTACCCAGTAAGCCATCCAAACTCTTCCCATATGAATCATTGGGAACATCCCAGCCATAAATACAGCAAAAATTGTCATTGCCTCCGCAGGACGATTAATGGCCATTCTCCATTTTTGACGGAATAATAATAGTACAGCAGAAATCAAAGTTCCGGCGTGTCCAATTCCTACCCACCATACGAAGTTGGTAATATCCCAGGCCCAACCTACGGTGTTATTCAACCCCCAAGTTCCAATTCCAACTCCTAATAAGTAAACGATACAACCAGTTCCCCAAAGGGCCGCGATTGTAGCAATTACCATAAGAACCTTCCATAGTTTGGTTGGTTTATTTTCGATTGCGTGTAAAACATCATTAGAAATATCACTGTATGTCGGACTTCCTAAAATTAATGGTTCTCTTATTGCTGCTTCTTTATGCATTTTATAATTCTTTTATATAAAATTATTAAGCTTTAGCTTTTAAATTTCTAACTTTTGTTTGGTAATAAACATTTCCATCCTGACCAACTTCTTCGATCACTCTGTATGCTCTATCACTTTCTCTTTCTGCTGCTAACTTACTGTCCTTATCATTATGATCTCCAAAAGTAATAGCGTTCGTTGGACAAGCCGCTGAACAAGCAGTTTGGATAGCTCCATCTTGAACCATAGTTCCAGCTTTCTTAGCATCCAATTTACCTTCTTGTATTCTTTGAACACAAAGACTACATTTCTCCATAACCCCTCTTGATCTAACAACAACATCAGGATTCAATACCATTCTTCCTAAGTCATCTTGAGAAGGATTGATATCTGTAAACTTACTATATGCGATGTAGTTAAACCAGTTGAATCTTCTTACTTTATATGCACAGTTGTTCGCACAATATCTAGTACCGATACATCTGTTGTAAGCCATCATGTTTAATCCTTCATTACTGTGTGTTGTTGCAGCAACAGGACAAACAGTTTCACAACCAGCGTGATTACAATGTTGACACATCATAGGTTGGTGAACAACGCTTGGATTATCAGAAGCTCCAGCTTCCATTGAAGTATAAGAAGAAATAACTCCTTTATCCTCAGCTTCCATTGTAGCATCTAAAGTTCCTCCAACATCTCCTAAAGGTTGGTGCTCACTAGAATAATATCTATCGATTCTCATCCAGTGCATGATTCTACCTCTTCTTACTTGGTCCTTACCAATAACAGCAATGTTATTTTCAGAAACACAAGAAGTAACACAAGCACTACATCCAGTACAGCTGTTCATGTCAATAGACATACCCCATCTGTGACCAATGTTTTTAACCGGTTGATCACCCCATAAATCAAACTCTTTTAAAGCTTTTGCTTTTTGGTGACCATGCTCATCTGTTTCACCAGATAATAATGTCCAAACCGGATTAAACTCCGATCTATCTCCTTTCTTGTATGTATCTAAAGTAGTTTCTCTAATTACAGAATCTCTACCCATCACAGTTTGCTGTGTTTGAGTACAAGCAATATGATAAGGAGAATCTAATTCAACGTTATCATAAGTTACTCCTGAAGCATAATAAGAAACTCCCGTTTTAGTTCTTGCTACTAAAGGATAAGCGTTTGCTCCAGTAATCTCTTCTTGATTACCAACTTTCTTACCATATCCTAAAGCGATACCCATTGTTCCTCTTGCCTGACCAGGCTGAGCTACAACTGGTAATTGTATTGTTTGTCCATTTGCTTTTACAGCTAGAACATTCATTTCATGTTCTTGACCGAAATGAATTTCATATCCTTTCTCCTCCATTTCTGAAGGATTCATAGTTACATAGTTATCCCAAGTAATCTTAGTAATAGGATCTGGCATTTCTTGTAACCAAGGATTATCAGCTCCAACACCAGCTCCAACACCCATGTTCTGAACCAATTCTAATTCTGTTCCATTTCCTTTAATTGCTTTAACAGCAGAAACAGCTCCAGCCACATTTCCCGCAAACACCAAAGGTTCACCTTGAGGATATTCAGCCTGAACTACACCATCGTGTAATGCTTTATTCCAGAAATTAGTAAATGTTCCTAATTGACTCCATTGAGCATTCTCTTCCCAATTTTTCTTGATATAATCATAGAAAGAAGTTTCTACTCCTGTCCAAGTCAACAAGCTATCTTCAAATTGACGTGTGTCAAATAAAGGAGATATTGTTGGTTGACCTAAAGAATAATGTCCTGTTACAGGATTAGCATCACTCCAAGATTCTAATGCATGATTAGAAGGACACAGGTACATACAAGCCGCAGCAGTATCATCCATCTTAGTAGCAAATGAAACAGTAGTTTTTACTTTTTTCATTGCTTTAGCAAAAGCATCACCCATTGTAAATATAGGGTCAACTCCATGTATTAATAAAGCATCAACTTTACCAGCATTCATATCTGCAATTAATGCAGCAACCTCGCTGTCCAATCCTTGTTTAGAATTAGAAACAATATTAACATCAACTGTTTTTCCGTAATTTCCAAGTGTTTCGTTAATTGCATTAACCAATACTTGAACGTTTTTATCATTTGAACCACAAACAACGATAGATTCACCTTTGCTTGCTTTTAATGCTTTTGCAGCATCTTGTACTTTTTTATCTAAACCTTTATCACCTGTTGTTTTAGCTCCAGCTCCACCAATATATCCTAACAAAGCAGAAACAATTGCTCCATACTGCGATGGCTTAACAGGAACCCTAACATCAGCGTTAGTTCCAGTTAAAGACATACTAGCTTCAAATTGGAATGTTTGAGACATCCAATCATTACCAGGTTTTCTTGTTTGTGTGTAATCGTTTACATATTGTAAAGCGTCTAACCAGTTTCCCATAAAATCAGCACCAACACTAACTACTGTTTTCGCTTTTTCGAAATTATAAGTTGGAACAATTGCTTTTCCAAAAGATTCTTTATTTGCCTCTAAGATACCTGAGTAAGAAATCGCATCTAAAACAACATGCTTATTATTGCTCACTACAGCCTCTTCACCTTCAGCAGTTTCAGTGTTTCCACTGATCATACTATCAATTACGCTTTGTGTAGATGGACTAATTACAGAACCAGTTAAAACTCTAATAGCTTTTGCAGCCTTTAATTCTTTACCTAGTCTATTATCTATAGTTGCCCAAGTCGTATCTTCTCCTTTTATAGAAGGAGCCTTTAACCTATTGTTATCATATAAAGAAAGAACTGAAGAATTAACCCTTGCATTAATTGCACCTTTCGTTAACACAGACTCTTTATTTCCAATAATATGAATTGGACGACCCTCTCTTGTTTTTACCAAGATTGGAGCATAATCATTACCATCATAATAAGTAGATGCATAATAATTTGCTAAACCTGGTGTAATTTCTTCTGGTTTATTTAAGTAAGGAATTGCCTTAGTAACAGGAGTTTCACACGCCGCTAAAGATGCAGCTGCAACTCCAAAACCTAAATACTTCAAGAAATCTCTTCTTGTCGTAGTAGCATCTTCTAATTCTTCTTTGTTTCCTAAAAATTCCGTTACCGGTAACTGTTCAGCAAACTCATTGTTACTTGATTCAACAAACTTAGATTCGTTATCTAGTTGTTCTAAACCTTTCCAATATTTTTTTGTATTAGCCATTCTGTTAAAGCTTAAAATTCAAATCAATTAATAATGACATTTTGCACACTCCCAACCACCTATTTCGTCAACAGTCAATTCTCCGTCACTTAATACTTTCTCTCTAAATTCAGGAGTCATTCTATCGTGCATCTCATCGTAATAACCATTCCCTTCTGTCGCAACAGCAGTTTCTTGGTGACACTCGATACACCATTTCATTGTTAAAGGAGCATGTTGTTCAACAACATCCATTTCTTCAACTGGTCCGTGACAAGTTTGACACTTTTGCTCACCTGCAACAACGTGCTGTTGGTGACTAAAATAAACATGATCAGGTAAGTTGTGAATTTTCACCCACTTAACTGGAGTAGGATTATCACCATACTTTTTAGTCTTAGGATCGTAATCTAAATGGTCATAAATCTTTTGGATTTCTTCAGTCATAGAATACTGCTTCCCACCATACATAAACGTCTTACCACTTGATCCATCAATATAAGTATGACAATTCATACAAACATTCAATGAAGGAATTCCAGATGTTTTACTATGACGAGCACTAGAGTGACAATAGTTACAATCTATCTTATCATCTCCTGCGTGAATTTTGTGAGAAAATTTAATTGGTTGTTCAGGCTTATATCCTTGGTGAACTCCTATCTCAAAAGCACCATTTACCAAATCTAATAACCCACCAAAGAAAAGAACAATTACTATAGCAGCAACTATCCCCTTATTATCGTTCATTAACTTTCTTAAGTTCTGACCTAAAGTTCTTGGCCCTTCGTAAGTTTCTCCAGCATCCTTAGCGATAACCTCTTTTACAAAAACACCAGTTTTGTTTAATGTGATAATCAAAATCAACAACAAAACAATAACACCAACAAACAAATACATCATCATTGAGTTATCCTTAACAGGCTCTCCAGGTGTTGGATCACCAGAGACTCCTCCTGGAGGAGTCGGAGGAGCATAAGCAGCAACATACGCTAAAATAGCATCAATATCAGCATCAGTAACTGGCTGAGGAGGCATAATAGATTTGTTGTACTCGTTAAAAATTTCTTTCGCAGCAGCATCTCCCGAAGCAATAAGCTCTCCTGAGTTTTTAATCCACTTACCTAACCACTCTCTATCATGCTTTTCGCTTACACCCTTAAGCCCGGGTCCAACAACAACTTTTTCTGTAGGACTGTGACAAGCCGCACAATTTGCCTTAAACAACTTTTCTCCATCTTGAGAATATGAATTAAGCTGAAAGAACAGAAAAGAAAGACAAAATAAAGACACTTTAAAAAGTGCACTTGCTTTTGTTATATTGATTATCTTGTTCATACTAAATGAGTTACAATTACTTTATGAATTTTTTTAAATATACCTTAGTGCTATTGCCCACAAAGGTATAAGAATCGGTCGTTTTAACTAAATCTTTGAATAAAAAAACATTCCAAAATTGCTAATTTAGAATCATTCCAAATAAGGGGTTGGCAAAAATGATCCTTTGGCTCATTTTTTGTTTTTAAGATTTATGTACTTTTGAAAAATAAATTGATTACTACTTTTATGAAGAAGATTTTAATACTCAGCGCATTCATTTTTTCTGGTCAAATTACATTTTCTCAAGAAAATACAGACACAAATACTGTGGTAAAGACCTCAAAAACAGTTATTATTAAGGACAACAGAATAGATGACCTTAACGAGACCTACAAATCCACATACTCTTTAAAAGGCTATAGGGTTCAGATTTATTCAGGAAACAAAAAGCAACCTGCCAACCAAACACGATCAAACTTCTTAAGAGTGCATCCCAAAACAAAAGCACACTTAACCTATATACAACCGCATTACAAAGTAAGAGTTGGTGACTTCAGAACGAAACTAGAAGCTCTGAAATACAAAAATCGCATCATCAACGAATTTCCTAACTGTTACATCGTTAAAGATGAAATAGACATTGCTGAATTGGATTAAAAAAAACCTCACCTACTGTTTTGACGAAACTATCATCCACCTCGATAGCTCATGACTATGATACCATTTCTTAAACAAAAAAAGTCCCGTTCAAATTATTAAACGGGACTTTTTTTTATTCTTGATTAGCTTATTACTTTGCTAACTTTTGCTTCACTTCTACTTCTTCATAAGCCTCAACGATATCTTCTACTTTTATATCATTAAAGTTTGCAATGTTCAATCCACACTCGTAACCTTTTCCAACATCCTTAACATCATCCTTGAAACGTTTTAACGATCCAAGCTCACCAGTATAAACAACAACTCCATCTCTAATTAAACGAATCTTACTATTTCTACTAATCTTACCAGTTTGAACCATACAACCAGCAATTGTTCCAACTTTAGATACCTTAAAGATCTCTCTAATTTCAACAGTAGCAACCACTTTCTCTTCAATCTTAGCTGCCAACATTCCTTCCATGGCATCTCTAATCTCATCGATAGCAGCATAGATAATAGAATATAATCTAATATCAATTTGCTCTCTTTCTGCAACTCTTCTTGCTTCTGCAGATGGTCTTACTTGGAAACCAACAATAATCGCTTCCGAAGCTGCTGCCAACATCACATCAGTCTCTGAAATTGCTCCAACAGACTTATGAATAATATTTACTTCAATTTGATCCGTAGATAACTTCTGTAAAGAATCAGATAATGCCTCAATCGAACCATCAACATCCCCTTTAATAATTACGTTCAGCTCTTTGAAATCTCCAATCGCTAATCTTCTACCAATCTCATCAAGAGTAATGTGTTTCTGTGTTCTTACACCCTGCTCTCTTTGTAACTGTAATCTTCTTTCCGCAATAGACCTTGCTTCCCTCTCATCATCCATGATATGGAATTTATCCCCAGCACTTGGAGCTCCATTCAACCCTAATAATGATACTGGCGTAGAAGGTCCTGCATCAGCCATAGCTCTACCTTGATCATCAAACATTGCTTTTACTCTACCTGAATAACATCCGGCTAAAACAACATCTCCTACTTTCAAATTACCTGCCTGAACTAAGATTGTAGAAACATATCCTCTACCTTTATCTAACTCAGACTCTACAACTGTTCCAACTCCATTCTTATTAGGATTAGCTTTTAACTCAAGCAATTCTGCCTCAAGCAATACTTTTTCTAACAATTCATCAATTCCCATTCCTGTTTTAGCAGAAATATCTTGATGTTGGAATTTACCACCCCATTCTTCAACTAAAATATTCATTTGAGAAAGCTCTTCTTTCAACTTGTCAGAAGTAACACCATCTCTATCCATCTTATTAAAAGCAAACACTATCGGCACCCCAGCAGCTTGAGCATGGTTAATTGCCTCTTTTGTTTGTGGCATCACATTATCATCAGCAGCAATAACTACAATAACAACATCAGTAACTTGCGCACCCCTTGCTCTCATCGCAGTAAAGGCCTCGTGACCAGGAGTATCTAAAAAGGCAATATTTTTACCACCTTTCACCTGAACAGAATAAGCACCAATATGCTGTGTAATTCCTCCGGCTTCCCCTTTTATAACATTAGCTTTTCTAATGTAATCCAATAAAGAAGTCTTACCATGATCAACATGTCCCATTACCGTAACAATAGGAGCTCTTTCTATTAAATCAGCTGGATCATCTTCTACATCTAACTCAACCTCTGCATCTTCCGAAGCCGAAATGAACTCAACCATAAATCCGTGCTCTTCCGCAATAATCGTTAAAGTTTCCGCATCTAAACGTTGGTTAATGGAAACAAACATTCCAAGACTCATACAAGCCCCGATAATGTCATTCACCCCAATATCCATCATTATAGCTAACTCACTTACTGTCACAAATTCAGTTAACTTCAATACTCTTTTCTCTGCTGCTTCTATTTCAGCATTGATATCTGCCATTTCACTAGCAGCTTGTCTCTTATCTTTTCTGTGACGAACACCTTTCTTTTTACCACCACCAGTCAACCTAGCAAGTGTTTCTTTAATTTGTGCCTGTACTTGTTCTTCTGTTAATTCAGCTCTTTTTTCAACCCTTCCTCTTGGCTTACCTTTAACAAACGGTTTCTTCTTCTCGGCGGAAACATCTACTTTACGAACAATACGCTTTCTTTTCTTCTTTGCATCAATATCTTTAGAAGTAGATGCTACTGGTTTCTTTACCTTTTTAGGCAATTCAATTTTCCCTAAAATCTTAGGCGCATCCAGTTTCTCATATTTTGTCTCAATATTCTCAGGAACCTTTCTAACCTCCACCTCTTTCTCCTTCTCTTTCACTTCCTCTACTGCTGCTTCCGGAGTTACCACTTCTTCAGCCGGAGCTTCTTCCTTTGCAGGAGCTTCTTCCTTCTTTTCCGCTTTCTTTTTGTTCGGTCTAGTTTTCAGGTTTAATTTACCTAAATCTATTTTCCCTACTACTTTTAGATCTCCATCTTCCTGCTCAATCTCCTCAATTTTTGGAGTTGCATCAACTACTTTTTCTTCAGTAACCTCAGGAGCTTTTGCTTCAACAACAGGCTCAACCTCAGGCACAACTTCAGGCACAACCTCTTCCGTTTTCTCTAATGTAATTGTCTCTTTTTCAGTACCAATAGAAACTTTTTGAGACTCTTCTCTTGCACTTATTTCCGATTGAAATTCAGCTTGCAAAATGCTCATAGTTTCAGCATCAATTTTTGTATTAGGATTGCTTTCAACCGTAATATCTTTTGACGCTAAAAACTCAATGATGGTTTGTATCCCAACATTAAATTCCCTAGCTACTTTACTTAATCTTTTTACTCCAGCCATTTGTTATTTACTCTTTTTCAGTCAGTATTTAAATACTAAAAGTATGTATTTTCTTTTTAACCACCTCTTCACAAAGGTTTACTAGTCCTCAAACTCTTGTCTCAAGATGTTCATTACATCCTCAACAGTTTCAATTTCCAAATCAGTTCTTTTAACCAATTCTTCAACCGATTGCTCAATTACACTTTTCGCAGAATCACAACCAATTGCTTTTAAAGCATCGATTACCCATCCTTCTATTTCATCTGTAAATTCATCTAAAGCAACATCATCAGAATCATCTTCTTCAACATCTCTATAAACATCGATATCATATCCTACTAACTTACCAGCTAATTTAATATTGAAACCACCTCTTCCAATTGCTAAAGAAACTTGGTCGGGCTTTAAGAAAACCTCTGCAGACATCTTTTCTCTATCCAATTTGATAGCAGTAATTTTTGCTGGACTTAATGATCTCTGAATAAACAACTCAGTATTTCCAGAGTAGTTAATTACATCAATATTTTCATTTCTAAGCTCTCTAACAATACCATGAATTCTTGCTCCCTTCATTCCTACACACGCTCCAACAGGATCGATTCTATCATCGTAAGATTCAACCGCTACTTTTGCTCTTTCTCCAGGCTCTCTCACAATGTTTTTAATTGTAATTAAACCGTCATAAATCTCAGGAACTTCTAATTCAAATAGACGCTCTAAGAACAATGGTGACGTTCTTGACAAGATAATCAATGGCTTGTTGTTTTTCATTTCAACTTTCACCACTACAGCTCTTACCGCATCGCCTTTCTTAAATCTATCGTTAGAAATTTGCTCTGTTTTTGGAAGAATCAACTCATTATCTTCATCATCCAAAATCAAGATCTCTCTTTTCCAAACTTGGTAAACTTCACCAGTAATCAACTCACCAACTCTGTCCTTATAAGAAGCATAAATATTATCCTTTTCTAATTCCATGATTTTAGACATCAAGTTTTGTCTTAAAGACAATACTATTCTTCTTCCAAAATCTTCCATTTTAACCTCTTCAGAAACCTCTTCTCCAATTTCAAAATCTGGCTCAATCAAGATCGCATCAGCATAAGAAATTTCTTTATTCTCATCTTCAACTTCACCGTCATAAACAATCTCTCTATTTCTCCAAATTTCTAAATCTCCTTTGTCAACATTTACAATAAAATCGAAATTTTCATCATCTCCAAATTGTCTCTTGATTGTACTTCTAAAAACACTTTCTAAAATGTTCATTAGAGTAGCTCTATCAATGTCTTTGAATTCTTTAAATTCTTGAAACGAATCTATTAAACTTAAACTTTCCATCTTTTCGGTTTATTTAAACGATATAATTACCGTTGTTTCTTTTATGTTATTAAAATTTATTCTTTCTTGCTTTACGATGGTTTCTTTTTTCTTTCGTCCCTCTATTCTTTCTTTGATGGAGTATTCAACCATAATACCATCTTCATTAACTTCTTTCAATTCACCTTTAAATACAACGCCATCCACTGGAGCTACTTTCACATCTCTACCAATATTCTTTTGGTACTGCTCAATTACTCTAAATGGTTTATCTAAACCTGGCGAAGAAACTTGCAATTCAAAATCTTCCACCTCCCTGTCTAGCTCACTTTCAATAGCTTTACTGAAAGCTATACACTCCTGAACTGTTATTCCCACTAGACTATCAATTTCCAATGAAATAACATTACCTTCTTTGACAACAAGCTCAACCAAGAAGCAATTGTGCTCTTCGAACTTATCTGCTATCAGGCTTTCTATTTGTTGTTTTGTTATCATTTTTTTCTGCAAAGAAAAAGGGAACTTTTCGTTCCCTCTACATTCCCTTCATATTTCGTTCTGCAAATATAATCAAATAATTCATTAACACAAGTCTACACAAAAGTTTAAGCATAAAAAAAAGCCCTTCACAATTAAATGAAGGGCTTTCAAATTCTAATTAAAGAGATTACTTACTAGCAACTACGTCAAACTTAATTGTAGCAGATACATCTTTATGTAATCTTGCAGTAGCCTCATAAGAACCTAAACTCTTAATTGCTTCTCCTTTAATCTTAATGTATTTACGATCAATTTTGTGCCCTGCTTTTTCAACAGACTCAGCTAATTGAATTGTATTTACAGATCCAAATATCTTTCCTTTCTCTCCAGCTTTCACTGAAACTTTTATCACCAATTCATTAAGAGCATCAGCAGTTTTTTGTGCTTCATCCTTAACTTTTTGATTTTTCACTGCACCTTGTCTTAAATTTTCCTCTAAAACCTTAATTGCAGAAGGAGTAGCTAAAGAAGCCATACCTTTTGGGATTAAAAAATTTCTAGCGAATCCGTTCTTAACTTCAACCACCTCATCTTTAAATCCTACGTGTTCTATATTTTCTTTTAATATGATTTTCATGTCTTTATTTATTATTGAATAAATAACTTAGGCTCAGCCTATTATTTTAGCATATCTGCTACGTAAGGCATTAATGCCAAATGTCTCGCTCTCTTAACAGCTTGCGAAACTTTTCTTTGATACTTTAAAGATGTTCCAGTAATTCTTCTCGGTAATAATTTACCTTGTTCGTTAACGAATTGTAATAAGAATTTTTCGTCTTTGTAATCAATATATTTGATTCTATTCTTCTGGAATCTACAGTACTTCTCTCTATTTAATTCAATGTTCGGAGGAGTTAAATATCTAATCTCTGATGTATTTTCAGCCATGATCTTTAATTTTTTCGGGTTAAAACTTGGTTATTTCTTTTTTCTTTGAGGTCTTGATTCAACGAAAGCGATTGCATGCTTATCTAGAGAAACTGTTAGGAAACGCATTACTTTTTCGTCTCTTTTTAAGTTTACTTCCATGTTAGCAACTTTTTCACCTTCCATTTCATACTCAAACAAATGGTAAAAACCAGTTGATTTCTTTTGAATTGGGTAAGCCAATTTTTTTAATCCCCAATCTTCTTCATGCTTAAGTGTTGCACCAGCATCCTTCAAAGATTTTTTAAATTTTACAACTGTCTCCTTCACCTGCTCTGCAGATAAAACGGGAGTTAAGATAAAGACAGTTTCATAACGTTTTGTCATTTCCAACTTATTTTAATTAATCCTTCAATTTATTTAAAGGACGGCAAAAATAAACATTTTACTTTTATCTGCAAGTTCTAACCAAAAGAAATAAACCCACCCTCAAGCAGAAGACTCATTAAAGACTTAAATCCTATTCTCACAGAGTCTCCGATATTCTTCCTCAACCTAAGAACAAATAGAAACCCTCAACTCTCCACACCTCTATATTAAACGGCTCAACCTCAGACTAAACAGCAACCAAAATTCGTTGTTGAAAAATAAAATACAATCACATCAAAAACAAAAGCCGAATTAAATTTATATTTGTTCCTTATTATTACGGTAATGGAAAATTTCATCGTTTCAGCTAGAAAATACCGCCCTTCAACATTTGATTCTGTTGTAGGACAACTTTCTATTACCTCTACTTTAAAAAATGCAATAAAGAACAACCACCTCGCACAAGCGTTTCTTTTTTGTGGACCTAGAGGGGTTGGTAAAACAACTTGCGCTAGAATCCTAGCTAAAACAATTAATTGCTTTAGCGTTACAGAAAATATTGAAGCTTGTAATGAATGTGAATCTTGTGTTTCTTTTGACGAAGGTAGATCGCTAAACATCCAGGAGCTAGATGGTGCATCAAACAATGGAGTTGATGAGATTAGAAACTTAATCGACCAAGTTCGATTTGCCCCACAATTAGGTACACACAAAGTCTATATCATTGATGAAGTCCACATGCTTTCTCAAGCTGCCTTCAATGCTTTCCTAAAAACATTAGAAGAGCCTCCGAAACATGCTATCTTTATTTTAGCAACCACGGAAAAGCACAAAATTATCCCAACGATACTTTCAAGATGTCAAATATTCGACTTCAATCGAATTCAAATCGATGACATTTCAAAACATTTAGCCCACATTGCTAAGGAAGAAAAAGTTAAAGCTGAACCTGACGGACTACATATTATCGGTCAAAAAGCTGATGGAGCGTTAAGAGATGCTCTCTCTATGTTTGATCAAATTGTTAGTTTTTCTGGCGGAACGATTACTTACGAAGATGTTATTGAAAACTTGAACATTCTCGACTACGACTACTACTTTAAAGTTACCAACTCGATTGTCTCAAACAACATTGCTGATGCTTTACTTTTATTCAACGAAGTCTTGAATAATGGATTTGACGGACACAACTTCATCAATGGCTTAGCGGAACACTTAAGAAACCTCCTTGTTTGTCAAGATGAAAAAACGGTTGAGCTATTAGAAGTTGGAGCTACTATTAAGGAAAAATACATTGCTCAAGCAAAAGCAAGCAATACTGCTCAGCTCATATCATTCTTAAATATTGCGAGCACAGCCGACACCAAATACAAAGGCAGCAAAAACCAACGACTTTTAGTCGAGGTAATGTTAATGCAACTTTGTTCTATAGAAGATAATACTTCTCAAAAAAAAAAGCCCTAATTAATCTACCCTTTAATCAGAAAGGCGGATTAATCAGTCCAAAAACAGAACAAAGTAAGAATCCAGCCTTGGACGCTGCCATTAAACGTCCGGCAACCAATTACGACATTCCCACTGCAAAACCTGAAGAAACAAATGAAACAGGTTCTTTGATGCCAAAATCTTTGCAACCCGCAGAAGAAAAATTCAAAGCAAGCACCCCTGGGAAACTAAAACGAAGTTCGTCAGGTCGTTCTACTTCAATCTCTATTAAGCCTGTAATAAAAACGGAAGAAGAGATTAAGGTTCAAGAAGCCGAATCTACCTATAAACCAACAGAAGAATTCACTCCAGAAAAGTATAAAGAAGTACTAAAAGCCTTCAGGGCTCAGCTAAAGGAAAAGGGAAAAGATAGTTTAGCAAGTATTTTTGATACGGTTCCTGAATTGAAAGAAACAACTATTTTTCTCCTTGTGGAAAATAAAGCTTTAGAAGATGAGTTTATAGCTAACAAAACAGATTTCTTAACTTTTGTAAGAACTGAATTGGCGAATTATAACTTACAAGTAGAAACACAAATAAATAAGGACACTAAACTTAAAAAAGCATACACTCCTCAAGAAAAATTTGTAAAAATGAGTGACAGAAATCCGCACCTAAATGAACTGGTAAAAAAGTTGGATATGGATGTAGGATACGCTTAATTTGTACTATCAATATGAAAACTAAAAAATCAAATATGAAAATTAAAGTCTTAAGTCTAATTGCAATCGCATTTTTCATTTCCTCTTGTGGTGGTGACAAAAAAGAAGATACACCATCAACATCTTACAAGTATGAGTATGAAACTGTTGAAGGAGATGTTTTAAACACGTTTATCTACACACTAGAAAATGGACTTAAAGTCTACATGTCCGTAAATAAAGATGAACCAAGAATCCAAACCAACATTGCAGTAAATACAGGAAGTAAGCAAGACCCTTCTGATGCAACTGGATTAGCGCACTACTTAGAGCACATGGTTTTTAAAGGAACGTCAAAAATTGCGACCATCAATTGGGAAGAAGAAAAAGTACTTCTTCAACAAATTTCTGATCTATACGAAAAGAGAAGAAGCGTTACTGATGAAGCGGAACGAAAAGCTATTTACCACCAAATTGATAGTATTTCTGGAGAGGCTGCAAAATTTGCAGTACCTAACGAATACGACAAAATGATTAGCTCTATTGGAGCTAAAGGAACTAACGCTTACACATCTGTAGAACAAACAGTATATATTAATGACATCCCTTCAAATGAATTTGAAAAATGGTTATCTATTGAATCTGAAAGATTTGGTGAATTAGTATTGAGATTATTCCACACAGAACTGGAAGCTGTTTACGAGGAGTATAACAGAGGAAAAGACAATGACTATTGGTTGTCTTATGAAACAATGTCTGAAAACTTATTTAAAAAACATACTTACGGAACACAAACTACAATTGGAACTAGTGAGCACTTAAAGAATCCTTCAATGGAAAAAATTCACCAGTACTTTAACGAAAGATATGTAGCAAACAACATGGCTATCGTTTTATCAGGAGACTTAGATCCTGATAATACAGTTGATTTAATTAAGAAGTATTTTGGAGATTACAAAAGTAAAGAAGTACCGACATTCACTCCTGCAGTTGAAGATGAGATTACTGAACCAGTCTACGTAACTGTAAAAGGAAGTGATGCTTCATGGGTAAATATTGGTTACCGATTACCAGGAGTAAAAAGTGAAGACATCTATATGTTAAACCTTTTTGATGGTTTACTAAACAATGGGCAAGCTGGATTGATTGACTTAAATCTTATTAAGGGTCAGAAAGTATTGGATGCTTATTCTAGTCCACAAACAATGAAAGATTATTCTGTATTTGAATTATCAGGAAACCCAAGAGAAGGACAGTCATTAGAAGAAGTAAAAGATTTACTATTGGCTCAAGTTGAAAAAATTAAAGCTGGAGAATTCGAAGAATGGATGCTTCCTGCAGTAATTAAAGATTTCAAACTTAGCGAGCAACAAAGAAATCAATACAATTCTGTAAGAGCTGGAAAAATGACCAATGCTTTTATCATGGGTGAAGATTGGGCTACTGTTGTCAATAAAAATGACAAGCTAAGTAAAGTAACAAAAGCAGATATTATTGCTTTTGCTAATAAATACTTCAAAGAAAACTATGTTGTTGTTTACAAAGAAACAGGAGAAGGTGACAATCCTAAAGTTGAAAAGCCAGAGATCACGCAAGTTCAATTGAACAGAGATACTGCTTCTGCTTTTGCTGCGAACTTTGAAAAAATGGAATCATCAAGAATGACTCCTGTATTTGACAATTACAAAGAAGACATTAAAGAAGAAAAATTAACTTCTGGAGTACCTTTATATTATGTTGAAAATACAACGAATGAAACTTTTAGCTTGAACTATATTTTAGATATGGGTTCTTATAGTGATAAAGAAATGGCTCTAGCGGTTGAATATTTAGAATACCTTGGAACAGATAAATACTCTGCAAATGAATTACAACTAGAACTATTTAAACTTGGATTGAGCTATAGTGTATATGCAGCTGAGGAAAGGGTTTATGTTACTTTATCTGGATTAGATGAATCTTTAGAAGAAGGTATTCAATTATTTGAGCACATTTTAGCCAACGTTGAACCTAACCAAGAAGCATTCGAAAATGGTGTTGCAGATAAACTTAAAGATAGAGCTGATACTAAATTAAATAAGGGAGCAATTCTATATGGAGGTTTAATGAATCAAGGGATGTATGGAGAAGATTCTCCAATCAAAAACATTTTAAGTGCTGATGAATTAAAGGCACTTGACCCTGCAAATCTAGTTGCAAAAATTAAGGAGCTAACATCTTATGAGCATTACATCTATTATTATGGAAGAAAAAATATCGAAGACGTTAAAGCTTTATTAAATGAAAACCACAAAACTCCAGAAACTTTAAAACCACTAATTGCGGCTAAAGAGTTTACAGAAATGAAAATGGAAAGTAATAAGGTATACTTCGTAAATTACGACATGGTTCAATCGGAAGTTATGATGCTTTCTAATGCTGGAGCTTACAATAAGGATTTAGCTGCTACGACAAACGTATTTAATCAATACTTTGGAGGTGGATTATCTTCTATTATCTTTCAAGAGATAAGAGAATCAAAAGCACTTGCATACTCTGCTTATGCAGCGTACACTACTCCAAGAAAAGCAAACAAATCTCACTATATCAGAGCCTATGTTGGAACACAAGTAGATAAATTGGCTGATGCAAAAGTTGCCATAATGGAATTAATGAACGAAATGCCAGAGGTTGAAGACCAATTTCAAGATTCTAAAATGGCTGCATTAAAGAAAATTGAAACATCGAGAACAAAACGTTCAAGGTTATTTTGGAATTATTTAGCAGCTAAAGAAATGGGGCGAGATTTCGATATCAACGAAAAAATCTACCCAGAAATCAAAACTTTAGAGTTAGCAGACCTAAAAACATTCTTTAACGAAAACATTGCAGGAAAAAACTATACTTATTTAGTTATTGGAAAAAAAGGTTTAGTAAAAATGGATGTTCTTAAAGAAATGGGAGAAGTGCAAGAATTATCTTTAGAAGAAATTTTCGGATACTAAGAAAAAAGATTGAAGTGATAAAGCGGAAGTTAGAAATCAAATTCTTTCTTCCGTTTTTTTATTTAGGCGTTTACAGGCTATCCGTTATATCTAAAATTACCACTTCGGCTCCGCTCGGCGAGCTATTTCAGGATGCCACTCCTATCCCTAACGCACTAATATTCAGCATCAAATTAACTTTATTTTAAGTTCAATTAGTTTATTAACAATTAAATCTTAAATTTGCACCCCGATAATTTTTATTGGGATTAACTATTTATTAATTAAATTCTTAAAAAAATGCCTACAAAGATTAGATTACAAAGACATGGTAAAAAACGTTATGCATATTACCACGTAGTTGTAGCAGACGCTCGTGCCCCACGTGATGGGAAGTTTATTGAAAAATTAGGTACTTACAACCCAAATGACAATCCTGCAACGATTGACATCAACTTTGACAGATCCCTTCACTGGGTAAAAGAAGGTGCACAACCTACTGATACTGTTAGAGCTTTACTTTCTTACAAAGGAGTAATGCACAAAGATCACCTTGATAGAGGTGTTACTAAAGGTGCTTTAACTCAAGATCAAGCTGATAAAAAGTTTGACACTTGGATGAAAGAAAAAGAAGCAAAAGTTGATGGTAAAAAAGACGGTTTAGCTAAAGCTGCTGCTGCTGATGCAAAAGCAAGATTAGCTGCTGAAACTGAAACTAAAAACAAAAGAGCTGCTGAAGTATTAGCAAAGCAATCTGAATTAGCTGCTGCTGTTGAAGCGGAAGCTGCTGAAAAAGCTGCTGCTGAGGCTCCTGCTGAAGAAGCTGCTACTGAAGAAGTTGCTGCAGAAGCTCCGGCTGCTGAAGAAGCTGCTCCTGAAGCAAAAGCTGAAGAGCCTGCTGCTGAAGAGAAAACAGAAGAATAAAAAACAAATGAATTTAGACGAGTGCCACTATATAGGTTACACTTCTAAAGTTCATGGGAAACAAGGGGAACTCATCATTAATTTAGATGTAGATTTTCTTGAAGAATGCAAAAAAATGGAATCAGTACTTGTCCAAATGAATAATGGGGACAATTCACTGATTCCTTTTTTTATATCCAAATCTAATTTTCAAAATGACGGCACCTTGCGCGTTAAGTTTGAAGATGTAGACGATATTGCCGCAGCAAAAAACATATCCGGGAAAGGAATTTACATCCTAAATAAAGCCCTACCAACACAAAGCGGAAATCAATTCTACCACCATGAGGTAATCGATTTTAAAGTAATTGACACCAACCATGGAGATGTAGGAACTGTATTTCATATCCTCAATCAAACGAAACAACCCATTTTTGAAATCATCAATTCAGATGATAAAGAAATTATGATCCCTGCTGTTGATCACATCATTGATACAATAGATAGAGAAAACAGAACCATTACAGTTACCACACCGGAAGGATTAATTGATTTGTATTTGGAGTAGTCTTTTTTACTTTTAATTCCTTTTCAAGGTTATGCAAAAAGTGATACAATTTCTAAAGAACAGTTGGACGCTAAGAATTACTTCATCCATTACTGCAATTTTGTTTCTAAAAGCTTTATTCTTTGATGAGCACTTGAGCATCTCAAAAATTGTTATAACATTTGTTATGTTCACCTACTTTATTTGGGGATACAAAACCGAAATTAAAAATTCAAAAAAGGCAATAAGTAGTAACCAAGACTAGTTACCTTAAAGATCTTTCAACACTACTTACAATGAAAATTCCATTCTCTAAAGACGACGGGAAGAACATTCTTGAAACAGGTCTTTCTTGGGTAATTAGTCTGATGATGTTTGTTTATGGAGCAGCGAAGATTCAACAATTTCGAGGAGCGATTAAAATAGACAAGCCCATTCCAGAACTATCCGGAATGGAGTTAATGTGGGCTTTTTACGACTACTCCCTTCCTTTTGCTCTAATCATTGGTGCATTAGAAGTGACTGGAGCTCTTCTCATTTTTTTTAAAAGAACACGTTTAATTGGTTGCTTTTTAACCTCAACAATCCTTATTAACGTCATTTTACAAGACTTCTTTTTTGATGTTCATATTGGTGCATTGTTTAATGCAATATCCTATCAACTCTTCATCTTGATCATCTTTTGGCTTAACAGAGCCCAAATTATCGAGGCAATAAAAATGCTTTCCTCATCCATTAAAATAAACCACAAAGGTAAAAAGCGACTCACGTTTTATGCGTTAACCTTTCTTACTTTTGCAGTCATCTTAACGCTACAACATATACTTACCTCCCTAATCAGTCAATACTTCAACTAAATGTTCCAATTCAAAAAGTTCTCTATAGAACAAAAAAGTTCTGCCATGAAAGTTGGTACGGATGGAGTCCTCTTGGGTGCTTGGTCAACCATAAAACCAGGAGCCATTTTAGACATAGGAACTGGAACTGGTTTAATTGCAATAATGATGGCCCAAAGAATCGATTCGGCCAATATTGATGCTATTGAAGTGGAATTAGATGCATATCAGGAAGCGTTACTCAATTGCCAGAATTGTAGCTGGTCGGATCGAATTAATGCACACCATACAAGCATACAAAACTATCAATCAAAAACAAAGTACAACTCAATTGTAAGCAATCCCCCATTCTTTATTGACTCTACAAAAGCACCACAATCAGATAGAAATACTGCAAGACACACAGACCAATTATCATTCGCTGATTTGATCGACTCAGTAAATCGACTATTAAAGGTTCACGGAATCTTTTCTATTATTCTTCCGATCACCGAAGCTGAACACTTTATTGATTTAACTCAGCAAAAAGAGTTGTTTCTCAACAGAAAATGCACAGTGTATCCGAATCCATTGAAACCAGCAAAACGTATTTTAATGGAATTCTCGCGCTCTAAAAAAAATCTGATAGAGGAAGAATTAACGATCGAGTCTGAAAGCAGACATCAATACACAAAAGAATACATATCTTTAACCAAAGATTTTTATTTGAAGTTTTAACATGGCCACAAACAAGTATCAAGGACAAAAATTTATTGATGACAAGAGTACATCTGTTCAGGATAATTTAACTGTTGAACAAGCCCTACAAATAAACATAAACGGAAAAGCGTTTTCAATCACGATGAGAACCCCTGGGAATGACAAAGAGCTCATTCGAGGACTACTTTATTCAGAAGACATTTATAGGAACGCTGAAGAGCTAGATATTGAACTGATTGAGAATAAAGAAAAATCAACTACAGAGGCGAATTTAAAAATTGAAGAACATCTTTTAAAATCCGGCTATCTAAACAGTCGCAGCTTCCTATCTGCTGCCTCTTGTGGAATTTGCGGCAAAACTGAACTAGAAGAAATCGATGCTTCTTGTAAAGTACTTGACGATAACAAAATAGACCTCAAAACATTATTAAAAATGTTCGAGACAATGAAGGCTTCTCAGCACACATTTCATCAATCTGGAGGGTCTCATGCTGCAGCTGCATTTACTATTCATGCAGAACTATTATCAATTAAAGAAGATATTGGGAGACATAATGCCGTGGATAAAGTAATTGGTCAGCTTATTAATGAAAGTCGATTAAAAGAGGCCAAATGCCTAACAGTTAGCGGGAGAATTTCTTATGAAATAATTGCAAAAGCCTTTGCCGCCAAAATTCCGATTTTAGCAGCTGTATCAGCTCCATCTACCTTAGCCGTTGATTTCGCAAAAGAATTAGGAATTACACTATTGGGGTTTTGTCGAGAGAACAAGGCTACATGCTATTCCCATCCTCAGAGAATCTTATCTTCTTAGGACTACCCTTCCTCTTTTTGATGATTGTTCACCTTCTGCCGAGACAAACTCAATGAGGTAAATGTATACATCTCGCTGACAAAGATCACCAGAATTATTTATCGATCCATTCCATCCGACAGTCTCATCATTGGTCTCAAAAATTACTTCTCCCCACTTATTATAAATTTGGAAAAAATAAGATTCTGGATTTGAAAAGGTTAAGACAGGTTTAAATTCAGGATTAAAGTCTTCTGTTGGATTAAATGCAGAAGGAATAAACAATATAGGTTCGTGGAGTACACAAACCTCATTAGACAAACTACTTGCTGGTCCAGACGTTCCATCAACATGATTACCCACCTCCTCGTAAGCAATTACTTTATAACAAAATTCTCCATCACCATAAAAGGCTGATGTAATATCATCTTCATAAACAAAAGGTTCCCCTAAAAAACTTGGAAATACTGCAACTGGACTCGACTCCCAAACACCCGCAACTGCTCTAAACAGTTCATATCTTAGCACTCCATTCTCCCAACCTTCATAAGGAGTAATCGTAACAGTATTCTTCGCATCTAACGGACTTGAAACTGCATCTACTAAAATTGTTCTTCCAAAATTATATGGGTCTTTTTCATCCCCGCATCCATCTACCGGATAAACTTTATAATAATAAGAATTCCAATTTGCTTTTACTGCGTTATCTGTAAAGCTTAAAAAAGGATTTGTCCCTGCATTGACTGACCCAACCGTAACATAACCCGTATTTAAATTAGTTGATCTCTTTATTCTGTACGAATTAATATCTGCAGCGATATCAACATTAAATTGTAATGAAATTTGAGTTGAGTCGATCACATTTGCTGAGTACAAATAGTTATAGGTGGGCAGTATTAGAGCATCCGAAGTATTCGTAGAAACCCCATTTGAATTTGAATTTAAAGGGCCGGCCCCAGCATTTTCAACTCCTTCAACATAAAATTCATAATTACTTCCTTGAATTACATTTGGATAAATGGTGTCTAATGAGGATGTGGAAGCATATAGATTATAACCGCCATTATTAATGTTTACATATACATTATAGAGAACATCAGTTCCTGAGGTAAAATCAGAATAAGCACTCCACTCAAGTTCTATAGATCCACTACAAACATTAAAGGTATCTTCTAAGAAAATGGTTCTATGAATATTTTCAGCAGATAAACTGGAGAAGGGACAAATGTCAATTGCAGCGACACTTAGCGGAGTAGGAATAGAATCTGAGAAATTAAGCGGATGTCCTACTGGAAGCGTATAACATAATCCATTGATTTCATCCACACTATCCGTTGCTCCTGTAATTGGGTTTATCGTATAGATTGCATAATGGTCTATTCCCGAAGCATCAACAACAGGAAGCCAACAAATTGTAATATCTCCGGCCAAATTTACCGTTATACTAGTCACTTCCGGAACTGCAACAAACCCGGTTGTGCAATCTGCTTGAACATTAAAACATCCAAGAATAAATAATATGATTAGCCCTAACTTTTTCAAAATCAGTCTTTAATACAGCAAATATACTACGTATAAGACTTTAAAATGTTGTGTTTAGTTGCTTTTTTCTTTAGGAAATGAAAGCTCACCCTTTTGTAATTTATTATAGCGATCTACCAAAATTGCCAAAAGCGTACTAAAAGAAGTCATCGCTTCTTTTGTTGCCACACTAATTTCAGTTCTTTTAAGTTTTAATAATAAATAGCCATAAAGCCCATTTAAGCATGAGTGAATCTCGTTCATAGACTCACCTCCAGACTTCAGCATAAAGTTATTTATATTATCTTTTGCTGCTAAATAAGCTTCCTGATATTTGGCATCTTGCATTGTAGTCAACAACGAATTATGAAGGTTATTTAACTCTTCTAAATGTTGCATTGTTGCACTTAAATGTCCAGAATCTGAAACCCCTTCTTTCATCATTTGTTCGATCAAATTCTGATACCATAACTTCATATCGTATTGCACTTCTTTCGGTGCATTGAACTTACTAATCACAGAATCTGTTATCTGAGATAAATCAAAATGGTGAGAACGAATAATATCTTCTATTTGCCACATGTACAAAATGTACTCAGCAATGTTCGTTTTCTTTTTTTCTGCAGCTATTAACATTACTTCTCTTCTTTAGGAGCATTATCTATATCGTACTGGATATTTAAACCCTCTACAATCTCATTTGTAATGTTTATTCCTTCATTATAATCCAATACGACGTTCCCCATTTGTGAAGAACCAATAATTAAATTATACTGCGCCTCCTCATTAAACTTCTTTATAAATCCCTTCACATTCTTTTGGAATTCATCATTGAGCTTAGCTTCTTCATTTTGAAATCTAATAGCAAAGTCATCTCTCATCTTGTAAAGAACTTGCTCTTCTTCACCCAACTCCTTTTGTTTCATTTGTCCTTCAAACTGTGTCATCGTTGGTGCCTTTTTCTGGAACGCCATCACTTTCTTTTCGAAAGCCGCAGATTTCGTTTGTAATTCTTTTTCGTATTTCGCTTGCCTTCTTTTTAACTTGTTGATTAACTCTGTATACAGTTTATAATTTGATTGTAATGAATCAACATTTAGGTACCCAACTTTCGAAGCAATTTTTTCTTGTTCAACAACGGGCTCCACCTCTTCTAAAGCTATTGATTCTTCAGCTATATCTTCTTGGACTTGTGGTTGACTAGAAAAATGTAAATAAAATAAGATGGCTACGGCCACAACTAAAACGGCATTTAATGCCAATGAAATATTCTTCATTATTTTTTTTGATTAAGGTTCTACACTACAGTTTGATACTGCAAATGTGAGCAATATAATTAAGGTGAGTTCTAAAAAAGTGTTAAGAATTGTAATTCAGATATTCAGTATATTGATTCCGGTATTATGCAAATTCTGCATGCACAGTATCACTTATAAATTCGAATGGAAGGTTAACCATGCAAGCGAAATCCTCTCCCACTTCCTTCATATCGTCATCTTCCATTGAAAAATGCCAAATTACATTGATATCAACCCCATTTTTTTTAAGGTCGCTTAATTTATAAAGGATAAATAAGATTCGCTTGGAAGAAAAGATGTTAAAATACTCTAAATCAAATACAAAATCCACTCTCTCTGTCAACATAGATTGTGCATTTTCAAGCCAATTAATTATTGGAGCATAAAACGCATCTACTTCTGTTACTACAGATTTACCCTTAATTGAGAAACTGTTGTTTTCAATATCTAATAGAACTTTTGGTGAAACATCTGTTGCTTCTATATTGACTTTTTCCATACTATAAATTCTTATTGAATAACTAATATCTGAAAAAAAGCTTAATCCTCAATCATTTATTATACGTACCGCAGTTATTTCAAGATTAACTTGGATTAATAACAGACCAACTTGCAATTTCGACTATAAACTCTTCATTTCCTTCAACTTACTCGCCTGACGCCTAGAGATCTCCACTTGTTCACCATTTTTCAACTTCACCATTAAGCCTCCATTAAACCAATTTTCTATGCTGTCGATCCAATTTAGATTGATGATAAACTTTCGGTTGGCTCTGAAAAAAACATTCTCATCTAACTTGTTAGCCAAATTATTTAACGATTTAAGTATCAACGGCTTATTGTCATCAAAATAAACTCGAACATAATTTCCTTCAGACTCAAACATTGGCACATCAGATAGATTTACGAACCAACATCTATCACCATCCTTAACAAACACTTGATTATTCATACCCAACTTATCCGACTCTAAAACTGGCTCTACCAATTCCGCTTTCACTTTTTCGATAGCCGCTTTAAGACGGTCATTTTCTATTGGTTTTAGAAGATAATCCAAAGCATTAACATCGAAAGCCTTAATAGCGTATTCATCATAAGCAGTAATGAATACAACATGTGGCATATAATCCAATTCTTCTAATACTCCAAAACCATCTTTACCCGGCATGTGAATATCTAAAAACACCACATCAGGCTTCAGCTTATCAACCGCAACAATTGCCGACTGAGCGCTATCACACTCTTCTACAATTTCCACTTCAGGAAATTCCGCCAACAAACTTTTCAATTCATTTCTTGCAAGTCTTTCGTCATCAACAATTATCGCTTTCATAATTTCAGTTTATAATTAGAGTATTGTTTCCTTTGGAATTAAAAGTGTCGTTTTCACGCGCCCTTCTTCATTTTGAATATCAAATTTTGCGGATTCGCCATACATCAATTTTAGACGCTGGGCTGTATTAACCAATCCAAAACCAGTATCTGAAATAAGATGATCATCATAAACACCACTGTTATAAATCACCACTTTCAATTGATCGTTCTCTAAAGAAGTGATCAATTCCAATGTTCCTCCATCTGGCAACTTAGATGTTCCATGCTTAATACCATTTTCAACCAACGTTTGAATCATTAATGGAGGAAGAAGGAATACTTCTGTGCGCTTTTCTATATTTTTAATAATGTTTAATCGCTCTTCAAATCTTGTCTTTTCAAGCCCTAAATAATCATTTACCAATTTCAATTCATCTCCTAAAGGAATAAGATTTTGTTTTCCCATCAGTAAAGAGTTTCTAAGCACATTAGACAGCTGCGTAATTGCTTCTTTAGCCAAGGTTGGGTTTTCATTAATCAATGCTCGAATACTGTTCATTGAATTAAAAATAAAATGGGGGTTTAACTGAGACTTTAACTTATTCAATTCAATCTCATTCTTTGCAGCCTGCCATCTTAAATTCTTGATTTCCTCCTTCTTATAATTATTTACAAAATGAAATAAAAAGTAGAGCAAAGACCAAATGAGATACAAAATTGTGGAACTAATTATTGAAGAAAATGCTTCACTTAAATTGAACTCATAGTTATTCTGAACAATTATTCGTTCAATGATAATCGACTTTAAGAAATAAACTAGAACACCAGAAGAAACTGTTCCTAACAAAATCCTTGGAATAAGACGAGGAATATTATACCTCATCCAATTGAGCTTAACGATGATTAGTCGAAACGCATGAGCAACAAATAACCCGATTAAGAAAATCGAGATCAAACTAAATAGCAACTCGCTATTTAATTGATTTCCTTGAATAATATTAAAAACACCAACTATAACGGCATACAATAGCCATCCGACTATTTGAGATATCCAATATAATTTTGTCTTATTTAGCATTTAAACTTCTAATTCTTACTGCTGTCCTAACCAGGAATTTCTCAACTCAATTTGTTTCTCAGTAGCATTTGCATTAAACTCGATTAAGAATTTTTTCTTCTTTTCAACAGCAACTGCTTTCGCTTTTAATTTCTTGTTTTTCACTTTTCCCTTTTCCTTTCTCGCAACAGTCACTTCAACTTTGTCTCCGACTTTCGTATTGCTTTTATAAGCATCCAACTGTTCTTGAACGTTTTCCATTTTTATTTCAACGCCATTTAATGCAATAATTTCATCATTCACTTTATATCCTAAAGTTTTCCCAAAATCATTCACACTGCTCAAACCGGCCACAAATAGATGTTGAGTTTCAGGGTTAAATCCTAAGGATACACCTCCTAATCCGATTTCCTTCACCACGATATCTCGCTTAAAAGAAATTCCCACCTTCTCAAAAATTGATTCCAAAGGAAGAGCTTCGCCTTTTTCTACATGATTTTTGAAAAACGCTCCTACTTCTTTTGATGAAAGCTCTTCAATTTTTCCAAACAACTTACTATCAGTAAATGATTTATCCTTTCCATATTCTTTAGAAAGCATAGCCATCATATCTTTAGTTCCAACTTTCCCTTCAGATTGTTCTCTCAATAAAATATCTAAACACAGTCCGATTAAGGCCCCTTTTTGATAGACATTTCCATATTGGTCTTCATGCTCATGAAGACAACCTAAACTCAACTCTGTAAAAGCTAAATCTTCTTTAAACCTAGCCGCACCATGAAGCTTCTCTTCAATTACTCCTAAATATTCTTCTGGAGTTTGCATCCCTCCAAAAACCTGAACATGCCCAGCGAAGTACTCAGTTACACCTTCATACATCCATAAATGCTTAGACATTTTAGGATTGATAAAATCAAAATCTCCGATTTCCTCAGAATGGATATTTAATGGTGTTACGATGTGAAAAAACTCATGAGCAGCAACTCTCACCACAAACCCTGAAAGTTTTTCCGCAGACATTTCTGGCAGGTAGTAAAACGACGAATAAGAATGCTCTAAAGCTCCACTTCCTCCAGAACCACTTTGTCCTTCATATAAATAAATAATAAATGCATATTTCTCAACGGGCAAAGTACCTCCTAAGTAATCCTTTTGTAATTCTAGAATATTCTTGATATCAACAGCCAATTCTTTCGCAGAAGCTGCTTTATTTTTTGAATAAACTGAAATTAATATTTCTGCACCTCCTACAATAAAAGTAGTGGTATCCGGAACATTGTACATTATTGGAGCATCTACCAAGTCCATATAATTGCTCGTTGTAAACTGATCAACATTCCCAGTAGTTGTAACAGTTGTTAATCCAGTAGAACCGTAAAAATTATCAGGGCGAGTAACATTTACTTCATAAGTTTTGTACTTCATCCCATCAAAATATCCAAAAAACCCATGGTTATTTAATACAATATTTTCTCCTTTTTCGATATTCGTTCCTCCAGGCTCAAATACTAAGTCATCCACTTTCGCATCCCAAGTATCCTCAACCCAGTAACTAATTTTTGCTAAAGCTTGAGCATTATCAATTTCCCATCGATTCTTATCTAACTGGTTCACACTCAAACTACGCCCTAAACTATCAAAAGCTTCAAAATCCATTGCATATTGTCCAAAATCATAAACCTTATAAGTTCCAGGAACAATTTTAGGCATATTGTAAATAATTTTATCCGAAGAAACTTTAGGAGTAACCAATTCTATTTGTATCAAATCACTTGTTATTTCATTTAAGTTTAAATGAAATTGATACTTCTCATTTTGTGCATTCGCACAGGTTCCAATTACTATTAATATTCCTAAAACAATATTCTTCATTCAGTTCATTTTTAATTATCCTACAAATATATAGTTGATTACCGTATCTTTAAGTTTTTATTACATCAGTGGTAAAATTTAACCCACTAAAGGTTTTTATGAACTACTTAGCCCATTTCCATCTATCCAACAACGACACAGATCTAATTATTGGCAATTACATTGCCGATGATATTAAGGGAAAAGCATATCTGAAATACCCGGAAGAAATTCAAAAAGGAATTTTACTCCATCGAAAAATTGATGACTTCACCGATTCTCATTCTACTGTTTTAAAAAGTAAAAACCTTATTAGAAATCATCAAAACAAGTACACTCCTGTTGTGATGGATGTGTTTTACGATTATTTCTTAGCCAAAAACTGGATGCAATTTTCAAAATCTGAACTGCTACCTTTTACCAACGACATTTACAAAGTACTGTTCAAAAACATAAACGTACTCCCTCTAAAAAGTCAAGCACGCCTCCCATTTATGGCCAAGAGCAATTGGCTCTATAATTATCGAAAAATTGAGGGTATAGAGAAATCATTAACCGGTCTATCGAAGAGAAGTAATTATGAAAACAACATGGATAAGGCACACCAAATCCTTAGAGAAATGGAAGTTGAAATTGAAGAAGATTTTCACGAATTTTATCCTGAACTAATTCAGTACGTAAATTCAGAGATAAAAAAAGGAACTAATAGTTAGTTCCTTTTTTTATCTCTTTCAAAATGTGTTATTGCCACATTGCAATATTATAAACGTTCCCACTAATAGTTACGGTAGCGTAACGATCACAAGTTCCAGCACCATAATCCACAGATCTAACGGCCAATCCTTGTGGACTAATATCCAATGAACCACTTACCAACCACCTGCAACAAACCTCCTTTCTTAAAGGCGAAGTAATGTTTACCGAATAACTCAAACCATCTCTATTCACTCCACTACCACTTCCTGTAACCAAATATACATCATCACAAATTCCAGACATTCCATGCGTAAATAAATTGGTTGAATCCCCTTCTATCCACTCTGTAGTTCGAGTAGACTCCCAAGTAATTACAGAATTATCAACAAACGTTACAGAAGCATTAGACACATCTACATCATACTCCAAATTGTTATTGGCGTTATAACCATTATTGGTTAACGTTTTAGTTCCTTCAATCTTTGCATCATTCACATAATAATTTTGAGGTTCCACCGTCAAAACACTACCTGCATTGCGAAACCTATCCGTTAAGGTCACAATTAATTGTCCCCTTCTTAAAACACCATAGCTACCCGCGCAGTTGGTTGTCCCAAAATCAATTGTCATCACTTTTGGCCAAGAAGTCGTCGCCGTCCATGCTGGAACTGTAGTTACAGTAGCACATGCTCCAAAAGTATATCCTGATTTTTTACCAGATTGTCCCTCATCATCCGCAGCTTCTTCCACTACTCTTTTCATATCAGAAAACAAAGATTCTGCTGCACTATTGTCGTTAGAAGATACCGTAGAACTATCTAATATGATTATTTCCTTTTCATCCTTCTTACAACTAGAAAGTGTAATTACAACTGCTGTCAATACTAATAATGCTCTTCTCATCTTTTTTAAGTTTAGTCCAAAAACTAAAGTTACTTAATTAATTTTTAATCAGGGAAATGCAATTAAACATCAATAAAAAATAATGTTTAGTCTAAAAAAACATTTTAATAATGAATATAGACGCAACAAAAAATGTTTATTTCCGTATATTTGACTGTTACAAAACCTTTAGTTATGAAAAAATCCGTTTTAATCCTAACACTCATCTTCCCGATGGTCTTTTTTGCCCAATCATCAAGAGACATCAACACTGTTATCCAAAAGACAATTGACTTACATGCTTTAAAAAAGCATTACAACGAGTCTGAAAAAGCTGGAGAAACTCCATTAATCATTTTGAATGACGACAAAATTCCAAACAACTTAATTGTTTTTAAATTCAACAAGAGGGTTAAAATAATGACTTCAGCTCAATTAGAAACTTTTAAATCTATTTCTAAGAAAAACTTAGATAGCTATTTTGTTTTTGAAATCATGAATTTCACTGAAGATACGGTTGAGATAAAAGCTAACTTTAGAAAAACAGACAAAATTGCCATTAATGTTAACATGAAAAAGCAAGACAGAGATTGGATGGTTACAGAATCTTCTGCTGGATAAATGATAAAATATTACGGAAAGCTTCTATTGCAAAATAGGAGCTTTTTTTTTACCTAAACATTATACTAACATGAGTAAACTTAAGCTTGATCTTCACGACATCTATAACAAGTCACACCTCATCGACCAATCTCTTAATGGCATTATTAAAGAAGCCATAGACAGGAGGATTAAGTTAGTAGAAATCATTCCTGGAAAAGGATCTGGACAACTCAAGAAAAAGGTAATTCGTTTCCTACAACAATCACACATCAAAAACAAATACCACAGAATAGACAAAGACAGTAAAAATTTTGGGCGTATCTTTGTTCACTTCAAATTTTAACTATGTTTTCACCTGGCCAGAAAGTTTTCGCGATTGTATTTATTGTTTCTTTTGTTATTCTTATTGGAATCCAATTTATAAAGGACAAAAAAAAGAATCCTCATCTCTTTAAAAAGAGCTACTGGGTTGTATTAGCAGTAATTGCAATGATGGTAGGATTTGTCTTGTTCAACAAATTAGTCAATTAGCCATCCTTTATTTCTTAGGCTAACAATTATGATTTGTGCCTATTATAATCTTCCGAACATTGTTCTCATTCCAGTTCAAGCTCGGTATCCTTCTAACATATAATCCTAAATAAATTCTAAATAACGAATAAGAATAACCTTTCAAGGGCCATAAAAAAAAGGGGCTATCAACTAAGACAACCCCTTTAAAACAATTTAATTACTAACTACTTTGCTTTTTCATACAACTTCAACCCTTCTTCTAACCAGCCTTTAAAATCATCTCTATTACCGTGATGTTCGTAATCGGCCGAACCATTATCAAGATCCTCTCCATTTGGACCTAACATTCTATAATAAGGTTGCGTGTTCGTTTTATATTTTGTTGTTTGTAAAGCACTCCACTTGTTACCGTAAGTCTTTAATACTCTAGTCTTACCTGGAGCATACTCTACTTCAACCTGTTCTTCAATTGGAAGTTCTGCTTTCTCATCAACATATAGTGAAATAATCACCACATCGTTTTTCATGATATCCAGAACTCCATCAGTTCCCCAAACGTTTTCTTCCATCTTTCTACAATTTACACAAGCCCACCCTGTGAAATCTAAAAATGCAGGTTTTCCAACTTTTTTAGCATAAGCCATTCCTTCATCTAAATCATGGAACAAATAAAGGCTCTGTGCTCCTAAGTGTGTTCCTTCAGGACCGTGTTCTGCAACAGCAGAGCCACCACCACCTGAGCCACCAACTCCATGAGGAGATTCACTATAAGACATCGGAGGTGGGAAACCACTTATCACTTTTAATGGTGCTCCCCATAACCCAGGGATCAAATAAACAACAAAAATTACTGTTGCGACACCTAACAATACTCTACCTACAGATAAATTCGAAACTGGACCATCATGTGGTAATTGAATAAATCCAAATAAATACATTGCTAACACCCCAAATACACCAATCCAAATAGCTAAGAACATTTCTCTTTCTAAATAATGACCCTGAACAACTAAATCTGCATTTGATAAGAATTTAAATGCCAATGCTAATTCTAAGAATCCTAAAAACACTTTAACAGTCGTTAACCAACCACCTGATTTTGGTAAAGAATTCATCCAACCTGGAAATGCTGCGAACAATGCAAATGGCAGTGCCAATGCTAAAGAGAATCCAAACATTCCAATAATTGGCACAATCCCACCAATTGTAGCAGATTCAACTAATAGTGTCCCTACAATAGGTCCAGTACATGAAAATGATACCAGCGCTAAAACTAATGCCATAAAGAAGATTCCTACATAACCACCTTTATCCGATGCTTTATCAGCAGAATTCACCCAAGAGCTTGGTAATGTAATTTCAAAAGCTCCCATAAATGAAACTGCAAATATTACCAATAGGATAAAGAAAAAGATGTTCATTCCTACTCCTGTAGAGATCTCATTGATTACATCTGGCGGAACAAAACCTGTAACCACTCCTCCTAATAATACATATATTACGATTATAGATATTCCGTAAAAAACAGCATTTCTAATTCCTTGAGCTTTTGACTTACTTTGCTTCGTAAAGAAACTTACCGTCATTGGAATCATAGGAAACACGCAAGGTGTTAATAAGGCAGCTAAACCACTTCCAAATGCTAAAAAGAAAATAGTCCAAATAGATTTATTATCACTTTCTTCGTCACCACTTGAATTTGAAGCAACTGCATCTTCACAACCACTTACCTCAACCTCAAAATCCGACTCATAAGGAGGCAAGCAAAAACCTTGTTCATTACAAGTTGTAAATCCAAATGTTCCTTTCAGAGTAAAGTCTTCTTTTGATGTAATTTCAATCTTTTGTCTTAAAATAAAAGTATTTGAATGCTGATAAATATCTTCATCCGCCTCATCATCATGATAAAACTCTGGATCTGGCTCAACAAGCTTTCCTTCCAATTTATAATTAGAAGATTTAGCTGGTTCCATAAACGTTTCTCCTTGTAAAGAACCTTCAGGTAAATTTGCAGCAGAAACATGCCAGTGTTCATCAACAGTTACTTCAGCAACAAGAGTAGCATTACAACCATCATTTTCTACACTAAACTTCCAATCAACTTTATCTTCAGGAAATTGCATATTATCAGCATCCTGATCGATGTGAGCTGCAGCCATATCTACATTCCCGATTCCTACTACTGCACTTTCTGAAGTTCCTTTACCACCAGTACTTCCGCTTCCACCTTCACCTTTAACACCTTTTACTTTTAAACTAAACTCAGCATCATAAGGAGGTAAGCAGTGACTTTCATCACATGTCTGAAAAGAAAATCGTCCTTTCAATGTAAAGTCTTTCTCACTAGTCACTTTAATTTTACGTTTCATAGTAAACGTATGAGAGTGCTGATAAATGTCTTCATCTGCAGCCTCATCATGAATAAACTCAGGCTTAGGTTCAATCACCTTTCCTACAACTTTATAATTATCCGATTTATCAGGCTCTATCTCTGTTGGTAATAAAAATGATCCTTCTGGTAAATTAGCAGCATAAACATGCCAATGTTCTACACACGTTATTTTTCCAACAATAACGGCATCTGAACCATTTTGTTCTAAACTAAACTTCCAACTTACTTTATCCTCAGGAAACTCAAGTTGAGCATTCGCATTGGCAACAAATAAAAACAATGCTACCAACGGTAATAAAACTTGCTTCTTAAATACTCTCATTAATTCTTAATTTAAATTAGGAATCCAAAAATAGACATTTTAATTGGGGAAAATCGTTTATAGGACGTTACTCTTTGAGACCTGAAATCAGATAGAAATCCAAGAATGGGGGTTTTCGTTCAAAACATAAAATCAAGCTAGAATCTAACTTAAAACAAAAAAAACCGAAGCTTTTGGGCTCCGGTTTTAGCATATTATTAAAGATGTCTCAGAAGAATTTTATCTCATGAACACGTCTTATTGGAATAATGGTTGTTTTCTTTAGAATGACATTCTTATCTGTAAACCCCCAAATTGTCGTTTCCACTTTTTTTAATCCTTCAACATCCTCAAAAATGATTTTCACCTTCCTCTTCATACTATTTCCCAGTCGAGTTCCCCTTTTAATACGAGCTTGCCTCTCTACTCTCTCTGCTTCAGATGCTAAAACATCTCCAGAAGGGAAGGAGAATTCAGTAATTTCCTCTTTCTCGATAAGAAGTGTTGTGTCTTTTATCGCTGCGCTCATAATCTCTCGTTTTAATTATTAAATAAAATAGGTTAAGTGAAGAAACGAGAAAAGTTAAAATAATGTTTCATTTCCAACAACAATTAAATCCTAACTATCGGAAAAGCAAGCTATTAAAATTTTTATTTCTCAAAAGAATATGCTCGTTCTACCTTGGCAATTCTTACCGAATACCTTTTATACCAATCCCCTTTGCCTTTTAATTGAGCTTTCAAATGGTCCGAATTCATTTTCCATTGCTGTATTGATTCAAGACTTTCCCAATACGAAACAGAAACGCCCAAGGTATCGCGAGCAGTTTCAAAACCTAAAAACCCTGGTTGTTCTTTCGCTAACTCATCCATTTTTAAAGCTACCTCTAGATAAGCAGGATCATTATTCTCTCTGATAGAAGAAAATATTACTGCATAATACGGTGGTTTTGGTGTATTCGCTAATTCCATACCTTAAAAATAAAAAATAAAAAAAGGGAAATCAAATTAATGATTTCCCCATTTTATAAATAGTTCTTTAAGTGCTAGATTGCTTTAATCATATCTTGCTGTGTAATAATATGATGACTATCCGCACCATAGCTTACCATTACAGCCTGAGCTCCTGATTGAAATTCTTTAGAAATAGCTTCAATTGAAGCATCTTCATTCACAATTGGAAAAGCGCTTTCCATAATGTTTTTCACTGGCAACTCTTTTAATTCAGGATTCTCTAAAAGAGAAGCAAACAATTTGTTATCTGTTAAAGACCCTACAAATTTACTATCTCCAACTACCGGTATTTGAGAAATACCATATTGATTCATCAATAAGATTGCTTGTGAAATTGGATCATCTTGCGAAACAGTTACTAAGTGTTTTCCTGCGTGATCTTTAATCAAATCTAAGGCATTGGTCTTCTCTTCTTCCAAGAAACCTCTTTCTCTCATCCAGTCATCGTTAAACATCTTCCCTACATACCTACTTCCATGATCGTGGAACAAAACAACAACAACATCGTCTTCTGTTAACTCCTTCCCCATCTGTAATAACCCTTTAATTGCAGAACCTGCAGAGTTTCCTACAAAGATCCCTTCTTCCTTAGCAATTTTTCTTTGCCAAACAGCAGCATCTTTATCTGTTACTTTTTCAAACTTGTCGATTAGATCAAAGTTCACATTCTCAGGCAAAATATCTTCACCAATTCCCTCTGTGATGTATGGGTAAATTTCATTTTCATCAAAAATTCCAGTCTCGTGGTATTTCTTAAAAACAGAACCATAAGTATCAATTCCCCATATCTTAATGTTTGGGTTTTTCTCTTTTAAGTATTTCCCAACACCAGAAATTGTTCCTCCTGTTCCAACTCCAACAACAAAGTGAGTCAACTTTCCTTCTGTTTGCTCCCATATTTCAGGACCAGTACTTAAATAATGAGCCTTAGCATTTGAAGGGTTATCGTATTGATTTACATACCAAGAATTTGGAGTTTCTTCTGCTAAACTTTTAGAAACAGAGTAATATGAACGTGGATCGTCTGGCGGCACATTTGTAGGACAAACATGTACTTCAGCACCAACAGCTCTAAGTATATCCATTTTTTCTTTCGACTGCTTATCACTTAGTACACAAACCAATTTATACCCTTTAATAATCGCAACCAATGCCAACCCCATTCCTGTATTACCTGAAGTTCCTTCAATAATAGTTCCTCCTGGTTTTAATCTTCCATCTGCTTCAGCATCCTCTATCATCTGAAGCGCCATTCTATCTTTTACAGAGTTTCCTGGATTGGTTGTTTCAACTTTTGCCAAAACAGTTGCTTTAATGTCTTTACAAACATTATTCAACTTCACTAAGGGAGTGTTTCCAATAGTTTCAAGGATATTATTATAGTACTTCATGTTTCTTAAATTACTTGTTAACGGCTTATCGAGCTTTCATATCCACTTTTCTTTGATGAAAAATTTTATACGTTGCTTTTGATATTCCTTAAATTAAATCTTAGCAAATGTAACAAATCGTATTGTTATTTTCAGAAGCATTTGCAGGTGTTTTATCTGAAAGTTCAAACTGGCTTGGAATTTTTCATGTCCGCAGTAGTACGCTACTTTTTTTCTTTTAGAAAATAACTACTGACTCTAGCCTTTACGCATTTTAATCAATCGAACCGAATTGCTTTTACTGGAGAAATCTTTGTGATAACATATGAAGGGATAAGGAGCATCAAAACACAAATAATTAATGTTCCTAAATTTAAAAGAAGCACATTTAATAAATTGAGCTCAATAGGAACCACTGCAACATAGTAAGATTCTTCAGGCAATTTCAGCAACCCAAAATATTGCTGAAGTAAACAAAGACTTATTCCAATAACATTTCCCCAAATAAGTCCCTTCATAATTAAGTAAACTGCATTGTATAAAAATATCTTTCTAACATTCCAATTGGGCATCCCTAAAGCTTTTAAAATACCAATCATATTTGTCCGTTCTAAAATAAGAATCAATAATGCGGATATAATGTTCACCACAGCCACAATCACCATTAAAAGGAGGATGATATTCACATTGTAATCTTGCATATTTAGCCACATAAAAATATCTGGATACAGTTCTTTTATAGGTGTAGAATGTAAATCATAACCAATATGATCATGAACATATTCTCCCATCTCATCCAGACCGCCGTAATCATCGATTAAGATTTCAAACCCGCCGATCTGGTCTTTTGTCCAACCATTCCTTTTTTGAATATGAGCAATATCAGCAATTACGTAGAGCTGATCAAACTGCTCCATTCCAGTCTGGTAAATTCCTTTTACTATAAAATCTTTAGGTCTAAGTTGTCCGTTTTCTTGTACGAAGTATAGAAAAACTTTATCACCAACTTTCAATTTCATTTTTTTTGCCACGTACTCCGATAATAAAATATCTTTCTCTGCTCTTTCTGGATCAACAACAAAAGCATCTCCTTCTACAATTTTTTCATTGAAAAAAGTCCAATCGTAATCCTCTCCAACACCTTTAACTACAACACCATAAATTTCTTCTTTGGTTTTTATTATTCCTGCTTTTGTTGCAAAGATTTGAATGTGGTTAATACCATCAACTTGGCTTAAACTAGGGTAAAAATCTTGCTTCCTACTAATAGGACTTGCTTCGTAGGTATTTTGAGAATCATAGCTTGTAATCTGAACATGACTACCAAAACCAATTACTTTGTTTCTAATTTCTCTTTGAAAGCCGTCGACAATGCTCATCGCTACGATCATTACAATTAACCCTAAGGCAATGGCTATAATCGAAATATTAATAATTGGCTTTGTAATCTTTTTGGAACGCGTATCCCCTTTAACTATATTCTTTGATATGAAATATTCGAGGTTCAAATTTATTGTTCTACTTAAATATTATTTAACCGCAGAGGGTGCTAAGTTTTTTCGCAAAGTACGCTAAAAGCTTTTTATTCTTAGAATTCAAAGTGAATTTACTTCAAATCTTTGCAAACCCTTGTGATTATTCGCGGTTCAATTCTGTTTATAACAATTTTCTCAATTAATCAGTTAAAAAAGCTATTTCATTACTTTTAACAGCTACTAAACTCAACAAAAATAACAATTCATAAACTATGAATTTAAACCAAGCCACAACTATTCTTATTATCAGTCTGCTTTGTTTCAGTTGTTCTGGACAAACATCAGAAAGTAACACAGATAATACCGTAAAAGTATTCCCATCAGAACAAAAAGAAACGCTCCCTATAACAGTTGGTGCAGCTAACACTTCGGAATACATATCTCTATTTAAAAATAAGAAGGTTGGAGTTGTTGCTAATCACACTTCAATGATCAATCAAACCCACCTTGTTGACTCCCTATTGAGTTTAGGTGTAAATGTGGTTCGTGTTTTTAGTCCTGAGCATGGCTTTAGAGGAAAAGCCGATGCCGGAGAAAAAGTAAAATCGAACATTGACTCTTCAACTGGATTACCAATCGTATCTCTTTATGGTAAAAATAAAAAGCCTTTCCCGGAACAAATTGAAGATTTAGATGTGCTCGTTTTTGACATTCAAGATGTTGGGGTTCGATTTTACACCTATATCTCAACAATGAGTTATGTGATGGAAGCTTGTTCAGAAAACAACAAACAGGTAATTGTCTTGGATCGTCCAAATCCAAATGGTCATTTTGTTGATGGCCCAACTTTAGAAGAAAAACACAAATCATTTGTAGGCTTACATCAAGTTCCAATTGCTCATGGTATGACAATAGGAGAATATGCAAAAATGGTAAACAATGAAGGATGGATGGCTAATGCAGTAAAATGTAACCTCACGGTTATTCCATGTAAAAACTACGACCATAAAACCCACTACAAACTACCGATAAAACCTTCACCGAACTTACCAAATATGAGTTCAATTTATCTTTATCCTTCTTTATGTCTTTTTGAAGGAACACCAATTAGTGTAGGGAGAGGAACGCCTACCCCATTTCAAATTGTTGGACACCCATTAATAGCTTCGGAAAAATATTCATTTACTCCAAAAAGTATGGATGGTGCAAAATCGCCAAAACTAGAAGGTCAAGTTTGTAAAGGATATGATCTTTCGGAATTTGGAGGAGATTACATTAAAACTAGAGGAGGTATTAACCTTTTTTGGCTCATTGACATCTACAAAGACTTCCCAGAAAAAGAAGGGTTCTTTACCAAGATGTTTCTTTTACTCTCAGGAACAGACCAACTGCAAAAACAGTTAGAAGAAGGTGTCTCTGAAGAAGAAATTTACAAATCCTGGGAAGCAGACCTTATTGCTTTTAAAAAGATCAGAAAGAAATATCTAATGTACCCCGATTTTGAGTAAATCAGATTCCGGAATGACGTTAGTTCTACGAACCTTTTATTATCCACCTCAATTCATTGAGAATTAGCGCTGTTGCTCCCCAAACAATTTTAGAATTAAATTTAAAACAAGGAGATTCTATCACACCACCATTTCCCATTTGAATTTTAGACAACTCCAACTGTTCTATTCTAACTAATTCCGATAGTTTAACCTCAAGAACCTCTTCTACTTCTCGTGTATCAATATTAAAGTCTGGAGTGTAATTCAACAATCCCAACACAGGTGTTACATTAAATTTACTAACCGGAATATACACATCCGTCAAATGGCTAATCACATCAACATCTTCCATCTTAACCCCAACTTCTTCATACGTTTCTCTTAATGCCGTATGAACAATATTCCTATCAGAATCTTCTACCTTCCCTCCTGGCAAAGACACTTGATTACTGTGCGCTCCTTTATATTTTGATCGTTGAATGAGCACAAAATAAACTTCATTATTCCTTTTATAGAATAATATAAGTACTGCGCTCTTTCTTGACTCTAATATTTGTTGCTGCGAAAATTGAATTTGTCGAAAAGGAGCCGCCTCAATATGAGCAGCCTTTCCAGGAAGACCATTTAATAGCTTTTCACCGATAAAGGTTTTAAAGGCATCCATTATTCCTGATTAAGTAATTGAACAGATTCATAGGAGAAACTATTTCCTGAAAACAACTTCAGGAAAGCACGATCATTTGTCAGTTCAATTTTATCATACTTTAACGGAAGAACCTCTGTTTCATCCATTTTGATCAAGCCATACTCCCCTTCTTTTTTGCACATTACCAAACCTTCAAACCAACTCAGCTCTTCATAAATTGGCTCCACAACATAGGTTCCCTTTTTATCAATTATCCCGTAAAGCCCTTCCAATTGAACAATGGCATAATCACCATGAAATTGAGAAGAAAAATCGAAGTTGTACGGAATTTTCAATTTTGTTTTATAGTCGCAATACCCCCATTTACCATGCCTTTTAATGGCTATCAAGTCCGGTGAAACGGAGCCAACATCTTCAAAAAGTGCCGGAACAAACCTATTTCCAACGGTATCTATCAACCCGAACTTATCTTTTGAAATTATCCGAGCATAACCATTCGCATTAAATAATCCCCAATTTACTACACCACTAGAATATGGAATGGAAAGTTCAATCACAATCCCTCCTTTATTATTGATGTAACCATAAAGACCATCCTTTACAACCAATGAGTAGCCATTTTCAATTTCTGTAATTTGATTATAAATAGGCTGAACAATATAATCTCCTACAGTATTAATTACTCCGAAAGAATCCTTTTCTTGTACCCGTATAAAATCATTTTCTAGATTATCAATCCATTGGTATTTTGGTTTAACCACATACAACAAATTAGTATCTATAATACCAAACAAGCCATTCAGCTTTACATACGCAATCCCATTGTTAAAATCTCCAACAGATTCATACTGCAATCCGACTTTAAGCTCTCCCTTATGATCAATAAAACCATACTTCCCATCTAATTCTACAGAAATAAATTTACTATGAGTCGATCCAATTTCATCATACATTAAAGGAATAACAAGCTCTCCTGATCGATTAATAACACCATACTTTTCATTGTTACCTACAACAGCAAGACCCTTTCCAAACGACTCCACTTCTTCGTATTCGAAAGGAATCAATTTTACATTTTTCTTATTGATAAAACCCATTTTCCCATCCAATTCAACTCCAGAAGCTCCTTCCTGAAAATCAGTTACACCATCGTAGATAGCCGGAATAACTTCTTTTAACTGATCATCTACAAAGCCCCATTTATCCTCCGTTTTTATTGGATAATATTTCATATTCGACAATACAAAATCCTCTTCCAATTCTTCCTTAAATGGATATTGAGGATATTTTTCTAAGAATCTTTTAAGGTTTCTAGAAGTCTTAATTTGAGTTGAAATATTATAGATATTTCTCCAAGCTTTTGCTACAGAAGGATTGTTTGGATAACGTGTAACAAAATTAAAATAGGCCTCTACACTTTTTTCTTTCGTAGCAATTTGATAAATATTTCGTTGCGCTTCTTTTACATGAACATTCTTAGGTTGCTCTCGAACGAACTTCACATTACTCTCCAAAGTTCCGTCCTGCGTGTATTCTTCAAAAAGTCTTTCCTGATACAAAACATCCACCTCAACTGTCTGTCTAGCCTTTGGATAAACCTCCATAAATTCCTTATAAGCTTTTGAAGAATTTACATTTTTAGCAATAGAAAAAGCTAACTTATCTCTATTGACAATAGCTTGAGAAATTTCTTTAGCTCCAGCATTTTTTTTGATAAAATAATTATACCCTTCAATAGTGTTCTGCTGCTCCGCAAATTCAAAACATACCCCATCAACGATTGTTCGTTGTTTCAATATAGAAACAGAATCAACGCTGATCAAACTATATTTTTCCTTTTGTTTTTCCGTTGAAAATTCGAAATAAGTAACTACCGATAACTTTGAATAAAGCAAGGCCGAATCTAAGTTGTAAAAAGGGTTGTTATTTCTAGAATAAATAACGCTCAACCCATAAGCAGATGCCGCAGAATCTTTCTTAAGCGTTTTATAAAAAGTTGCTTTTGCCTTAAAATAATCATGAATTTTTAAGGCTTCAAAACCCTTTTCTAATTTCCCCGCTTTAGCGTTAATTGTTACAAATAATAACAAAAGACAACCAATAACTATTTTAAATGCTTTGTTCAAAGGATAACTATTTCAATAATATTGCGTAAATATAAGAAGCGACTAAATTAGTAATACAAATTTTCTTCCAAACAACCTTTGGTCTTTATTAATGAACAAATTTTATAGTACCATATTGATTATTCTTGCGGCAGTTTTTACTGCATGCAACTCTTCGGATATTCAATCCAGTGACCATACTATTCCTTTTTATAGAGACTTAGACAGCATCCAAAACGAAGGAAAGCTTCGAGCACTTGTTGAGTACAATGCTACTTCCTACTTCCTACACAAAGGGAACCCAATGGGGTTTGAATATGAATTACTTAAAAAGTATGCGGAGCACATGGATTTGGATTTAGAAATTGTTCCAATAAAGAATATGGACAGCATCTTTGTTAACCTTAACAAAGGAGTGGCAGATATAGCGGCAGCAAACTTGACGATTACCGAAGAAAGGCTTGTTAAAAGTAATTTTACTCATCCGGTTTTAATCACCCAACAGGTACTTATCCAAAGAAAACCTGAAGGATGGCGTAAACTCAAAAAATCAGAACTAAAGAAACAACTTCTTCAATCCCCGTTGGACCTCGTTGGTAAAACGGTAACAGTGAGTAAAGGCTCTTCTTTTTATTCTAGAATTAAGAGTCTATCCAATGAAATTGGCGGAAAAGTTAATATCAATACTGTTTCTGGAGAAATTTCTATGGAAGAGTTAATCGAACAAGTTTCCACACAAGAAGTTGATTACACTATTGCTGACAATAATTTAGCAGTAGTAAGTCAGTGGCAATACCCTAATATTGATGCTCACTTAACAATAAGCCTTGATCAGAACATCGCTTGGTCGCTTCGTAAAAACTCAACAGAACTGACCAATTCTATTGACGAATGGCTCATCGATTTCCAGAAGACCAAACATTTTAAAATTCTTTTTAATAAATATTTTAAAAACAGAAAAGCGTTCAAGAAAAGAGCGAATAATAAATACTACTCACTCACAAGTGGCGAGATCTCTCCTTATGATAAGGCGTTCAAAGAAAATGCTCCCCGATTAGGTTGGGAATGGGAACTGCTAACGGCTATGGTTTATCAAGAATCTCATTTCAACAATGCTGCTAGAGGTTGGGGCGGATCTTTTGGTCTAATGCAATTTATGCCAAAAACAGGAGCAAGATATGGCGTTGACACGAGCTCTTCTGCTCAGGAGAACATTGTTGCAGGGGTTAACTATTTAAAATACTTAGATAAGTATTGGAGTCCGATGATTTCTGATTCCATGGAAAGAATTCCATTTGTTATCGCATCGTATAATGTAGGTCCAGGACACTTATTAGACGCTCGAAGGTTGGCAGAAAAATACGGCAAAGATCCTTTTATCTGGAAAGACAATGTTGACTTCTTTTTACTGAATAAATCCAAAGCGAAATATTACAAAGACGAATTAGTACGCCATGGATATTGCAAAGGTTATATCACTTATGATTACGTAATTGAAATTTTAGAGCGCTATGAGCACTATAAAAATATTACAGCGGAAAACGAAATAGCGCAGAAATAATCAAAAATTTTACACTTTATTCAGCCTTCAATTCTTTTGGAATTTCACATACAGGAATGGGTTCCATTTTATGCTGATTAATCGTATTTAATCGCGTATATATTTGAAAGACTTCTTGCTGACGTGTGGTAAATGAAGTAAAATCAATATTTGCTTTTTCGGAGATATCCATTGCCCATTCTAATTCGGGATAACTCGCACCTATTTGATCTTCATCTGTACGTTCATCACCCCATAAACCGTCTGTAGGTGCCGCCATTTGAATAGCTTCAATCACATCTAACTCACTAGCCAAGGCAAATACTTCTGTTTTTACCAAATCTGCAATCGGACTAACATCTACACCACCATCTCCGTATTTTGTATAAAAACCAACACCGAAATCCTCTACTCTATTTCCTGTTCCTAAAACTAAGAACCCGTTAATTTGCGCATAGTGATAAAGCGTGGTCATTCGTAATCTAGCCCTAGTGTTGGCTAACGACAAAAAATCTAATTCTTTGTTCTCTGAATGCTCAACAACGTTTGAAAAATTATCAAATACATCGGTCAAATTTGTCTCAACGCTAGAAACATTAGGGAAGTTCTCTTTTAACCAAGCAATATGTTCCTTTGCTCGAGTCACCTGACTTGAATCTTGGTGAATTGGCATTTCCACACAAAGCAATGGCTGACCTGTGTGAGCAGCTAATGTTGAAGTAACAGCAGAATCAACACCCCCTGAAATACCGATAACAAAGCCCTTTGTTTTTGACGTTTCTAAATAATTAGATAACCAACTAACGATGAAATCTTTCACTTTTTTTGAATCCATTTTTTAAAAAAATATTCCAATGTTAAGCGCAAAATAATTGAGGTTGGCATTCACCCCGTTTTCTGATTCCAGTATTTCACCTGCACTATTTAAAAGAGGCGTACCACTATCATCAAACTCAACAACTCTTGAATCCAACTGATCTACAAAACCATTATTATAAGTTATTCCTATAGACAGGCTTGTATTTCCAGAAATATTATATTCTAAACCAGCTCCGATAACCAATGACGTATTAAAAAAATTGATATCATCAGATGCGCTCAAATTAGAAGACTCTGCTTGATCACCAAAACTAACAAGCTCTGAACCCAATGCTGTATATTTTTTTTCCGACTTGTAATTAAATGCCAGATTAAGACCAAACTGTCCATAATAGGTTAAATAACCAATTTCATTCGTTCTAAGCTTTAGCAGTAATGGAATTTCAACATGTTTAATCCTATAATCTACTTTCATATCGATTGGTACCACAGATGAATTCCCAGTTCCGCTATCCATCAAAACACCAGTTCCCGGATACTCTAAAGCAGCTCCTGTACTTAGCATAAAAACTCCTGTCGAAAACAAATAATTTTTAGTCATAAAGTATTCAAAAGACAGTCCGTAACTAAATCCAACTTTCGAACCACCACCATTATAATCAGCAGTGCTCGATTTTAACCAAGAGATATTTGGACTTATTTGAAGTCCGAATCTATACGTTCTATCATCATCTGGCAACTTTGCAGCCTTATCATCCTCAAAACTATCTTGAGCAGAAAGATTCGCAAATAATAAGCCTAATAGTATTAAAGTAATTATCTTTGTTCTTTGTATCATAATCTATACATTTATCTTAGCAAATTTAGCTATAAATAAATCTGATAATCATTAATGAAACTGTACTTTTCAACACTTAAACCCTTGATAACTTTAGTGCTTTTTAGCATCTTATTTTCCTGTGGAAATAATCCATTAGAAGTTGATGTTTCTACTATTGAAGTTGATTTAAAGGTTCAACGATTTGATCAAGACTTATTCCAGTACCCTGATGGAATTACCGCTTCAAGTGTTCAAGAGTTGAATACCAAATACGGACTGTTTTTCCAAGATTTCACGCAAAGTGTTATCAGTATAGGCTCACCTAAAAATCCTAACCTATTTTTTAAGCTCAACGATTTCTCCAAAGATTCTTATATCAAGGAGATTAAAAAAGATGCAGATCAGCATTATGCTGATTTCTCTATGTATGAGGCTGAGCTTGAACAAGCATTTAGACATTATAAATATTATTTCCAAAAGAAAAAGACACCACAGGTAATCACTTACATTTCTGGGTTTAACTATGCGATAACCACAGACGACAGCTACTTAGGTATAGGTTTGGATATGTTTTTAGGAAAAGATTATCCGGCTTACAAACAACTTGGTTTACCACAATACAAAACTGCTTTTATGAGTAAAAAAGGTTTAGTTGCTGGTGCAATGTTGGGATGGATCTCTACAGAATTTGAGTTGCAAAAAAAGAATGCTGACTTGCTAACCGAAATGATTCATCAAGGAAAAACGCTTTATCTTTTGGATGCATTAATGCCTAAAGCTAATCATACTGTTAAGATAAGCTATGACGAAACCCAATTGGAATGGTGTAAAAACAATGAAGAACCGGTTTGGTTTTATTTTATTGACAACAAATTACTGTACACTAAAGAATCATCTGAAATTATTAAATACATGGGAGAAGCTCCATTCATTCAAGGTTTTCCTGAAGGCTCTCCAGGAAGAATTGGACATTGGTTGGGTTGGCAAATTGTTAAGGCCTATATGGAAAATAACCCCACAATAACTATAGAAAAATTAATGTTGAACGATAATGCTCAACAAATATTAAACGCATCAAAATACAAACCATAATGTCAAAAAAATCAGAAATAAACTTTACGATATCGTTAGACGAAAATCATGTTCCAGAAAAAATAGAATGGCAAGCTTCAGACACTGGAGAAGAGGAATTAAAAGATGCCAAAGCGATGATTATCAGTCTTTGGGACGCTAAAGAAAATAACACCCTACGAATTGATCTTTGGACAAAAGAAATGATGTTAGATGAAATGAAACATTTCTTTTATCAATCTATCATTACGATGTCTGACACCTACGAAAGAGCTACTAACGACAAAGCTATTGCTGAAGAAATGAGAGAATTCGGTAAGATGATTGGTGAAAAAATGATCACAAACAACAAATAATTATGATTTACAAAAGCACGTTAACATTCTCAATCAGCATCTTTCTTTTGAGTTCACTTAGCTCTTTTGGTCAATGTGAAAAACTGAAGAAAAAGACGATACACCAAATGTTGGGTGCTGCTGAATACGATAATTACAGAAGCACTGACATCCAAAATTTTGACAACACCTACAAAGAAGAATATCAAATAAACCTCTTTAAAGGAGTTGTTTACAAAATGATTTTTGATGTTTCAAACATGCCTGAGGGGGTAATCATCCGCTTAGTTGATTTAGGAAAAAAACGTGGCGCAGGGAAGTATGAAGAAGTTTTTAATTCGGAAACTGCTAAGAAAAATAAGGATGGAAATTTTGATGTAACCATGGAATTTCCTCAACGAAAAATGATGGTAATTTACGATGTGGTTAACAATACCAAACCAGGTTGTGTATCTTTTGTATTAGGTTGCTATTACAAAAACAACATTAGGTAAGTGAGCAAGGATCTTATTCAGAAGTATAATATTGCAGGACCTCGATACACGAGCTACCCTACTGTACCTTTTTGGAATAAAGAAGGAATCGCGTACGAAAATTGGATCGACACTACAAAAACCGCCTTTTCAGAAAGTAACCAAACCGAAGGAATTAGTATTTACATTCATTTACCTTTTTGTGAAAGCTTATGTACTTTTTGTGGGTGTCATAAAAGGATTACGAAACAACACCATGTTGAACAGCCATATATTGAAACTGTTTTAAAAGAATGGGATCTTTATTGCGAATTATTTGATGAGAAACCACGAATTAAGGAAATTCATTTAGGAGGTGGAACGCCCACTTTCTTTAGTCCCGATAGCTTAACAAAGCTCATTAACGGAATTTTAGATAAAGCTGAGAAGTGCGAAGAGTATGAGTTTAGTTTTGAAGCTCATCCTAATAATACAACCAAACAACATTTACAAAATTTGTACGATTTAGGGTTTAGAAGGAATAGTTTTGGTGTGCAAGATTACGACCCTAAAGTTCAGAAAACGATTAACCAAATCCAGTCGTTTGAGACGGTAAAAGCAGTAACCGAACTGAGTAAAGAAATTGGTTACACGTCTATAAGTCAAGATTTAGTATTTGGTTTACCTTTCCAAACGACCGAAAGTATTGTTGATACGATTACTAAAACAAAAGAACTGAAGCCAGACAGAATCGCTTTTTATAGTTATGCTCACGTACCATGGATTAAAGGAGTTGGACAACGAGGGTATGATGAAAATGATTTGCCTAGTCCTGAGGAAAAAAGAGCGATGTATGAAACTGGCAAGAAGATGTTTGCTGAGTTGGGATATGTAGAAATTGGTATGGATCATTTTGCTTTAAAAACTGATTCTATGCATAAGGCAATGGATAACAAAACGTTGCACAGAAACTTTATGGGCTACACTGCTAGTAAGACGCAATTGATGGTAGGGTTGGGCATGAGTTCTATTAGTGATAGCTGGTATGCATTTGCTCAAAACGCCAAGACTGTTGAGAAGTATACTGAATTGGTGAATTCCGGAAAGATTCCAATATTTAGAGATCATGAATTAAGTAAAGAAGACCTCATCATCAGGAAACATATTTTGAATATCATGTGTCATTTTGAGACTTCATGGTCGGACGAAGCGTTGCAATTTCCTGAACTACAAGAGTGTTTAGATCGATTAAAAGAAATGGAACAAGATGGTTTAGTTAAGATAACTGAAAACGGGTTATCATTACCTGAAAGTGCCAGACCATTTGTTAGAAATGTATGTATGGCTTTTGATTTGCAATTGATCAGAAACAAGCCAACGACTCGTATTTTTTCGATGACGATATAGTTGTTGACTTAAGTGATCTAACTAATGAGCGAAGATATACTTCAACCTTAAAACAGTCATTTTCGGAGCTTTCTTACTTTTAACCAAAAAAGGCAATCACTACACGTCTGTTTTTCTAAAAGAATATGTAACAAGCAGCATAGCCTCCTGTTAACAACTCTTCTTTTTAAATAAAACATAGGTATAAGTAAGATTTTTAGTTCTCTAAACTTTTTTGAACTGAAAAATTGATCTACAAATTACCCTATTCTAAACCTCAATGAGTTTTTACACCAAGGCCAATCTATTATCATAACAAAAACAGCTGAATAGATAGCTACCACTAAAAGCTAATCAACACCCGATAAAATAATTTTTAAGGAAAATACAAGTGTTGATATGGGAAAAAAATCCCACAACGGGAATTAAAATGTGTAAAACCTCCTTATTTTAAAGGGTTTATCGTAATGGTATAGTTATTTCTTCTCTCCAAACAAATCTTAATAAATTAGCTATGGGAAATTATTTAAAATGGTTCAACGAAATTACTCTAAAAGACATCAATATGGTTGGTGGAAAAAATGCGTCATTAGGCGAAATGACACAGGTCACAGAAACACTCGGAATAGATGTCCCCAATGGGTTTGCTCTCACTACAAGTGCCTATCAAGAATTTTTAGAAACTAATAACCTTATTGACTTTATAAATCATACAATCAAAGAACTTGATATTAACTCAATAAAAAGTTTACAAGATGTGGGGGCAAAAATCCGAAATCAGATAATGAATGGAAAAATCCCAAAAGATATCGAAAAATCGATTATTCCCTTTTACCAAACCCTTTCCCGAAATTATGGGAATGAGAAATATACGGATGTTGCCGTTCGGTCTTCTGCGACTGCAGAAGACCTTCCTGACGCTTCTTTTGCTGGACAGCAAGAAACCTATTTAAACATAAACTCAATTGAAGGGCTATTTGAATCCATTAAAAAATGCTATGCCTCTCTTTTTACAGATAGGGCAATTTCTTATAGAGAAGCGATGAAGTTTAACCATTCCGAAGTTTTGCTTTCTGTAGGGATTCAAAAAATGGTCCGTTCCGACATAGGTAGTGCTGGGGTAGCATTTTCATTAGATACCGAAAGTGGATTTAAAGATGTTGTTCTTATAAATGCAAATTATGGATTAGGAGAACTATTAGTGCAAGGAAGTATTTCTCCCGATGAATATCTCGTTTTTAAAAATACAGGGGCTATTATCGAAAAAAAAATGGGATCCAAAAAGAAGCAAATGATTTATAGCGAGCACACAGATTTCACTCAAATTATAGATATACCCGAAAAAAAAGCAAATTCATTTTGCCTATCAGAACAACAAATTAAACAACTTTCCAATTGGGTTATGAAAATAGAAGAACACTATTCAAATGTATATAAGAAATATTGTCCTGTTGATGTAGAGTGGGCAATTGATGGACTTACAAATAATTTATTCATTGTGCAAGCAAGGCCTGAGACTATACATTCTAATAAATTAAATGGAGTTATAGAGCAATATAAAATTGACAAAAAAGAGCGTCAATGCCCAATATTAGAAGGGACTGCAATTGGTGATAAAATTGGTGTAGGAAAAATCCACATTTTACAAAGCATAGAAGAAATTATTAACTTTAAAGAAGGTGACGTGCTCGTTACTGAGATGACGGATCCAGATTGGGAACCAATAATGAAAATGGCCTCTGCAATTATAACCAACAAAGGAGGAAGAACTTGTCACGCGGCAATTGTCTCACGAGAATTAGGAATTCCTGCTATTGTTGGAACAAACAATGGTGTAAGTATTCTAAAAAACTATAATGAAATCACGGTATCATGCGCTGAAGGAGAAAGAGGCTTTGTTTACGAAGGTGAATGCAGTTTCATTCGCACCAGCTTTAAAAAAGAAGATTTGCCCACCGTTTCAACTCCATTGATGCTCAATGTTGCGTCACCAGACCTTGCATTTAAATTTTCATTTTTACCAAATGCTGGAGTAGGTTTAGCTAGGGAAGAATTTATAATTAATAATTACATCAAAGTGCACCCACTAGCACTTCTTAAACATAAAGAACTAGGAAACGAAGCACTTTCAAGAAAAATCAAATGCATCACTCGGGGCTATGATTCTGAAGCAGAATTTTTCATCAATAAGTTAGCACATGGAATCTCAAAAATAGCCGCAGCATTTTACGAAAAACCTGTAATTGTAAGGTTTAGTGATTTCAAATCCAATGAATATAAAAACTTATTGGGCGGTGAACATTTTGAACCTCAGGAAGAAAATCCAATGATTGGTTGGAGGGGAGCTTCTCGATACTATTCTGATGAATATAAAGCCGCTTTTGAATTGGAATGTAAATCAATTAAAAAAGTAAGAGATGAGATGGGCTTTAAGAATGTTATTGTTATGATTCCTTTTTGCCGAACAATTCAAGATTGTGAAGCCGTTATAAATACAATGAAGGAATTTGGTTTAGTGAGAGGTGAAAATGGATTACAAGTATATTTGATGGCTGAAATTCCTGCTAATTTTATCCTAGCCAATGAGTTTTCAAAATATGTAGATGGTTTTTCAATTGGTTCAAACGATCTAACTCAACTTACTCTAGGTCTAGACCGAGACTCACACCTAATTTCTCATCTTTATGACGAAAGAAATCTCGCAGTAAAGACCTTAATTAAGCAACTGATAACTGTGGCAGCTCAAAACGGGGTTAAAGTTGGGATATGTGGTCAAGCACCTTCTGATTTCCCAGAATTTGCAACTTTCTTAGTTGAAAACAACATTGGATCCATATCAGTTACCCCTGACTCTATTTTGAAAACTTTGCATGCAATTGACACAATAGAAAATAAGTTTGATTACCTTAAAAAAGCCGGTTAAAATTTGATTTCAAGTCTACTTGAAATATTCAAAGCTAAAATATCCGCCATGCAATCCGCCTCGTTAAAAGCGGGATTATCATAATAATTTGCTAATTCCCTTTTTAACAAGGAAATGTTATCTTCTTCCGATATACGATCATCTTTCATCACGGCTATTAAATCCAAAAATTTATTCTTATCAAGTAAGAGACGCTTGCGCATTAGTCCGCGTTCTTCCACCATATATTGTTCAGCAGTTTTAATAGATATGTGGTTTTGTGCCTGTTTAACAAAAAATGAATTATCTTTAAAGTATTGAGGAAAATATATATTCTTCTTTCCTTCAAATGACTGCTGATCAAAATCCATAGCCCGAATTCGATATTGAATCTTATCAAAATCTTGAGTAACAACAATTACATAATTATAAGACCTCATATCTCCTAACAAACGGACAAAACATCGCTCATTAAACTTCACAAACTCTTTTGATAACCTTACAAAATCGATATTACTTTCCTCCTTATTTTCTTTTATAAATTGATCTCCAGGGATTCCAATTATATGTTCTTCCACAATAGTCTCTTTATCTATTAAATAGTTGATTTTATTCGGAGAAAAGATATCTTCCAACTCAAGACCATAGACCCTAGATGCATCAACCTTCTTAATATATAGATAATCGTAATTATCGTTAATTTCATTTATTATTTTGACTCTAAAAGGCTTTGAATTTCCGTAAGAACAAAAATCAATACTACCAACAAACAAGTGATCAATCCTTAAATCATTTCCATTTATCATCTGATATAACCTCACCAAACCATCGGTAATTTCAATCATCTCTGTTGGCCTGTAGGTTACAGAATTCCATAATGTTTTTGCCCCGTTACTTTCAAGACGGACCACCTCTTCATAATTTAATAAATCTTCATATGAAATTGGCAATTTTGCAATTCTTGAATAGGTATTAAGGTAACGCGATAAACCTTCACCTATGGGGTAAAATCTTTTCCTATATTCTATTTCATTATACTCAACAGACATTCGTAATTAAAAATAACGAATTAGGATTAAACAAAATAAAAACTAGAACTATTCTTTAGAAGTTTAAACTATGTTTCTCAAAAAAATAAGCAGAATAAGAATCATTTTCTTTGAGCGATTGAAAATTAATTCATTTGATTTCTTCAAAAAAACAATATATATATTGACTAAAACTTACCCCAAACAACTTTTTTAGCAAGCCAAGTCTGACTGCTAGCCCTGGCTAAAACAAAGAGAATCATAGACAGCCATAAACCGTGATTGCCAAAAAAGTTTTCCAGTAAATAGTAAGATGGAATGAAAATTAAAAATGTGGAAAACAACATCGTATTCCGCATAGATTTAGAAGCTGTTAAACCGATATAAACACCATCCCAAACAAAAGGAACAACACTCAAAACAGGAAACAACACCAACCACCAGATATAATCCATCGCAATATTCACAACCTCAGCTTGACTCGTTAAAACCTCCAAAATAGTTCTTCCAAAAAGCAAATAAGCCAGGCCATATAGAGTTCCTAATCCGAATCCCCAATAAAAACAATAATAAACCGCTTTCTTAAACTTCTCTTTATCTTTTGCTCCAAAATACTTTCCACTAATCGATTCTGCCGCAAAGGCAAAACCATCAATTCCATAAGCTGCTATCGAAACAAACTCCAACAGCAAAATATTGGCTGCTCCAATTAAATCACCTTCTTTAGCTGACATTACTTTAAAAAACGATAAAGAAAAAATTAAACAAAGCGTCCGAATTAAAATATCAGAATTGACGCTAATAAACTTCTTAATTGCACTTACTTCGAATGTATTTTTAAAGGCTTCTTTTGCCAAGTCTTTTTTATAAAAAATAAGGAAGAATAGCACAGCCAAAATAAACCCTGAATATTGAGCGATAAGTGTTCCATAAGCAACCCCTTCCGTTTCTAGATTTAGCTCCTTTACAAAATAGTAACTAACTACAGCGTTTATCACATTGATTGCTATAGTCACTATCATTGCCAATGTTGCATTTTGCTTCCCCAAAAACCATCCGATAAATGCGTAAAGTCCTAAAGTAGCTGGTGCAGCGTAAATTCTCACATTAAAATAGGCAGCTATTTGATGATTTACTGATTCATTAGAATCAATGAGAGATAACGCAACTTGAAGCAATAAGTCCTTTAAAACAAATAGTAAAACAGCTCCTAAAAAAGCAATTATTAGCCCTCTAAAAAGCAAACGATACGACTCATTCACATCACCTTTCCCAACCTCTTGGGCTGTCATTCCGGTAATGCCCATACGCAAGAACCCAAATGCCCAATAAATAAAATTGAAAATCATCACTCCAAAACCTATGGAAAGAATGTAATCTTCATCACTTAGATGACCCATCAAAGAAACATCAACTACACTAAGCATAGGCACAGATAGATTGGCCAAAATATTAGGGATAGCAAGTTTTAAGATTTCTTTGTTCAAGGTGTTCTTTTTTTTGCAAAGGTAAATTTATTCCTCTTACAACAACACACCCCAGATTTTGTAAACTTCGCTCAAAGCTTCAGTGCAAAATCTGCCACTCTCAAGTGGGGAAACTACCTCCTCACTAATTTCAAGACCAAATTCGCAATACACAACGCACAATACACAACGTACAACACACAACGTACAACACACAACGTACAACACACAACGCACAACACACAACGCAGAACACCCAACTCGTAACACACAACACCCAACACTCAACACCCTCTTCTTAACACACCCCGGATTTTATAACCAAATCAAAGATTTGGGTAAAATCTTCCCCTCTCAAGAGGGAAACTACCTCCTCTCTAATTTCAACACTCAATTCGCAACGCACAACACCCAACACTCAACACCCTCTTCGAAACACACCCCGGATTTTATAACCAAATCAAAGATTTGGGTAAAATCTTCCCCTCTCAAGAGGGGACTCTTTAATTGTGCAATAATTGAAAATATGCCTCGTTAATAGTTCAACTAAAAACAAACTGAATGAAATTTATTGCCTCAACACTACTAAGCATTGTCTTGTTATGCTCAAACCTAACCGCTCAAAACTCAGTATTATCTACTGGAACTTGGCATAAAATAAGCACTTCTGAAGAAGGAATCTATAAAATATCTTATGCAGATTTACAATCTTATGGAATTGATCCGACGACAATAGACCCGAGAAATATTCAATTATTTGGAAACGGTGGTGGTATGTTACCCGAAGAAAACTACGCTCCTAAAGTTGAAGAGTTACAAGAAGTAGCAATTCAAGTTGAAGGTGAGAGCGATGGTGTTTTTGATGCAGCTGACTACATCTTATTTTACGGGCAAGCAGCTGACCAATGGACCTACGATTACTCTTCTCAAACTTATGCTCATGAAAAAAACTTTTATAGTGACAACACCTTCTACTTCCTGACTATCGGAAATAGTAATGGGAAAAGGATTTTAACTCAAAACTCTTCTGGAGCTGCTGCAAATCAAACTGCCACTACCTACGATGGTTTAATTTTTCACGAGCTAGACAATATAAACCTTATTCAATCGGGAAGACATTGGTTTGGAGAAATCTTTGAAACCCAACTAAACTACGTTTTCAACTACACTATCCCCAATTTAAACCTTGGATCAAACACTACAATAAATGCTTCAATAGCAGCTCGCTCCCCCATTTCAAGTCAAATAGAAATCAATTCTAATGGCAATACAATACAGTTAACCGCCAATCAAGTTAACATGACTACCTATACTGGTCGATACGCCGAGCTGGAAAGCGGAAGTATGAGTTTTCTTCCAAGTTCTACAACTGTTCCATTAACGTTCACCTACAACCAACCCGATCCCACAGCTATAGCATGGTTAGATAATTTTGAAATAATAAGTCGTAACAACCTTTCAAAAGAAGGTAACCAAATGTTCTTTAGAGACCATACGACAATAGGAAATGGAAACATTACTAGCTTTCAAATTAGTTCTAGTTTGAACACTAATAATATCTGGGAAATTACCGACCACAATAATGTCTTAGCACAAAACGTAACTTTCAATACTGGAACAACTGATTTCACATTAAACACAGACTCATTAAGAGAGTTTGTCATTTTTGACTTAAACAACACTTTAACTCCAAGCTACAGTTCGCTCTTAAGCAACCAAAACCTTCATGGCTTGAGTGTTTCAGAAATGATCATTGTTACACATCCTAATTTCATTTCTGCCGCAAATGACCTCGCTGATTTCCACCTAACTAACGACGGAACAATTTGTGAAGTAGTCACCACAGAAGAAGTATATAATGAATTTTCATCAGGCAGTCAGGATATCGTTGCAATTAATGATTTCATGGAATACCTGTATCATCAACCAGGTTCCTCCTTAAAATATTTACTTCTTTTTGGAGATGCTTCTTATGATTATAAAAACAGAATTAGCAACAACACGAATTTTGTTCCTTGCTACCAAACGGAAAACTCAGTAGACATCATTAGTTCTTTAACTTCAGATGATTACTTCGGACTACTAGATTCTGCAGAAGGTACTTGGGCATCAACAGAATTGATGGACATTGCTATTGGAAGACTCCCAGTAAAAACAATTCAGGAAGCAGATGATATTGTGGCTAAGATAATAGGCTATAAAACAAACAACACTTCTTATGACGACTGGAGAAAGACAATAACATTTATTGCAGATGATGAAGACAACAATATTCATATGGCTCAATCCAATTCTTTAGCCGAAATAGCTGACACCAACTGTTCATTTTTAACAGAGCGAATATTTATTGATGAGTTTCAACAAATTACAAATGGGCAACAACAAAGCTACCCAGAAGCAGAACAAAAAATAGTCAATAGCTTCAGACGTGGATCTCTAGTTATGAACTATACTGGACATGGAGGAAATAGTGGTTTTGTTCAGGAAAACATTCTGGATACAAATTCATTAGACACTTTAAACAATAGTAATTATCCATTATTAATAGCGGCCGCTTGCCAAACCGCCCGATACGACGACCCTGAAATAGTTTCTTTTAGCGAACAATTTTTATTAAAACCAGATGCTGGAACAATAGCATCTATCTCGGCAGCTCGACTGGTATTTTCTTCCCCAAGTTATCAACTAAATCAAAGCTTATTTGGAACACTCTTTAATAAGAACGGCAACAAATACCAGGCTCTTGGAACGATATTTAAAACAATTAAAAACGAAAATGCTACTAATCCAAGCAATAGGAATTTTGCTTTGTTAGGAGACCCTGCCCTTACCTTAAACTTTCCTGAATTAGAAATAAGCGCCACTCATCCCGATACTTTACAAAATACAAATTCAAATACGGTAAATGGTCAGATTGAAGATGAAAGTGGAATTTTACAAAACTGGTTTGACGGAGAATTAATTGTTTTTATTCAAGCTGATATCGACACGATCAACACTTTAGCTAACGATGGTGGTACTCCATTTACTTTTTACGCCAGAAGGGATACTGTATATTATGATACCGTTCCAGTAATAAATGGACTTTTCAGTTACGACATAGACTTAAACACACTTTCTACGCATATAATGGGTAATGGGAAAATTAATTACTATGCCTTCAATGGAACTACGGATGCTTCTGGTTGTGCGGACCAACTCTATATCAATGATATCCTTATGAGTATCGACAATACTGAGCTTACAGAAATTAAAACAACTGCCTATCCAAATCCTAGTTCAGATGTAGTAACGATAGACTTAGCAAAAGAAGGGAACTACACTTTTAATCTTTACAACAACTTGGGTCAGGCGATAATTCTCAATCATGAAATCAAAAATAACACCTACACTTTCTCAGTTTCAGATTTAAACAATGGAATTTATCATTACCGAATTACGGATGAAGAAAACAACTTCTCATCAGGGAAATTGATTGTTCAGCATTAAGCTATTAAAAGAATAAATTACTGAATTGATGGACAATAAGCTTTTAATAGTCTAATATTTATTTGAAATCTTATTATAAATATTATCTTCATATCGCATTAACAGTAAATTTTCATGAAAAAATTAGCACTTATAGCGGTAGGATTGCTCTTTATTCTCTCTTGCGGAAGCAATGGAAAAGACAGAAGCAACACGGATTGGAACAAATTTAAATTGAAAGGAGATGTCAAATCTTTCAGAGAAATTAAGTTCTTAGCAGTTGATAATTTTAGCATTATTTCTAACGGAGAAAAAATTAAACACATCTACAACAAAGAGGTTCTTTTTAATTTAGACGGCAACAAGATTGAACAAAATGATTACATCCCAGATGGTACTTTGGCCAATCGAACAGTATACTTGTATAAGCAAAGTCAATTAGTTGAATACAACAATTATGATTCACAAGGGATGCTTTTTGGTACAGGAAAGTATGAGTCAAATAGTGATGGAAAAGTAAATCGACTTAACTACAAAACAACTGATGGAAGATACAACTGGTCGGAATCTTATGAATATGACAATCATGGGAACTTAACCGAGGTTAGACGCTTTAAAACAGAGGAAGTAGTAGATACTAAAGAAGTTTATTTATTTGATGAAAAGAGTAATGTAACGGCTTCAGAATTTCACAAAGAAGGGAAATTGATTTCTAAGAACGATTACAATTATGATGAAGAAGGGAACTTTAACGAATTGAAATATTCTGACACTTCCGTGTATTCTTACAAATACAATTATGATGAAAAAGGAAACTGGATTAAGAAAATTGTATTCGAGAATGATAATCCAAGCGGAATATTGACTAGAGAAATCGAGTATTTTGATTAGGAGATCAAGAAATTAGTGGTATAAAAAAAAGGGAAGCATTTTGCTTCCCTTTTTTTATTCTTTCTAGATCCCACTTTCTTCAGAAGTAATCCAATTAAGCCAAGCACTCTTTTACCAAAGCAGAAATTAATTTCCCATCAGCTTTACCTTTAAGTTTTCCCATCACTGGCCCCATTACTTTCCCCATATCTTGAGGGCCTGCGGCACCAACCTGAGCGATTGTATCTTGAACTACCTTACGTACTTCATCTTCGCCCATTTGTTCTGGTAAGTAAACACTCAATACCTCAATTTGAAAATCTTCATCTTTTGCTAAATCTTCTCTTCCTTGCTCTTTAAATATATTAGAGGCATCCTTACGTTGCTTAACTAATTTCTGAACAATAGCCGTTGCCGTTTCTTCAGAAACCTCTCCACTTCCATCCTTAGTAGCTTCTAACATTATTGCAGACTTAACCGCTCTTAATGCTTCTAATTTGTCTTTTTCTCTAGCTAACATCGCCTTTTTGATGTCTGCATTTATTGTTTCTGATAAACTCATAGTTGTAATTTTTTAATACTATTTCGGATGCAATTCCTTTTATAACACACCCCTGATTTTACCAAATCAGAGATTTGGTAAAATCTTTCCCCTCTCAAGAGGGGAAATAAAAAAGTCGCTTCGAAATTACTAAGAAGCGACTTAAATTTATTCTTTAATATGATTAATCTACGTTATCGTGTAGAAAAGAATTGTCATCATTTAATTTTGGCTTTCCTTCTTCATCATTTGACAAAGTGAATCTAGAAATTGGATTTTCCGAAGAATGTGTTACCTCATCTAAATTAATTTTTCTTCTTTTATAAGCCGGCTCATTCTCTAAATCATTAATTCCTGAAGGAGTTTTCATTCTCATACCAAGCTCCTTAATTTTCATAATTCTTTCTTGAGAACGCTTTAACTGTTCTTCATCTGGTAGTCTGTTTGTATAAACAGGTCCTTCCTCAACAGACTCTTCAGAAATACTTTCTTTCTTCGTGAAAGTAATCTCTTCATTCGATTCCGCTTCAACAGTATCATCAGCTGCTTCGTCATTTAAGTTCCAAACAACGGTTTTAGTTTCTTCAGCCACTGGCTCTTCCACCACCTCTTCTTGAATATCTTCAGCTACAACTTCTTGCTCAACACTTTCAGCGACAAACTGTTCAGTTACTTCCTCAGTAATTTCTTCAGAAACTTCGTTCGTTGTATTATCTACAAAAGAAATTTCTTCTTCTGGAGTACTTTCTTCAGTTGATGTTGCTCCCCAATTCCATGTTGCTTCTTCAGTTTTCGCTTCAACTTCTTCCTCATCAGCTTCTAAGTTAAATACAACTCTTTCTGCAGCAGGTTCTTCAACAACCTCTTCAGCAACCGGTTTTTCCACTTCAAAATTTAAAGTTGGTTGTTCTTCAACTTCAGTTTTCAAAGTTGGCTCTTCGATCTCATTTGTTAATTCTGGAGTTTCTACAACATCCTCATTTAAAGTTGTTGTAATATTTGTAGGAACGTCAGCATCTAAAGTCATGATTACTTTTTCTGGCTTCTTTCCTAACTCGAAACTATCAGTACTATTCGCTCCAAAACCAGTTGCGATTACAGTTACCGCAACTTTTTCACCTAAGCTTTCATCAGTACAGTTACCCCAAATCACATCAGCTGTTAATCCAGCCTCATCCTGAATGAAGTCAGTAATATCTCCAATTTCATCCATTGTAATTTCTTCTAATCCAGAAGTAATGTTCAATAGAATATAATTTGCTCCTTTTATTTCGTTATCATTTAGTAATGGAGAAGCTAATGCTTTTGTAACAGCATCAATTGCTCTGTTTTCTCCTTCAGCGGTTGCCGATCCCATAATCGCAGTACCACCATCTTTCATTACTGTTTGAACATCTCTAAAATCCGTATTTACATAACCAGTAACAGTAATGATTTCAGAAATTCCTTTTGCAGCAACAGTTAAAATATCATCTGCCTTTGAGAATGCTTCACCCATTCTTAAGTTACCGTACATCATTCTCAATTTATCATTGTTAATGATTAGTAAAGTATCTACGCTTTCTCTCAACGCTTCCAAACCCTCATCAGCTTGTTGCTTTCTTCTTCTCCCTTCAAAAGAAAATGGAATAGTCACGATACCAACAGTTAAGATGCCCATCTCTCTTGCTGTTTCTGCAATAATTGGTGCAGCTCCGGTTCCAGTTCCACCACCCATTCCGGCAGTAATAAATACCATTTTAGTATTGTTCTGTAAAATAGCTTTGATTGCTTCAACATCTTCAATTGCAGCATTTTTACCAACTTCAGGATTAGCTCCTGCTCCCAACCCTTCGGTTAAAGTAGTTCCCAATTGAATTTTGTTTGGGATAGGACTTTGCTCCAATGCTTGTGCATCAGTGTTACAAATCATAAAGTCTACACCAGTAATTCCTTGGTTATACATGTGGTTTACAGCGTTGCTTCCACCACCACCAACACCAATAACTTTGATGATTGATGCTTGATCTTTTGGTAAATCAAATTTCATAATATGGGCTTTTAATTAATTTATCAATTGTTTAATTAAGCAATGCAGCAATGTAAAATTCATTGCTACATTAAGTAATTGTTCTAATTATTATCCTTCGTTATCCTCAAAAAACTTGTGACCTACGTCCAATACTTTTTTAAAGAAACTTCCTTTTTCTTTTTTCGAATGACTTACCACATCTCCAGTGTTTGAAGAATTTCTATGCGCTGCTGCATCAAATCCTTTAATCACTAATCCAACACCCGTAGCAAACATCGGGCTTGTCATTTCTTCTGCATTTCCTTTCGCTAAATGTTCGTTAGGATAACCAATTCTAGTATCCATTCCTGTAACATATTCTAACAACTGAGAAATGTGTTTCAATTGAGATCCACCTCCAGTTACAACAATTCCGCAAATTAGCTTATTCTCGTATCCTGAATTTTTAATCTCGTAATAAATATTTTCTATGACCTCTTCCATTCTTGCTTGAATGATTTGAGCCAATGTTTTTAATGATATCTCTTTCGGATCTCTTCCTCTTAATCCTGGAATCGAAACGATTTCATTTTCTTTACTTTCACTGGCTAAAGCCGATCCAAACTTCACTTTTAATAGCTCAGCTTGATTCTTGATAATTCCACAACCTTCTTTAATATCTTCAGTTATAGAATTTCCTCCGAAAGGAATAACAGCAGTATGCCTAATGATTCCATCTTGGAAAATAGCTATATCAGTTGTTCCACCTCCTATATCCACCAAAGCAATTCCTGCTTCTTTTTCTTCAGCACTTAATACTGCTTCAGACGACGCCAATGGTTCTAGTATCAAATCGTCAACTTCTAAACCTGCTTTGTGCACACATTTATAGATGTTCTTAGCTGCAGCAATCTGTCCAGTAATAATATGGAAATTAGCTTCTAAACGAACTCCAGCCATCCCAATAGGATCTTTGATTCCTTGTTCGTTATCAATAATATATTCTTGAGGCAATACATGGATAATTTCTTCACCTGGTAACATTACCAGCTTATACATATCATCTATTAAAGCATTAATATCCGCCTGACTTATTTCATCGTCAACATTATGCCTTACCTTAATCCCTCTATGCTGCAAACTCTTAATATGCTGACCAGCAATACCAACATTTACTACCTTGATATCGACACCTGATTTATTTTCAGCATCTTCAACAGCCAATCGAATTGATTGAACAGTTTTATCAATATTGGAAACTACACCACGAGAAACTCCGATAGACTCAGATTTTCCCATCCCTAAAACTTCCATCTTACCGTGCTCATTTCTACGACCAACGATAACAACAATTTTAGTTGTTCCAATATCTAATCCTACTACTATTTCTGATTCTGTGCCTTCCATTTTTTAATTATATCTTTTGGTACAAACCACCTGATTCTTATACTTCAGATTAATCTCAGAGTATTCATTCCACCCTGTTTTTGCTAACCCTTTTTTATAAAAAATCATCAATTTTTCAAACTTCCCTTCTAAATTCTCTACTCCTCCAAATACAATTTTATGATTTCCTACCTTTGGTATGAGGTTGAGTCCTGACACTTTATCAACATGTATTTGTTCAATCTGTGCCTTCCAAAATTCTGATTTATCAATAAAATCCGAAATTTTATAGATATCATCCAACAATGTTTTTTCAACTAACGAATCATTTAAATGATTGTAGTTAAACAAATATCTTTTCGCGAAAGGCTCGTTTAAATCTCCACTAACAACCAATAATCGAGCAGTATACTTATTCGACAAAGGCATTAGCGCGCCCTTCTCATCGATATAGTAACCGATCCCATTTTCAGGAAAAATTCTAACGATTGGTCTTCGTTGCTTAATGTTTATTACTAACTCACCATCAACCGTTTTATAAACTTGCGCATCTTTAATTGAGTGATTATTAGCTAATTTATTTTCCAGTTCAGTAACATTAAAGCTGTTTAATAGTAAAACTCCTGAATCTTCTTTATTTAGAACCTGGAACAAAATGTCGCTTTCATCAATAAATCTATTATCGGTATCGTAATCAATATTCACCTTAGGTTTCTCAAAGGTGATTTCCTTTTTTGAAATATTAACAAAAACCAATGTCGCGATGATCAGCGCCACAGCCAAAACCCAAATTGATATGTTTAATATTCTATTCATAATTTCTTCATTCCTACAAACCAAACAATCTTCTCTTTGTATTTTGAGATTGCTTTAATTCGTTGCTTTACATTCGCATTGACTGTTCAATGTTTAATAATTCTTCTTTTATTGGTTGTACAAAAACATCAACATCTCCAGCACCAAGGGTTAACAAAACCTCAACTTCACTCTCTGAAACAACAGATACAAGATTCTCTTTTTTCACTATCCTTTTTTTCGGACTAGTCACCCTATCCAATATAATTTGAGATGTTACTCCCTCTATTGGCAATTCTCTTGCAGGATAAATATCCAACAAAATAAGCTCATCTAACATGGACAAACTCTCCGCAAAACCGTCAACAAAATCTCTCGTTCTAGTATATAAATGAGGTTGAAATATTCCAGTAATCTTTTTCCCTGGATAAAGTTCCTTAGCAGATTTGATGCTCATTTCCAATTCTGAAGGATGATGTGCATAATCATCTATATAAACAATATCCTTGGTTTTCACATGTGTTTCAAACCTTCTATAAACTCCTTTATAACTTCCTAAAGCTTCTTTTATTTTAGCTTTTTCAATTCCCAATTTTTCAGCAATGGAAAATGCACCAATAGCATTCTCTACATTATGGATTCCTGGTAAACCAATTTTTACACCTTCGATAGTCTTTTCGGACAACTTCGAACTATCACCAACTTCTACGTCAACAACATAATTCCCATCTTCAATTCGAACATCACTTGCTGAAACATCCGCTTTTTCGTTGACTGAATAACTCGATAGATTCAAGTCTGTTCTCAATTCCAACTCTTCCAAAATGTATTGCTTTGCTATAAGCTTTCCATCCTTTTTAATTTTTGAAGCAAACTCACTGTAAGCATCTTTCATTGAATTTTTATCTCCGTAAATATCCAAATGATCTGCATCAATAGATGTAATTAAAGCGATATCTGGAGATAAGGTTAAAAAAGACCGATCATACTCATCTGCCTCAACAACAAAGACTTTCGGATTATCCGTCAACAACAAATTGGAATTAAAATTCAAACTTATACCACCTAAAAAGGCCAAACAACTTATACCACATTCATTTAATACATGAGCGACAATAGAAGATGTCGTTGTTTTCCCATGCGTCCCAGCAACAGCAATCGTAAAGTAATTCTGGCTAATAATTCCTAATACCTCAGAACGTTTCCACAACCTTATTCCTTTCTCATTTAAATAAACAAACTCTTTATTATCTTTTGGAATTGCTGGCGTATAAACGACTAGTGTTCCTTCCTCTTGATTTTTGATTGGCTCTGGAATTGACTCAACATTTTCATTATAATGGACCTCAATTCCCTCTTCCTCTAATTTTTCAGTTAAGATCGTTTTGGTATTATCGTAACCAACAACTTTACAATCCAACGAATTAAAATAACGCGCAATTGCGCTCATTCCTATTCCACCTACACCTAAAAAGTAAACCGTATGTAAGTTTTTAATGTTCATTTTTTCTTTTAACTTTTAATCTTCAACTTTTACTCTATATTCACAACACACAACGCTCAACGCACAATACACAAAGCACAACTCTCAGCGCACAACACTCTTCTTACAACACACCCCTGATTTTATAAACAAATCAAAGATTTCGGTAAAATCTTCCCCTCTCAAGAGGGGAAACTACCTCCTCACTAATTTCAACACCCAATTCACAACACACAATTCACAACGCACAAAACTCACAGCACAACGCTCAACACCCAACACCCAACACCCAACACCCAAAGCACAAAACCCAACACTCACCCCCCTCTCACAACACACCCCTGATTTTATAAACAAATCAAAGATTTCGGTAAAATCTGCCCCTCTCAAGAGGGGAAACTACCTCCTCACTAATTTTAATACCTCAGCAGCTATGATATTTGCCGAGTCAGTAAAGGCCATTTTTGCAACATTAGCTGCTATTTTTTGTTGCTCATCTTCATTCTTAACCAAATCAATAAGAGTTGGAATTAAAGTTTTTTGAGCTTCTACATCTTTTACTAAAAGGGCTGCATTATGATTTACTAAAGCCATTGCATTTTTTGTTTGATGATCTTCTGCTGCACTAGGCAACGGAACGAAAATCGTTGGCTTTTTAGCAATACTCAATTCAGAAACAGACATAGCTCCTGCTCTAGATACTACTACATCAGCAACAGCATAAGCCAAATCCATCTTCGCAATAAAAGGCATTGTTTTAATTCCTTTCCCCTCATATTTAGCAACAGTACTTGCTGCCTCATCAACATACAATTTACCTGTTTGCCAAACCAATTGTATATCGTTTTTTGCGATCTCTTCTACCCCCGCATCAATCGCATGGTTTATCGTTCTTGCCCCTAAGCTACCACCAACGACTAAAACTGTTTTTTTATTAGGATCTAATCCAAAATGCTCAATACCCCTAATTCTTTTTGCCTCTAAATTTTTAATATCCTGGCGAACCGGGTTCCCCGTTAACATAATCTTTTCTTTAGGGAAGAAACGATCCATATTATCATAAGCAACACAAAGTTTTTCTACTTTATTGGCCAATAATTTATTGGTAATTCCTGGATAAGAATTTTGCTCTTGAACCAATGCAGGAACCCCCAATTTTGTAGCCGCTTTCAACAACGGACCACTTGCATATCCACCAACTCCAACAACAACATCTGGCTTAAAATCTTTTACAATTTTTTTAGCCTTAAGCATGCTTGCAATAAGTTTAAAAGGAAACTTTAAATTTTGAAGTGTCAACCTTCTTTGTAGTCCCATTATAGGTAACCCAATAATTTCATATCCTGCTGCAGGAACTTTTTCCATTTCCATCCTTCCCAATGCTCCAACAAATAAAATCTTAGCATCAGGATGCTTTTCCTTTATCGCATTTGCAATGGCAATTGCCGGAAAGATATGCCCTCCGGTCCCTCCTCCACTTACTATTACTCTATACTGTGACATTTGCTTTTTTCGTTTTTTCGATTTTAGACTGCCTACTTACGCTTAAGATTATTCCGATTGCCAAACAAGTGAACCAAGTTGACGTTCCTCCCATACTCACCAATGGCAATGGCTGACCTGTTACTGGAAATAAATTTACGGCAACAGCCATATTTATCATTGCTTGAAAAACAAGGCTAAATGAAAGTCCAACCGCCAAAAATGTACCGAATGTTTTTTCAGATTTTTGAGCAATTTTTATCCCTCTATAAAAAAGCATTAGATACAACACTAGGACAGCGAAACCACCCAACAATCCATACTCTTCAATAATTATTGCATAGATAAAATCCGAAGAGGATTGCGGTAAAAAATTCCTTTGAGTACTGTTTCCTTGCCCAGTAATTACCTTCCCAAAAGGACCACCAATTGCAATTGCAATCTTAGCTTGTTCCGCCTGATAATTTCCATCGCTATTTCCATCTGAGAAAGATTCAATTCTGCTTACCCAAGTATCTAAACGCGGCAGTAATTCGGGCTTTGCTTTTGCAATTAACAGCATCATCATTAAGGATGCAAGTCCAATACCTATGAGCGAAAGAATATACTTCACATTCACCCTACCAATAAACATAATTATAATACAAGTTGTAAAAAGTATCGCAGCAGTAGAAAAGTTAGCTGGTAATATTAAACCACACACCACTAGCACTGGTACCATAATCGGAAGGAAGGCTTCCTTAAAATCTTTAATATTTGCTTGTTTTTTATAGAGTAGTCTTGCTAAATACATGATTAAAGCAAGCTTGGCTAAATCTGAAGTTTGAAAGGTTTGATTAATTACCGGAATAATTAACCACCTGCTGGCATTCCCAATATTCACCCCCATTATTAAGGTTATTAATAAGAGGGGAATCGAAGCAAATAAGGCAACTTGGGAAATTCTAGAATAATATTTAAAGTCCATTCGGTGAGCAAAAAGCATCAGACCAAACCCAATAAACATAATAATTACATGCTTAAATAAGTAGTAGAATGTATTCCCATCTTGATGTTTATACGCCAATGAGCTACTTCCACTATACACACTCAATATAGATAACAACGCCAGTAGAACAGCTACCAACCACACAATTCTATCACCCTTTATATATTTCTCTACGAAATTCAATATTCTTCTCTTTTTTCTTACAACTGGATATTATACCGAGTAATTCTCAGCTAACTTTTGAATTAAACACACAATTCAAAAGATTCCGCTGTTACGTATTTTCGTCTCACAACAAGAATACCAATTACTCCCCAGTCAATTCTTTTAGATGCTTAGACACAGCAGCCTCGTCTTCTTTAGGAACACACACAACATCCTTACTTAAAGCCTCAGCTAATACTGCCAATTTCAATGCATCTTCAAGACTGACAGCACTCAACAACAATACACTTACCCCCTTCAGATTCGAGAGTAAATTTCTTACGCATTCACTAATAATAATTATTTGATTGATGTTGGAACCAATAACATCACCCCCGTTTTTCAAAAACTCATCCAAGTAATATTCGTCAATAATTATAGCGCAGTTCTCCTTTTGAGAACACGACTCAATTACTTGATCAATCGTGGAGTAATAAAATTGTTGATCCGATATTTTAATCAGTTCCTGCATTCTTATAATGCTCTTACCGCATTTTTAAACTGATGACCTCTATCTTCGTAATTGTCAAACAAATCAAAACTCGCACAAGCTGGAGACAACAAAACAGTATCACCCTTGCGACTTAGAGAATAAGCAGAATTCACAGCATCTTGTGCTGTATCCGCATCAACGATATCTTCAACTAAACCTTCAAAAGCTTCGTGAATTTTTGCATTATCTGTTCCTAAGCAAACAATAGCTTTAACCCTATCAGTTACTAGTTCAGCTAGCATTTCATAATCGTTCCCTTTATCAACTCCTCCGACAATCCAAACTACAGGATGTTGAAAGCTTTCTAAAGCGTACCATGTAGAATTTACGTTGGTCGCTTTTGAATCATTAACGAATACTATTCCATTAACTTTTCCAACCTCTTCCAATCGGTGTTCAACATTTTGAAAGTCCGTTAAACTTTCTCTGATCACATCCTTCTTGAGATCAAGTACTCTACCAGCAATTCCTGATGCCATAGAATTGTACAAGTTGTGCTTTCCTTGTAGTGCTAATTCTGTTATTTTCATTGTAAATAATTTATTATTATTAGTGTGTATTATTAATTCTTCTTTATCTATATAACTCCCATTGGAAGTATCTTTTTCAATGCTAAATGGATGTTTTTCACCCAAGTATTTCTCTTTCTTCAGTTCTTCTATTATCACTTCATCGTCTTCACAATAAATGATGTGATTAAGATTAGTTTGGTTTTGCAGGATTCGGAATTTCGAATTAGCATAATTCTCAAACTTATTCTCATATCTATCTAGATGATCAGGAGTGATATTCAACAACATTGCGATATCAACTTTAAAATCAAACATTCCATCCAATTGGAAACTGCTCAATTCTAACACATAAACCTCCTTATCATCTTCAGCAACCTGCTTCGCTAAGCTATCACCTATATTTCCAGCCAATCCAACATTCAACCCTGCCTTTTCTAGCATGTGAAATGTCAACATTGACGTAGTTGTTTTTCCATTACTCCCGGTTATTCCGACAATTGTTGCGTTGGTATATCTACCTGCAAACTCTATTTCAGAAATAACCTGAACACCCAATTCCTTAATTTTTAAAATCAAGGGAACCGTATCAGGAATTCCAGGACTTTTAACAACTTCAGAAGCATTCAGAATCTTTGATTCAGTATGCTTTCCATCCTCCCATTCAACTTCAATATTTTCAAGAACACTTTTGTATTTGTCTTTTATCTCTCCTCTATCCGAAACAAATACCTCAAACCCTTTTTTCTTTGCCAAAATAGCAGCCCCAACGCCACTCTCTCCACCACCTAAAATGACAAGTCTTTTCTTCATTTATCTTAGCTTAAGCGTAACAAATGTTAATAGCGCAAGCATTATCCCTACGATCCAAAATCTCGCTACAATCTTAGCCTCATGCATATTTTTTTTCTGAAAATGATGATGCAATGGCGCCATCAAAAACACCCTTCTTCCCTCACCAAACTTCTTTTTCGTATATTTAAAATAGCCCACCTGAATCATCACCGATAAATTCTCCACTAAGAAGATTCCACATAACAACGGAATCATTAATTCCTTCCGAACAGCCAACGCAAACACTGCGATAATCCCACCAAGAGCAAGGCTTCCAGTATCACCCATAAAAACTTGAGCTGGATAAGAATTGTACCACAGAAAGCCTATACAAGCACCAACAAAAGCAGCTATAAAAACAACGAGCTCACCTGATTCAGGGATATACATAATGTTCAAGTAATCTGCGAACACCGTGTTACCAGATACATAAGCAAATATTGCCAACGTGATTCCTATAATTGCGGACGTTCCTGTTGCCAAACCATCCAGCCCATCGGTCATATTGGCCCCATTAGAAACAGCAGTTATGATGATAATTACAATCAGAATAAAAACGATCCCCCCCAATAAAAAAGAATACTCACCAGCCCAACTGGTTAAAGAAGCGTAGTTAAACTCATTGTCCTTCATAAAAGGAATAGTAGTTACAGTAGACTTCACCTTTTCCCAAGTATAATTGGCGGAAGACTCCATAACCTCATCATTGATCAACTCACGACTCACATGTGCTGGAGCAGCTTCATTAAATGTTTTTTGCTTCACAACAACACCATCATTAAAATAAAGAATGGAACCCACTATAATACCGACAGCAACTTGCCCCATCACCTTAAACCTTCCAGCGAGCCCCTCTTTATTCTTTTTGAAAACCTTAATGTAATCATCGACAAAGCCAATTAACCCAAGCAAAATTGTTGAGATAATCATTAAAATGATGTAGATATTATCCAGTTTTGCGAACAATAGAGTTGGGATTAAAATTGCCGCCAAAATGATAAGACCACCCATTGTAGGCGTCCCTTGCTTTTCAATTTGTCCTTGTAAACCTAGATCCCTTACAATTTCTCCAACCTGAAGCAATTGCAGTTTTTGGATAATTCTTTTACCGATTACCATAGAGATAATAAGCGATCCAATTAAAGCAAAAGCCGCTCTAAACGTAATGTATTGAAAAACTCCAGCACCTGGGAAATCAATCCCTTGTAGATATGTAAATAAATAGTATAACATCTTTTCAGTATTCAGTAGTCAGTATTCAGTAGTCAGTTTTGAGACTGATTTCTGCTGACTATTATTTTTATTAATTTGTTCTTCTCATTAAATCAAATGTTTGCGACAAAACCATCATATCATCAAATGGCAATTTCTCTCCATCTATTTCTTGATACTTCTCATGTCCTTTACCTGCCACCAAAATGATATCACCATCACTTGCCAACGAACACGCCGTTCTAATCGCCTCTTCTCTATTTGAAATTGCCAACACCTTATTAAAGTGAACACCTTCAACACCTTGCCGCATATCCTTTATAATCTCATCAGGGTTTTCTGATCTCGGATTATCCGATGTTAAGATGATTTTATCACTCAATTCACAAGCGATCTGAGCCATAATTGGCCTCTTCTCCTTATCTCTATCTCCACCACAACCAACAAGCGTAATCACTTTTTCATTTCCTGTTCTGATGTCATCAATTGTTTTCAAAACATTTTTCAAAGCATCAGGAGTATGAGCGTAATCAACAATTCCAGCAATATTATTGTGTGATTTCACATACTGAAACCTCCCATCAACAGAAACTAAATTGCTTATAGCAGTGAGCACTGTCAGCTTATCTTGTCCTAACAAAACTGCAGTAGAATAGATCGCCAATAAATTATAAGCATTGAACTTTCCAATCAACTTCGTCCACACCTCGCTCCCATCAATATTCAAAAGCATTCCTGAAAAGTCACTTTCCATAACCTTGCAGCTATAATCAGACATGCTTTTTAGCGCATAAGTATTTTTCTGCGCCTTAGTATTCTGCATCATAACCATCCCATTCTTATCATCCTTGTTTACCAGCGCAAAAGCATTCTCTCCTAAGCAATCAAAAAAGGTTTTCTTCGCCTTCAGATATTCATCAAACGTTTTATGATAATCTAAATGATCATGAGTAATATTTGTAAAGACACCACCTGCAAAATCCAATCCTGCAATTCTATTCTGATGGATAGCATGAGAACTCACTTCCATGAAGCAATACTCACAATCCTCAGCAATCATATATCTCAACAATGCATTCAACTGAATAGCATCTGGAGTGGTATGCGTAGAATCAATTTCCTCAGTTCCAATTTTATTTACAACCGTTGAAAGCAATCCTGACTTATGCCCTAACTGCGTATACAAATCATGCAACAACGTTGCTGTAGTCGTTTTCCCATTTGTTCCTGTAACCCCAACCAACTTAATTTCAGAAGCTGGATTATCATAGAAATTTGCAGCAATAACACCTAACGCAGCACTACTACTTACTACTTTTATATAAGTTACATCCTCCTGAATCTCTTCTGGAAACTGCTCACAAACAATAGCAATAGCACCATCCTTAATCCCCTTAGCAATAAACTGATGCCCATCAACTTGGGTTCCAGAAACCGCAATAAATAGACTGAACTTCTCGATCTCTCTTGAATCGAAACATATCTTTTCGATAGCAACCTGAGTAGACCCTATCACCTCTTCGATCCCTGCTTTGTATATGATGTCTTTTAATAATCTCATACCAATTCCAGTATTATATTTTTACCTTTTACCATTTTTTCTCCTGGAGAAATAGACTGCTTCTTCACCACCCCATTTCCAGAAAACTGAACACTTAATCCTTTATTTTCTAAAATATATAGCGCATCCTTAATGCTCATACCAGTAACATCTGGAACATAGATTTCAGGAATTCTCTTTTTATAAACTTTCACATCCTCTTCCCCTGTAGAAACTTTAGCCCACTCTGGATTCACACCCTCCTGAGAAGTTTTAATCGCCAACTCTGAATACACTTTTGATAGATCCTCATAATTCCCATCTTTAGCATAAGGAATTCTTGAAACCGCTAAGTGTTTTTTTATATCTAATTGATCGTGAATTTGAATACTACTTGCATATACTTTATCAGCCACCTCTTTAAATATTGGACCCGCAACTATATTCCCATAATACTGCCCCCCAGAAGGAGCATTTACTACAACAATACAAGTGTACTTTGGATTATCAGCAGGGAAATACCCAACAAAAGACCCCTGATGACTCACCTTCGAATCATACTTATATCCATATTTATCATTGGCAATTTGTGCAGTACCAGTTTTTCCAGCAACCTTATACCTCAAATTTTTCAAATTTCTAGCAGTCCCCTCCTCAACCACGCCCTCCAACATCTCCTTCGCCATATCTATCGTTTTCTTTGAGCAGACAGAATTACTGATCACTTCTGTCTCAAACTCTTTTACCAGTTTTCCACTTTGACGGATCTCAGTTACAAATCTTGGCTTCACCATCTTACCATCATTCGCCACAGCATTATAAAAAGTTAAAATTTGTAAGGGAGTCATTTGCGTCTCATAACCAATAGACATCCAAGGAATAGATATCCCAGACCAAGATTCATCACTAGTACTCTTAATCAAAGGAGCACCTTCACCAGCTATCTCGATCCCTAATTTTTTATGAAGATTCATCTTATACAGCCTATCAACAAACCCTTGCGGATTCGAAGCATAAACTCGATTAATAGCTTTAGAAATGGCAACGTTAGAAGACTTTACAAAAGATTCTTTTATAGAAATTTTTCCATAACCACCTTTATGAGAATCCTTCATTGTTTGATCATAAAACTTCGTAGTCCCATTCTCAGTGTCTTCAATATCATCCAAATCCAAATAACCATCTTCAAAAGCTGCCATCAAGGAAGCTAACTTAAAAGTTGATCCTGGCTCTGTACTTTCACCAACTACATAATTATAACTCTCGTAATAATCCCCATTTTTATTTCTTTTCAAGTTTGCGATTGCCTTAATATCTCCCGTTTCCACTTCCATCAACGCCACACAACCATGGTCCGCCTGATGCTCCTCTAACTGACTTCTTAAAGCAGTATATGCCACATCTTGAATATTCACATCAATAGTCGTATAAACATCACTTCCATCTTCAGGCTCTTTACCACCATTTTCCGAAATTGGCATCCAAACTCCACCAGAAATTTTCTGCATCCATCGCTCACCTTTCACACCACTCAACTCTTTACTATAAGCACCTTCCAACCCAACAGGCTTACTCCCCTCTCTTTCATAACCAATCGTTCTTGCCGCCAAAATCTTAAATGGTCTAACCCTTTTATTTTGCTGCACATGAATAAATCCACCCTTATACTTTCCTTTTCTAAAAATTGGGAATTCTTTTAAGATTTTTAATTCTGTGAATTTTACATTTCGTTTTATAAGGTGATATCTTTTCCCTTTAGCACGAGCCATTTTCAAATCTGTTCGATACTCTTCTTGCGAATTTTCCGGAAACAACTTAGCCAACTCAAAAGCCAACGAATCAACATTATCATCAAAATACTTATCTGTTAACGCATCAGTATTTGCATCAAAACGCACTTCATATTTCGGAATAGAAGTCGCCAACAAACTTTCATCAGCCGCATAAATATTCCCTCTTACCGCATCAATCTCCCGATACTTGCGCGTCAAAGACTCCTCTTTAGCTCGCCAACGCTCACCCTGAACGATCTGCACATTCACAACTTGCCCAAGAATTATCATGGCAAACAAGCAAACCATCCCGTAAACCAGGTAGACCCTTGAGAATATTATTTGCTTATCTTTCATCTTAATTACTTCCTGCTATTTTCTTCATATCACTCTCTTCCACAACTATTTTTGTAGGAGGAATAGTAGATTCAAACACATCAATAGACTCAGTAGCCTGAGCAACCTGAGACTGCTTACTTTTAAAATTTAAATCTGATTTTATCGTAATGTATTCTGATCTTAACTCCTTTACATCATTACCCGTCTTATGCAAATCTCTAACAACTCTTTCCGCATAATAACCGTTAGCGATATAAAGAATCCCCATGAATGTCATAAAAAATATGAAGGGCAAAAAACCAACCACATTGTCTTTCGACAAGAAGTTTCCAGAAAATATATTCGCCAACGATTTAGAAACTTTCCCAGCTTCTTTCTTAACCTTTGGTTTTTCTTCTTTCTTAAATGAGTTATTCACTTAGCGTTTCATAATTTTTCAGCAACTCGAAGCTTTGCACTTCTAGCCCTATTGTTAATCTTAATTTCTTCCTCAGTAGGAAGAATTGGTTTTCTATTTACTTGTTTAAATCGCAATTGCGGATTCCCGAAAAAATCCTTCTCCAATTCACCATCAAACTTTCCTTTCTTAAAAAAATTCTTCACCAACCTATCTTCCAAAGAATGATATGTTATCACCGATAATCTCCCACCAGGCTTTAACACTTCATAACTCTGCTCCAACATATCCTTCAAGGCTCCCATCTCATCATTCACCTCAATCCTTAACGCTTGAAAAACCTGCGCCAAATATTTATTTCTAAACTTCCCAGGAACACAATCCTCAATAATTTCAATCAACTCTTGCGTTCTAGTAATCTTTCCTGCCTCTCTAGTATTGACAATTTCAAAAACTAATTTTTGAGCATTTCGGACCTCTCCATACTCTTTAAAAATTCTAATCAAATCATCCTCAGAGTATTCATTGATAATTTTCTCTGCAGTCAAATCACCACTCTGATTCATCCTCATATCCAAAGGACCTTCAAAACGAATTGAAAAACCCCTTTCACCCTCATTAAACTGATGAGATGAAACACCTAAATCAGCCAGAATACAATCAGCAGGCACTGCCTGATGAAATTTTAAGAAGTTTTTCAAATAACGAAAGTTCTGTTTCACCAGCTCAAACCGCTTATCTTCCAATGCATTTCGCTCAGCATCCTTATCCTGATCAAAACCAAACAACTTACCGCCCTCACCCAATCTTTTCAATATCTCCTTAGAATGACCGCCGCCACCAAAAGTTACATCCACACAAATCTCATCACCTTTTATATCCATGCCGTCAACCGACTCCTGCAACAAAACTGGATTATGATACTCCTCCATCACCCTCCTGATTTCCAATTCCACCCATAACCTCTTCAGCCAAGTTTGCAAACTCATCGGGCTCATCATTCAACAGATTATCATACACCTCTTTATTCCAAACCTCAATCTTATTTCCATGAGCAAAAAGAACCACCTCTTTTTCAACCCCAGCATACTCCATCAACCTTTTTGGAAAAAGCAACCTACCTGTACCATCCAACCCTAATTCAGTTGCTCCACGATAGAAATAACGCGTAAACTCTCTGTTCTTTTTCACATACTGATTCAGCTTATTCACTTCCTCACTTATGTATTTCCAATCGTTTTTTGGATACAACACCAAACACTTTTCAAACCCACGATTCATCACAAAGCTCTCCTGAGCGGCTGGATCCAGCTGCTTTCTTAAACTAGACGGAAGCATAAGCCTTCCTTTGGCGTCCAGTTTACATTCGAATTCTCCAATGAAATTTGTCATTACAATCTGCTAATCTTCAAGCGTTTATTAATTGAAAGAGTAAATGTAATTCATTTTTTACCACAACTTACCACTTTCTACCACTTTGTTAATAACTTTTGAACGTAATTTGTCAAAAAATGTTACAACCATCAATAAAATAAGGAGAAACAGCAGGTGGGAAGTTTTATAGGTCATCTTTCATATTGAAATGATTATTTTTGCCAAATCACAACCAACACTGTCTTTCCGATTGAAACGACAAAGGACTGAAACAGAGGAATCTTTTGAATTAATTATTACTAATCAAAAAGATCCCTCCACGGGGGTCGGGATGACAAAAAGGAACGATTATGAAAGTTAAAACAGCAGAATTTGTAATAAGCAACACCAAGTTATCTCTTTGTCCTGATGCGGATAGAGCAGAATATGCATTTATTGGAAGGTCTAATGTTGGTAAATCTTCATTGATCAATTACATCACGGATCATAAAAAATTAGCGAAGACTTCACAAACACCGGGAAAGACTCAATTAATCAATCATTTCATGATCAATGAGGAGTTTTATTTAGTCGATTTACCAGGTTATGGTTATGCTAGAACTTCTAAAAAGAACAAGTTAAAATGGGAAGCTTTTATTGCTGAGTACATCTTACAAAGAGAAACACTTTTGAATCTTTTCGTGCTGATTGACAGCAGATTACCAGCACAACAAATTGACTTAGATTTTATGGAGTGGTTGGGAGAGAAAGGAGTTCCTTTTTCTATTGTCTTTACAAAAACGGATAAGCTAACCAGTTCAAAGCTGAACAAGCATTTATTGGCTTATAAAAAAGAGATGTTAAAGTATTGGGAAGAAATGCCGATTTCTTTTGCGACTTCATCATCAGCTAAAGCTGGAAAAGAAAACATCCTAAATTATATTGGAAGTATTAATGAAGGGTATGCTAAGAAGAAATAGCAATATAGATTAAGGAATTGGCAAAGCTCAAAAAACTATCTCATTTTGAAGGACTAAGGGGATTTGCAGCTCTAATTGTCGTATTTCACCACCTCGAATATGCCCTAGGGTTACACTTAGATAGAAGCGTTTTCACCTTCTTTCAGAAGAATACAGAATCCGAATTATTAAGCGGAATTATTCAATCAATCCTTAACTTTTTTATCAATGGAGAATTAGCTATCTACATCTTCTTTTTCATGAGCGGGTATGTCATTTCTATTCGGCTATTTGACTCCAACAAAAAGTACCTTTCCCATGCCATTTCCAAACGCTATTTCCGATTAATGCCACCGATTTTAGGCTCTGTACTTTTGGCCTATTTACTGATGAAATTTAATTTAATGTACAATAATGAACTTGCTACATTTTTAAATAGCACCAATGGGTTTGGTCAATTCTATCAATTCAATCCTAACTTTTTGGCGGCTTTTAAATCTGGTATTTGGAACATCCTTTTTACATCAAATTTGGAAGGCTACAACGGACCTCTTTGGACCATGAGAGCTGAGTTTTATGGTTCCATAATTTGCTTTTTGTTTTATGCAATTTTCAACAAACTTTCTTTTAGATTCCTTATCTATCCAATTGTTGTAGTAGGTGCTTATTATATCGAAACACCGTGGCTTTCGGCATTTATACTCGGTTTAATGTTTTGTGATATAGACCACTCTCAAAACAAATTCAATTATTACATGAATTATTTTGAAAACAAGATACTATCTAGATTGATATTTGTCATTCCTACGAGTCTTCTGCTTCTTTGCATTGGAAGAGAGAACTATGAATGGTTCACACCAGCATGGCCTTGTTCAAAATTATTTAGCAGTAGTTTAATTGTTATTATTGCCATGAAATCACAACACTTAAAAAAGTTATTTTCCGCAAAACCGTTATTTTTTCTAGGAAAAATCTCTTTTAGCATGTACCTTTTGCATTGGCCAATCATTTGCTCTTTAACGAGCTATTGCTATCTACAATTAAATTTAGGCAGAGAAATAAATATTCTTATAACAGCAATTGTGACATTCATCACTATCATCCCCTTATCTTATCTTTACACAAAATATATAGATGGTAATACAATCGTTCTTGCCAACAGGATTGGATTTCTGATCAGTGAAAAAATCCACTCATTGATTACAAAAAAAGCCTAGCATTATTACGCGACTTTCAAGCTACTCAGCTTTGCATTGCTAAATTTCTCTTTTGCATAACTCAACGTTACCTTGTGTTCTTTTTGCTTTTCATCAGAAGGAAGTTCATACATTGCATCCAACATAATTGCCTCACAAATAGAACGTAACCCACGAGCTCCCAATTTATATTCCATTGCTTTATCCACAATAAAATCAAGCACTCCTTTATCAAAAGAAAGTTTGATTTCATCCATTTCAAACAACTTCATGTATTGTTTAATAATGGAATTTTTAGGTTCTGTTAATATTCTTCTTAGGGCTTCAGAATCCAATGGGTTCAAATAAGACAGCACTGGCATTCTACCGATCAATTCCGGAATTAGACCAAATGCCTTTACATCTTGAGGAGTGATGTATTGCAATAAATTATCTTCATCGAAAACTTCACTATCTGATGATTTAAATCCGATAGCTTGTGTTTGCAAACGGTTTGCTATTTTACTTTGAATTCCATCAAAAGCTCCACCACAGATGAACAATATATTTTTAGTTTCTACCGAGATTAACTTTTGTTCTGGATGCTTTCTTCCTCCTTGAGGCGGAACATTTACCGTAGATCCTTCTAAAAGCTTCAATAATGCTTGTTGAACACCTTCGCCACTAACATCTCGAGTAATAGAAGCATTATCACTTTTCCTTGCAATTTTATCTATTTCATCAATAAAAACTATCCCTCTTTGTGCAGCATCCACATCATAATCTGCAGCTTGCAACAATCTTGAAAGAATACTTTCTACATCTTCACCGACATAACCTGCTTCAGTTAATATAGTGGCATCAGCAATACAAAATGGTACATGTAAAATTTTAGCAATAGTCTTTGCCATTAACGTTTTTCCTGTTCCAGTTTCTCCTACCAATAAAATATTTGACTTTTCGATATCGACTTCACCGTCACTTTCTCCTTGTTGTTTTAACCTTTTATAATGGTTATAAACAGCAACAGAAAGAACTTTTTTCGCATCATCTTGACCAATTACATATTCATCTAAATGAGTCTTAATCTCTTTAGGTTTTAATAATTCAATTTGGTCTGAAATTTCCCTACTTACCTTGCCAGTTGATTCCTCTTTAACAATGTTTTGAGCTTGAGATATACAATGGTTACAGATATGACCGGTCACACCAGCTATCATCACTTCTACTTCATTCTTTGCTCGTCCACAAAAGGAACACTTCACTTCTTCATTTTCCATAATACAAAGGTACTAATTAATGAGTTAATTGATTGATGTGAAAATGTATCAATTAATTTTTTCACATAAAAAAACCAACTAAAGTCTTAGTTGGTTTTTTTTATTTTTATTTGAGATTTCGGATAAAATCCGGAATAACGTTTGCAAATTATGCTGATACCAAGTCTTTACTTTTTACAATGTTCTGAATAAAATTATCGAACAAGTAACGAGAATCATGAGGACCAGGAGATGCTTCCGGATGATACTGTACCGAGAATACGCTTCTATCTTTTAATCTTAAACCTGCTAATGTTTCGTCATTAAGGTGTTTGTGTGTAACAATAATATTGTCATTTGCTTCTGCTGAATCATAATCAACAACGAAACCATGGTTTTGCGAAGTAATCTCTCCTTTACCAGTCTCTAAGTTCATTACAGGGTGATTACAACCTCTATGTCCATTAAACATTTTAGAAGTACTTAGGCCTTGTGAAATTGCCAAGATTTGATGTCCTAAACAAATTCCAAACACTGGTAATCCAGCATTAACAATTTGCTTAACCGTTTCTATCTGTTGTGTCATTACTGAAGGATCTCCAGGTCCATTTGACAACATAAATGCATCAGGATTCCATGCTTTCATTTCTTCTAAAGTCGCATCCATTGGAAATACTTTTAAGTAACAACCTCTTTCTGCTAAGCATCTTAAAATATTCTTTTTAACTCCTAAATCTAATACTGCAACTTTGTGTTCTGCTGATTCATCTCCAATAAAGTAAGCTTCTTTCGTACAAACTTTAGAAGATAATTCTAATCCCTCCATTGAAGGAACAGCATCCAGTTGTTTTTTCAGCGCGTCAACATCAAAAGTTTCTGATGAAATTATTGCGTTCATTGCTCCCTTATCTCTAATGTGACGGACAAGCATTCTTGTATCTACATCAGAAATAGCGACAATCTTATGATTTTCAAAATATTCTTGAAGAGAAGTATCTGCTGCGTCCCTTGAGAATACATCTGAAAACTTTTTACACACCAATCCTGAGATCTTAACACTTTCCGACTCCACCTCTTTTGATGAAGTACCGTAGTTTCCGATATGAGCCGTTGTGGCCGTCATAATTTGACCAAAATAAGAAGGATCTGTAAAGATTTCTTGATAACCTGTCATTCCAGTGTTAAAACAAATTTCTCCAGTTGTTGTACCAATTAAACCAGCAGCATTACCATGCATAACGGTTCCGTCTTCTAATAATAAAATCGCTTTGTTCTCTACGTTTGTCATTTTGTACTTTTTTTTCGTCTATTGTACCTTAACATACCCTCCCCTTTTGGGCACTCCTCTAAAAAGGGGAATAAAGGGTATAAAAAAAGGATGAAGTAAAATTACTTCATCCTTTTGTATTTTTATAAAAAAGTTATCAAACTTTATTCTCCTTTTTCCTCTTCCTTAGAATCGTCTTTTTTAGGAGCTTCTTTTTTCTCTTCAGCTTTCGCTTCTGGAGCAGCTTCCGCCTTTGGCTCTTCGATCACTTCTGCTTTTGTATCTGCTTCAGTTACTTCAGCAGCAGGAGCAGCAGTTTTCTTAGCACCACCTCTACGTTTTCTAGTAGATGACTTTTTCTTAGCATCTTTCAACATGTTTTCGTTGTAATCAACTAATTCGATGAAACACATTTCTGCATTATCACCTTGTCTGAATCCAGTTTTTAAGATTCTTGTATATCCACCTGGTCTGTCAGCTACTTTTACAGAAACCTCTCTGAATAATTCAGTAACAGCTTCTTTACTTCTTAAGTATCTGAAACAAGTTCTACGAGAGTGTGTAGAATCAGTTTTTGATTTAGTAATCAATGGTTCAACAAACTTTTTTAAAGCTTTCGCTTTAGCTACAGTTGTATTCACTCTTTTGTGTTCAATAAGAGAACAAGCCATGTTTGCTAACATTGCTTTTCTGTGTGGCGCTTGTCTACCTAAGTGATTAAATTTCTTTCCGTGTCTCATTTTTTCTTTTTTTCAACTAAGCCTGCTATAGTACTTAGCTGTTGTTTTTAATAAACTTTTACCTTAATAATTTATACCCTCACAAGGATTTTGGGTTATAAAAAGCGTTTCTCAGAAATGAGAAACGCTTTATAAGATTTTACTCTTTATCTAATTTGTATGCTGCAACATTCATTCCGAATGTTAATCCTTTGTTTTCAACTAATTCATCTAATTCAGTTAAAGACTTCTTACCGAAGTTTCTGAATTTCAATAAATCATTTTTGTTGAAAGATACTAGATCTCCTAATGTATCAACATCAGCAGCTTTTAAACAATTTAACGCTCTAACTGATAAATCCATATCAATTAATTTCGTTTTTAACAATTGTCTCATGTGTAATGAATCTTCATCAAAATCTTCTTCAGCAGATTTTTCTTCAGTATCCAATGTAATTCTCTCATCAGAAAATAACATGAAGTGGTGAATTAAAATTTTCGCAGCTTCAGTTAAAGCATCTTTAGGATGAATTGAACCATCTGTAACGATATCAAAAACTAATTTTTCGTAATCAGTTTTTTGTCCAACTCTATGATTTTCAATACCATATTTTACATTCTTCACAGGTGTGTGAATTGAATCAATAGCAATAACACCAACATTAGAATCAGAAATTTTATTTTCTTCAGAAGGAACGTATCCTCTTCCTTTGTTGATTGTTAATTCTAGTTCTAATTTAACTGAAGTTTCCATGTTACAAATAACGTGATCGATATTTAAAACTTGAAAAGCAGAAGTGAATTTCCCTATATCACCAGCAGTAAGTGTTTCTTGTCCACCAACTGAAACCATAAGAGTTTCTTTATCTGTACCTTCAATTTGTTGTTTAAATCTTACTTGTTTAAGATTTAATATAATTTGAGTCACATCTTCTACGACACCTTCGATTGTAGAAAATTCGTGATCTACTCCATGAATTTTCACTGCAGTTACAGCGAAACCTTCTAATGAATTTAATAAAACTCTTCTTAAAGCGTTACCTACTGTAATACCGTATCCAGGTTCTAATGGACGAAACTCGAAAGTTCCGCTGTAGTCATCAGAGTTAATCATGACTACTTTATCTGGTTTTTGAAAATCTAATATTGCCATAGCTATATATCTTTTTTAAAAAGTTTATTTAGAGTAAAGTTCTACAATTAATTGTTCTTTAATGTTCTCAGGAATTTGAGCTCTTTCTGGAGTAGAAATGAATCTTCCAGACATTTGGCTTCCATTCCATTCTAACCAATCAAAGCTTGTAGAATTTGCCGCTAAAGATGCAGTGATCGTTTCTAAAGATTGAGATTTCTCTCTAATCCCGATAACATCACCTTCTTTTACTGAATACGAAGGAATATTTAAAATTTTCCCGTTAACAGTAATATGTTTGTGTCCAACTAATTGTCTTGCTCCATCTCTTGTTGGTGCAACACCTAATCTGTATACAACGTTATCCAAACGTGATTCACACATTTGTAATAAAACTTCACCAGTAATTCCTCTTTTTCTAGAGGCCGCTTTAAATAAGTTAGAAAATTGCTTTTCTAAAATACCGTAAGTGTACTTAGCTTTTTGTTTTTCAGATAACTGAATAGAATATTCAGATTGTTTTCCTCTTCTTTTGTTCGCTCCATGTTGTCCTGGACCGTAGTTCTTCTTCTCCAATGCAGCATCAGGTCCAAAAATTGGTTCTCTGAATTTACGTGCGATCTTTGATTTGGGACCTCTATATCTAGCCATTTTATAAAATTTTTGAGTGAGAAATTATGAATTAAGGTCAATATCCTTCGATAATCAGCTTCTCTCTCTAGGTTAATTATTTATACTCTTCTTCTTTTCGGAGGACGACATCCATTGTGTGGTAATGGAGTAACATCAACTATTTCAGTAACAGTAATTCCTGCGTTATGTAAAGATCTCATTGCTGATTCTCTTCCATTCCCTGGTCCTTTAACGAAAACTTTAACTTTTCTTAAACCATTTTCATGAGCTTCTTTTGCACAATCTTCAGCAGCCATTTGAGCTGCGTAAGGAGTGTTCTTTTTAGAACCTTTGAATCCCATCTTCCCTGCAGAAGACCAAGAAATTACTTGACCATTATTGTTAGTTAAACTAATAATGATGTTATTAAAAGATGCATGAATGTGAGCCTGCCCGTAAGCTTCAACTACTACATTCTTTTTCTTTTTTGCGTTCGATTTTGCCATCTTATGCTACGTTATTTATTATTTAGTTGCAACTTTCTTGTTTGCAACAGTCTTTCTTCTACCTTTTCTAGTTCTAGAATTATTCTTAGTGTGCTGACCTCTTAAAGGTAAACCAGCTCTATGTCTAATTCCTCTATAACATCCAATATCCATTAAACGTTTGATGTTTAATTGAACTTCAGATCTTAATGCTCCTTCAATTTTATAAGAATCATTTAAGATAGTTCTGATTTTTGCCAAATCATCATCATCCCAATCTTGAACTTTTTTACTTTCATCAATCTTAGCCTCTGCTAAAATCATTTTAGCTGAAGATCTTCCGATACCGAAAATATAAGTTAATCCGATAACACCTCTTTTTTGTTTTGGTAAGTCAATACCTGCAATTCTTGCCATAATAAGTCTATTATAAAATTATCCTTGTCTTTGTTTAAACCTAGGGTTCTTTTTGTTAATTACGTACAAACGACCTTTTCGTCTAACAATTTTGCAGTCTGCACTTCTTTTCTTTACTGATGCTCTTACTTTCATCTTTCTTATATTTATTTAATCAAAATGATTAAAAAGTTATTTATATCTAAATGTTATTCTTCCTTTAGTTAGATCATATGGAGACATTTCCAATTTAACCTTATCACCAGGTAGAATTCTTATATAATGCATTCTCATTTTACCAGAAATGTGCGCCGTTAAAACGTGCCCATTTTCCAATTCAACTCTGAACATAGCATTTGACAATGCTTCTATTATTGTTCCGTCTTGTTCTATAGATGCCTGTTTTGCCATCGTATATCTTAGTTTTTATTTTTTAATACTTCTTCAACGTATTCATGCGTTGATAAAATTTCAGCCTTTCCTTTTCGTATTGCTACATCATGTTCAAAATGTGCAGATGCCAATCCATCAACTGTTACAATCGTTGATCCATCTTCATGTTCTTTCACATTTCTTGTACCCATATTAATCATAGGTTCAATTGCGATAACCATTCCTTCCTTTAGCTGCAATCCATTACCTCTTCGTCCATAGTTAGGAACTTGGGGTTCTTCATGCAAATCTCTTCCAAGACCATGACCAACTAATTCTCTTACAACACCATAACCATTCTCTTCAGCGTGGTTTTGTACTGCATAACCAATGTCTCCGATTCTATTTCCAACAACTGCTTGTTCAATAGCTCTCTTTAAACATTCTTTAGTTACATCAAGTAATTTCTTTATTTCTGGTTTTACTTCTCCTACTTCAAAAGTATAAGCAACATCACCATAAAATCCGTTCATCAACACTCCGCAATCAACCGAAATAATATCCCCATCTTTTAATGGAGTATTATTAGGGATCCCGTGCACTACTGCTTCATTTGCAGATGTACAAAGTGTATTTGGAAAATCATACATTCCTAAAAATCCAGGAATAGCACCATTATCTCTAATAAACTCTTCAGCTACTTTATCTAAGTCAAGGCTTGTAACCCCTGGCTTTATGATCTTAGCAACTTCAGCTAAAGTTTTTCCAACAAGTAAAGAACTCTTTCTTATTAATTCTATTTCCTCTTCAGTCTTATAAATAATCTTTCCCATCTCACAAACACAACTTATCCAGCCATTCCTACACTAGACTTAGATCTTCCTTTGATCTTACCAGTTTTCATTAATCCATCATAGTGACGCATTAATAAATGACTTTCAATTTGTTGTAACGTATCTAAAATCACACCTACCATAATCAGCAATGAAGTACCTCCAAAGAAGTAAGCAAATGCTTGATTAATTCCTGCTAAAGCAGCGAATGCTGGTAATATTGCAACCATTGCTAAGAACATAGATCCTGGTAATGTAATTCTTGACATTACATCATCAATGAACTCTGCTGTCTTCTTTCCTGGTCTAATACCTGGAACAAAACCTCCACTTCTCTTCATTTCATCAGCCATTTGATTAGGATTAACCGTAATCGCAGTATAGAAATAAGTAAAAGCAACAATCATTAAAAAGAATGTCAAGTTGTACCCAAAGCCATTCGGATTACCAAAAACATTAATTACCCATGAAGCTGCAGCACCACCTTCTCCAAATCCTGCTAAAGTCATTGGAACAAACATAATAGCCTGAGCGAAGATAATTGGCATAACTCCAGAAGCATTCACTTTTAAAGGTATATAATCTCTTGCACCACCAGCCTGACTACTTCCAACAACACGTTTTGCATATTGAACAGGTATTCTTCTTGTACCTTGAACTAAAAGGATAGAAACAACAATCACAAGTAATAAAACAGCAACTTCTAAAAGAATTGCGATAATACCACCTGTACCTCCTACACCTAATCTCGAACCTAATTCAAAGACAAAGGCAGACGGCAAGTTTGCGATAATTCCGATCATAATTAATAATGAAATACCATTACCAATTCCTTTTTCAGTTATTCTTTCACCAACCCACATCACAAATACAGTACCCGTTATAAGGATTAACACTGTAGAGAACCACCACATTGGTCCGTCCGAAGGAACAACACCTGGGTTATTCGTTATTTGTGTAGCAATATATCCTGGAGCCTGAGCTGCAGTAATACCGATAGTTAATACTCTTGTAATTTGATTAATTTTTCTTCTACCACTTTCACCTTCTTTCTGTAATCTTTGGAAAAAAGGAATTGCCATTCCTAGCAATTGTATCACAATAGATGCAGAAATGTAAGGCATAATACCCAACGCAAAAATTGAAGCCCTACTAAAAGCTCCACCTGCAAAAATGTTAATTAAATCCATTATACCACCTCCAGCTTTACCTGAATTCGCAGCTTCTAAAGCCGCTGCATCCACACCTGGAAGAACCACATAAGATCCTAATCTATATACTAATAACAAACTTAGAGTAGTGATGATTCGAATTCTCAAATCGTCAATACTCCAAATGTTTTTTATGGTTTGAAAAAAACTTTTCATCTCTTAAAATTAATCTTACTTAGATTCTTTAGAATCTTCTTTGTTAGGTCTGTCTTTTTTAGCTACATATAAAGCAGTTGCTTTACCTCCAGCTTTCTCTATAGCCGCTTTCGCGCTAGCAGAAAATTGATCAACAGTAACGTCTAACTTAGCTTTTAATTCACCTCTACCAAGAATTTTAACGTTGTCATTTCTAGAGATAATACCATTAGCCAATAGTACTTCTTTAGTAATTTCAGTTACTTTCTTTGTTTCAGCTAAAAACTGTAGAGTATCAAGGTTAACACCTTTAAATTCTACTCTATTATTATTTGTGAATCCAAATTTAGGTACACGTTTTTGAAGAGGCATTTGCCCACCTTCAAATCCTATCTTTCTTGAGTACCCAGATCTTGATTTAGCTCCTTTATGACCTCTTGTCGAAGTTCCGCCTCTTCCCGATCCTTGACCACGTCCGATTCGCTTTCGCTGTTTCGTTGCACCTTCTGCTGGTTTTAAATTTGATAAGTCCATTCTATAAATCTTAAACTATTATTATTTTACTTCTTCTACTGAAAGTAAGTGTTGCACTTTTGCAATCATTCCCATAATCTGTGGAGTTGCTTCATGCTCAACAACGTTGTGCATTTTACGAACACCTAAAGCTATCAAAGTTTTCTTTTGACGAGCAGGTTGATTAATCTTACTTTTAATTTGTTTTATTTTAACTTTTGCCATTACTTCTTGGTTTCTTATCCGTTAAAAACTACATCTAATTCAACACCTCTATGATCAGCCACTGTATATGCGTCTCTTAATTGCCCTAAAGCATCTAAAGTTGCTTTTACAACGTTGTGAGGGTTTGATGATCCTTTTGATTTTGCTAATACATCTGTAATACCAACACTTTCAAAAACAGCACGCATTGCACCACCGGCAATTACTCCTGTTCCGTGTGCAGCTGGTCTGATGAAAACTCTTGCTCCACCAAATTTACCATTTTGTTCGTGCGGAATAGTTCCATTTAAAATTGGAACTTTAATACAGTTCTTCTTTGCAACATCTATTCCTTTAGTTATAGCTTCTGTTACTTCGTTTGCTTTTCCTAAACCATGTCCTACAACACCGTTTTCATCACCAACAACAACTATTGCTGAAAAACTGAAGTTTCTACCACCTTTAGTAACTTTTGTTACTCTGTTAATAGCTACTAGCTTGTCTTTCAACTCAGCTTCACTAGCTCTAACTTTTTTTGCATTTGCTTTTGCCATGTCTCTTTAAATATCGAATTAAAATTTAAGCCCTCCTTCACGTGCAGCTTCAGCTAATGCCTTAACTCTTCCGTGATATAAGTACCCACCTCTATCAAAAGCAATCTTTTCGATTCCTGCTTTAACAGCTTTTTCTGCAATTGCTTTACCAACGATGGCAGCTATTTCAGTTTTAGTACCTTTAGCTTTAATATCTTTTTGTTTAGAAGAAGCCGCTAATATAGTGGTTCCAGTTGCATCATTAATAATTTGAGCATAAATCTCTTTATTACTTCTGAAAACTGCCAATCTAGGTTGTTCTGCTGTTCCAGTAACAATCTTTCTGATTCTTCTTTTTATTCTTAATCTTCTATCGTTCTTACTCAGTGCCATAATACTTTTATTATGATTTATTATTTAGCGGCAGATTTACCAGCTTTTCTTCTTAATTCTTCTCCAACAAACTTGATTCCTTTTCCTTTGTACGGCTCAGGTTTTCTTAACGATCTGATTTTTGCCGCAACATGTCCAATTAATTGCTTGTCATGAGACTCTAAAGTTACAATTGGATTCTTACCTCTTTCAGACTCACAAGATACCTTGATTTCATCTGGTAATTCAAACACGATTCCGTGAGAAAATCCTAATAATAATTCTAATTTCTGACCTTGATTCGATGCTCTGTATCCAACACCAACTAATTCCTGTTGTGTTTTAAAACCTTTAGATACACCTTCAACCATGTTAAAGATTAATGATCTATATAAACCATGTTTCGCTTTATGATCCTTTTGCTCAGTATGTCTTTTCACAACAACTACGTTGTCATTCAATTCTACTGTAAGAGCTGTATCAACATCTTGTGTTAATTCTCCCTTAGGACCTTTTACAGTCACAGATCCTTTGTCGATTTTAATTTCAACTCCTGCAGGAACTTCTATAGGTGCGTTTCCAATTCTTGACATAACTTAAATTCTTTCTTCTATTAATATACGTAACACAATACTTCACCACCAACGTTTTCTCTTCTTGCTTCTTTATCAGTCATTACACCTTTAGAAGTTGAAACGATAGCAATTCCTAATCCATTAATTACTCTTGGTAATTCAGCTGAACTTGAATATTGTCTTAATCCTGGGCTACTTGCTCTTGTAAGCTTAGTAATAGCCGATACTTTTGATTGCGGGTGATATTTCAACGCAATTTTAATGTTTCCTTGTACTGCATCATCTTCAAACTTATAGTTTAAGATGTATCCTTTATCAAACAAGATTTTTGTGATTTCCTTCTTCATATTTGAAGCTGGAACATCCACAACTCTATGGTTCGCGATTACCGCGTTTCTTAGTCTTGTTAAATAATCTGCTATTGGATCTGTCATGATAATCCTTTTTTTAAATAATATTTTTTACCAACTTGCTTTTGTAATTCCAGGAATCAGACCAGCTGATGCCATTTCTCTAAATGTTACACGAGAAATTCCGAATTGTCTCATATAACCTCTAGGTCTTCCAGTTAATTTACATCTATTGTGTAATCTTACTTTAGAAGAATCTCTAGGTAACTTTTGTAATGCATCCCAATCTCCTGCTGCTTTTAATTCAGCTCTTTTGTCTGCATATTGAGCTACAAGTCTTTCTCTCTTGCGCTCTCTAGCTTTCATTGATTCCTTAGCCATGTTGTCTTATTTTTTCTTAAATGGTAAACCAAATTCTGTTAATAATGCTCTTCCTTCGTCATCAGATGCAGCAGATGTAACAATTGTTATATCCATTCCACTAATGTTCTTTACTTTATCAATATCGATTTCTGGAAAAATAATTTGTTCTTTAATACCTAAAGTATAGTTTCCTCTTCCATCAAATCCTTTTGCTTCGATACCTCTGAAATCTCTAGTTCTTGGTAACGCAACTGATACTAATCTATCAAGGAATTCATACATTTGATCTCCTCTTAAAGTAACTCTCGCTCCAATAGGCATTCCTTTTCTCAACTTGAAATTAGAAATATCTTTCTTAGAAAACGTAGCGTTCGCTTTTTGACCAGAAATCATTGTCATTTCTTCAACAGCAGCATCAACCAATCTTTTATCAGATACAGCTCCACCAACACCGTGGTTTAAGCAAATTTTCTGAATTTTTGGTACCTGCATCACTGAAGTGTACGAAAACTTTTCTTTTAAAGAAGACATTATTTCTTCTTTATACTTTGTCTTTAATCTAGGTGCATAACTCATGATATAACCTCCCCTGATTTTTTAGCGTAACGAACTTTTTTTCCAGCATCCTCTTTTCTTCCTGTTCTAGATGGTTTTCCTGATTTAGGATCGATAACCATCAAGTTTGAAATATGAATTGGAGCTTCTTCTTTAACAATCCCTCCATCAGGATTTGCAGCATTTGGTTTAGTATGCTTAGACATCATTTTGATATCAGCACCTTCAACTATTGCTCTACTTTTCTCTGGGTATACTTTCTTAACAACACCTTGAGCACCTTTCGATTCTCCAGCCATCACCTGAACTGTATCTCCTTTCTTTATGTGTAATTTAGCCATAACTAAAATTTATTCTCTTTTTAAAGTACTTCTGGAGCTAATGATACAATTTTCATAAACTCTTTATCACGTAATTCTCTTGCTACAGGTCCAAAAATACGAGTTCCTGACATTTGACCACCTTCATTTAGCATAACTGCGGCGTTGTCATCAAACCTGATGTATGAACCATCTGGTCTTCTAATCTCTTTTTTTACTCTAACAACAACTGCCTTAGCAACCGCTCCTTTTTTCAAGTTTCCAGAAGGCATCGCATGCTTAACAGAAACTACAATTGTATCACCGATAGAAGCGTATCTTTTTTTAGATCCACCTAATACCTTAATACAAAGTACTTCTTTTGCACCGCTGTTATCTGCAACTTTTAATCTTGATTCTTGCTGTATCATAACTTATTTAGCTCTTTCAATAATTTCAACTAATCTCCAACACTTATTCTTACTCATTGGTTTTATTTCCATGATTCTAACTGTATCACCTATGTTACAGTCATTTTTGTCGTCATGAGCCATAAATTTAGTAGTCTGCTTTACGAATTTTCCGTAGATAGCATGTTTCACTTTACGTTCAACAGAGATAACAATGGATTTATCCATTTTGTTACTCAATACTAAACCTATTCTTTCTTTTCTTAAATTTCTATTTTCCATCACAACAATATTTATTTTGCTTGAAGTTCACGTTTTCTTAATTCTGTTTTAAGTCTAGCAACAGATCTTCTAACATCCTTAATCTGCATTGGATTTTCCAATGGAGAAACAGCATGGCTTAATTTCATTTTTGCCAATACTTCTTTTTGCTCTACAAACTTTTCAGTTAAATCATCAACCGAAAGATCTTTTATATCAACTTGTTTCATCGTCTTAAATTATTTTCCTGCGTAATCTCTTCTTACAACAAATTTTGTTTTTACTGGTAATTTTTGTGCTGCTAATCTCAACGCTTCTTTTCCAGTCTCTACATCAACACCATCAATTTCGAAAATGATTTTACCAGGCTTAACGATTGCTACCCATAATTCAGGAGCTCCCTTACCTTTCCCCATTCTCACCTCTGCAGGCTTCTTTGTTACAGGCTTATCTGGAAATACTCTAATCCAAACTTGACCTTCCCTTTTCATGTATCTTGTAACCGCAATCCTTGCAGCTTCTATTTGTCTTGCTGTCATCCAGCATTGTTCCATAGATTTGATAGCAAACGATCCAAATGCAATTTGAGAACCTCTCTCAGCGTTTCCTTTCATACGCCCTTTTTGCATCTTTCTAAACTTCGTTCTTTTCGGTTGTAACATTGTGTATTATTTTAATCTTCTGTAATTCTTAACTTAATTATCTACGGTTATTTCCTCCGCCTCTGTTTCCGCCACCTCTTTTTCTATCGTTTCCGCCTCTTCCTTTTCCTTTACCGCCTTTATCTTGACCTACGTTAGGAGATAAATCTCTTTTTCCGTAAACTTCTCCTTTACAAATCCATACTTTAACACCGATTCTTCCGTATTGTGTATGAGCTTCAGTTAAAGCGTAATCAATATCAGCTCTAAAAGTATGCAATGGAATTCTTCCATCTTTATAACCTTCAGTTCTTGCCATCTCTGCTCCACCTAATCTTCCAGCACACTGAACTTTAATTCCTTCAGCTCCCATTCTCATTGATGATGCAACAGCCATTTTAGCCGCTCTTCTAAAAGAAATTCTTCCCTCAATTTGTTTGGCTACACTATCAGCAACTAATTTTGCATCAAGCTCTGGTCTTTTAATTTCGAAGATATTAATTTGAACATCTTTAGAAGTAATTTTCTTAAGCTCTTCTCTTAATTTATCAACTTCTTGTCCACCCTTCCCGATAATGATACCAGGTCTAGAGCTGTTAATTGTAATCGTAATTAACTTTAACGTTCTTTCGATAATGATTTTAGAAACACTTGCTTTATGCAAACGAGCCATCAAATACTTTCTAATTTTGTAGTCTTCAACTATTTTATCTCCATAGTCGTTTCCTCCGAACCAGTTAGAATCCCATCCTTTAATGATTCCTAATCTGTTTGAAATTGGATTTACTTTTTGTCCCATTATGCTTCTACTTTTTTACTGTCAACTATTAACGTAACGTGATTAGATCTTTTTCTAATTCTATGTGCACGTCCTTGTGGTGCAGGCTGAATTCTTTTCATCATTCTAGCACTGTCAACCATAATTTCTTTAATAACTAGGTTATTATCTTCCGGTCTTTCACCTTCATTTTTAGCTTCCCAATTTGCAATTGCAGACTTTAATAAAGTCTCTAATCTTTTTGCAGCATCTTGCGGACTAAATTGTAATATTCCTAAAGCCTTAAACACTTCTTCTCCTCTGATCATATCAGAAACTTTTCTCATTTTTCTTGGAGAAGTTGGACAGTTATTAAGTTTCGCAAAACTGATCGTTTTGTTTACTTCCTTATTCTGTTCCGATTTATTTCTTTTTCTAGCACCCATGGTTAACTATTTTATCTTTTTTTCTTTTTATCCGCACCGTGACCTCTGTAAGTTCTTGTTGGAGCAAATTCTCCAAGCTTATGACCTACCATGTTTTCAGTAACATATACAGGGATAAATTTATTTCCATTATGAACAGCAATTGTTAATCCTACAAAATCCGGAGATATCATTGATGCTCTTGACCAAGTTTTAATTACAGTTTTTTTAGTTGATTCTTGAGCAATATCTACTCTAGTTTGCAACTTGTAATGTATAAATGGTGGTTTTTTTAGTGAACGACTCATATCTTAATTATTTCTTTCTTCCTTCAATAATATACTTGCTTGACGCTTTCTTCTTAGCTCTTGTTTTGTAACCTTTAGATGGTACACCATTTCTTGATCTTGGGTGACCTCCTGAAGACTTACCTTCACCACCACCCATTGGGTGATCAACTGGATTCATAACAACACCTCTAACTCTTGGTCTTCTACCTAACCATCTGCTACGACCAGCTTTACCTGATCTTTCTAACATATGCTCTGAATTAGAAACTGTACCAATTGTTGCTTTACAAGTAGCCAAGATTAATCTTGTCTCACCTGAAGGCAATTTAATTACTACGAATTTTCCGTCTTTTGCTGTAAGCTGAGCGTAAGAACCTGCACTTCTTGCCATTTTAGCACCTTGCTTCGGTCTTAACTCTACATTATGAATAACTGTACCTAATGGAATATCACTTAAGAATAAAGTATTTCCTACTTCTGGTTCAGCATCTTTTCCTGACATAACTTCTTGTCCAACTTCTAATCCAGTTGGAGCAATGATATACCTTTTCTCACCATCCTTATAGAAAATCAAAGCAATTCTTGCTGTTCTTCCTGGATCGTATTGAATAGAGTTTACAACTCCTGGTATTCCGTCCTTATCTCTTTTGAAATCAACTTCACGGTTCTTTTGTTTGTGACCACCACCAATGTAGCGCATAGTCATCTTTCCCGTGTTGTTTCTACCACCAGACTTTGTTCTTCCTTTTATTAAACTCTTTTCAGGTTTAGAAGAAGTAACTACATCAAAATCGTTAACAATCTTATGTCTTTGCCCAGGTGTAGTGGGTTTTAATTTTCTTACTGCCATTTTTTTTTATGTCTTAAGAGGGTTGGAGCCCCCATATAGTGAATATTAAAATTATATGTTGCTATAGAAATCTATAACATCTCCGTCCGCAACCGTAATGATTGCTTTCTTAAATTTATTTGTCTTTCCTTTAATTAATCCAGCCTTTGTATTTCTCGTCTTCGTCTTCCCTCCGTAGTTCATCGTGTTTACTGACTCAACAGTTACACCATAAGCCTTCTCAACTGCTTTCTTAATTTCGATCTTATTAGCTGTAACACTAACAACAAAACCATAACGATTTAACTTCTCGCTAAGATCTGTCATCTTTTCTGTTACAACAGGTTTTACTAAAATTGCCATTACTTACCTTCCTTTAAAATATTTTCAATTATTTCAATTGACCCTTCAGCTAAAATAACACTTGATGCATTCATCAAATCATAAGTGTTTATTTGAGAAGCAGTTACTACTTTAGCTCCTTTCAAATTTCGGGAGGACAAATATACATTTTTATTTGCTTCTGAAAGCACTAACAATGATTTTTTATCAAATGAATTTAAATTAGTCAACAATTCAGTGTACTTCTTCGTCTGTGGAGCATCAAAAGAAAAGTCCTCAACTACTGTTATAGCACCTTCTTTAGCCTTATAAGCTAATGCTGATTTACGAGCAACTCTTTTTTGCTTAATGTTCAATTTAAATCCATAATTTCTTGGTCTTGGTCCAAAAACACGACCTCCACCTTTAAATAATGGGTTTTTAATATCACCAGCACGAGCAGTTCCTGTACCTTTTTGTTTTTTTATCTTTCTAGTACTACCTTTTACTTCTCCTCTCTCCTTCGCTTTGTGAGTACCTTGTCTTTGATTTGCTAAATATTGCTTAACATCTAAATAGATAGCGTGATCATTTGGTTCGATTTCGTAGATAGCTTTATCCAAAGAAACTTTTTTCTTTGTATCCTTTCCACTAATATTTTTTACAACTATGTCCATTTTCTAGCCTCCTATTATTTTTGGATTAATACAAAAGAACCTTTAGCTCCAGGAACAGATCCCTTAACTACGATTAAATTCTTTTCTGAATAAACCTTTACAACTTGCAAGTTTTGTTGAGTAATTCTATCACCACCCATTCTTCCTGCCATTCTCATTCCCTTCATAACTTTTGAAGGAGTAGATCCAGCACCTAAAGAACCTGGAGCTCTTAATCTGTTGTGCTGACCGTGAGTTGCATCTCCAACACCGGCAAAACCGTGCCTTTTAACAACCCCTTGAAAACCTTTACCTTTAGAAGTACCTACAACATCAACAAACTCACCTTCTTCAAATAATTCTGAAGTAATGATGTCTCCTAAGTTTTTTTCTTCGTCAAATTGAAATTCAACTAACTTTCTCTTAGGTGTTGTTTTCGCTTTTTTGAAGTGTCCTTGTAACGCTTTTGGCGTATTCTTTTCTCCCTTCTCTCCGTAAGAAAGTTGAACTGCTTCATAGCCATCGGTATCTACCTTTTTTACTTGTGTAACAACACAAGGACCAGCTTCTAACACTGTGCATGGTACATTCTTACCCTCGGCACTGTAGACGCTAGTCATACCTATTTTTTTACCTATCAATCCTGGCATTTTGCTACTTATTTAATTATTAAACTTTAATTTCTACATCTACACCACTTGGTAACTCAAGCTTCATTAATGAATCAACAGTCTTCGAAGAAGATCCATAGATATCAATTAATCTTTTGTAAGCACACAATTGAAATTGCTCTCTTGCTTTTTTGTTTACGTGTGGAGATCTTAATACTGTAAAGATTCTTTTATGCGTTGGTAATGGTATTGGACCACTAACTACGGCACCTGTACTTTTCACAGTTTTTACAATTTTTTCAGCTGATCTATCAACTAAATTGAAATCGTAAGATTTTAGTTTTATTCTAATTTTTTGGCTCATCTTATCTATATATTAAGCTTCTACTTTTCCTTTTGCTTTTGCGATTACGTCATCAGCGATATTTCTCGGTGCCGAAGCAAAGTGAGAAAATTCCATTGATGAAGCAGCTCTACCTGAAGACATTGTTCTTAAATCGGTAACGTATCCAAACATTTCTGATAATGGCACTTTAGCTTTTACAACTTTAGAACCGTTCTTATCATCCATTCCTTCTACCTGACCTCTTCTTCTATTTAAATCTCCAACGATATCACCCATGTTTTCTTCTGGAGTAATCACTTCTAACTTCATGATTGGCTCTAAAAGAACTGGATTCGCTTGAGGCATTGCATTTCTATAAGCCATCTTAGCAGCTATCTCAAAAGACAATTGATCTGAATCGACAGCGTGGAAAGATCCATCTTTCAATGTAACCTTAATACTATCAACTGGGAACCCAGCTAATACACCAGCCTTCATTGCTTCTTTAAATCCTTTTTCAATTGAAGGGATAAATTCTTTAGGAATATTACCACCTTTAATTTGATCAACGAATTCTAATCCTTCCTTTTCAACATCCTCAACAGGTTCTAAAACGAAAGAGATATCAGCGAACTTACCACGTCCACCAGATTGTTTCTTATAAACTTCTCTGTGTTCAACTGTTCCAGAAATTGCTTCTTTATAAGCAACCTGTGGAGCACCTTGATTACATTCAACTTTAAACTCTCTTTTTAATCTGTCTAAGATAATATCTAAGTGCAACTCACCCATTCCACTCAATACTGTTTGACCAGAATCTTCGTCAGTATGGATAGTTAATGTTGGATCCTCTTCAGATAATTTCGCTAAAGCGTTTCCTAATTTATCAACATCAGCTTGAGTTTTTGGCTCAATAGCGATACCGATTACTGGATCTGGGAAATCCATAGATTCTAATACAATCGGTGCTTTTAAATCACACAACGTATCTCCAGTCTTAATATCTTTAAATCCAACTAATGCCGCAATATCACCACACCCTAATTCAGGTACTTGGTTTTGCTTATCAGCGTGCATTTGGAATATTCTAGAAATTCTTTCTTTCTTTCCTGTTCTAGTATTTAACACATAAGAACCAGCCTCTAAGTTTCCAGAATAAGCTCTAGTAAAACATAAACGACCTACAAAAGGATCTGTTGCAATCTTAAATGCTAAAGCAGAGAACGGCTCTTCAAAAGAAGGCTTTCTTGTATCTGGCTCATCCGTATCAGGATTAGTACCATCAATTGCTTCAGTATCTAAAGGAGAAGGTAAAATTTCCATTACCATATCCAACATTGCTTGAACACCCTTGTTTTTAAATGCAGAACCACACATCATTGGAACAACTTTTCCAGCGATAGTTGCTTCTCTTAAAGCATCTAATATTTCTCTTTCAGTTAAAGATTCAGAATCTTCGAAGTACTTTTCCATTAAAGTATCATCAAATTCAGCGACAGCCTCTAACAATTCTTCTCTTAATTGTTTTGCTTCATCTAAAATATCAGCAGGAATTTCAATCTCTTGGAAAGTCATCCCTTGATCTTCTTCATTCCAAGTAATTCCTCTAAAGTTAATTAAATCAACTACCCCTCTAAAATCATCCTCTGCACCAATATTTAATTGTAATGGTAAAGCGTGAGAACCTAACATCTCTCTTACTTGTTTTGCAACATTTAAGAAGTCAGCTCCTTGTCTATCCATTTTATTAACGAATCCAATTCTTGGAACGTTATAGTTGTTTGCTAATCTCCAGTTAGTTTCTGATTGTGGCTCAACACCATCAACAGCACTAAATAAGAAAACCAATCCATCAAGAACTCTTAATGATCTATTTACTTCAACAGTAAAATCAACGTGACCAGGAGTATCAATAATGTTAACGTGATACTTATCACCTCTATAATCCCAGTTCAAAGTAGTTGCAGCAGAAGTAATCGTAATCCCTCTTTCCTGCTCTTGCTCCATCCAATCCATAGTTGCAGCACCATCATGAACCTCTCCAATCTTGTGACTTACACCCCCATAATAAAGGATACGCTCTGTAGTTGTTGTCTTCCCTGCATCAATATGTGCAGCAATTCCAATATTTCTTGTGTATTTTAAATCTCTTGCCATCTTATAAAGTATATTAGGATATTAAAATCTAAAATGAGAGAATGCTTTATTTGCATCCGCCATTCTGTGAGTATCTTCTTTCTTCTTGAATGCAGCACCTTCTTCTTTAAAACCAGCCATAATTTCTGCAGCTAATTTTTGAGCCATTGTCTTTTCATTTCTTTTTCTAGCGAATAAAATCATCCACTTCATCCCCATAGAAATCTTTCTATCATCTCTAATTGGCTGTGGAATCTGAAAAGTTGCCCCTCCAATTCTTCTACTTCTAACCTCTACTCCAGGAGTAACGTTAGTAAGTGACTTTTTCCAAACTTCCAAAGAATCTTCTTCTTCCATTTTTTCATCAACAATTTCTAGTGCACTGTAAAATATTTCAAATGCAGTGCTCTTCTTACCATCCAACATTAAGTTATTTACAAATCTTGTAACTAACTTATCCTGAAACTTAGGATCTGGAAGTAATACTCTCTTTTTTGCTCTCGATTTTCTCATCTTCGTTTTTAACTTTTAGTTCCCGTATCAATTACGGAACAACTTTATTTATAGACTTATTTTTTCGGACGCTTCGTTCCGTACTTAGATCTTCTTTGCGTTCTACCATCTACACCAGCAGTATCCAAAGCACCCCTAACAACGTGATATCTTACCCCTGGTAAATCCTTAACTCTTCCACCTCTAACCAAAACGATAGAGTGCTCTTGTAAGTTGTGACCTTCACCACCGATGTAAGCATTCACTTCCTTTCCATTTGTCAATCTTACCCTTGCAACTTTTCTCATTGCTGAATTAGGTTTTTTTGGTGTAGTTGTATAAACTCTTACACAAACACCTCTTCTTTGTGGACAAGAATCTAAAGCAGCAGACTTACTAGTCTTTACCATTTTAGTTCTTCCTTTTCTTACTAATTGCTGTATAGTTGGCATAACTTTTATTAATTAAAATGCATAATCCTCCCTAAAAAGGGTTTGCAAAAATACAATTATTTTTAAAACTACCAACATCAATAGCTTTTTTTTATATTTCTTTTTTTCTTTTCTCAAGAAGACTTATCAACTGGTTTATTAACAATAATAAAAAAGGGAGTGCATTTTGCACTCCCTTATCATTTATTTAAATGTGTTACTTCTATCTAATCAAGCTGAAACCGCCCTTCTTAAAATACTCTTCCCCATCTAATCCAACAGCTCTAATGATATAGAAATATGTCCCATCAGGCGCTTCAGCTCCTGCTAAAGTTCTACCATCCCAATAACCTTGTAAGTGGTCCCAAGCGAACATTTTCTGACCCCATCTATTATATATTTCACCTGATACAGACTCTAAGTTTGTTCCAGATACTGTGAAAACATCATTCTCATCATCATTGTTTGGAGTAAATACATTTGGAATTATAATCGCTGATTTCCCAATTACAACTATAGTCACAGTATAAGTATCAGAACAACCCAAGCCATTATCTGCAATTAAAGTTACATTATAATCACCAACAACATCATACAACGCTGCTGAATCTGTAGCACTACTTGTAGAACCATTTCCAAAATCCCATTGATAATTTACTGCTCCCGTACTAGTATTTACAAACACCACATCTAGAGGAGCGTCTCCAGTTAAGACCGATGGAGTAAAATTAGCAACAACCTCGGTAACTGTTACCATGAATTCTGCAGTATCATTTCCACAAGGACTTGAAACATAATATTCAAACGTGTAAGCTCCAGCAGTTAAGTTTGCCGCGTTGAACACCCCTGTCAACACATCAAACTGGCCACTTGAAGTTGTTTCAATCCATATTCCAGAAGTTGAATTCCCAACTAATAAAGTATTCATATCAATTGTTGTAACTGTAGCACTATTACAGATAACCGGTGTTATGTCGTCAAATCCTGCCGTTTCCATAGAATTAACAGTCACTCCAAACTGGGCCACATCATCTGGACATGATGTTCCCGTTACTGTATAAGTAAATGTATACACTCCTGCAGTTAATCCGTTAGCATCAAACACTCCGGTTCCAGCAGTAAACTGACCACTAGATGTTGTTTCCATCCATGTTCCCGCAGCTGAGTTACCATTTAATAAACCATCTAAATCTAAGGTATTCCCAACTGTATTACATAGCGTATTATTCAAACTATCCTGACCAGCATCCGGCATTTGCTCCCATACTACAGGAGTTCCAGCAGCAACCGACATACATGGATCATTAAAATCAACATAGATTCCTAAGCTATCTCCAGCAACAGCAGATATGTAATAAGTAGTTCCATAAGACAATGGTGGGTTTGAAAAGCTAAAGTTCGGTGCTATTCCATTTGTATCCAACACTGTACCTAAAGCACCTCCAGCATTTGTATGTAATACATAAATCATATTATCATTTGCATCAAAGGCTTCATCAGCGTTATGAACAGCAATCGCAGCATCTGTCTCACATAAACTTAAAGGAGTAACATTCATCGTACCAGCGCTGGTTGCACAGTTACAGTTAAACACTCCGTTAACATTTGTTGGTCCACATCCATTCGCATCATCTATATCAAAGCTATATGTCACACCACTAGTAATTAACCCGCTAGTCCAAACATTTCCTGCAAAAGAACCTCCAACTGAACCTGGTAATAATTCTGTTACAGTATAAGGACCTCCATCACCACCTACTACTTCGAAAGAAACAGTATAAGCTGTATTAGCTCCATTACACGTATGAACTACGTTTTGGAATGTCGGTGCAGTTATAACATTCACGTCAAAGTTAGCAGTATCATCTGGACATGTTGTACTTGACACAATATAAGTAAAGGAGTAAACTCCAGCCGTTAAACCAGCAGCATCAAACATTCCTGTTCCAGGTGTAAATTGACCACTTGTTGTAGTTTCGGCCCAAGTTCCAACTGCTGAATTTCCATTTAATAAAGTATTTAAATCCATTAGACTATTTACAGTATCACAAATAGAATTATTTACCAAACTATCAGCACCTGCACTAGGCATTTGATTCCATACTACTGGAGTTCCTACAGCAACAGAAAAACAAGGGTCGTTTGCATCAACATAAATCCCTAAACTATCTCCAACGACCGCAGAAACATAATAAGTCGTTCCGTAAGTCATTCCTGGAGTAATAAATGTAAATGTTGGAGCAACAGTATTTGTATCCAATACAGTACCTATTGTACCACCTGAACTCGTATGCAATACATACATAATATTGTCGTTTGCATCGAAAGTTTCGTCTCCGTTATGAAGTGCGAAAGCTGTATCAGTTTCACAAATACTCAACGCTATAGGGTCCATAGTTCCAGCATCTGTTGTACAATTACAAGTTCTTGATCCATTAACATTAATTGGACCACAACCGTTTACGTCATCTATATCAAAATCGTATGCCGTTCCACTTACTATATCGTTACTAGTCCAAGTAGTACCACTCCAACTTCCACCTATACCTCCAGGTAAGTTTTCCGTTACAGTATAAGGCCCCCCAGTTCCACCTGAAAGATCAAATGAAACTGTATAGTGAGTATTAGCTCCATTACATATTTCAGCAATATTCGAAACTACTGGCGCAGAATTAACTGTGATTTTAAAGTCAGCAGTATCGTTGCCACATGGAGCAGAACTATTTACATAATATATAAAGTCATAATCACCAGCTGTTAATCCACTCGCATCCAACACTCCAGTTCCAGCAGTAAATTGACCACTAGCAGTAGTTTCTACCCAAGTTCCAACAACACTATTACCACTTAACAATGTATTTAAATCAAGCGTGTTTCCAGCAGTATTGCATAAAGTATCAACACTATCTACACCAGCTAATTCCACCATGTTTATGGTAATCACAAAATCAGCAGTATCATTTCCACAAGGCGAAGCACTAGAAACATAATAAATGAAATTATAATCTCCTATAGCTAATCCATTGGCATCAAGCATTCCTGTTCCAGCTGTAAACTGTCCACTAGCCGTTGTTTCGGCCCAAGTTCCTGCCACAGTATTACCGTTTAACAATGTATTTAAATCTAAAATACTACCTAAAGTATTACATAAAGTATCAACACTATCCAACCCTGCATATTCTACCTCATTAACTAACACAGCAAAATAAGCTGAATCATTTGGACATGATGTTCCAGAAACATAATATGTAAAATTATAAGTACCGATTGTTAAGCCATTCGCATCAAAAACTCCTGTTCCAGCATTAAACTGACCACTAGCAGTTGTTTCAATCCAAACACCACCAGTAGAGTTTCCATTTAACAATGTATTTAAATCCAATGTACTACCCAGAGTATTACACAATTCATTATTTGTTAAACTATCTATACCAGCTTCAGGCATTGCATTCCATACAACTGGAGTTCCCGGAGCAACATCTAAACAACTCGCATCTATAACGTAACCAGCTAGAGTACTATCACCTGCAACCGCCGAAATATAATATGTTGTTCCTAAAGTTAATGGTGGATTAGAAAAACTAAATGTAGGAGCTACTAAACTACTATCCAAAACTGTACCTAATGTTCCTCCTGAATTAGTGTGTAAAACATACATAATTGCATCATTTGCATCTAAAGCCTCATCTGCATTATGAGTTCCAAAAGCTGTATCTCCTTCACACAAACTAATCGGAGTTAAATCCATCGTTCCCGCAGCAGTTACACAAGCACAATTTAACACACCTGTTACACTTACCGGTCCGCAATTATTAGCATCATCTACATCAAAATCATATGCAGTTCCACTTGGAATTAAATTACTTGTCCAAACATTTCCTGCAAAGGATCCTCCAATTCCTCCTGGAGCATTCTCTGTGACAGTATAAGGACCACCTGTTCCTCCATTCACTGTGAACTGCACCGTGTAATGAGTATTTGCACCATTACAAACTTCTGTTAAAGCACTTACTGTTGGAACTTCATTCACTTGCACTGAAAAGTTTGCAACATTATCAACACAAGGCAAAGTACTCGATACTGTATAAGTAAAAGTGTAAGTTCCCGCAGTCAAACCATTCCCATCAAACACTCCTGTTCCAACATTGAACTGACCACTAGCCGAAGTCTCAGCCCAAACACCTGTAGTCGTATTACCGTTTAAAAGGTTATTTAAGTCTAAAGTAGCGCCAGAATTACACAACGGATTAACCAAACTATCTAACCCAGCACTTTCTTGTGTATTAATCAACACATCCATTGTTGCCGTTGTAAAACAACCAGACGACGCAGTAAAAGTATATGTTGTTGTTCCATTAGATGCTGTAGATATTGCAGCATCCCATGTTCCGGTTGCCCCATTTGTTGATGTTGTAGGTAAAGTACCCGGAGTATCCCCAACACAATATGGCCCCAATTGAGCAAAGGTTGGCGTTACATTTGGATTAACCACTACATCCATTGTTGCTGTTGTAAAACATCCAGACCAAGCAGTAAAAGTATATGTTATCGTTCCATTAGCTACTGTAGATATTGCAGCATTCCATGTTCCGGTTGCCCCATTTGTTGATGTTGTAGGTAAAGTACCCGGAGTATCCCCAACACAATATGGCCCCAATTGAGCAAATGTTGGCGTTACATTTGGATTAACCACTACATCCATTGTTGCCGTTGTAAAACATCCAGCGCCAGGTGTAAACGTATATGTTATCGTTCCATTAGCTGCCGTAGAAATTGCAGCATTCCATGTTCCTGTTACTCCATTTGTTGATGTTGTAGGTAAAGCACCTGGAGTATCTCCAACACAATATGGCCCCAATTGAGCAAAAGTTGGCGTTACATTTGGTACAATAGTAATCAATGTATCAGTAGAAGTAGTTGGACATCCACCAAATTCTGCAGTTAAAGTGTAAACACCCGCATTAGCAGCAACAGTCGTTCCTGAAATTGTTGGGTTTTGGGCCCCTGATGTATATGTACTAGGCCCCGTCCAAGAATAATTTGTAAACCCGTTTTCCCCAAACAATGTTAAGTCATCTCCTTCACAAGGATCATTGTTATAAGTAGGAATTGGTCCTGCCATAATAATTGGTTCGGCAACATTAATTACAATAGAATTCGTACAGCCAATATCATCAACAACAGTTACGGTATGATCACCTGGAGTTAAACCTGTAAACGTTCCTGTTGCTTGTAAAGCTCCTCCATCAATTTGATACTGTAATGTACCATAACCTCCAGATGCTGTAATATCAATTGTTCCATCTGTATCACCATTACAAGTTACAGTTGGTGTATTATTTAGAACAAATAATATTGGTGCTGGTGAAGGTCCGGGTATCCCCAAATTAAAAGGTTGATCATTAATACATGCTATTTGATCCCAATCTCCCGTCTCTCCATCAGAAAACGTTTCCATTCCTATAGAAAAACTTTCTGGAGAAACACAGTCATAGACAGCTTTTGTTGTAATTGAAAAACAAAAAGTCCATTGTAGACCAAATCCAGTCGTTGCATTCCCTAAACAAGCAGGAATTAAACAATTATCAACTGCTCCTCCAAGCCAAGTACCCCCAGCAGCAGCACATTGACCTGCGCTCGCAGCAGTTGCTAAATTACTAGAACAACCATCACCAAAATTATTATTTGGATCTTGCGTCAGGTTATTTCCTGTCCAGTTTCCCGTTAAATTTTGATCGGTAGTAAAATACCATCCTGCGCCCATAGCAGTCCCATCCGGATACTTCCCTGCTGTACCTGTGATAGCAAGTAGGTCATTATAAGTCACTACCCCAGCATTTTGCCAAACCCACAAACCATTAGGTTCGTTATCGGCTTGCGCCGCATAAGTTGTTGAAACAGGAGTTAATGTCGTTAAATCCCAAGCACTACCAAAATTAGTTGGCATTGCTCCATGAAAGAAATTTACCGCTACTTGATTGTACTGATTTACTTCGTAACAAAATGTAACAGTTGTTCCAGGTAAATAGTTTCCATTGGCATCAGCCGCCGGCACTGAAGCTCCACTTGCATAAAGAGTATCACTAACATTACAAGGAGAAGGATCTGGAAAAGAAGTAATACATATATCAAAATCTCCTGTTTGCGTACCACTCGCAGAAGACATGGACACCCAGTAAGTTGTAGCGTTAGCCAATTGAGCCGTTAAAGAAACACTCCCTCCAGTACCAATTTGACAAGCCCCAGTTAAGTAAGTGGCATTACAAGCCGTCCAAACCTGAACCATTGGATCCGAGATATCAGCACTAGTAACTTCGATTGTATTTAAAACGTCAGTAGTCGTAAATTCATACCAAGTAACTTCACCTTGCAAAGTTCCACAATCAACAGTAGCAGGAGCCAATGAAGTTGCCCCGACATTACATTCATTCAGCAAACAGCTTTGAACAGTTGAAACTAATGGTCCCACAACAGTAGCTGAAGCACAATCATCTGATGGATTACATGGATTTACATATGAAGTTAAACAAATATCAAACTCACCATCTCCAACACCTGCTTGAGGTGAAACAGAAATGTAATACGTAGTTGAACCAGTTACTGGCATCGCAGAAATAGCCGCGGGTGATCCAATATCACAATACGTAGTTAAATAAGTACTACAATCCGACCAAACTTGAACGTGTGGAGTAAAATCTGTGCTTGACACATTTATATCCAATAAATCATCTGCTGCATCCGTTGTTATAGAATACCATAATGTAGACCCTGAAGCATCACCACAGTTCGAAGCTGCTGTACTCCCCGTATTATCAGCTGCCCCAAAATTACATTGGTCAACAACACAAAATTGAGTATTTGAACCAGAAATAGCAGTTGCCGTATTAAAATCAACTGCGGTAGAACAATCATCGTTACTCTCTACCAAACAAGGTGGTAATGATATCGGACCAGAAGTACAAGAATTTCCTTCAGTACCACTAATTTCCCAGGTTGAAGGATAAGCGTCAACAGTAACGGTAAAAGTAAAACATTCCGTCACACCAGTAGTGTTACTAATAAATGTCGTTCCACAAGTTGGCGATCCATATGAAATACTTGCCCCACCACCAGTAGGACCTGTAGTTGTTATAACAGCTAGAGGATTTACTACGGTGGTAAAATTTGCTGGATAAGCCGTGATGTTTACCGGATTATTGAAATCTAGTGAAAAACCACAATGATCCCCTGCAGCCAAAACCCCAAAACAAAGCTGAAACTCCAAATC